>Ga0172372_10001493_pt1 | contig 36275 bp, 24 predicted proteins | sample LakKiv5m_2_FD_114544 | JGI IMG/M metagenome (GOLD analysis project Ga0172372, IMG submission 114544) | Freshwater microbial communities from Kabuno Bay, South-Kivu, Congo - kab_092012_9.5m | ecosystem: Environmental > Aquatic > Freshwater > Lake | place: Democratic Republic of the Congo... | reverse complement strand
GAGCGGGTGACGGAAATCGAGTTCGCCGAGCATGGCGTAGCGGGTGGGCTTCTCCTCGACGAGGGAGGTTCCGGGAACGCCGAGGAGGCGGGTGAGGGTGGGGCCGGCGGAGGCCGAGGCGGGGGCAAACACAACGGTCTGGCCGGCCTCGATCCGGGATCGGAGCGAGTCGGCGAGGGTGTCGGGGAGGGACTCGGTGGCGATGATGAGGCGGGCGTTGGCGAGGGATTCCGCGGAGGGCGTGGTGGTGGGGCGGGAGGCGGTGATTCGGACCGTCTGGCGGCGGGTTTCGGGAAGGGCGCGCGCGAGGAAGAAGAGGGGTTGGCGGGCCTCGGTGATGGGGTCGTTGCCGAGGTAGAGGACGTTCAGCTGGGAGGGCTGGGGCGGATGGACGAAGAGGGTGTTGTCGAAGGGTTCGTTGTCGCCGGAGAGAGCGATGGAGGCGATGCGGAGGGCGGGGGTGTTGGAGGCGGTTCCGGCGATGCTGGGCGCGTTGGTGGGAACCGCGAGCGGGAGGATGCGGGCCTGACCGGGCGGGACGTAGACCTCGGTGGGCGGCGGGGTGGCGGCGCCGTTGGCGGGAACGTTCCACGTGACACGGAACTGCTCCTGTTTGGCGTCGGCGCTGTTGGCGATGCGGACGCGCAGGACAGGATCGTTGCCGCGGTCCGCGTCGGGCGAATCGGCGAGGAGTTGAATGGACGCGTTGCCGGTGGTGGCGGGCTTGACGGGGTCGGGGACGACCTCGATGCCCTTGGGCCATTCGTAGGACTGGAGCGGGTCGAGGCGTGCGCCTTCCTGGAGGTCGCTGACGAGGATGACGCGGCGGCGGACGCCTTCCTGGGAGACGTCGGTATCGGAGAGTTCCTCGGCGGCGCGGACGAGGGCGGGGCCGAGGTGGGTGGGGAACCAGGAGGGCTGGAAGGAATCGAGGGCGGCGATGGCGACGGCGGTGCGTTCCGCGGGGCTGGCGGCCTCCCATTGCTGGAAGGAAAGGCGGAGGACCGTGGTGCGGTCGAAGGTGAGGATCGCGAGTTGGTCGGAGGGGTTGGCTTCGCGGATGTGGCGTTCGGCGCGGGCGCGGGCGTCCTTCCAGAGGTCCGGTCGGCGCATGGAAGCGCTGGTGTCGAGGAGGAGGACGGTGCGCCGGGCAGGGCCCTGGCCGGCGTTGGGCGGGGTGGGTTGGCGGAGGAAGGGGCGCGCGAAGGCCAGGGCGAGCAGGCCCAGCGCGAGGCAGCGCAGGGCGAGGAGGAGCCAGTGTTCGATGCGGCTCTTGCGGGTGAGGCGCGGGGGCGAGGGCCGCAGGAACCGCAGGGAGCTGAACAGGGTCCGATCGCGCGTGGTGCGGGCGATCAGGTGGAACAGGATGGGGCCGGCAATGGCCGCGGCACCGAGCAGGAAGAGGGGGGCGAGGAAGCTCATGAGGCGCGGCGGATGATGCGGCCGCGCCGGGCGCGGTCCTGGAGGAAATCAAACAGGGCGAGGCCGAGGGGGCGATCGGTGGCGATGGGATGCCAGGAGACGCCGACGCGGGCGCAGAGGGCGGCGAGGGATTGCTGGTGGGCGTTGAAGCGATCGAGGTACCCGGCGCGGGCGGCGGCGGGATCGATGTGGAGGGTGGCGCCGGATTCAGCGTCCTCGAACAGGGAGGATTGCTGGAACTGGAAGTCGCGTTCGGAGGGGTCGAGGATCTGGAAGGCGCAGATTTCGTGACCGATGGCGGCGAGTCGGAGCAGGGGTTTCTCGAGTTCGGCGGGGTCCGCGAGGAAATCGGAAAGGAGGATGACCATGCCGCGTTTGTGGAGGAGGTCGGCGGCACGTTCGATGGGGGTGCCGAGGCGGGTGGTGGTGCCGGCGGCGGGGGATTCGATGGCGTGGTAGATGTGGCGGAGGTGGCCGGGGCGATGGCGGGCTGGGAGGAGTTCGCGGACCTGCTCGTCAAAGGTCATGAGGCCGATGGCGTCGCCCTGCTGATGGAGGAAGTGGGCGAAGGTCGCGGCGAGCGTGGCGGCGTACTGGGCCTTGCTGTGGCTGAGGGTGCCGAATTCCATCGACCGGGACCTGTCGAGGAGGAGGTGGCATCGGAGGTTGGTTTCGTCCTCGAACTTCTTGATGTAATGGCGGTCGGACCGGGCGTAGACGCGCCAGTCGACGTGGCGGGGATCGTCGCCGGGGGTGTACTGGCGGTATTCGGTGAACTCGACGGAGAAGCCGTGGTATGGGCTTCGGTGCAGGCCATTCCAGAATCCCTCCACGACGGCACGCGCGCGCAGTTCGAGGCTGCGGATGGACATCAGCGCCTGGGCGGAGACGAGCTGGGAGGGAGTGGTCAAGTTTGAAGATTCAAGTTTGAAGTTTCAAGTGGGGCCGCCGGGTGGGGGCACCCGGCCTTCAGGGGGAGTTCCGAGATTGAAGATTCAAGTTTCAAGGGGGCCACAGATGGGAGGGATCGGACGGATCGGTCTGATCGGACTGATCCGTTGGTCATTTGGACTGGGGGGCGGGGATGTGGTCGAGGAGGCGCTTGAGGAGGGAGTCGATGCGGATGCCTTCGGCTTCGGCGCGGTAGTTGAGGAGGACGCGGTGGCGGAAGACGGGGAGAGCCAAGGCGCGGATGTCGTCGACGGTGACGTGGGCGCGGCCCTGGAGGAGGGCGCGGGCCTTGGCCCCGAGGATCAGGCATTGGGGAGCGCGGGTGCCGGCGCCCCAGGTAACGGATTCGTTGATGAAGTCGGGGGTGCCGGTGCGGTTGGGGCGGCTGGCGGCGGCGAGGCGCACGGCGTACCGGATGATTTCCTCGGAGACGGGGACCTGACGGACGAGGTGGTGGAAGGAGACGATGTCGTCGCCGGTGAAGAGGGCCTCGATCAGGGAACCTGGGCGGCCGGTGGTGCGGGAGATGACCTGGACCTCGTCGTCCTCCGGGAGGTAATCCATGACGACATTGAAGAGGAAGCGGTCGAGTTGGGCCTCGGGGAGGGGATAGGTTCCCTCCATCTCGATGGGGTTCTGGGTAGCGAGGACGAAGAAGGGTTCCTGGAGGGCGTGGCGGCGACCGGCGGCGGTGACCTGGTGCTCCTGCATGGCTTCGAGGAGGGCGGCCTGGGTCTTCGGCGGCGTTCGGTTGATTTCGTCGGCGAGGAGGAGGTTGGTGAAGATGGGGCCGGGGACGAATTCCATGCGGCGGCCGTCGCCGTCGGTCTGGAGGATCTCGGTGCCGGTGATGTCGGCGGGCATCAGGTCCGGGGTGAACTGGATGCGTTGGAAGCGCAGGTGGAAGACCTGGGCGATGGATTTGACGAGGAGGGTCTTGGCGAGGCCGGGGGCGCCGGTGATGAGGCAATGGCCGCCGGCGAAGAGGGCGATGAGGATCTGGTCGATGACCTCGCGCTGGCCGACGATCACCTTGGCCAGTTCGGACTCGAGGCGGGGTCGGCTGGCCATGAGCTTGCGGTAGGCGGCCTGGTCGGGGGGGATCGCGGGTGGCGCGGCCGGTGCCGGAGCGGCTTCGACGGCGGCGGCGATGGCATCGGGAAGCGGCGGTGGGACGGGAGAGTTCTCGGACATGGGGAGAGGGTGGGGTTGGAGCGGTGCGTGAAGGGGGTGGTGGCGGTGGCGACGGCTCAGTGTGTCATGATGTAGTAGACGATGTTCACGCCGAGGGGATACGAGATCTTCTCGGAGAAATTGCGGAAGTAGTAGTCGTTCTCGCCCTCGCGTTCCCAGCCGTCGCCGTTGTCGGTGTTGTGGAGGGCGAGGACCATGATGCGGCCCTGGTCGTCAAGGATGGCGCGGTGGTGGACCACGGTGGCGTCATCAAGCTCCCAGGTACGGCCTTCGGGGTCGAATTCGCTGTCGGTACCCATCCTGTAATTGGGGACCTGACCCTTGGCGGTGATCTTGAAGACGCAGCTGTAGAGCGCGTGGGAGAGCGGGAGTTCGATGAACCTGCGGTCGGGCAGGATTTCGCGGAAGGCCATCTCGGCGTTGTCCCACTGGTCTTCGCCCCAGAAGTCGTCGAGGAGGATGAATCCGCCATTGTCGAGGTACTTGCGGAGGGCGACGGCCTCGTCGGGGTTGATGTTCAGGGCGCCGGGTTCGACGATGTAGAGGAAAGGGTAGCGGGCGAGATCGGGATCGGTGGTGCGGATGAGGCGGCCATTGGGGTCGACCCGGAGGGAGGTCATCTGCTGGAGGCGGAACGAGAGGTTGAGGTCGGAGTCCGGGCAGTCGATGGCCCAGCCGCCGCGGCGCAGCCCGTTGTGCTCATACTTCATGCGGGTGAAGGTGAAGACATCGGCCTCGAATCCGGTGGTATTGGTCCAGGTGGGGGTGTCGGTGGAGTGGTTTTCGATCTGGCGGGCGGTGGTGGCATCCGGCGGGATGTAGCTTTCGCTGCCGCCGCCCCAGCCGCGACGGCCGCGCCACTGGGCGAAGGCGACGGAGGCGGAGAGGAGGAGGAAGAGTGCGGCGGCGAGCCTGCGATGGGAGGCCGGAGGATTCACGGGGCTCAGTGAGTCATGGTGTAGTAGATGATGTTGATGCCGAGCGGGAATGCGATCTTCTCGGAGAAGTTGTGGAAGTAGTAGTCGTTGTCGTTCTCGCGTTCCCAGCCGTCGGCGGTGTCGGTGTTGTGGAGGGCAAGGACCATGAGGCGGCCCTGGTCGTCGGCGATGCCGCGGTGGTGGACCTCCTGGCCATCCTCGCGTTCCCAGGTGACGCCGGTGTGTTCGGAACTGGTGCCCTTGCCGACGTTGGCATTCTGGTGCTTGGCGGTGATCTCGAACACGCCGTGGTAGAGCGGATGGGAGAGTGGAAGTTCAAAGAACTTCCGATCGGGGAAGACAGCACGCAGGGCCTCCTCGCACTGCTCCCATTCCTGTTCGCCCCAGAAGTCGTCCATCAGGAGGAATCCGCCATTGAGGAGATGCTTGCGGAGGGCGGCGGCTTCCTCGTCGGTGACGTGGAGGGCACCGGGGGCGGAGATGAAGAGGAAGGGGTAGTTGACCAGCTCGGGATCGGTAAGCCGGATGATGCGACCGTCGGCCTCGACGCGGAGGGCGGTCATCTGCTGGAGGCGATAGGAGAGGTTGATGTCGCAGTCCGGGAGATCGGTGGTCCAGCCGCCGGTGCGGCGGTTGCGCAGGGCGAAGGGGTTCTTGTCGTAGCGGACGCGGGCGAAGGTGAAGAGCTCCTTCTTGAAGGCGGGAGGATTGGTCCACGAGGGCATGGCGTCGGTGCGGGTCTCGACCTCGCGGGCGGTCTTGACGTCCTCGGGGATGAAGAGTTCGCCGCCCCCGATGGAGCCGGACCGACGGCCGGAGCCCTGGGCGAACAGGAGGCTGGCCGGGACCAGGGCGCAGGCCATGACCAGTGCGATGGCGCCGGCACGGGAGCGGAGGTTGGTGCGAAGGGCAGGCATCACTGGGGCGAGAATGTGGGCTTTGGGGACGGGGGCGTCGGCGACGTGGCCGGAACCGCGGACTGAAGATCGAGGAGGAGACGGAGGGCGTGGCGATGGCGCGGGGCTTCCTCGAGGGATTGGAGCACGTGCCGCTTGGCGACGACGGGATCGGAGGGCTTGAGGAGACGGGCGAGCTGGAAGTGGGTGTCGGCGGGGTTGGGTGGATCGAGTTTCAGGAGGGTCTGGTAGGCGCTGATGGCAGAGGCAGTGTTGCCGGTGGCTTCGCTGGCTTCCGCGAGGTAGCGGTAGGGAGCGGGGACGAGCGGATTGACGCCGAGGTAGCGGGTGGCGTTGGTGAGCACCTGGGGCCAGTCGCGCACGGCGGCGGCGAGTTCCATGAGCCGGAGGTACACGTCGGGTGACTCGTGGTCGAGAGCGGCGGCCTGGATGAGCACGGCGCGTTCCTCGTTGGTTTCGCCGAGGGAGCGATGGACGAGGGCGAGTTGCGGCCAGGCGGAATCGGCGCCGCCCTGGGTGGGGAAGAGCTCGACGAGGGTGAGGAGCGGGGCCTTGGCGGCCTTCCAGTCCTTCTCGCTGATGGCGCGCTGGGCGGTGAGGCGGAGGGCGTAGGAGTTGGAAGGGTGGGAGCGGCTCCATTCGGCGACGGAGGGGCCGGGTTCGTCGCCGGGTTTGTTCTCGGGCGGCTTCTCCCATTCGAGGGAGGGACCGACGCCCTTGGCGATGTCGACGGCGAACTCCTTGAACTGCTTCTCGAGGTCGGCGATGGGGGCGACATGCTTGGCGAGGGCGGCGTTGATCTCGGTGCCGTCGCGGAGGTCATTCAGGACGCGACGGAGGGAATCGATGCCGTGGCGTCGGATGATGTAGTCGATGACGAGGTACGACTGGAAATAGGCGAACTGGAGGTGGAAGGGGGACTTGGGGGCGAGGAAGGCGCCGCTGAGCTGCGCTACGGGCGTCATCTCACCACCGACGATCACGGAACGGTAGCGGGGGCTGAAACGCTGGCCCCAGGAGGGATTGGCCTGGAACTCCTCGTAGACCGAGATGCCCTCGGAGAGCCAACGGGGCATGCGGTTGGCCGTGAGCTGGAGGGTGATGACGTGCGTGTACTCGTGCCAGAGGACGGCCTCCCAGTTGGCGCCCATCCCGCGGGTGGCGGCGGGGCCGTTGGCGGTCACGACACGGCCGAAGCAGACGCCCAGGAAGCCGGGATTGTCCGGCATGCCAAAGGTGCGGACGCCGAAGTCTTTCTGTTCGGCGAAGATCTCGACGATGGTGGGGGACTTGGGCTGGATGCCGTACTTGCTGGTGAGGACGGAGCGGGCACGTTCGAGGAGATCGAGGACGCGGGGACCATAGATCTCGGCTTCGCGGGAGGTGAGCCGGATGAGGAAGTGCTCGTTGGTGAGGGTGGCGTACTTCCGCATGGTGTCACGGAGGGTGACGAGGTTGTACGCGGCCACGTCGTAGGCATCGCGGCTGTGGACCTCGTCGGCGAGGCGCCAGCCTTCGTCTTCTTCGCCCAACCGGAGGAGATCGGAGGCGAGGGCGGATTTGGCGGGAAGGAAGCGGGGATCGAAGGCGAGGGCCTGACGCTGGTGCCGGGCTCCTTCGGCGAAACGGTACTTGCGGGAGAGCTTGAGGCCGATGAGGTGATCGACGCGCGGGTTGGTAGGCCAGTGACGGAGGGCGGTCTCGCGGGCCTTGGTTTCGGCTGCGGCGTCGTTGCGGAGGTGGGCGAGGACGGCGCGGAAGGCCCAGGCGTCCGGATGGACCGGGTTGATCTCGTCGATGGCGTCGAGGTTCTTGGTGGCGGCGGCGTAGTCTTCGCAGTCGATCTGATGATCCGCGAGGAGCAGGAGGCTGGGAATGTGGCGTTCGTTGATCCGGAGGGCGTTCTCGAGGGATTCCACGAGCACGGAGCGATCGCCGTCGAGGTGGGCGAGGGCGAGCCCGTAGTGGAGGTCGGGATCGGTGGGGTGCTGCTTGAGTCCCTCGGCGAAGGCGCGGCTGGCGAGGTTGGCGTCGTGCTTCTCGAGGGCGATTTCGCCCCGCGCGAGGTAGGTGTCGATGAGGGTGGGATCGGCCTGACGAACCGGGGCAAGGACGCGGTCAAGGACGACCTTGGGATCCGCGCCGAGGTGAAGGGCTGCGCGGCCGAGGGCGACCATGCTGCGGGGATCGTCGAGAGGGGCGGACTGCGAGGAGACCAGCATCCGGATCTGGTCGAGGTAATCGGAGGCCTGGTTGGTGTCGCCGGCGGCGAGGCAGGCCTCGCGGCCAACCCATCGGAGGCGGAGGCTGCGGCGGTTCAGGGCGACGGCGTTGGTGATGGCGTCGCGCGCCTCGGTGTACTGGCCGACGGTGACGAGGGTCTGGGCGAGCAGGGCGTGCCAGTCTTCACCGCGGGCGTCGTCGTCGAGGGCGGAGCGGATGAGCTTGATGGCCTTCTTGTATTCGCCGGTCCGGATGAGTTCGCGGGCGTCGTCAGGTGTGGGGTCGGCAGCGGCGGCGGTGGATGGGAGGAAGAACAGGAAAGCCGCGGTCAGCAGGCCGAGGAACGGGGCGAAATGCCGGAGGATGCGGGCGGCGCGGGGTTGGGACTCCGGGTGGACGCGACGCAGATCCGCCGCCGGTGAGGGCGGTGTTTCCACGCCCGTGTGATCTCGGTGCGGAGCCATGTGCGGAAGTTGCTCCCGAACCTGTCGGAGGACAAGCCGCGGGGCGCAGGAATCGAGACCCGGAAGTGATTGGGGAGGTTACGAGGGAGGGAGTTTCAAAGGCAGGGAGTTTCAAGTTTCAAGATTCAAGATTGAAGCCAGGCCGCCAGGGGGGGATGCGTCCCAGCGAGGGGTCGTTTGCAACCGCGCGTCGCATATGCGACGTCCGGATGCAAATTCAGGGAACTGGGGAATGGCGACTTCCAACTGGGTCCGCCGGGTGAGGGCACCCGGCCTTCAGTCGGGCGGGCAATTCCCCTTCAGCGATTGGCCCGGTTGAGGGGGTCCCAGAATTCGGAGTTGATGAGGCCGCGGGCGCCGCCGGAGACGGGGTCGACGGGGGGATTGATCTGGGTGTCCTTGCGGATCTCGGCGTGGCCGTCGGCGAAGCTCATGGAGCCGCCGGTCTTGTGACGGAGGAAGTCGATGCCCTCATAGCCCTTGGTGGTGGAGGCGCGGGAATCCATGCAGGAGGAGGGCCACCAGAGGGAGCTGGACCATTCCTTGTTCTGGGTGGGCATGGTCTCGCCGGTCTCCATGGTGCGCGAGGGATTGACGATCTCGGTGCGCTTGAACCACGGGGCGACGCTGAATCGGACGCCGCCGACGTTCATGGTCTCGGGACCGTAGGGATGGCGCGAGAGGAAGAAGGCGTTCATGCCGTACCCGACGAAGTGGGCGTCGAACTTCCAGAACCAGTCGATGCCGTTGTCCTTCCGTTTCCCCTTGAGGGAGGGGCATCGGAAGATGTTGGTGAGGGGACGATTGTTGTAGCCCTGGATGGTGACGCCCCACCAGTTGGTGAGGACGACCTGGCTCTGGCCGTTGGGGAGGTTGCCGTTGCGATGGCCGGGGTAGACGTCCTTGTTGTCGTCGGTGTAGAGGCGCATCAGCAGGGCGATCTGCTTGTCATTGTTGAGGCAGGCGATGGCCTCGCCCTTGGCCTTGGCGCGTCCGAGGGCGGGGAGGAGCATCCCGGCGAGGATGGCGATGATCGCGATGACGACGAGCAGTTCGATGAGGGTGAAGCCTTCACGGCGCGGGCGAAGGAGGAGGTTCATGGGGGGAGTGTGAAGTTTTGAGATGCCAGTTGCCAGATTCCAGAGGTCTGCGCGGTCCCGGCCTTCAGCGAGGGTTTCTGTAGGCCGCGTGGCCTCACGCGGCGGTCCCGGGTTGTGACGATGGGTGTTCATGGGGCGAGTTGGAGGTTGCCGAGGTTGATGACGGTATCGGCGGAGCTGCCTTCGGGTACGTTGAAGGCGCGGTGGACACGGAATTGGCGGGTGGGAATGCGATCCCTGATCTCCGTGGCCGAGCACGAGAGGAAGTAGGTGCCGGCTGGAAGGTCTTCGGCGACGACGGAACCGTCGTACTTGAGGATGCACGCGTGTTGCCTGGGTTGGGGATCTCCTGCTTCGGGGTCCTGGCTTGCCTGGGCCGCGGCGATTTCGTCCGGGGACATGCCGGGCCGGATCAGCAGTGGGGAGGCGCTCTGGAGCAGGACGAATCGTTGGACTCCGGTCATGTCGGTGTCCGGTGGATCGACGACCCGTCCAATGACGCGCACGCCTTTGGCCTCGATGTCGACGGTGGTGGTCTGGCCCGGGATGACCCGGACGTCCATCAAGGGAGCTTGCGACCAACTGTTGCCGCCGTGCGTCAATCGAAGGATTTGGTGGTTTCCGGCAGGAACCCTGGTGAAGGAGAAGGTTTGGCCGGCAGCAATCGGGCTCAGGAAGCCGCCCCAGTCAGCCGAGGTGCTAATCGGGTCATCTGGTTGGGTGAAGAGCGAGAGGTTGAGATGGGCCATTCCTGATTCGTCGGTGCGACCGTTGTAGGTTCCCGTGATGGTGCCGTACGGAAGGAGTTCGATCCGCCGGGTCGCTCGGAAATCGTCAACAAGGAGGGCCCCAAAGCCATCCGGGTTGGCGGCGACGACGGCGATGGGTTGCGGTAGCGCCTGGAGACGGAAGGAGCCGTCCGGGCCCGAGATAATAATGGGGATTCCGGAGTAGGATTCGAGGCGGCCGTTCTGGAGCGAGACGTTGCTCTGGCTTCCCGTGATGGCCACCGTGGCTCCGGCCACCGGGTTGCCGAAGATGTCGTAGACGAAGCCCGAGAGGATCTCGGATTTCTTGAGGCGGATTGTCATCTGGATGACGCCGTTGACCGGGTTGGGGATGGGTTCCCCGGCGCTATCGTCGTGGGTCGGGGAGGTGATCTGGAACCACTTGTAATGTTCCTTGTCGAGGGTGATCGAGAAGCGGCCATCGGGTGACTGAAAGGTCTGGGCGTCGGCTTCGTGCCACCCGCGTCCGTGGGGTTGCAAACGGAACTCTGTGACCGGTTCGCTGGATTCGTCGTCGATGACGATGCCTTCAACGTGGCGGGGCAGGCTGAGGGTGACGATGGTCTCGCTGCCGTTGGGCCGGATGGTGACGCCGGACTTACGGGCGAAACCCGCCTTGCTGAAGGAGAAATCCAGATCGGTGTCGGGCCCAGAGTCCCATTGCCAACGTCCGTCCGAGCCGGTCTCGATTTTTAGTCCCGAGAGGCTTTCGCGGAGGTTTTCATCCATGTGCTGCATGGTGTCGACGCGGACCTGGACTCCTTCGAGTGGATTGCGGTCGCTGTCGACGACCCGGCCCCGGAACACCGACCCGGCCTTGAGTGTCAGCCGGACTTCGGGGGTGCTTGGCGTGATGATCAGGGCTTGGGCCATGGGGGCATAGCCTTTGGCTTGGGCTGAAATCATGGTTTCGCCGACGCTCAGACCACCGATCGAGAAGCGGCCCGAGGCATCCGTCCTTGCGCTGCGTGGGTTGTCACTGAATCGGACGCCAATGCGGACGTCGGCGTCCGGGATCGGTGCGCCGTCGGTGTCCACCACGATCCCGCCGATTTCGAGGCCGCCGAGGAGGCGGATGGAAACGAAAGGGGGAACCGGGTTGGTGGGGCCGAAGGAAAGGGAGAGGCGTGTGGCTGTATGGTTCGTGGCGCTCGCGGTGAGGGTGATGGCCGTGACGCCGGCATCGGGCGTGAGGACATCGGCGATGCCGCTGCCGTTGGCGGTATAGGTTCGTTCGGCGGCGAATTTCGCGGTTTCAACCCTGGCGACCACGGTGGCTCCGCCGACGGCATTGCTGGTGGCGGCGTTGAGGACGGTGACACCGAGGTGACCGGTCCACTGGGGATCCTCGGGTTCGAGGTCGGGGGACGGATCCGGGCGTTGACCGGGAGCGAGCGGATCAAGGGAGACGGCGAGGCAAAGGAGGGATGCGTTGTCCATGGCGCTCTGGATCTGGAGGCCAGCGACGACGCGGGCGGGCTCCGGGTTGGCGAGCGTGACGCGGTACAGGCGGAGCGTGGCGTTGGCCTTGACGGCGTCGGGGGACGACCAGACGGCGGCGGCTTTGGCGTAGCGGGAATAGACGTGGCGGGGTTCCTCGAACGGCTTGCGCCACCACGAACGGACATGGCCGGTGTACAGGATCGGACTGCGCTTGTGGGAACCGTGGGTGTAACGCCAGAGGACGTCGGCGACGCGACGGTTGGGTTCCGAGCGGCCGGAGGTGGCGGCGAGGAGATGGACGGCGGCGTAGCGGTTGGTGGGTGCGGGGAGGGAGACGTGATCGCGGAAACGGCGTTTGGCGAGGATCGATTCGTTGCCGGCGAGTTGGAGGAGGCCGTCGATCTCGAAGTGCACCCCGCCGAGGACATTGGATCCGCGGGGTGCCTTGGCCCAATCGGCGACGGAGGAGAAGTCTGAGTTTTCGGCGGGGCTGAAGGTATTGGTGTACCGGAGCGGGATGACGGGCGGGAGAACGACGGTGGTGGCGGGTGGTGTGGGAGGGGAGGTTTGGGCAGTTGCGCGGAGGAAGGCGGCAATGAAGGTGAGCAGGGAGAGGAGACCGGTCCCGAAGCGAAGGGCGCGGGCGAGGTTTGGAGCTTGGCGGTTCACGGTTGAAGTCTCCCAGACCCGATCCTTGAGCCATGGGACAAACTTGGAACAGAAAAGTTTGCCCTTGGATTCAACTCCCGCTGAAGGCCGGGTGTCCTCACCCGGCGAGGTTGAGCATGCGCCGCGTGGGGGCACCCGGCCTCCAAGGGAGATGCCGGTTGTCTGGAAACCTGAAACTCCTTCCAGTGCCTCCTCACGTCGGCAGCTACGGTCAGGAGGTGGCTGACGAGGTCACGAGGCAGTGGGTGGGGGAGTTCCAACATCTCAGTTTCAAGTTTCAAGCCAGCCAGCCTCCTCACGTCGGCTGCTACGGTTGGGGGGCCTGGAAGGCGTAGAGGTGGGTGTGGGTGCGGAGGTAGAGGCGCTTGCCGACGAGGGCGGGCGTGGCGGCGATGCGTTCGCCGAAGTCGGCGGTGTGGAGGACCTCGGGCTTGGTGCCGCCCGCCTTGACGACGGTGAGCTTGCCGTCGAGGGAAGCGACATAGATGCGGTCTTCGGCGCCGACGGGTGACGCATAGTAGGATCCCGTGGTTCCGATGCGTTCCTGGGCGTAGTGGGGTTGGCCGGTGGTGGGATTGACGCAGGTCATCAATCCGCCGTCGCGGATGATATAGAGTCGGTCGCCGAGGTGGAGCGGGCAGGGCACGTAGGGCAGGCCGCGGGTGTATTTCCACGCGACATGGGTCTGGGTGATGTCGCCCTTGCCACCCGGCTTCACGGCGAGGAGGACGTTCTCGCCGCGTTTCATCAATCCACCGATCGCGTCCCAGTCGGCCTTCTCGAGGCGGCCGTTGCGGTCGATGTCCTGGACCTTGAACCACGCCTCGCCGGCGCCGAATTCCTCCATGGAGATCCAGCCGTCGCCGTTCTTGTCCTGCTTCTCAACGGTGCTCTCCCAACTGGGCCACGGGGAGTCGGCCTTGCCGGGAGACCAACCGGCGAAGAAGAGGAGGCCGTCGCCGATCACCGGGGTGGTGCAGGTATAGGCGGGAAGGCCGTGCAGGATCCAACGCTCTACGCCGGTGGACGGATCGTAGCCGCGCATGGTGATCGCGCCGGCGACGACAACGTCGGTGGTGTCGCCCTGGCGCCAGACGATGGGCGTACCGTAACTGGTCACGCGGTCGGGGCGGGCGGTTTCCCACAGCTTCTTCCCGGTCTTCGAATCGAAGGCGAGGATCGAGGATCCCGTGATGTGGTCGCGGTTCACGATCACGCGTCCCTCGTGGATCAAGGGGGAGGAACCGGAGCCGAAGTTGCCGGCGGTCTCGGCGATGGGCAGTCGGTGACGCCAGAGTTCGCGTCCGTCGAGGTCATGGACGATGACGCCGAAGGATCCGAAGTAACTGGCGACCACCTGACCATCGGTGACGGCGGTGCCGGCGGCCGGGCTGCCCTCGGTGAGGTGGTATTCCTCGAACTTCTCCGGGGTGACCCCGCGGGACCAGAGGAGTTTCCCGTCGGCGGTGGCGTAGGCGCGGGTCTCGAGTGCGCCGGCGTTGAAGGTGGTGAGGAAGAGGCGGTCTCCCCAGACGGTCGGCGACGAGGGGGAGGGTGGCACCTCGATGGACCAGGCCACGTTTTCCTTGGGGCCGATCCTGGTCGGGGGCTGGGCGTCGGCCGCGGTGCCGGCGCTGTTGGGGCCACGATAACCCGGCCATGAAGGCGTCGCCGCAGCGAGGGCGATGGGGATCATCCACGGAACCATCCGGAGCAGGGTCGAATTCACGGGGTGAGTGGGCGATGTCCGGCGCGGGGAATCAACCGGGAAACCGGGGTGGGGGAGGGAGAGTTGGAAGTTTGAAGTTTCAAGATTGAAGCCAGCCGCCCTGTCCACAGCCTCGTGACCTACGGGAGGGTAGTTGACGACGTCAGGAGGCAAATGAAGTGGGGATCAGGAACTCCTCGTCCACAGCCTCGTGACCTCGTCTGCTATGCAGGGAGGGTAGTGACGTGAGGAGGCTGATGGTTCTGGGGACTGGGAACCTGGATTGAAGGCCGGGTGTCCTCACCCGGCGAGGTTAAGGATGCGCCGCGTGGGGGCACGCGGCCTTCAAACTTCGAACTTCGAACTTCCCCCGTGGGGCGGGGGTGGGGATAGCGTGGGGGCCTGCTTACGATGAATTCCCTACGATTGCATGGGTTGGTGGCGGCGACGCACACGCCGTTCCGCGCGGATGGTTCGATGGATCTGGCGGTGGTGGAGCGTCAGGCGGAACACCTGAAGGCGGGAGGCGTGGGCTATGTGTTCGTGGGTGGGACGACCGGGGAGAGCGCCTCGCTGACGGTGGAGGAACGTCGGTTGCTGACACAGCGGTGGAGCGAGGTGGTGCGTGGCACGGGCCTGGGTCTGGTGGTGCATGTGGGGGCCAACTGCATCGCGGATTCGCGGGCGCTGGCGGCGCATGCGGAATCGGTGGACGCGGTGGCGATCTCGGCACTGGCACCGAGTTATTTCAAGCCGCGCTCGCTGGATGTGCTGATCGCGTGCTGCGCGGAGGTGGCGTCGGCCGCTCCGGGGACCCCGTTTTATTACTACGACATCCCGGCGCTGACGGGCGTGAGCTTTCCGATGGTGGAGTTTTTGGAGAAGGCGCCCGAGAAGATCCCGACGCTGGCGGGCTTGAAGTTCACGAATCCGGACCTGATGGCGTACCAGTTCTGCCTGCGTCTGGGCGGCGGTCACTGGGATCTGCCTTTCGGCGTGGACGAACATTTCCTCGGGGCACTGGCGATGGGCGCGCGCGGGGCGGTGGGCAGTGGGTTCAACTTTGCGGCCCCGATCTATCGTCGGTTGCTCGCGGCGTTTGGCCGTGGGGATCTGGAGGCGGCGCGGGTGGAACAGTTCCGCGGGGCGCAACTGGTGCAGCTGCTGGTGCGCTACGGATACATGGGCGGTGCGAAGGCGGTGATGGAGATGCTGGGGGTTCCGGTGGGACCAGCGCGATTGCCGAACGCCAGCCTGGATGCGGCGCAGAAGGCAGGGTTGCGCGCGGAGTTGGAGGCCCTGGGATTCTTTGAATGGGTGCGCGCATGATCCCGGATTTGTCGACGGTGGAAGGGCTGAAGGAATTGGCGGCGCTTCATCGGCGGACGTTGCTGGAGGATGTGATGCCGTTCTGGTTGCGGCACGGCATGGACCGTGAGCACGGCGGGATCCTGACCTCCCTGGATCGCGACGGGACGGTCCTCGATACCGACAAGAGCGTGTGGTTCCAAGGACGCGCGGCGTGGATGTTCGCGACGTTGCATCGGACGGTGGAACCGCGCGCGGAGTGGTTGGAGGCGGCGCGTTCGTGCGTGGAGTTCTCGCGGAAGCACTGCCATGCGCCGGACGGGAAGATGTACTTCAGCGTCACGCAGGACGGACGGCCGTTGCGGATGCGTCGGTACGTGTACAGCGAGGCCTTCGCGGCGATCGGGGCGGCAGCCTTCGCACAGGCTTCGAAGGAGGGATGCGCGGCCGAGGAAGCATGGGCCCATTTCGCGACGTATCTGCGGTACTCGTTCGAACCGGGCGTGATGGCGCCGAAGTCGGAGCCGACCCGTCCCTCGAAGGGGTTGGCGGCCCGGATGATTGCGATGGTGACCGCGCAGGAGTTGCGGTTGCTGCTGGGCGACGGGGTTGTGCGCGGGGCGACGTGCACGGAGTGGGTGGACCGTTGCGTGGAGGAGGTGGAACGGGACTTCCTGAAACCCGAACATCGGGCGTTGATGGAAATGGTGACGCCGGAAGGCGGGGTGATCGACCATCACGATGGGCGGACGTTGAACCCGGGGCATGCGATCGAGTGCGCGTGGTTCGTGATGCACGAGGGGCGGTTGCGGAAGGATGCGCGGTTGGTGCGGTTGGGCACGACGATCCTGGACTGGATGTGGGAACGGGGCTGGGACACGGAACACGGCGGCTTGCTGTACTTCACGGACCTGAAGGGATTGCCGGTGCAGGAGTACTGGCACGACATGAAGTTCTGGTGGCCGCATTGCGAGGTGCTGATCGCGACCATGCTGGCGTGGTCGCTGACGGGAGAGGAACGGTACGCCAGGATGTATCGGCAGGTGCACGCGTGGAGCTTCCGTCACTTCCCGGATCCCGAGCATGGCGAGTGGTACGGGTACCTGCATCGGGACGGCCGGGTGTCGTCGCGGGCGAAGGGAACGTTGTGGAAGGGGCCGTTCCACCTGCCGCGCATGCTGTGGTATTGCGCGGAGCTGGCGGATGGGGTGGGGGGAGGGGAGTTGCCGAACGGAGGCACGGCGTGGACGGTGCGGTCGGCATGACCGAACTGGTTCCAGGGCGATTGAGGGAGGTGCTGGCGAGGACGCCGGAGTTGTCGCGTGCCTATCTGGTGGGCGGTTGCGTGCGCGATGCGCTGCTTGGGCAGTCGGTGAAGGACATCGACATCGAGGTGTTCGGGATCGAATACGCGACGTTGTACCGGGTGTTGTCGCGCTGGGGTCGGGCGGATGCGGTGGGGAAGTCGTTCGGCGTGGTGAAGCTGTCGTTGAAGGATGGCGAGCAGTACGACTTCTCGCTGCCGCGACGCGATTCGAAGGTGGGCCCGGGCCATCGGGGTTTCGAGGTGGAGTTTGATTCGGGAATCACGACGGCGGAGGCATCGAGCCGGCGGGACTTCACGATCAACGCGCTGATGTATGACCCGCGCACGCACGAGGTGCTCGATCACCACGGCGGGATGGACGACCTGAAGGCGCGCCGGTTGCGCCACACGAGCGATGCGTTCGTGGAGGATCCGTTGCGGGTGTTGCGCGGGATGCAGTTCATCGGGCGGTTCCGCCTGAACGCGGATCCGGCAACGGTGGCGTTGTGCCGGACGATCGCGTCGAGCCAGGCAGAGTTGGCGGTCGAACGGATCCGGGAGGAATGGTGGAAGTGGGCGGGGCGCAGCGTGGCCCCGGGTCGGGCGTTGCAGTTCCTGGCGGATTGCGGATGGCTGGGATTCTACCCGGAGTTGTCAGCCTTGCAGGAATTGGAACAGGACCCGGAGTGGCATCCGGAGGGGGACGTGTGGACGCACACGTTGCATTGCCTGGATGCGCTGGTGGAGCAGGCGGGGTGGCAGTCGGCGGATGCGGGGACGCGGGTGGTCCTGTCGTTGGCGGTGCTGCTGCATGACGTAGGCAAGGTGTGTTGCACGCGTCGGGAGATTTCGGACGGGCGGGAGCGGATCGTCTCGCCGGGACACGAGGCGGCGGGGGGACCGATCGCGCTGGAGTTCCTGAACCGGTTGCGCGTGCCGACGGTGGTGCTGGAGCGTGTGCCGCCGCTGGTCGTGAACCATATGGCGCGGTTGCAGGCGGCGAGCGCGAAGGCGGTGCGGCGCCTGGCTCGGCGACTGGAGCCGGCGACGATCGAGGAACTGGCGGAGGTGATGACCGCGGATGTGTCCGGACGGCCGCCAAAGCCCCGGGGTGAGCCCGAGTCGGTGCGGGTGTTGCGTGCGATGGCCGCGGAGTTGGCGCTGGGGTCGGCGGCACCGCGGCCGATCCTGCTGGGTAGGCACCTGGTGGCCCGCGGGTTACGGCCGGGACCCCGATTCAAGGAGGTCCTGACGGCCGGGTTCGAGGCGCAGTTGGACGGGGAATTCGCGGATGAATCCGGGGCCGAGCGCTGGCTGGATGCGTGGTTGCGCCCGGGTTGAACTTTCCCTCAACCGGTGGTCCGCAGGCCGCTGGCGATGGCGTTGATGGTGAGGAGCAGTTCCGGGAGGACGGCGTTGGAGGCGAGGGTGTCGCCGGTGCTGACGGCGGTGCGCCAGCGTTGGAGCAGGTGGATCTGTTGGCGATGGAGGGTCCGCAGCGGGGCAGTACGCAGGGCGAGGGTCCGGCCGAGCTTCGGGCGGTGTCGGATGATCTCCGTTCCCCAGAGGCTCTGGAGGCTTTGGTGCGTGCGATGCCACTCGGCTTCGATGCGGGACCAGAAGCGGTCGCGGATGACGGGATCCACGACGAGTTGGGCGTATTCGCGCATGACGTCGAGGTCGCTGCTGGCGAGCGAGGTCTCGATGTTGGTGAGGAGGTAACGCAGGAACGGCGTGGTGCGGAGGTGCTGCTGGAGGCAGGCGACGTCGGCATCGGAGAGGGCGGCGAGGGCGGTGCCAGCGCCGTACCAGCCGGTGAGGTAGTAGCGGGCCTGGGTCCACGAGAAGACCCAGGGAATGGCGCGGAGGTCGGCGAGGCTGGACTGGCCGGTACGCCGCGATGGGCGCGAACCGATGCGGGTGTTCTCGAGGGCGTCGAGCGGGGTGGCCTGCCGGTGGAAGGCCATGAATCCGTCGGTTTCGAGGAGGGACCGGTACTCGTTGCGCGAGTTTTCCGCGAGGCGGTCGAGGAGCGGCGGCAGGTCGGCCGGGAAGGGAGCGGAGTGGCGATGGCGCCATGTGGTGGCGGTGACGCCGGCGAGAAGGAGTTCGAGGTTGTAGCGGGCGGTGCCGGGGTTGCCGTACTTCTGGGCGATGGTTTCGCCCTGTTCGGTGAGGCGGATGGAACCGTCGAGGGAACCCGGGGGCAGGGCTTCGAGGAACCGATGGGTGGGGCCGGCTCCGCGGCTGATGGTTCCACCGCGTCCGTGGAAGAACTGCATGCGCACGCCGGCCTGTTCGCCCACGGCGGCGATGCGGGCCTGGCCGCGCTGGAGCGCCCATTGGGAGGCGACGATTCCGGCGTCCTTGTTGGAATCGGAGTAACCGACCATCACCTGCTGGCGGAGTTTTCCGGGGCGTCCGGCGCGCGCCGCGTGGAAGGCGAGGCTGGCGCGGGTGACGGGAAACTCGAGGAAGGCGCGGAGGAGTTCGGGTCCGCGTTCGAGGTCCTCGACGGTTTCAAGGAGCGGAACGACGGGAAGCAGGCAGACCATGCCCTCGGGAAAGAGACGCAGGAGGCCGGCTTCGCGGGCGAGGACATAGACGCACAGCAGATCGGACACGCGTCGGGTCATGCTCACGATCAGCGCACCCAAGGCATCGGCCCCGTGGGTGGCGATGTGGCTGGCGAGGACGCGATAGGTGGCGAGGACGGCGTCGGCTTCCGGGCCGGCCGAGGCCGAGGGATGAAGGAAGGGGCGCGGCGAACGGATCTCGCGTTCGAGAAGGCGGAGTCGCTCGGTCTCGGTCCAGTCCTCCCATTGGGAAGCGTCGATTCCCGTGGCGGTGAGGAGTTGCCGGATGGCGCGGTCGTGGAAGGCGGAGTTCTGGCGGATGTCGAGGGTGGCGAGGTGGAACCCGAAGGTCTGGAGGATCCGGCGGACGGGCAGGACGTCGTGATCGGCGAGGCGGTGGGCCCCGGCTTCGCAGAGGGATTGGTGGAGGGTCTGGAGGTCCTGATCGAGTGCGGCGGCTGCGGTGTATCGGCCCGGGGAGGTGAGGATGCGGGCGAGTTGGCCGGGGTGAACCTCCACCGGGAGGCGGGCGGCCAGCAGTTCAGCCGTCTGGCGCCAGGGTTCCCCGGGATGCATCTGGAGGATGGCCTTGGCGTCGTCACCGAGGGCAGCAGCGCAGCGGTCGCGGAGTTGTGCGAGGCTGGGCGGGGCCGGTTGGACCCATTCGGAGAGTGGCAGGCGTTCGGCGAGCGCGACGAGTTGACGGTGCAGGACGACGAGGGCGTTGGCCCGGAGCCGTTCCAGGGTCTCGGCGGTGACCTCGGCGGTGACGCCGGGATGGCCGTCGCGAACGCCCCCCACCCAGGTGCCGAAATGCAGGCGTGGTCCGGGAACAACTGCCGACGCGGGAGATGCCGGGAGGCCGGTGTGTTCCCAGGCGGCGGCCAGGCGGCGGTCGAGTTCGGGAACGACCGAGGGGAGGACGTCGCGGAGGTAGTTGAGGACGTTGCGGCGTTCGTCGGCGACGGTGGGCTTCTCAAGGAGGATTTCACCGGTGCGCCAGAGACGTTCGAGGAGCGCGGTGACCTCGGGACGGAGGATGGCGCGGTTGGCATCGGAGCCGGCGGACTGGATGAGCCGCATCAGGGCGCGATGCTGTTCGAGGACGGAGGATCGCTTGGCCTCGGTGGGGTGGGCGGTGAAGACGGGTTCGACGTCGACGTCGTGGAGGGCCTGCCGGATGGCTTCGGGGGTGGCGCCGTCGCGTTGGAGTTCGGCGAGTTGGTCGGCCCAGAGGCCCCGCTCGGCCTCGGGGCCTTCGGCGGACTCGCGGAGGTGGCGCATGGATTCCGCGGCGTGTTCCTCGACGGTGTTGAGGAGCTGGAACGCCATGGCGAGGCCGAGGGCGAGTCGCGGCGGCGGCGTGGCAAGCAGGTCGTTGGCAGGCGAGGCGGCGGTGGGACGCCACGGGATCCATTGAGCCAGTTCGGATTCGCCAAGACCGGAGAGCACCTCCGCGAGGCATCCGGCCAGCCAGCCGATGTCGCGGTCGATCTGGCGGAAGCCGAGGTCGAGGTAGTCGGGAGGTGTGGACTCAGCAATGGGATTCATGGTGGCGGCGAACGGGGCGCATGCGATCGCGCGCTGTGGGCGCGGCTCCCGCGGCACTGCCATCGGAGGCGGCGTTCGTCAATGGGGGGAAGTGGGAAAGTTGGGGCCGGGCCGTTGGAAACAGAAAGCGTTGGCCTTTCGGTCGGGGGTGGGGTACCCCGTCCGGCCATGAGTGAACGTAGGGCGCGCCTGAAGCGCGTGACCAAGGAGACAGCGATCACGCTCGATTTGCGGATCGACGGCACCGGCAAGTCGAAGGTGAAAACCGGGGTGCCGTTTTTCGACCACATGCTGACCTTGGTGGCGAAGCATTCGACCTGTGACCTGCAGTTGACCTGCAAGGGCGATCTGGAAGTGGACGCGCACCACACGGTGGAAGATTGCGGGATTGCCTTGGGGCAGGCTTTCCGTGAGGCGCTGGGGGACAAGCGGGGGCTACGGCGGTATGGCACGGGGTTTGATCCGCGGAATCCCTTCACGGGTGAGGCCTACGTGCCGATGGATGAATGCTTGGCGCGGTGCGTTATCGATTTCAGCGGGCGATCCTACCTGGTCTGGAAAGGCATGGATCATCATTCCCAGCGACGGATCGCCGTCGAGGACAAGAACCAGGACATGTCGTCGACCTTCCGGTTCGGGTTGGCGCGGGAGTTCTTCCAGGGGTTCGCCAACGAGGCGAAGTGCAACCTGCATCTGGAGTTGTTGTACGGGGGCGAACCGCATCACGTGGTCGAATGCCTGTTCAAGGCGTTCGCCCGGGCGGTGGACTTCGCCTGCCAGCATGACCCGAGGATTTTGGGGCAGATTCCGAGCTCCAAGGGGGCTCTTTAGTCGTTAAGCTCCTTTGGATGAATGCGATCGGATCATGTGACGGGCGGGTGAAACCGGATTGGAAGGAAGCTGAATAGTTTCCACGAGCAACCGTCCATGCCCATGTCGTTGAAATCAGATTATCCCTCAGCAGCGGACGAGCAGTTGGTGGCTTGGGCCAAGGACGGCGATACCGCGGCTTTCGAGGAGCTGATCCATCGGCACCGGGACAAAATCTATGCCCGGGCAATGATCATGATGCGCAACGAGGGAGACGCGATCGACCTGTCCCAGGAAGCCTGGGTCAAGTCCTGGCAACGCCTCCACCAGTTTCAGGGCGAGAGTTCGTTCGCCACCTGGATGACGCGGATCGTGATCAATCTCTGCCTCGACCAGATCCGGCGGCAGAAGCGCACCCGGGCCGAGTCCATCGAGGAACTCGAGGAGGCCGGGGGTGTCGAGCGCCAGATGCCCATCGCCGAAAGCAACCCCACCGAGGGGCTCGAATCCGAGGAGGTGCGCCGGCGCATCGACGAAGCGATGGGCAAGTTGACGGATGCGCACCGGACAGTGCTGGTGATGCACGAGTTCGAAGGACTGGAATACAAGGAGATCGCCAAACGTGTGGGGATCTCCATCGGGACGGTGATGTCCCGGCTCTTTTATGCGCGGCGGCGCCTGGCGTCGTTGCTGCAAAGCCTCAAGCGAGAACGATCCGAATGAAAACGACCGAGTTCACCCTGGACCTTCAGGCCTACGTGGATGGCGAGCTGGATGCCAGTCGCCGGGCCGAAGTCGAGCGTGTGTTGGCCAGCGACGCTGAAGCGCGCGAGTTGGTGGCGGGACTCCGCCAGATTGCCGAGTTGGTGCGGACGCACGAGCCCGTGATCCGGGTGCCTGAGACCCGGGAGTTTTACTGGTCCCAGATCCAGCGCCGGATCGCCCAGGCTGAGGCCGTGGAAGCCAAGGAAGCCCCGCAGGCGTCGGGAGCGATGCAATGGCTCCGTTGGCTGGCACCGGCCCTGGGCGTGGCCGCGGTCGCTGTGATGGTGGCGCTGCCTCGCGGCGAGAAGGAGGGCACGACACTCGCTGCCAACGACACGGTCGAAGATGCCGTGAGCATGACCTTCCGTTCGGATGCGGACGGCGTGACGATCCACTGGATCAACTGAGTGTTCCTCGACACCCGCCCCAAGCTCCTCACCCCAACCTCGAAACCTGCAATGATCCAACCAACCAAGATCACCCGGTGGCTCGCGTTTTTGTTCACCCTTTGCCTGATGGGTGTCGGTACGGCGGCATTCGCCGGCGAAACGCGATACAAGGTGGAACTGGTGTGGGGAACGGACGATGCCAAGGCGGCGTCACCCGAGATGAAGGCGCTGTCTCCGGAGGTCCAATCGCGGCTCACCCAGTTGCGTTGGAAGAACTACTTCGTGGTGAAGTCGGAGGTTGCGGCGGTTTCCACCAAGGAGGCCAAGAAGGTCACGCTGAGCGACAAGTGCGCGGTGGAGTTGAAGGAATTGCCCAATGGACATCTGGAAGTGCAGATCCACAGCCTCCAGGCGGGAGCGGATCCGAAGCCGGTGGCGAGCAAGACGATGTCCCTGAAGAACCTCCAATCCGGCGAGTTGATCGCCTACGGCGGCAACTCCAAGGATCGGTGGGGTGACGCCTGGTTGGTGATCGTCCGGGCGGACCAGCCCAAGGCTTCGAAGTAAGGCTGCCGGCAGCCGTGGTGTTGGGCGGATTTCTACAATCCCTAGCATCGCCCGGAGGCCAAGCCCCAATCGGTGGGGTGGTGGTGATGGGATCCACCGAGATTGCCATTGTCCCCACGCGGGGTCGTGGTAGCCTGTTCCCAGTCGCAAGTCCCCCCGGAGAAACCCGGTGGGCAACGCATTTCACATGTCAGATTCCACGAAGAGCCCCGGGTCCGATTACGATTCATCCAAGCTTGGCAAACTGGAGGGTCTGGAGGCCGTCCGGAAGAAGCCGGGCATGTACATTGGCGGCACGGACGAGCGTGCGCTCCATCACTGCGTCTCCGAGGTCATGGACAACTCGGTGGACGAGCACCTCGCCGGGCACTGCACGCGGATCGACGTGGCGATCCATCCGGATGGATCCATCTCCATCCGCGACGATGGCCGCGGCATCCCGGTGGACATCCATCCCCAGTACAAGATTCCCGGGGTGGAAATGGTGCTGACGACGCTGCACTCGGGCGGCAAGTACGGTCAGGGTGGGTACAAGTTTTCCGGGGGTACGCATGGCGTGGGTGCCAAGTGCGTGAACGCTGTCTCGGAGTGGTTCGAGGTGGAGGTTTCGCGGGATGGGAAGGTCCACCACATGGCCTTCGAGCGCGGCAAGACGGTCAAGAAGCTCGAGGTGATCGGGAAGGCCAAGGGCAACGGGACTTTGATCACATTCAAGCCGGACCCCGAGATCTTCCGGGAGACGACGGAGTTCAAGTCGGACCGGATCACCCAGCGGTTGCGGGAATTGGCGTTCCTGAACTCGGGATTGCAGATCTCCTTCATCGATGAGCGTGCGGCCGACGGAAAGCAGGAGATCTTCTTCTTCAAGGACGGCATCGAGGAGTTCGTACGGCAGTTGAACAAGGCCAAGAACGTCCTGCATCCCAAGCCGTTCTCCATCCAGCGGGTGGTCGAGACCACGACGGCCGACAAGCCGGTCGAGATCCACGTCGAGGCGGTGATGCAGTACAACGACAGCTTCACCGACCAGGTCCTGTGCTACACGAACACCATCCACAACCCGGACGGTGGGACGCACCTTTCCGGGTTCCGGAGCGCCCTGACCCGTGCGATCAACCAGTATTCCAAGTCCAACAACCTGCTGAAGGACAAGGATCCGCAGATTACGGGCGATGACGTCCGCGAGGGCGTGACCGCGGTCATCTCGGTGAAACATTCGGACCCGAAGTTCGAATCGCAGACCAAGGTGAAGCTCATCTCGCCCGAGGTGGACTCGATCCTGGGTTCGGCGGTCTACGAAGGCCTGATGAACTACTTCGACGACAACCCGCCGATCGCGAAGCGGATCGTCGACAAGGCGCTCAACGCCGCCCGGGCGCGGGAAGCCGCCCGCAAGGCGCGCGAAGCCGTCCGCAAGACGGCGCTGACGGGCGGTGGATTGCCCGGCAAGCTCGCCGACTGCTCGGATCGGGATCCGGCCAACACCGAGTTGTACATCGTCGAGGGTGACTCGGCAGGTGGCTCGGCCAAGCAGGGGCGCGACCGGAAGTTCCAGGCGATCCTTCCGATCCGCGGCAAGCTGATCAACGTGGAGAAGGCGCGCCTCGACAAGGTGCTCCAGAACACGGAAATCCGGACGATGATCACGGCGGTCGGCACCGGCATCGGTGACGGCGAGGGCGAGGGAGCCTTCAACCTCGAGAAGCTCCGGTACCACAAGATCATCGTGATGACGGACGCCGACGTGGACGGCTCGCACATCCGGACGTTGTTGCTGACCTTCTTCTACCGGCAGATGCCGCAGTTGATCCGGCAGGGTTATGTCTATATCGCCCAGCCGCCGCTGTATCAGATCAGCCGCCGCAAGCGGATCGAGTACGTCGACGACGACGCCGCGCTGAACCGGATCCTGATCCAGCTCGGCACCGAGGACGTGCGGTTGCGGAACCTGGCGGACGCGAAGGAATTCCCGGCGAAGCAGCTGGCGGAGATCCTCGAGCTGCTGCAATCGCTCGAAAAGCTCGCGGTAGGCATCCGTCGCAAGGGCGGGGATTTCGAGGCGTACATCGAGGCGCGGGACCACAAGACCGGCGAGTTGCCGCGTCACATCGTGGTGGTGCGTGAGGGCAATCAGGAGACGGTCCATTTCTTCCTGACCGACGAGCAGAACGCCGCCTTCTTCCAGGCGAACCCGGACCTGGAGGAGCGCAGTGCGGCAGCCGCGGCAGGAACGGACGCTCCCGAGCGGGTGGTGTCGAAGAAGGACGGACCCAGCCGACGGGCGCGTCACGAGGCGTTGTTCGAAAGCCATGCCATCCACGAGTTGCTGTCGCGCCTGGCCAAGAAGGGCCTCGCGATCGAGCACTACTCGGCGCAGGACAAGCCGCTGTTCGAGCTGATCGAAGGCGAGGGGGAACGCCAGCAGGTGAAGCCGCTGTTCTCGATCTCCGAGATCCTGGCCTCGGTCACCGAGGTCGGAAAGCGCGGCATCGAGATCAAGCGGTTCAAGGGGCTGGGCGAGATGAACCCGAAGGAACTCTTCGAGACCACCATGAACCCGGCCAACCGGAAGCTCCTGCGCATCGACCTGACCGACGCCGTCGAGGCCGAGGCCATGTTCTCCCGCCTGATGGGCGAGGAGGTCGAACCCCGCCGCCAGTTCATCGAGGACAACGCCCTCAACGTCCGCAACCTCGACGTCTGATCGGACTGGGCTGCCTCCTGTTCCACATTCCCTTTCCCACCTTTTTCCGAATCCATGGCTGACGAAATCATCCCGCCGGGCGGTCCCTCCACCCCGGCCTACGCCGCCAACGAAAAGATCGGCAAGATCAACGTCGCGGACGAGATCAAGAACTCGTTCCTCGACTACTCGATGTCCGTGATCATCTCGCGGGCGTTGCCGGACGTCCGCGACGGCTTGAAGCCCTCCCAACGGCGCACGCTTTACGCGATGCACGAGTTGGGCGTCATGCCGAACCGCAAGCACCTGAAGTGCGCGCGTATCGTTGGCGAGACGATCGGTAAGTATCACCCGCACGGCGACCAGGCCGTGTATTCAACCTTGGTGCACATGGCGCAGCCGTGGGCCATGCGCGAACGGTTGGTGGATGGGCAGGGTAACTTCGGCTCCGTCGAAGGCGATCCCCCGGCGGCCATGCGTTATACCGAGGCGCGCCTGACACACCTCGGCGCGGTCCTGATGCAGGACATGGACCAGGACACGGTCGACTTCGCTCCGAACTACGACGAGTCGATGTCGGAGCCGGTGGTCTTCCCGGCCGCCTTCCCGAACCTGCTGGTCAACGGCGGCACGGGCATCGCCGTCGGCATGGCGACCAACATGGCGCCACACAACCTCGGCGAGACGATCGATGCCGTGTGCGCCCAGATCGACAATCCCGACATCACGATCCCGCAGTTGATGCGGTTCATGAAGGGGCCGGACTTCCCCACGGGTTGCATGGTCTGCGGGATGGAAGGCATCAAGCAGTACTTCGCGACCGGTCGCGGCTCGGTGAAGATCCGCGGCAAGGTCGGGGTGGAACAGCTCAAGGGAAACCGCGAGCAGTTGGTGATCACCGAGATCCCGTACAACGTGAATCGCGCGATGCTCGTCGAGAAGATCGCCGAACTGGTGAACGAGCGGACGCCGGGTTTCACCGAGATCACGGCCATCCGTGATGAGTCGGACGAGAACACCCGGGTGGTGGTGGAGTTGAAGCGGGATGGGATCCCCAAGGTGGTGATCAACAACCTGTACAAGCACACCCAGCTGGAGACGAGCTTCTCGGTCAACGCGCTCGCCATCGATCGGGGTCGGCCAAAGACGCTCAATCTCAAGGACCTGATCAACTGCTACGTCGAGCATCGCCGCGAGGTGATCCTGCGGCGGACTCGCTTCCAGCTGAAGAAGGCTGAGGAACGCGCCGAGATCCTCGAAGGTTATATCTGCGCCCTGCGCAACCTCGACGAGTTCATCCGCATCATCCGGAATTCCAAGAACCGCGACGAAGCACGTGTGAAGTTGCTGGCCTTCGCCTGGACGAAATCACAGGTCGAACGCTGGGGCATCTTCCTCCGTTCCGAGGGCCGTCTGGTCGACGGTCGCTACTCGCTCACCGAGCGTCAGGTGGACGCGATCCTCGAACTCCGCCTCTACCAGCTCACCGGCCTCGAAATCGACAAGGTCGAGGCGGAGTACAAGGAGTTGATGGAACGGATCAAGGACCTGATGGACATTCTGGCCCGCGAAGCCCGCGTGCTGGCGATCATCAAGGCCGAGCTCAAGCAGATCCGGGACAAGCACGCCACCCCGCGCCTCACGCAGATCGTTCCTGACGAAGGCGACATCGCCATCGAGGACCTGATCGCCAACGAAGGCGTCATCGTCACGCTCACGCACAACGGCCTGATCAAGCGCACCAACGTCGCTTCCTACCGTTCGCAGAAGCGTGGCGGCAAGGGTGTGATCGGCATGTCCACCCGCGAGGCGGCAACGCCCGAGGATGCCGACTTCATCGAGCGCCTGTTCACCGCGTCCACGCACGATTACCTGATGTTCTTCACGAACATGGGACGCGTGTACGTGGAGCGCGTGCACGAGATCCCCGACATGGGACGTGCCGCCAAGGGACGTTCGATCGCCAACCTGTTGGAACTGCGCGCCGACGAGAAGATCCAGACGCTTGTCCGCGTGGGCGCCAAGTATGGTGCGAACAAGGAGGAGCAGACGTGGCAGCAGTCCTTCGAGCTCTTCTTCGTCACGAAGCAGGGCACGGTGAAGCGCACCGCCCTGTCCGATTTCCAGAACGTCCGGAAGGGCGGCATCATCGCCATCAACATCGAGCCCACCGACACGCTGGTGGACGTCAAGCTCACCACCGGAAACAACGAGGTCGTCCTCATCACCCGCGAGGGCATGAGCATCCGCTTCCATGAGGAGGGCGTTCGCTCGATGGGCCGTTCCGCCACCGGCGTGAAGGGCATCGAGCTGGAGAAGACCGATGCCGTCGTGGCACTCGCGATCGTGGATCCGGGCGCAACGCTGCTGGTCGCCGGCGAGAACGGCATCGGCAAGCGCACCGAGTTCGAGGAATACCGCGTCCAGTCTCGTGGCGGAAAGGGCATCATCACCATGAAGACCGGCGAGAAGACCGGCGCCGTGGTCGGAGCCTTGACTGTCCTCGACGGCGACGAACTCATGCTCATCACCGTGGGCGGCCAGATGGTCCGCATCCCGGTGAAGGGTATCCGCGAAGCCGGCCGGAATACGATGGGCGTGAAGCTCATCGACCTCGCTCCCAAGGATCGTCTGCAAGCCATCGCCCCGGTCATCTCCGAGGGCCAGGAGGACGAGGCCGTCGGCGAGCCGACATTGCCGATGGGGTGATTTCGGCTGAGGGGACGGTGCTCTGGCTGATCGTCGGCGCTCCGGACAAGGAGTTTGAGTCCGGCAAGGTGGACTTGAAACAACACTATCCCGTCGATCCTACCCAGCTTCCCCCGGAGCTCAACGGAGTGCAGTGGCCGCCAACCCATGAGCCTTGAATCCGCAGTTGTCTTGACCACGGATTCCACGGATTCCACGGATGGACGGGGCTGGAATGGAGGTTCTCCTCGCTGCAGGCCGCTCACCTTGCAGATGTGTGGCAAGTCCAAGCCGGGTCCCTGCCTATCCGTGTTGTTCGCGCTATCCGTGGTTCCAGATGCCATTTCCAGGTTCCGGGATCTGAGGTTCCTGGACCACGAAGGACGCGAATTGGCTCACGCGAAGACGGTAAGGGGGAAGGAGCGGATGCCTTGGACTTCCGGTCTTGGCCTCCTCAGCCCCAACGGGGCGACTCAAGCCAGCCCGGGGCATCGCCCCGGGGATCCGTGGCAGAGTCGTGCTGAAAGCCCTGAGAGGGCGACTCAGGATTACAGTGGGTCTTGTAAGGAGGCCCCTTCCGGAACGTTTCGATCCGCTCGTCTCCGTTCGCCCCTTTTGCGGCCTTGAGGCTTGGCGGCTTTGCTTCTGCTTTCTGCGCGGGAACCGAACGGAGGAAAAAGCCGCCAAGCCGCGAAGAACGGGCAGACGCGAGGTTTCATTGGTAAGCGCCGGCACTGAGGAATGCTCCATGCAGCCAACTCTTCGCGGCCTTCGCGGCTTCGCGTGAGGCAAAAGCCGGATGGAAGGGAACCGCACGCGAAGACGCGAAGACGCGAAGAAGACGATGAACGAAGGTGGTGGGAACCGCCGACTGCACGGGCGCACCCATACGGGAGGGGCGATTGAACAAACCGTAGCAGGAATTGGTGGGAGGGAAAAATGACCCCTTATGGGACTCAATCCTTCCTCCTTCTTGGAAGATATAGGTCCTGCGTGGTTGCGTGGGGGACCGTCAGGACGGAGAGGGACTCGAGGAGGCGATCCACCTGTGTCTCCGGCAGTCCGTAGCGAAGGAGGAACCGATCACGGAAGACTCGGGTAAACGCCCAACGGAGGTCCTGCTCATCACGGGCCAACGTATTCACCAATGGGGCGTAGATGTCCTTCCCGGGTCCCTCGGACATGGACTTCTGAAGTCCCTGAAGGAAATCTGTCATCTCGCTGATGCAGGCGACGTATCGGAAGCACTCGAGCAGACATTCGCTGGTGGGATCGACTTCGAGACCGGAGCCCGCCAGCGCCGACCGCACCTCCTGGAATCCCGGGATGGATTCGTTGCGGGCATAAAGTGCGGATATGGAGATGTCCCCGCGAGGGTAGTTGCCGAGGCGTTCACCGATGACTTGAGGGTCCAGGCCGTGTGCGGACAACTGCGTGATCAACTGTTCATCCGAAAGCTCCTCTGCGGAAGCGATCGCATCCGAGAGACTGAGCATGAGCAGTAGGTTCGTCAGTCCGGCGCGAGCGTACCGGCTGTCGAAGGCCATCTCCTGAGACAATAGAAGGTAGGGCCTCACCGAGGACTGTGGACCCGCATCCTGGCTCTGGAATCCAAGTGGTGTGCGCCGCTTTGATGGATTGTCTTGGCTCGGCACAACGGCGCCCGGTTCCGCCTTTTCGGCACGAAGACGGTATGGCGTGGGAGCGCTTGAACGGTTGCGGAGGGCCAAGAGCAGAAGCACCACCAGCAGGCTGGCGACGGCGCCCCACAGCATTCTTGTTGTCGTTGGCATCGTAGGATGACTTCGAGATGGCTAATGGTCGCTTGATCCCGGAGTCGACTGGGCAGGGGACTTGCTTGATGGCAATTGCGGAAGTGGGACTTCCTTCAAAGCTGGATCTGAGACCACGTTGACGCTTTGCTCGACTCCGCCGGTCCAGCTGAAGAACCCCGGGATCTTGGTGGGATCGTATGCCAGCAACTGCATCACGGTTTCGAAGTGGCGGTTCTGCCCGGGGAGCGTGAAGAAGGTAGAGCCGACAAGGCGGAAGGGCACCTTACGGTATTCGGATTGGGTTTCGCCGACGATCTTCTCACCATTCTCATGAGGAGGAGAGGAGGAATTGATCTTGTGAGTGGCTCTGTACCCCAGAACCCGTTCCCAAGGTCCGGTAGGGTTATAGCTCATGGAAGCGATGTTTCCGACCAGCCTGGCTGCGGAAGCCCATGCTTGGAAGACGCAACTGGCACGGATTTCCAGTCCATTCTTCAGGCGGCCGTTGTTGTAGAAAAAGGCATAGTTCCTGTTCTGGAAACTATCGATCAGGAATGGCTTGTCACTTGCAGTGATCTGGGAGCCGCTTCCTGTTGCTTGGAACCAGACGGCGCTACCGCCGCCGACGGCATGGGAGTATCGGTAGTCCCTCCTCGAGGCTGATATGACCCGACCCTTCTCCCACTCGTATACCTCGCGATTGTAGCGGTTGAGCACGATGTGGGCCTGATACTCAACTTGTTGGACCTGGAGTGCGTTGACGACATCTGTGGCAGCGGCGATTTCCTTGATGATGGGGCCCAGTGCACTGCCTCGCGGACTGGCTGTCGCCATCGTTGTTGTCAGGAGGATCAAGACTGCTTGGGTTGATCGGTCGTTTGGCATGGTGATCTGTAAGTTTCCATTTTATAAGTGTCAAGGCGCTGAGTTGGGATGGTGCTCTGGTTGTACAAAGCGGTGATCTGTGTGCAGCGGTACAGGAGAGTGGGTGTACTCCAGCAAGGATCGGTATGGTGCTCGGCGGTGCAAGTGGAGAGATTCTGTACTCTCCATCACCTCGTCTCGGATCCTCTGCACGGGACATGGTTTGCGCTTCGGATCATGGCTTATACGATGTTGGAAACTGGCAACTCGCTCTGCAGGCCGCGTGCCCTCACCCTGCGCTTCGTTATCCCCGCCGGGTGAGGGCGCCCGGCCTACAAATTTAGCTGCCGCTCACGGAACGGGATGAATTTCGGGCTGAGGGGTGGGGAGTGGGAACCGCCCCGCCCGGCAAGTCTTCGCGGCCTTCGCGGCTTCGCGTGAGGCAAAAGCCGGATGGAAGGGAACCGCACGCGAAGACGCGAAGGCGCGAAGAAGACGATGAACGAAGGCGGCCTGCCGTCTTTGCGTCCCTGCGCCTCTGCGCGAGCACAGTGTTTTTGTTGCCGTCCACGGAACGGGATGAATCTCGCTTCCGGGGACAGGGTCGGGCTTCCCGGATCTGCCGCCCCTCCGGGGCTTGGGGCCACAGCGAAGGAAGCCCACAGCTCACGCTGTGGGCTATCGTCTGTCGGTGCTCCGCACCTGGTGCTCGATCTCTGGGAGTCCGTGTTCTGCGCCTCTGGCCGGTGCGCTGGGGGAGGAAAATTGAAAAGCCTCGAAGCCTCCAAGCCTCGAAGGGGAGCAGGCGAAGTGCGATTCCGCCTGTGCGCAAGTCCAGTGCTTTGCTGCGGCCCACGGGGGATGAATCTCGCGCGGAGGGGTGGAGAGTTTGGAAGCCCCACCCCGGCAACTCTTCGCGGCCTTCGCGGCTTCGCGTGAGGCAAAAGCCGGATTGGAGGGGACCGCACGCGAAGACGCGAAGACGCGAAGAAGGCAGGGCAAGTTCCAGCTCTGGAGAGGCAATCGAATGTTGGCGGTCGCACGGGAAGGGGTTCTGTCGCCCCTCCGGGGCTGGGGCCACGGCGTGGCACAGGGTTGCGGGGTTTGGTTTCGTGTCGTTGGTGGACTTCGTGGTTGAACAGCGGCGAAGGGTTGAACCACGAACCGCACAAAGGGCTCGAAAAGGACATGGGAAGGACAGGGCGATTGGGGAACCTGGTCAGGTCGCCCACAACCGCGATGCGGTTGGTTTCCGTTTCGGGATCAAACCCAGGGTAGGCCTCGTGCCTCGGCCAACCCTGGGCTGGGGGTCTCAACGCCGTTGGCGTTGGTGGGGCAGGAGCCCGGCGGCGTGACGCATTCGCCCTGCATCGTGGTGATACCATGTCCCTGCGTGCCACAACGCCCTGGCTTCTTTGCATCTTCGCGTCTTCGCGTGAGATCTTGGTTCATTTCGGCGTGTCGTGTCTGTCGCCCCGCAGGGGCTTGTGTTCCGTGGGAGCGCGGGACCCACAGCTGGCGCCGCGGGCTATCGTCTGTCGGTGCTCCGCACCTGGTGGCCGATCTTGGCTTCCCGGGTTCGCGGCCTTACTTCGGCGGTATGGGGGTTGGTGTCATGGGGATTGAGCCGAGGTCGAGGACGTGGTCGGTGGGAGTGCCTTCCGGGATGGTGAAGGGTTTGTTGGCGTTCCAGGAGCGGTCGGGTTTGCCGTCCTTGAGGATGTAACCCACGGCGCTCAGGTCATAGGTGCCGGCGGGGATGTCCTGGGCTTCAAAGGTGCCGTCCGGCCGGACCTGGCATTGGTAGTGTCGCATCCGCTGCATCGCTTTCTGGAACTCGGGATCCTCAACCATCTTCTGGATCTCCTCGGAGGACATGGAGGGGTTCGGCTTCCAGCGCGATGCCGTGGACACGTTCACATGCCACTGGATTCCAGGGACGTTCGCCGCTTCTCCCAGAAGTAGTCGGCCCGTGACCCGGCTCCCTTCGACGTCGATGTCGACCGTGGTGGTCTGGCCGGGCTCGATGACGATGTCCTTGAGCGGTTGGTGGGACCAGGCATTGGCGCCGGCCTGGATCAAGCGGATGAACTGGTGATTCCCGGCGGGGATCCTGGAGAATTGGAAACGGCCGCCACCCGGGGTTGGAGTCTGTAATCCGCCCCAGTTCCCGGAGATGCCGGTGTATCCGCCATTGGCCCCGGCGAAGAGTTGGAGCGAAAGCCGTGCGTTGCCGTCGTCGTCCACCCGGCCGCGGTAGGTTCCCTCAAGCGTCCCCAAGGGGACCAGTCGGATGCGACGGGCCTGCCTGAACTCCTCCGCCTTCAAGAATCCGAACCCTGATGCGGCGGCCGCGGCGACGCCCGTCGGATTCTGTGCCGGGTTGAGCTTGAACGCTCCATCGGCACCGGTGAGGACCGTCCCACCCTCGCGCCAAGAATCGAGTCGATCGCCCTGGAGCATGACTTGCTCATGCAAGCTGGTCAGGGCCACGGTGGCCCCCGCAATCGGCCGTCCGGCCTGATCCACCACGACCCCGGACCAATCTTCGGCGGGCTTGAGGCGGATGGTCATCTGAATCACGCCATTGACGGCGGCGGGGATCGGTTCGTCGATGGGTTCGTGCGTGGGCGAGGTGACGTGGAATTTGTCGTAATGATCCTGTGGGACCGAGAAGGTGAACCTTCCGTTCGCGTCCGTGAAGTTGCGGGCGTCGCTCTGTGACCACCAGTTGCCGCGCGGTTCCAGCCGGAACTCCTTCACCGGTTCGCCGGACTCGGAATCGAGGACCACACCCACGACCTCGCGGGGCTTGTTCATCACCACCGTGGCGGGCTCGTCGGGCTTGATCTTGACGCCGGTTTTTCCGCCGTAGCCGTCCTTCTGGAACCGGAACTGCATCTCAAGGTCTGGGCCGGAGTCCCAGGTCCAGGTGCCATCGGCGGCGGTGCGTGTGGAGAACTCGGCGAACTCGTTCTGGAGTTCGTCGCGGTCGGGTCCGTGGACGGTATCGACAGCCAGCCAGACATCGGCGAGCGGTTGGTTGTCGGCGTCGGTGACCAAGCCGCTGAAGACCCGCGCGGGCTTCAACGTGAGGGTGATCTCGGGCGTGTTGTCCGTGATGGTGAGCTTCTCGGCCACCCCACCCAGGCCTTTGGCACGGGCGGAGATGATGGTTTCGCCCAGCTTCTGTCCGCCGATGCGGAATCGTCCGGCGGCATCCGTCGTGCCTTCCTTCGTATTGCCCGAGAAACGCTGGCCGACGCGCACCTCGGCGTTGGGGACCGGCTGTCCATCCGGATTCAGGACGATGCCGGAAACGGAGAGGGCCGGTACGAGACGCATCTCGTGGCGCTTCTCGAGGAGGGCGGCCTCGACGCCGGCTTCCTGCGAGACGCCGCTGATCGAAGCATGGACGTAGTTGTCGTGGTCGAAGGAGATGCCGATGCGGTTGAAGTGGTGCTTCGGAACGGAACCGACCTCCCAGCGACCGTCGGCTCCGGTCTTCGCCCGCTTGTTGCCGAAGCCGGAGCCTTCGCCCGGTTGGTCCATCAGGTCGTTGCCGGTCCAGAAGCGGTACACCTCTACCGCCACGCCTTCGATGGGTTCGCCGGCCTTGTTGAGCACGATGCCGCCGATGGTGGCACCGCCGTGGAGACGGACGGTGACGAAGGCGGGCACCGGGTTGGTGGTGGAGAAGGCGAAGCGATGCTTCGTGGGGCTGTAGTCCTTGGCGGAGGCTTCGATCACGACCTGATTCACGGTCTCGTCCGGCAAGAGCACGTCGGCCACGCCGCTGCCGTTGGCGGTGTAATCCCGATCCGCGGAAAAGGAACCGGTCGTGATGGAGGCCTTGACCTTGGCGCCACCGACGACATTCGAGGTGCCGGCGTCGATGAGGGTGACGCCGAGATGCCGGGTCCACTTCGGGTCTTCGGGTTCGAGGTCGGGTGAGGGATCCGGGCGCTTGCCGGCTTCCAGCGGATCGAGGGATACGCCGAGGACCATGAGCGAGGAATCCTCCATCGCACTCTGGAGCTGGAGGAAGGCCACGGGTTTCGCGGGCTCGGGGTTGGCGAGCGTCACTCGGTAGGCGCGCAACGCCGCCTTGTTCTTCACGGAATCCGGCGAGGACCAGATCACGGCGCACTTGGCGAACTTCGAGAAGACGTGGTGCGGTTCCTCGAACGGGCGTCGCCACCAGTCGCGCACGTGTCCGGTGTAGAGGATGGGGCTGCGCTTGGCGGTGCCGTCCGTGTAGCGCCAGATCACGTCGGCGATGCGGCGGTTGGGTTCGGCGGACCAGGCCGCGGTGGCGAGGAGATGAACCGAACCGTAACGGTTGGTCGGGGCCGGAAGCGTGACGAACTCGCGGAAGTCGCGCTTGTAGCCGACCGAAGATTTGCTCGAGAGCTGGAGGAGGCCGTCGACCTCGAAGTGGACGCCGCCGAGGACATTGGAGCCGCGCGGGGCCTTGGCCCAGTTGCCGCCGGAACGGAGGTCCTTGTTCTCGGGTTCCGCGAGGGCGTTGGTGTACCGCAGCGGGACGACGGGTGGGAGGTTGGTCGCGGTCGCCGCCGAGGAAGGGGCGTTGGTCGGGGAAGGCGATTGGGCGTCGGTCAAGGTCACGGCACCCGCCAAGGCGATGAAGAGTGCGGTGGGAATGCCGAGTCGGCGGCCGGGACGGAAGTCGGCGATGTGCCGCAGGCGGCGGCGCAGGTCGCCGTGGCGTTCGAGAAGTCCGATGGCTCCGGGCGTGGGGAGCGGGGTTTCGTGGGACCACGAGGAGAGCAGGTGGAGGAGCGTCCGGCCGTAGGCTTCGCCCTCATCCTTGCCGGAGGCTTCGAGTGCGATTTCGTCGCAGGCGAGTTCGCGCTCGGCGCGGAGTCGGGCGAAGGCCAGCCAGACGGCTGGGTTGAACCAGTGCAGGGCCTGCAGGACGGCCATCAGCCAGTTGAGGGCAATGTCACGCCGACGGACGTGCGCGCACTCGTGGAGGAGCACGTGACGGAGTTGGGCGGGTTCAAGGCGTCGTTCGAGGTCGGGAGGGACCAGGAGCGTGGGGCGGAGGAATCCGTAGAGCGCGGGGGAATCGAAGCCGGGCAGATCAACGACGCGGATCGGGGTGCGCACGCCCGTGAGGTGTCGGGCTTGATCGAGGGCGGCGGCGAGCGTG
>Ga0172372_10001492_pt1 | contig 36288 bp, 24 predicted proteins | sample LakKiv5m_2_FD_114544 | JGI IMG/M metagenome (GOLD analysis project Ga0172372, IMG submission 114544) | Freshwater microbial communities from Kabuno Bay, South-Kivu, Congo - kab_092012_9.5m | ecosystem: Environmental > Aquatic > Freshwater > Lake | place: Democratic Republic of the Congo... | reverse complement strand
TACTGTGGCCGGCTCGAGCGTGCCGTCCTCGAGGAACAGCTGCGTCATACCGACTTTTCTGCCGATGATTCCAGTCACCATGACTTACTTCCCGTGCTCCTTGCCGAACGCCTTGATCTCGACATCGACACCGGCCGGCAGGTCGAGCTTCATCAGCGCGTCGACGGTCTGCGGCGTCGGCTCGAAGATGTCGATCAGCCGCTTGTGCGTGCGAATCTCGAACTGCTCGCGCGACTTCTTGTCGACGTGCGGCGACCGCAGCACCGTCCACTTGTTGATCTCGGTGGGCAGCGGAATCGGCCCCGCCAGCCGCGCCCCGGTACGCCTGGCCGTGTCGACGATCTCGCCCGTGCTCTGATCGAGCACGCGCGCGTCGTAGGCCTTCAATCGGATTCGAATCTTGTCGCCCAGCATGGTTCTGCCTTTGCCTTGTGCCTTGCGCCTACTTCGTGCCCTGCACGCGCGCGACCACTTCTTCACTCACATTGCCCGGTGCCTGCTCGTAGCGGTCGAAATGCATCGAGTAGGTGGCCCGACCCTGTGTCCGCGACCGGAGGTCGGTCGCATAGCCGAACATTTCACTCAGCGGCACGCGCGCCGAGATAATCTCGGTGCCGCCGCGGTTTTCCTGGCTCTGAATGCGGCCGCGCCGCGACGCCAGGTTACCCATCACATCGCCGAGGTAGTCCTTGGGGCACACCACCTCAACACGCATGATGGGTTCCATCAGAACGGGCCTGGCCTTCTTGGCGGCGTCCTGGAACGCCATCGAGCCGGCGATCTTGAACGCCATTTCCGACGAGTCGACCTCGTGGTACGAGCCGTCATACAGCTCGATCTTCACGTCGTCGATCGGATAGCCCGCGAGGATGCCACGCGTCAGGGCTTCCTGAATCCCCTGATCGATGGGCTTGATGTATTCCTTCGGAACCGATCCGCCCACAATCTTGTTCTCAAACAGATACCCACTGCCGGGTTCCAGCGGCAGGAGACGAATCTTTGCCTCACCAAACTGACCACGACCGCCGGTCTGACGAATGAAGCGTCCATGCCCGTCGGCGGCCTGCGTCAGGGTTTCCTTGTAGGCAACCTGCGGCTTGCCCACGGTCGCCTCGACACCGAACTCGCGCTTGAGACGGTCGACGATGATCTCGAGGTGCAGTTCACCCATCCCGCGGATGACGACCTGACCGGTCTGCTCGTCGGTCGCCACACGGAACGTCGGGTCTTCGCCCATGAGCTTGCTCATGCCCTGACCGAGCTTCTCCTGATCGGCCTTGGTCTTCGGCTCGATGGCCAGCGAAATCACGGGCTCAGGGAACACCATCGACTCGAGCACCACGGGCTGCTTGTCATCGGCCAGCGTGTCGCCGGTCGTCACCGACTTGAGACCGACGGCAGCCGCGATATCGCCCGCGTGCACTTCCTTGATCTCTTCGCGCTTGTTGGCATGCATCTTCAGCAGACGCCCCACGCGCTCGGTCTTACCCTTCGTGGTGTTGAGCACTGACGACCCGGCCTGCAGCGTTCCCGAATACACACGGAAGAACGTCAACTGGCCGACAAACGGGTCGGTCATGATCTTGAAGGCCAGTGCGCTGAACGGCGCCCCGTCCCTGGCCTCGCGCGTAATCTTCGGGGCGTCTTCCGCCGCGTCGGGGTTGGTGCCCTCGACCGCCGGAATATCGAGCGGGGAGGGCAGGAAGTCGACGACGGCATCGAGCATGGGCTGGACGCCCTTGTTCTTGAACGCCGTGCCGCACACCACCGGAACAAACGGGGCATCTTCCTTGCGCACCGACTCGATGACGCGCTTGCGCAGGCCGGCCTTGATCTCCTCGACCGTCAGGGCTTCGCCGCTGAGATACTTCTCGAGGAGTCGATCGTCGCCTTCGGCGACCTTCTCGACCAGAATTTCATGGTAGCGCCGGGCTTCGTCGAGCATGTCGGCGGGAATGTCGCCCACCACATACTCGGCACCCATCGTGTCGTCCTTGTAGGTCAGCGATCGCATGCCGACCAGGTCGACCACACCCTTGAACCGGTCTTCCGCGCCAATCGGCAACTGGATCGCGACAGGATTGCCCTGCAGCTTCGACCCGATTTGCTCGAGGCAGGCCGCAAAGTCGGCCCCGATGCGGTCCATCTTGTTCACAAAGCAGATGCGGGGCACGCGGTATTTGTCGGCCTGCCGCCACACGGTCTCTGACTGAGGCTCGACACCGGAGACGGCGTCGAACACCGCGACCGCACCGTCAAGCACGCGCAGCGAACGCTCGACTTCGACCGTGAAGTCGACGTGGCCCGGCGTGTCGATGATGTTGATGCGGTGGTCGCGCCAGAAGCACGTGGTCGCCGCCGAGGTGATCGTGATGCCGCGCTCCTGCTCCTGCTCCATCCAGTCCATCACGGCCGTGCCTTCGTGCACTTCACCAATCTTGTAGGTGATGCCGGTGTAGAACAGGATGCGCTCGGTCGTGGTCGTCTTTCCGGCATCAATGTGGGCCATGATGCCGATGTTCCGCGTCCGTTCCAGAGGTGCCTGTCGAGCCATTGCTGCTTCAGTCGCTTTCCGCAGTATCGTGCGTTGTTCGTTGCGCCGTGCGCCGACCGGCGCCATCGGGCGCCAGGGTCGGACGTGTTACCAGCGGTAGTGGGCGAAGGCCTTGTTGGCCTCGGCCATCCGGTGCGTATCCTCGCGCTTCTTGACCGCGCCACCGCGCAGGTTCGCCGCGTCGAGCAGCTCGTTCGCCAACTTCTCCTGCATCGTCTTGCCGTCGCCGCGCGACCGTGCGTAGCTGACAACCCAGCGGATGCTCAGCGACAGGCGGCGGTTCGGATTGACTTCAATCGGCACCTGGTAGTTCGACCCGCCCACGCGGCGCGACTTGACCTCGAGCGCCGGCTTCACGTTGTCGAGGGCCTTCTTGAAGACCTTCAGCGGGTCGTCGCCCGAGCGCTCCTTGATGATGTCAAAGCTCTCGTACAGAATCCGTTGCGCCGTCGACCGGCGCCCCTGCAGCATGATCGTGTTGATGAACTTGGTGACCAGCGGGCTGCCGTAGAGGGCATCCGGGGCCAGTTCACGCTTCGCGATTACTCGTCTACGCGGCATATCTCGTCTCGCTCTCGCTTACTGCTTCGGACGCTTCGCGCCGTACTTCGACCGCCCCTGCTTGCGCCCCTGCACACCCACGGCGTCAAGCGTCCCACGCACCACGTGGTAGCGCACGCCCGGCAGGTCCTTCACACGACCGCCGCGCACCAGCACGAGTGAGTGCTCCTGCAGGTTGTGGCCCACCCCGGGGATGTAGGTCGTCACCTCAAGCTTGTTGGTCAGGCGGACACGCGCCACCTTGCGAAGGGCCGAGTTCGGCTTCTTCGGTGTCTGGGTGAACACGCGCACGCAGACGCCCCGCTTCTGCGGGCTCTCCTGCAGCGCCGGACTCTTCGTCTTCCAGAGAATCTGTTCGCGTCCGTTGCGGACAAGCTGACTGATCGTCGGCACGCTTCGCTCCACTCCAAGCGACAAAATCACCCACCACCACCCTGCGGTGGCCGTGGCGCCTGAGGCCTGAAAGTCTTGCGACTTGGCACCTCTGGCAATCCCCTACTGTTTATGGTGTCCGGCATCGGCGGACGCTCCATACCGATGGCGTCACGATGCAAATGAGACCAGATAGGGTGTCCTAGTCTCACGAGAACCTGACGAGCATAACACGGGCCCACAGAGCCTGCAAGGGATTTAGGTGCGCCACGCGCGGTCGCCGATGAGTCCCCCGCGTGCCATCCCCTGACGGTCAGCCCGGGTGGCATCTCCCGCCGGACGCCCGTATAGTGGTGCCAGTATGTCTCAGGAAGTCCCGCGCCTCCATCTCATTCTGGGTGACGATGCGCGTCGCGTCCGTGAAGAGGTCACCCGGGTATCCCGGGCCCTCGCCAACGCGCAGGGACTGGCCGAGCACCAGATGCCATCGGCCGCAGACTGGCCCTGGCAGTGGCCCCGACCATCACCAGCCCCAGGCCTCGTGCTCAGCGTCGCGGACCTGCATCTCGCCGTCGACACCGCGCAGACGGGATCCACCCGGCTCGTCACCACGCAACTGCCGTTCCTGCTGGCCGAGTGGATGGGACAGGGCGAGCATCAGCCCCCGACAACTATCGTCGCCGGTGGGCATCGGGCCACGCTGGAAGCCCACACACCCGAACTGGTCAGGCGTCGGGGCGTGTTCACTCAGGCCGTGGTGACAGGTCTCGACGCGCATCCCGGTGATGCGTGGCCACGGCCTGATGAGCCACCCGCACTCTCCGAGGCCCTGCGACTTCCGACCGCCGAGGCGCGCCTCCCGGCCCTTGTGGCCTGCCTGAACGAGGGACGCACGCCGCCTCGTCTGGTGGCCGTCGCCAGCGCGTGCCAGGACGTGAACGACCTCGACAGTGCCGGCCGCGACCTCGACGAGGCCTGCCGTCATGCGCCCGACTGGGCCGCCACGTGGTTCGAGCGGGGCAAGGTCTGGCTGCGGGGCGACGACATGGCGGAGGCCGCCCGCTGTTTCTCCGAGGCCACCCGGTGCCTGCCGGCGTTTGCCGGCGCCTGGGGAAACCTCGGCGCCGCCCTCGGTGAGCTGGATCGCACGACCGAAGCCCTGCAGGCGTTCACACACCTGCTGCAGCTCGACCCTGGAAACCCGCAGGCGCATAACAACATCGGGGTCGTCACGCGCGAACTGGGCCGGCTCAGCGAGTCGGAAGCCGCCTTCCGCACCGCGATCAGCCTCGACCCCGAACGCGCCTACGGCCATTACAATCTTGGACACACGCTGTTTCTTCAAGGACGATTCCGCGCGTCGGTCGCCGCCTACGAGGCCGGCCAGGGGCGCGACCCCGAGCGGAATCCCGTGCAGGGCACACGCCTCGGCCTGGCCCTCCTCGCCGCCGGCGACCCGATCGCCGCCTTCGCCCGGATCCAGACATCGGCGGCGCGGCTGTCCGGGTCCTACCGGGAACAGGTGCTGGCTGATACCAGCGCCATCCTGTGGGCACTGATCTCACAGCAACCGGGGCTCACCGGCTGGGAACCCGTGCAGCAGTGGCTGCAGCATCAACTGCCCGCACGTCAGGCCTGAGCAGCAGGAGCACATGACCATGCCCCTCAACCCCCGACCGTGGTTCAGCCCGCTCTACATTGCCGACCGCGGTGTACGCCTTGCGCTCAGCCTGGCCGTCGCGATTGCGATTCCGGTGGGTGTGCTGTTCGTCTTCCAGTACCGGGCCCTCGCGTCGCTCGAGTCCACATCGGCCGTCGTGCTGCGCCAGCTCAGCACCGACACCGTCGACAACGCCGCCCGCGCCATCGAGAGCGTGCTGAAAGAGCCGCACATCAAGGTGCTGCTCGCACTGCCCCAGGCACGCGTCGAGCCCCTCGATCCCGATTTCGTGGCTCCCGTCCTGGCCGACGGCCTGACGGCCAGCCCCTTCATCGAGGCCTTCTACGTCTGGACGCGTCGCGCCACCAGCGATCCGCTCTCGGGCCGCTGGCTCACCTACGATGCCCAATCGGCGCGCCTCCAGACGACCGCGGCCGCAGACCGCTTCCGGGACGACCCCACCAGCCGGAGGGCTCTGCTCGGGAAGCTGCAGCAACTCGCCTCGCTCAAGCGCGCGATCGTCGCCTTCAGTGACACCCTTGATGGCCGACCGCACTATGTGCAGGCCCAGCTGCGGTGGTCCTCGCCGGCGCGTGACGAACTGACCAGCCTCGTGGCGTTTGCTGTCGATGCCGAACGACTGCGGTCGGAATTCATCCCCGCGCTGCTCGCCACAAGACTCCAGTCCCTGCAGCAGCCCTCCGGGTTCCCCCCCCTCCGACTCGCCCTGGAAGACGGCGACGGCCGGATCGTCGTCCCCGGCCATGGGCCAGACGACTCCTTCGTCGACGCCCGCACCTTTCCGCTGGTCTTCTTCGACAAGGAACTGCTCGAATTTGCAGCACCCTACGAGGCCCGCCGTGAGAACTGGCAGCTGCGCACGACCTACGGGGCCAACGACATCCCCCACGTGGTCAGCGCCAGCACTCAGCCACAGAAGATGCTGCTGGGACTGGTGGGCGTGCTGATGTCCATCGGCGTCTTCCTGGTCATCCGGGCCGCAGCCCGTGAGGTGCGACTCGCCGAGCTCAAGTCGAATTTCGTGGCCTCGGTCTCGCACGATCTCAAGACGCCACTGGCGCTCATCCAGCTCTTCGCCGAAACCCTCGAACTGGGCCGCGTCCGACATCCCGACCGGGCGCATGAGTATTACCGCATCATCAACCTCGAAGCGCGGAAGCTCACCCGGCTCATCGAGAACATCCTCGACTTCTCCCGCATGGAAGCCGGCCTGCGCCCCTACACGCGCCAGCCCGAAGACATCGGAGCCATCGTCGATCGGGTCGTCGACATGATGGCGCCCCAGTTCACACAGGGAAAGTTCTCCGTGCAGGTGCATCGCGACGACCCGCTGCCAGCCGTGATGGCCGATGTGCTGGCCGTCGAGCGCGCCGTCGAGAATCTGCTGACCAACGCCCTCAAGTACTCGGGCGACTCGAAGCAGATCGACATCGCCGTCGTCGCCGCAGACCAGCAGGTGCAGGTGCGCATCAGCGACCACGGCATCGGGATCCCCCGTCAGGAGCTTCGCCGGATTTTCCGGAAGTTCTATCGCGTCCAGCAGGAACTGGGCGGCGGACCGCAGGGCACCGGGCTCGGCCTGGCCATTGTCGAGCACACCATGCGGGGGCACGGCGGCTCAGTGACGGTCGACAGTACGCCAGGGGTGGGCAGTCAGTTCACCCTGCATTTCCCCATCGATGGCACACTGACAGACGAGGACGTTCGCAATGAAACGGATTCTGGTGATCGAAGACGAACCGCAGATGCTGCTGGGCCTGCGTGACAACCTGGAGCTCGAAGGCTACGACGTCCAGACGGCAGCCGATGGCGACGAAGCCCTGCAGAAGGCCTCGTCAACCGCACCCGATCTGGTCATCCTCGACATCATGCTGCCCAAGCGGAACGGCTTTGATGTCTGCCGCGAACTGCGCGCCCGCAATGTCTCGACGCCCATCGTGATGCTGACGGCCCGCTCGGCGGAAACCGATAAGGTCCTCGGCCTCGAGCTGGGCGCAGACGACTACGTCACCAAGCCATTCTCGATCACCGAACTGCTCGCGCGGGTGCGCGCCGTGCTGAGGCGGTCGAACCCGCAGCGGCCCGCCACCGACACGATCCGCATCGGCGACATCGACTTCGACTTCCGGCTGCACCAGGCCCGCCGCGGGTCGGCCCGCGTCGAGTTCACCGCACGGGAATTCGAGCTGCTCAAGTATCTGGTGCAGCGCGTCGGTCAGGTGGTGACCCGCGAGCAAATCCTCAACGACGTCTGGGGATACGAGGAATATCCCACCACGCGCACCATCGACAACTTCGTCGCCAAGCTGCGGCAGAAGATCGAGAGAGCGCCCCACGCCCCCGAGCACATCCTCACAATTCACGGTTCGGGCTACAAGTTCGTCGGATAGAATCGGGCACCTATGGACCCCAAGACCCTCCTGCTCTCGGCTCTGGTGCTCATCACCATCGGCTATCACGCCTTCTGGTACACGTCGGTGCGCCGCCGACAGGAACTGCTGGGACCGGCGACGCCGACCCCGGTGGGCACGGCCGTCGGGTTCATCGCCAATTTTTTCGATACGCTCGGTATCGGGTCGTATGCCACATCGACCGCCATGCTCAAGCTGTGGAAGGTCGTACCTGACGAGAAGATTCCCGGCACCCTCAACGTGGGTTACGTGCTGCCGACCGTCGTCCAGACGCTCATCTACGTCACGATCGTGGAGGTCGAGTTCACCACGCTGGCAGCCATCATCGCGGCGGCCGTGGTCGGGGCCTACCTGGGCGCCGGCGTCGTGGCGCGGTTACCGCGTCGGGGCATTCAGTTGGGCATGGGTACGGCGCTCGTCGCAGCGGCCACGCTCATGACGCTGTCGACTCTGGGCATGGGACCGGCGCCGGGTGTCGCCCTGGGCGTGTCTGGCCTCAAGCTGGGCATTGCGGTCGGATGCTCGATGGTCTTCGGTGCCCTGATGATGCTGGGCATCGGCTTTTACGCCCCGTGCCTCATCATGATCAGCCTGCTCGGCATGGACCCGAAGGCCTCCTACCCCATCATGATGGGCGCCTGCGCGTTCCTGATGCCGACCGGCAGCATTCAGTTCGTGCGCGAGAACAAGTACGACCTGCGCACGGCGGTGTCATTCATGATTGGCGGCCCCGGGGCCGTCCTTATCGCCGCCTTCATCGTCAAATCGCTCCCGCTTGAGATTGTGCGCCGGCTGGTTGTGCTGGTGGTGCTCTACACCGCATTCAGCCTGCTGCGATCGGCCGCGGTCGAACGTCGTACCGCTGCGTCCGGCGCTCAACGCTGAGTTCGCCGCGCCTCGCCGTCGACATCAGCCTCCCACGCCGCGATTCGCTCACGCAGGGCACGGACGCGTGCCGGATCGCGGCCCGTGAGGTCGTCCCGTTCGCCAGGGTCGGTGCGGACGTTGAAGAGGAAGCGCAGCCCGCCATCCTCGACGTACTTGAAATCGCCGGCGCGTATCGCGCGTTGCTGCACATTCGGGCGGATCACCCGCCACAGCAGTTCGCGCTCCACCACGCGCCCGCTCGCCAGCAGTTCCACCAGGTCCCTCCCCTCGAAGGTCAAGTCGGTTCGGGTCACACCCGCGGCCGCAACCAGGCTGGCCGAGATGTCCATCGTGATGCCCACCTGACCCGAGACCGCACCGCGGGGCAGGCGCGCGGGCCATCTGAGGATGGCCGGCACCCGCACGCCCCCTTCCCACACGGTGTCCTTCCGATGAAAGAGCGGACTGTTCCGTGACAGCCACTCACCACCGTTGTCGCTCATGAATACCACCAGGGTGTCGCGCTCGATGCCGTGGTGACGCAGCCGTTCCAGGAGGGTCCCGATTTCCGTGTCGAAATCTTCCATGATGGCCACGTAGTCTGCACGCGTCGCTGCATTGGCGTCGGACGGGTCGGGCGTCATGGAGCTGTTCCGGCGTTCGGCCACCGACGGCACCCTCGGCGACTGAAACGGCCAGTGCGGCGCGCCGTAGGCCACCTCGAGGAAGAACGGCCGACCGTCAGCGACGCTGCGGTCAAGTTCGGCCTGCGCCCGTCTGGTGGTCTCGTGGTGGAAATAGCCGTCAACGTGCACGGGGGTTTCGTTCTCCCAGACATCATGCTGGCCGTCCCCGCGCACGTGCGTGTACCAATCGAGATAGCCCGACAGGAATCCCCAGAAATAGTCAAAGCCGTGGGCTCGCGGTCCTGAGGCCGGCTGGTAGCCCAGATGCCACTTTCCGATGAGCGCTGTGCGGTAACCGGCGTCCTTCATCAGCTGCGGCACTGAGCGCCCCGTCACGGGAAGGACGGCGTCGAGGTCTGCGCCGACGCTCGCCAGCGGTCGCTCGAGCATCAACCGTTGCTGATAGCGGCCGGTCATCAGGGCGGCCCGTGTCGGGGTGCAGACTGGCGCGTTAGCGTAAAAGTCCGTCAGGCGTACGCCTTCGGCGGCCAGCCGGTCGAGGTTCGGCGTGCGCGTGTCTGTGGCGCCATACGCGCCGATGTCACCGTAGCCCATGTCGTCGGCGATGATCAGCAGCACATTGGGACGCCGCACAGACGTGGGCTGCGCCACGGTGGCCACGGCGAAGACGACTCCCACCACGAGACCGACGGCGAACACCGGACGCAACCAGGCAGCTGACGACATCCCCGGTATTCTGCCCCAGAACGCCAACGGGCACGCCCCCAGCGGTGGAGGCGTGCCCGTGATGGCAGGAGCTGAGGGAAGCCGAGCCGGTTACGACTCGGTTTCCACGATGCCGCGGCCGAGGGCTTCTTCGGGTTCGACGAGATACTCCATCTCGCGTTCGAAGTCGCCGTCCTCGTCGCTCGGCTGCTGAATCGGCGGAGGCGGCGGCGGTTCGTCTGCCGGGATTTCGACGTGCCGATACCACCAGAAGCCCGTGCCCGCCGGGATGAGACGTCCCATCGTGACGTTCTCCTTGAGACCGCGCAGATAGTCCATCTTGCCCGAGATGGCCGCCTCGGTCAGTACGCGCGTCGTCTCCTGGAAGGACGCGGCCGAGATGAACGACTCGGTCGACAGAGACGCCTTCGTGATGCCGAGCAGCAGCGGCTGCGCCGATGCCGGACGGCCGCCCGCGGCAATGACCCGCTCGTTCTCTTCCATGAAGCGGAAGCGATCGACCTGCTCGTCCACCAGGAACTCGGTGTCTCCCACATCTTCGACGCGCACCCACCGCATCATCTGACGGGTGATGACCTCGATGTGTTTGTCGTTGATGTTCACGCCCTGCAGGCGGTAGACCTCCTGAATTTCGTTCACGAGGTACTTCTGCAGTTCCTTCTCGCCGAGCACCTTCAGGATGTCGTGCGGATTGCTGGGGCCATCCATCAGGGGATCGCCGGCATGCACACGCTCGCCTTCCTGCACGTTGACGTGTACGCCGCGGGGAATGCTGTATTCACGCGTCTCGCCGCCACCCTCCTCAGGGACGATGAGAATCTTGCGCTGGCCCTTGACCACACCGCCGTACTTGACCGTGCCGTCAATCTCGCTGACGACCGCCGGGTCCTTGGGCTTGCGGGCCTCGAAGAGTTCGACGACGCGGGGCAGACCGCCGGTGATGTCCTTGGTCTTGGTGGTTTCCCGTGGAATCTTCGCCAGCACGTCGCCGGCGCGGACTTCCTCGCCATTGGTCACCATGAGGTGGGCACTGACCGGCATGATGTAGCGACGGACGACATGGTTGCGCGCATCACGGATTTCCACCGTGGGCTGCTTCTTCTCGTCGGGCGAGTCGATGATGATGTAGCGCGACAGGCCTGTCACTTCGTCGACGGCATCGTGGACGGTCACGCCCTCGATGATGTCCTTGTAGTGAATCGTGCCCTTCTCTTCCGTGAGAATCGAGAAGGTATACGGATCCCACTCGACCAGCACGGCGCCCTGCTCGACCTTGGCGCCGTCAGTCACCTTGATGTGCGCGCCGTAGACCACTTCGTAGCGTTCGCGGTCGTGGCCCTTGTCGTCCATCACCACGATGTGCCCGTTACGGTTCATCACGATGAGGTCGGTGCCGCCCTGCTTGTTCGGGCGCTCGACATACGAGAGGTTTTCGAACTTGACCGTGCCGTCGGCCTTCGCATCGAGGGCCGACTGGTCGGTGATGCGCGAGGCCGTGCCACCGATGTGGAATGTGCGCATCGTGAGCTGCGTGCCCGGCTCGCCGATCGACTGGGCGGCCACCACACCCACCGCCAGTCCCAGTTCCACGAGGCGTCCCGTGGCCAGGTCGCGGCCGTAGCACAGCTTGCAGACGCCGCGGCGTGACTCGCAGGTCAGCACCGAGCGAATGCGAACCTTCTCGACGCCGGCATCCTGCACCTGCGACGCCAGTTCTTCGTCGATCATGCCGTTCTCTTCCACAATCACCTCGCCGGTGACCGGGTCGACAATGCGGTCGAGCGTGACGCGGCCGATGATGCGGTCGCGCAGCGGTTCGATGACTTCGCCGCTCTCGACGATCGCGCGGGCCTCGATACCGTTGGTCGTGCGGCAGTCTTCATCAGAGATGATGACGTCCTGCGCGACGTCCACCAGGCGACGCGTGAGGTAGCCCGAGTCGGCGGTCTTGAGTGCCGTATCGGCCAGCCCCTTGCGCGCGCCGTGCGTCGAGATGAAATACTCGAGCACAGACAGCCCTTCGCGGAAGTTGGCGCGGATGGGCGTCTCGATGATTTCCCCTGACGGCTTGGCCATCAGGCCGCGCATGCCCGCCAGCTGACGAATCTGCTGCTTGCTGCCGCGGGCGCCTGAGTCGGCCATGATGTAGACGGGATTGAAGCTGCCCGCCTTGTCGCGCCGCTCCATCTCACCGAACATGGCGTCGGCGATCTTCTCGGTCACATCCGACCACACGGCAATGACCTTGTTCAGGCGCTCGCCATTGGTGATGGCGCCCTCGAGGTACTGCTGTTCGACCTTGATGACTTCGTCGCGCGCCTTGCCCACGAGCTCGGGCTTCGACTGCGGAATGATCAGGTCTTCGATGCCGATCGACATCCCCGAGCGCGTCGCGTAGGTGAAGCCCATCTGCTTCAGCCCGTCGAGCATGCGCACGGTGGTGTCGAGCCCCTCGGTGAGGTAGCAGCGCTGCACGAGCTGCTGCAGGCCCTTCTTCTTGAGCATGCCATTGACGAACGGCATGCCCGGCGGCAGGGCGGTGTTGAAGATAACGCGACCGACCGTGGTGTTGATGAGCTTGCCTTCCACGTGCTGCACGTCGGCATGCAGCACGTCCTGATCGTCGCGCGACGCCGTGAGGTCCTGCAGCGGTCCGGTGTAGCGCAGCCGGATGGGTGTCAGCGTCTCGACCTGCTTGGCCTCCAGTGCCAGCACGACCTCGTCGAGCGACGCGAACGCACGTCCCTCGCCGCGGGCACCTGGCTTGGCCTTGGTCAGGTAGTAGCATCCCAGCACCACGTCCTGCGACGGCACCGCGATCGGCGCGCCGTTGGCCGGTGACAGGATGTTCTTCGACGACATCATCAGCTCGGTCGCCTCGATCTGGGCTTCCGGCGACAGCGGGATGTGCACCGCCATCTGGTCGCCGTCAAAGTCGGCGTTGAAGGCCGTGCAGACCAGCGGATGGATGCGGATGGCCTTGCCTTCCACTAGCACCGGTTCGAACGCCTGAATGCCGAGGCGATGCAGGGTGGGCGCACGGTTCAGCAGCACGGGATGCTCGCGGATGACCTCTTCGAGCACGTCCCACACTTCGCTGACCTGCTTTTCGACCATCTCCTTCGCCTGCTTGATGGTGGCGACCAGGCCCCGCTCTTCCAGTTTGTTGTAGATGAACGGCTTGAACAGCTCGAGCGCCATCTTCTTCGGCAGCCCGCATTGGTTCAGCCTGAGCTCGGGACCGACCACGATGACCGAACGGCCCGAGTAGTCGACGCGCTTGCCCAGCAGGTTCTGACGGAACCGGCCCTGCTTGCCCTTGAGCGTATCGGACAGCGACTTGAGCGGGCGGTTGTTGGCCCCGCGCAGCACGCGGCCGCGGCGGCCGTTGTCGAACAGCGCATCGACGGCTTCCTGCAGCATGCGCTTTTCGTTCCGGATGATGACATCCGGCGCCTTCAGTTCCATCAGCTTCTTCAACCGGTTGTTGCGGTTGATGACACGGCGGTAGAGATCGTTGAGGTCTGACGTCGCAAACCGGCCACCGTCGAGCGGCACGAGTGGACGCAGCTCGGGCGGAATCACCGGAATCACGTCGAGAATCATCCACTCGGGACGGTTGCTCGACTTGCGGAACGCGTCGACCACCTTGAGGCGCTTGGCGAACTTGAGCTTCTTCTGCGCCGACGTCTCGACGCGCATCTTGGCACGCAGCTCTTCAGCCAGGGCGTCGATGTTGACGCGGCGCAGCAGGTCCCTGATGGCCTCGGCACCCATCTGCGCCTTGAACTTCGAGTAGCCGTAGTCTTCGCGCGCCTTCCGGAACTGGTCTTCGTTCAGCAGCTGGTTCTGCACCAGCTTGGTGTCGCCAGGATCGACAACCACATAGGCTTCGAAGTACAGCACGCGCTCGAGCTCGCGCAGCGGAATGTCGAGCAGGTGCCCGATGCGGCTGGGCAGCCCCTTGAAGAACCACACGTGGCTCACCGGCGTGGCGAGCTTGATGTGGCCCAGGCGCTCGCGACGCACGCGCGCCTGGGTGACCTCCACGCCGCACTTGTCGCAGATGACACCCCGGTGCTTCATGCGCTTGTACTTGCCGCAGATGCACTCCCAGTCGGCGATCGGCCCGAAGATCTTGGCGCAGAAGAGGCCATCGCGTTCGGGCTTGAACGTGCGGTAGTTGATCGTCTCAGGCTTGGTGACTTCGCCAAACGACCAGGTCTCGATCTTCTCCGGAGAGGCGAGGCTGATCTTGATGGCGTCGAAATCCGCCCGCAGCGGTGCCTTGTTGTCGGTGAAGCTTGGTCTCATCACGTTCTCAGCCCTCCAGCACCGGCTGTTCGATGACAGCGCCCTCGACAAACTCGTCGATCGGCTCAGCCTGCCGCTTCTTCGTCGGAATGAGCTCGATGTCGAGACACAGCGACTGCAGTTCGCGGATGAGCACGTTGAACGACTCGGGCAAGCCGGCCGTGAAGGACGCATCGCCCTTCACAATCGACTCGTAAATCTTCGCGCGGCCCGTCACATCGTCGGACTTGGCGGTCAGCAGTTCCTGCAGGATGTGCGCGGCGCTATACGCCTCGAGCGCCCACACTTCCATTTCGCCGAAGCGCTGGCCACCGAACTGCGCCTTGCCGCCCAGCGGCTGCTGGGTGATGAGCGAGTACGGCCCAATCGACCGGGCGTGAATCTTGTCGTCGACCAGATGCGACAGCTTGAGCATGTAGATGTAGCCGACGGTCACATCCTGCTCGAAGCGCTCGCCGGTCATGCCGTCGAACAGCATGGTCTTGCCGCTTGACGGCAGGTCGGCCTGCTCGAGCCACTTCTTGATTTCAGGCTCAAGTGCGCCGTCGAACACGGGCGTGGCAAAGAACAGCCCCAGCGCGTGTGCGGCCCAGCCGAGGTGGGTCTCGAGAATCTGCCCCACGTTCATACGTGAAGGCACGCCGAGCGGGTTGAGCACGATTTCCACGGGCGTGCCGTCCGGCAGGTAGGGCATATCCTCTTCAGGCAGGATGCGCGCGATGACGCCCTTGTTGCCGTGGCGACCGGCCATCTTGTCGCCGACCGACAGCTTGCGCTTCATCGCCACGTACACCTTCACCAGCTTGATGACGCCCGGCGGCAGTTCGTCTCCGCGACGAATCTTCTCCTTCTTTTCCTCGAAGGTGTTGCGGACGACTTCCACCTGGCGCTCGGTGCGCTCTTCGACGCGGCGCAGCTCGGTCTCGAGTGCCACGTCATCGGTCTGCACCTTGGCGCGGACCAGGGCGCTGAATGGCAGATCCGCCAGCACATCGGCCGACAGCACCGTGCCCTTGCGGGCCAGCTTGTCACGGCCGTAGTCGTCAAACAGGTCGGAGCGCAGCGTCTGCCCCTGCAGCATCTGCACGACCCGCTTCTTGGTTTCGTCGTGCAGGATGCGGATTTCGTCCTGCAGGTTCTTCTCCATCATGTCGAGCTCGTCCTGCTCGATCGCTTTCGCTCGGTCATCCTTTTCGATGCCCTTGCGGGAGAAGATCTTCACGCCGACGATGATGCCCTCGATGCCCGGCGGACAGACGAGCGACGCATCGCGCACGTCGCCGGCCTTCTCACCGAAAATCGCCCGCAGCAGCTTTTCTTCCGGCGTCAGCTGGGTTTCCCCCTTGGGGGTGACCTTGCCGACGAGGATGTCGCCCGGCTTGACGGACGCACCGATGCGGATAATGCCGCTGTCGTCGAGATCTGCCAGGTATCCTTCCGAGACATTGGGAATGTCGCGGGTGATTTCCTCGGGACCCAGCTTGGTGTCGCGGGCTTCAATCTCGAATTCCTCGATGTGGATCGAGGTGTAATAGTCTTCGCGCACCAGCTTTTCGCTGACGAGGATGGCGTCTTCGAAGTTGTAGCCGCGCCAGGGCATGAAGGCCACGAGCACATTGCGCCCGAGGGCCAGCTCGCCCGCCTCGGTGCAGGGACCGTCGGCGAGCACCTGACCCTTGGTGACCTTCTGGCCGACGCGCACCAGCGGCTTCTGGTTGATGCAGGTGTTCTGGTTCGACCGCTTGAACTTGGTCATCGGATAGATATCCGCGCCCATTTCCTTGCTGGTTCCCGCGGCCTCCGCACCCTCCACGCGCACGACGATGCGGGTCGAGTCGACGAAGTCGACCGTGCCCGACCGGCGCGCCACGGCGACCGCGCCCGAGTCACGCGCGGTGATGTATTCCATGCCCGTGCCGACGTAGGGCGCCTGCGCCCGCAGCAGCGGCACGGCTTGGCGCTGCATGTTCGAGCCCATCAGCGCGCGGTTCGCATCGTCGTTCTCGAGGAACGGGATCAGCGAGGCGGCCACCGAGACCAGCTGCTTGGGCGAGACATCGATGAACTGCACCTTGTCGCGCGGAGCCAGCATGAAGTCGCCCCGCTGACGCGCATTGACGCGGTCACCCTTGATGCGGCCGTCTTCGTCGAGTTCGACGTTGGCCTGCGCGATCAGATACTGATCTTCTTCCCAGGCCGACAGATAGAAGCAGTACGGCTCGAACTCGACGCCGGCGACCTTCGCGCGTCCATCCGCCCGCACCAGCTTGTCGACCTCGACCACGTCGCCGTTCGTGAACTGGGCGTGACCGCCAGCGTTCGTGATGAGGACATAGTCGACCACCTGGCCGTTGCGGACCTTGCGGTAGGGCGACTCGATGAACCCGAACTCGTTGATGCGCGCATAGCTGCTCAGCGAGCTGATGAGACCGATGTTCGGACCTTCAGGCGTCTCGATGGGACAGATGCGGCCGTAGTGGGTGGGGTGCACGTCGCGCACCTCGAATCCGGCGCGCTCGCGCGACAACCCGCCCGGCCCGAGGGCCGAGAGGCGACGCTTGTGCGTTACTTCCGAGAGCGGATTGGTCTGGTCCATGAACTGCGACAGCTGCGACGAGCCGAAGAATTCACGGATGGCGGCCATGACCGGCTTGGCATTGATGAGGTCATGAGGCATGGCCGTGGCCATTTCCTGATAGACCGACATCTTCTCCTTGATCGCCCGCTCCATGCGGACGAGGCCGATACGGAACTGGTTCTCGAGCAGTTCGCCCACTGAGCGCACGCGGCGGTTGCCGAGATGATCGATGTCATCGACGGCCGCCGAGTTCTTCTTCAGCTTGAGCAGGAACTTGATGACTTCGTAAAAATCCTGGGGGTGCAGAATTTTTTCTTCGAGCGGCGTATTGAGGCCCAGCTTGGTGTTGAGCTTGAGGCGACCGACGCGCGAGAAATCGTACTTCTGCGCATTGAAGAACATGTTCTCGAACAGCGTGCGCGAGCTGTCGAGCGTCGGCGGATCGCCCGGGCGGAGGCGGCGATAGATTTCAATCAGCGCCTCTTCGTGCGTGCGAATCGGATCCTTCTTGAGTGTCTGGGCCAGGATGGGGCCGAGGTCGTCCTTTTCGGGGAAGAACACCGAGAGGGCCGTGATGCCCTTCTCATGCGCCAGCGCCACCGTGCGCGGCTGCAGTTCCTCGTTGGCCTCGATCAGCACTTCACCGGTGGACGGATCGACCAGGTCGGTGGCCGTGAACGCGCCCTGCAGGGCCTCGTCGGTCACCTCGACGTCGGTCACGCCGGCCTGCCGCAGCCCCTCGATGTGGTTGCGGGTCACCTTCTTGCCTTCGTTGATGGTGACGGTGCCGGCCTTGACCTCGCGCCGGACGCGCTGCCCCACCAGCGAATCACCGACGGGCCAGAACACGCTGTTCCCACGCAGGGGCAGGGTCTCGACGCCGTAGAACGTCCGGATGATGTCGTCGATCGCGCGCAGCCCGAGCGCGCGCAGGAAGACCGACCCGAGGAACTTGCGCTTGCGGTCGATGCGCACGTACAGCAGGCCCTTGGCGTCGTATTCGAACTCGACCCACGACCCGCGATACGGAATGACCTGCGCCACAAACAGCGACTTGTCTTCCGAATGGAAGAAGGCGCCGGGCGACCGGTGCAGCTGCGACACGATGACCCGTTCGGTGCCGTTGATGATGAACGTCCCGTTGTCGGTCATCAGCGGGATGTCACCGAAGTAGACCTCCTGCTCCTTGATGTCGCGGATGGTCTTGACGCCCGTCTCGGGGTCCTTGTTCCAGACCACGAGGCGAATGGTGACCTTGAGCGGCACGGCATACGTCATGCCGCGCTCCTGACACTCGTCGACGTCGTATTTCAGCTTGAGCGCGACGGTGTGGCCGCAGATGTCACAGACATCGCCGCGTGCGTGGTTCCCGTCGCCGCACTGGGGGCACAGCACATCCTTGTCGGTGTAGGGATCGCAGACCAGCGTGTGCCCGCAGGTCTTGCAGGGCTGCCGCAGGTGCTGGAGCCCCTGCAGCTTGGCGCACTTGCACTCCCAGTTACCGATGGAATACTCGATGAACTCGAGCGACGAGTTCTCCCGGAAGTCGCTGATCGGAAACACCGACTTGAACACCGACTGCAGACCCTGGTCCTCGCGCTCGGCGGGGAGCCAGTTCATCTGCAGAAAGCGCTCGTAGCTCTTCCTCTGGATCTCGATCAGGTTCGGAATCGGAACCGTGGTCTTGATCTTCGAGAAATCCCTGCGTTCACGGTAGACGTTCTTCGGAAGGCTGTACATGCTGTGCTCAAGGTTCGGGGCCACGCCAAAGACACGCCGGGCACCGGAGCCCTTCCCGGTGCCCGTATCTCACGTTCGGACGGTCGGCGGTTACTTGACCTCGACCTTGGCGCCCACCTCTTCGAACTTCTTCTTGATGGCCTGCGCCTCGTCCTTCGTCACGCCTTCCTTGATGGCCTTGGGCGCGCTCTCGACCAGATCCTTGGCTTCCTTGAGGCCGAGGCTGGTCACTTCACGCACCACCTTGATGACGTTGATCTTCGTCGCCCCGGCGTCGGTCAGCGTGACCGTGAATTCGGTCTGCTCCTCAGCCGCCGGCGCCGCGGCGCCGCCACCGGCCATCATCGGCATGCCCATCATCGGCATCGCGGCCGCGGCGGTCACGCCCAGTTCGCTCTCCAGCGCCTTGACGAGCTGCGAGAGCTCGATCACGCTGATGCCCTTGATGTAGTCGATCACCTGCTGCTGGTTCATTTCGGCCATTGCACTCTGCTCCTTAAGAACTGCTGCCCACTTCACACCTGTTTGCCGGCACCGGACGGTCGCCGGCCCCTGCTATCCCTGACGCTGCTGCTCGGCCTGCGAGAGCACGCTCACCAGATCCCGCGGCACCGCGCTCAGCACCCGCACCAGACTGGTGGCCGGGCCCTGCAGCACGGAGAGCAGCTGTGCGTACAGCTCGGGCTTGCCCGGCATGTTCGCAAGGTCGGTGACTTCGGCAGGCTTGATGGCCTGCCCCTGCACCACCGCCGCCTTGATCTTGAGCGTCGGGGCGTTCTTCATGAAGGTCGTCAGCGTCTTGGCCAGCCCGACCGGGTCGTCTCCGGTGTAGGCGACCGCCGTCGTCCCTTCAAAGTGTGCCGACAGGACGGCATACGGCGTCCCGGCCAGCGCGCGCCTGGCCAGCGTGTTCTTGACCACGCGGTACTCGGCCCTGGCCTTGCGCAGTTCGCGCCGCAGTTCGGTCACCTGCGGCACGTTGATGCCTGTGAAGTCGATGAGCACTGCCGCGTCGGCCCCCTGGAAGAGACCCTCCAGCGCGGCCAGCTCGGCTGCCTTGTCGGCTCGTGTGACTGCCATGATTCTTGTCGTCTCCCCCGCGCCTAGCGCTTCGCGGCGGCTTCCACGCCGGTCTCATCGATCCGCACCCCGGGCCCCATCGTCGAGGACACCGTGATGCTCTTCAGATACTTGCCCTTCGCGGCCGAGGGCTTGGCCCGGACGATGCTGTCGAGCAGCGCCGAGGCGTTTTCGACCAGGTTCTGCGCGGGGAACGACACCTTGCCCACCGGAGCGTGCACGATGCCGGTCTTGTCGACGCGGAACTCGACCTTGCCGGCCTTGATTTCCGTCACCGCCTGCGCGACGTTGGGGGTGACCGTGCCGGTCTTCGGGTTGGGCATCAGGCCGCGAGGCCCCAGCACCTTGCCGAGCTTCCCGACCGAGCGCATCATATCGGGCGTGGCGACCACCGCCTCGAAATCGATCCACCCCCCGGCAATGCGATCGACCAGGTCGTCGCCGCCGACAACGTCGGCCCCTGCCTCGAGTGCATCTTTCTGTTTGTCGGGGTTGGCGATCACCACCACCCGCTTGGACTTGCCGAGACCGTGGGGCAGCACCACGGTGCCGCGCACCATCTGATCGGCATGCTTGGGGTCGACCCCCAGCCGGATGGACAGCGCGACGGTTTCGTCAAACTTCGCGAACTTGAGCTTCTGGACGAGCGGAAGCGCTTCATCCAGGGCATACGGGCGGTCTTCCACCTGCTGCTTGGCCGCCGAATACTTTTTGCCGTGAGTAGCCATATACGCCTTACTGGATGACGTCGAGTCCCATCGACCGGGCTGTGCCCGCCACGGTCTTCACGGCGGCCTCGAGAGACTCGCAGTTCAGATCGGGCATCTTCAGCTTCGCGATCTCCTCGACCTGCTTCGCCGTAACCGTGCCTACCTTGTTCTTGTTCGGTGCCGCCGATCCCTTGGCGATGTTGGCTGCGCGCTTGAGCAGCACCGGAGCCGGCGGCGTCTTGGTGACGAACGTATACGACCGATCGGAATAGATCGTGACCACCGCCGGAATAATCAGCCCTTCGTCCTTCGCGGTTCGCGCGTTGAACGCCTTGCAGAAGTCCATGATGTTGACGCCGTGCGGCCCGAGGGCCGTGCCCACCGGCGGCGCCGGTGTGGCCTTGCCGGCCGGAATCTGGAGCTTCACGAAGCCTTGAACTTTCTTCGCCATAATCTAGTTCGCTTTCAGCCCGACCCGGGGCTCAGAGCTTCTCCACCTGGGAGTAATCGAGTTCCACAGGCGTGGAGCGGCCGAAAATGGTCACCATGACCTTCAGCGTGTTCTTGTCGGGATTGACTTCGTCGACCACGCCGTTGAAGCTGGCAAACGGCCCCTCGTTGATGCGCACCTGATCGCCACGGTCGAACGAGTATTTGGGCTTCGGCTTCTCGGCCGCCGTCCGCACCTGCTCGAGGACGTGCTCGACTTCCTCTTTCGTCAGCGGATGCGGCTTCGACCCCGGCCCGACAAACCCGGTGACCTTCGGCGTGTTCTTGACCACATGCCACGCGTTGTCGGTCATGTGCATCTCGACCAGGATGTACCCGGGGAGAATGCGCTTGGTGGTCACGATCTTCCGGCCGCCCCGCATTTCGATGACGTCTTCGCTCGGCACCAGAATTTCGCCAATGTCATCGGTCAAGCCATACGCCTTCGCCCGGTCGGCCAGCGACTCGGCCACCTTCCGTTCGAAGCCTGAATAGGTGTGCACGATGTACCACTGCTTGCCGCTGTCGCTCATGCGCCACCTGCCCCGAAGCGCTGCAGCACCCACTGCACGCCGCGGCTGATGAGCAGATCGACTCCGAAGAGATACAGGCCGAACACCACGGACGTCACAATGACGACAATGGTGGTCGCGCTGACCTCGCGCTGCGACGGCCAGGTGACCCGCTTCATCTCCGCCTGTACTTCGGCGAAGAACCCGCCGACGCGACCCGACTGACCCGCAGGGCTGCCCGATGCGTCGTGTGTCTGTTCTACCGTCTCAGTTGCCAATGCCCTGGCCCTCAACCGCTATGAAGTGTGGCAGGCCAGGAGGGACTCGAACCCCCAACCCCCGGTTTTGGAGACCGGTGCTCTACCAATTGAGCTACTGGCCTGTACCTCGGGGCGCCTGCCCCGACCGTCGCACGCGTCGCCCTACTTCTGTTCCTTGTGCGGCGTATGCTTCCGGCAGAACCGGCAGTACTTGCTGAGCTCTACCCGCTCGGTGGTCTTCTTCTTGTTCTTGGTCGTGCTGTAGTTCCGGCGCTTGCAGTCGCCGCACGCCATCTGAATGATGTCTCGCATGGGGTGTGTCCCGAAGACCCGCGCCAGAGTAGCAGGGCACCAGCCCGAGGCCGGTGCCCGCTACTACGCAGCCTGGTTACTCGATAATCTCGGTCACCGTGCCCGCACCCACCGTGCGGCCACCCTCGCGAATCGCAAACCGGGCGCCCTGTTCGAGGGCCACCGGCGCAATCAGCTCGGCGGTAATCTGGGTGTTGTCGCCCGGCATGATCATCTCGACGCCGTCGCCGAGCTTGAGCGTGCCGGTCACGTCCGTGGTGCGGATGTAGAACTGCGGGCGGTAGCCGTTGAAGAACGGCGTGTGACGGCCGCCCTCTTCCTTCGACAGCACGTACACCTCGGCCTTGAACTTGGTGTGCGGCTTGATCGATCCGGCCTTGGCCAGTACCTGGCCACGTTCGATGTCGGCCTTTTCCACGCCGCGCAGCAGCACGCCGATGTTGTCGCCCGCCACGCCCTCATCGAGGAGCTTGCGGAACATTTCGACGCCGGTCACCACCTTCTTCTCGGTGGGCTTGAAGCCGACGATCTCGATTTCCTCGCCGACCTTCACGCGACCGCGCTCGACACGGCCGGTCACCACGGTGCCACGACCCGAGATCGAGAACACGTCTTCGATCGGCATCATGAACGGCTTGTCGACTTCGCGCTCCGGCAGCGGGATGTAGGCATCGAGTGCCTCCATCAGCTTGACGATGCTTTCGACGCCGTCGGCTTCGCCGTTGAGGGCCTTGAGGGCCGACACGCGCACGACCGGCACCGAGTCGCCAGGGAAGCCGTAGCCGTTGAGCAGCTCGCGCACTTCCATCTCGACGAGGTCGACCAGTTCGGTGTCTTCGACCGCATCAACCTTGTTGAGGGCCACGACGATGTAGGGCACGTTCACCTGCTTGGCCAGCAGCACGTGTTCCTTCGTCTGGGGCATCGGGCCGTCGATGCAGCTCACCACGAGGATGGCGCCGTCCATCTGGGCCGCACCCGTGATCATGTTCTTGATGTAGTCAGCGTGGCCCGGGCAGTCGACGTGCGCGTAGTGACGGTTGGCCGTCGCGTACTCGACGTGGCTGCTGGCGATCGTGAGGATCTTGGTGTCGTCACGGCGCCCCTGCGACTCGGACGCCTTGGCGACCTCGTCGTACGGCACGAACTTCGCCCACCCCTTGTCGGCGGCGACCTTCGTCAGTGCCGCGGTCAGCGTGGTCTTTCCGTGGTCGATGTGGCCGATGGTGCCAACGTTGACGTGTGGTTTGGACCGATCAAATTTCTCTTTCGCCATGACTCGCTCTTCGCTTCCTCGAGGACTGACGGCTCGGCACCGTGCCGGCGTCGTGACTGTTCACCCGGGTGCCCTGCCTTCCGCAGCAAGGCACCCGGACGCCTTACCGCAACACACTGGAGCCGATGACCGGGTTCGAACCGGTGACCTCGTCCTTACCAAGGACGTGCTCTGCCAACTGAGCTACATCGGCATGGAGCGGGAGACGGGGATCGAACCCGCGACCAACAGCTTGGAAGGCTGTGACTCTACCACTGAGTTACTCCCGCCTTCGCACCATGCCCGACCGGGCGCGGCTGCGCACCCGACCACGCGTCTCACTCCTGTCCGTCTCGCCTGCCTGACGCTCGCACACACCGGACAATTGCCGCCCGCCCGAGGCCGGCGGCTGCCGACCTGTCGCGAAAGACCTGGCCTCATGGGACCAGACGTTGGTGGGCAGGGGAGGATTCGAACCTCCGTAGCCCATGGGGCGGCAGATTTACAGTCTGCTGCGATTGACCGCTCCGCCACCTGCCCGACACCTGAATCGCCCGTCGTACTGCGAACTGCTCCCTGCCGACCCTCCGTCTACCTGTCCCGGCCCCCGAAGCGACCGGCACCGTCTGTATCGCGAAAAGCCGGTGGAGCTGGCGGAGGGATTTGAACCCCCGACCGGCTGATTACAAATCAGCTGCTCTACCGGGCTGAGCTACGCCAGCCAGACAAAGAAAGGAAGAGTAGCACGTCCAGAACGGACGCGCAAGCTGCAGGGCTTACGTCAGACAGACACCTCCTCCGGAGTCGAACGGCCCCGTCCCTGCTGTTCCGACGGCCCCTGCGCGCACTGCGCAGCCGCCACGGAGTTCAGGGCCGGGTTACCTCCCCCGGCTTCGCTGGCGCAGCGCCTCGTACAACACGACCGCTGCCGCCGCCGAAACATTCAAACTGCCCACGTGGCCCCGCATCGGAATGCTGACCACGCTGTCACACCGTTCCCGCACGAGCCGACGCAGCCCGTGCCCCTCGGCGCCCAGCACGAGCGCCGTTGGAAGCGTGAGATCCCCCTGATGATACGGAATCTCCGCCGACGCGTCCAGTCCAATTGTCCAGACCCCCGCGGCCTTCAGCTGCTCGACCGCCCGCGCGATGTTGACCGTGTCCGCCACAGGCACATGGTGCACCGCGCCGGCCGAGGCCTTGGCGGCCGCCCCCTCGAGCGGCGCGGCGCGGCGCGTCTGACGCACCAGCCCCGTGGCACCCACCGCATCCATCGTCCGCAGGATGGCCCCGACGTTCTGGGGATCTTCCACCTCGTCGAGCACCACGATGAGCGGCGGCGGGTCGAGACGGGCCGTGAAGGCGTCCAGGCTTCCGGCCGGCAGTGCGTCGACGTCGGCGGTCACCCCCTGATGCACCCCGTGCTGCGACTCGCGGTCGAGCACGTCTCGCGTCGTGCGAACGACGGGCACGCCGCGCGAGGCCGCCAGATCCAGCAGTTCGCGCATCCGGGCATCATCCCGGTCAGCCACCCGCACCCGTCGCACCCGGCCGGCCCGCAGGGCCTCGATGACTGGATTCACCCCATGAATTCGCACGGTGCCGACGAGTATAGCGGCCCGGTCGCGGCCGCATGCCCTGTGCTATGCTCCGCGCCATTCGGCAGCCCCTCCGGGCCGCCGATGGCCGGTATGTGTCCGTCTGCAGGACCTGTTGCTCTGCGGGGGATGTGTCGTCAGGGGCTGTGCCCTGGGGGAGTGACCCTCGGAGGAGGTTGTATGCGAAATCGTGTGATGGCAGGAATCGTGGCGCTGCTGCTGGGCGTGGGCGTCGGTGTGGCCGCCGCCCAGGAGGCCACGCTGGTCGGGACCGTGACCGACGACACCGGTGGTGCCCTGCCGGGCGTCACCGTGACGGCCACGGGACTCGACACCGGTCGCGTGTTCTCGGGTGTCACCGACGAACGGGGCGAGTACCGGCTGCGCGGGCTGCCGCCGACGCGCTACAAGGTGACGGCCGAACTGGCCGGCTTCAACACCGTGCTGATTCCCGATGTGGAACTGCTGGTGGGCCAGTCGCGCACCATCCCCTTCTCGCTGAAGGTCGCCACGCTCCAGGAGACGGTCACCGTGACCGGTGAAGCGCCGCTGGTCGACATCGCCTCGACCCAGGTCGGCGGCAACGTCGACCGCCGCCAGATGGAGGAACTGCCGCTGCAGGGCCGCAACTGGATGGAACTGGCCATGCAGGTCCGCGGTGTCGTGGCCAATGCCATTGACAACAACCCCGGCGTGCGTGACCGTGCCTTCCAGCTGAACCTCGACGGCCAGGAAATCACGCAGCAGGTCGCCGGCGGCGGCTTCGGTCAGCCGCGCTTCAGCCGCGAGGCGATTGCGGAGTTCCAGGTGGTCACCAACCTGTTCGACGTCACCCAGGGCCGCTCGCTCGGCATGCAGGTGCAGGCCATCTCACGCTCGGGAACCAACAACGTCGATGGCGCGGTCTACGGGTTCTTCCGCGACGACAAGTTCAACGAGAAGGACTTCGTGGCCAACCGCGTGCTGCCCTACTCGAACCAGCAGATGGGCGCGGCCATCGGCGGCCCGATCATCCGTGACCAGATGCACTACTTCCTGTCGTACGAGCGCGAGAACGAGCCGAACACCATCATCACGGCACCCCCGGGACTGCCGGGGCAGAACTTCTCGTTCGACACCAAGACCGTGCAGAACAGCTTCCTCGGCCGAGGCGACTGGCAGGTCAAGCCGCAGGATCACCTGACCGTGCGCGGCTCGTACTGGGACCGCAAGAACCCCTTCACGCAGGTGTCCGGCATCGAGCATCCGTCGCAGGCCGCCAACCGTTCGCAGCGCGCCGGCAACGTCGTGGCCACCTGGGCCAAGGTGCTCGGACCCTCGACCCTTCAGGAGGTGCGCCTGGGCTACACGCACTTCAACTGGCGGAACGATCTGGCGGTCGATGCCCTGCGGAACACGCCCAACTACGTGTTCCCGGCCCTCACCGTGGGCCAGCGCCGCAACTATCCGCAGCGGTTCAACCAGAACACGTTCAGCGGTCGCTACGACCTCAACCTGACGCGTGGCAAGCACGACATCAAGGTCGGCGCCGAATATCTGCGGTGGCGCGATACGGGCGAGTGGCAACTGCTGTCACGCGGCGAGTTCATCTTCACACGCAATCCCGACGACCTCAACCGCCGGTTCCCGGCCAGCGCGTGGAACGATCCGAGCAAGTGGGACGTGACGGGCCTCGACGGCTTCGTCCAGCGCTTCGACCTCAACTTCGGCGACTGGACGATCGAGATTCCCCGTCCGACCGTGGCCCTCTGGGCCGGCGACACGTGGCGGATGACCAACACCTTCACGGTGAATTACGGCATCCGGTGGGACGCTGACTGGGGCGCACTCGACCCGCCGTTCGTGACCTCGCAGCTCACCTTCAATCCGCGCGGGGGGAACCAGTACACGGACATCCCGCTCAACCCCGGCGACAAGCTCTATCCGGGTGGCCTGCGCGACCTCCGCAATGTGGCGCCGCGCGGGGGCTTCAACTGGAATGTCGGCGGCAAGGGCAATCTCGTGGTGCGTGGCGGCAGCGGCCTTTACTTCAGTATTCCCGATTCGAACACCACGTTCAGCCAGCAGTCGTTCAACGGACAGCGTATTCTCGTAAACTCGTTCCCATATGACGGACTGCCGAACTTCGTGCAGGATCCGACCCGTGGCCGCACGGCGCAGGACTACATCAGTGGCAAGTTCCCGCTGCCGGCCCAGTCGCCGCGCGTCATCGCGCACGACTACCGCATGCCGTACACCTGGCAGAGCACCATGGGTGCCCAGGGGCAGCTGGGCGATGTGATTGGCGTCGAAGCCGACTTCACCTACTGGAAGGGCTACAACTTCGCCCGCCAGCGCGACCCGAACCTGTTCTTCAATCCCACCACCGGCTACAGCCTGAATCCGACGACCGCGGGCCGCCCCGATCCCAACTTTGGGGTCATCCAGTGGCTCGAGTCGAATGGCAAGGCCGACTACGCGGCAATTTCGTCGGCCATCAATCGCCGCTATCGCAACAACTGGCAGGCGTCGCTCTCGTACACCTATCTGCTGTTCCAGCATGACAACACGAACAGCTTCCAGTATCAGGGCAACAACCCGTTCAACCCGGACGCCGAGTGGGCGCGCTCGACCGACTTCCAGCGCCACACGCTGCGGCTGAACGCCATCTGGCGCGTGAAGTGGGGCATCAATGTGTCGGGGGCCTATCTGTTCGGGTCTGGCAACTACTTTCAGACCAACTATGCGGCCAATCCGTTCGGCCACGGCGGCGTCACCCGCTATGTGACCGCGCCAGTCACCATTCCGGCCGACGTCGCCGATCGTTTTGACGGGAAGACGTCGTACGGCATCGGCGAGATCATCCCCCGCAACGCGCTGCGCGGATTCCCACTGCACCGCGTCGACGCGCGACTGTCGAAGGACATTCCGCTGGTCGGCGGTTCGCGCATCACGGCCATCGCCGAAGTGTTCAATCTGTTCAACCACGCCAACTACGGCGCCTACAACGGCCAGGTCAACTCGGCGACGTTCGGCCAGCCGCGACAGAATCTGCTCAACGCCTATCAGCCGCGCGTGATGCAGTTCGCCTTCCGCCTGGCGTTCTAAGCGCCCGGCCCTGCCCGGCATCCCGTCCTGGGGTGCCGGGCTGTTCTTCCCCCAACTCATCTCCGGAGGACCCCATGCCTCATCCCCGTCGTTCCCGCTCGCGTTCCGTGATGGGTGCCCTGCTGGCGCTTGGCCTGGGCACCGTTGCCGCGCTGACCGCACAGACCCCGACCCCGATTCCCATGCAGGGCGGCTCGCAGCAGCAGCAGACCCGAGGGGGCCAGCGCCCCTACGCTGCCGCCCGCACGGGCGACAATTACATGCACAATTTCTATCTGCCCCCTGCGGTCAGCTCCACCCCGTGGTGGCCCGAGTGGGCGCCCGACGGCACCTGGCTCGCCGTCGCCATGAGCGGCTCGATCTGGAAAGTTGATCCTGCCACCGGTCGCGCCGAGGAACTCACCACCGGCACGGCCTATCACTCGTCTCCGGACATCTCGCCCGACGGCAAGTGGCTCGTGTACACCGCGGATCACGACGGCCAGAAAATTCAGCTCGAGATGCTGGACCTGGCCACGGGTGTGTCCACACCGCTGACCTCGGACGACCACGTCTATACCGACCCGGTGTTCTCACCCGACGGCACACGCCTCGCCTATGTCTCGACGGCGCCGAACGGATTCTTCAACCTGAAAGTACGCCCTGTGCGTGATGGTGCCTTCGCCGGGCCGGAGATTGCGCTGACGACCGACAACACCTTCCCCAACGACCGCCTGTACTTCGGCAACACCGACGTGCACATCGCGCCGTCCTGGATGCCGGACAGCCGCGAGCTGCTGGTGATTTCAAACCGGAATGTCGCCCTCGGATCGGGCAACGTGTACCGGGTGCCCGCGGAACCCCGGGCGATGGAACGCGGCACGGTCGTGCTGGCCGAACAGACGCTCTATCGCACCCGACCCGATGTCTCGATTGACGGCGCCAGGTTTGTCTACACCTCGACGCGCGGTTCGGCCGACCAGTACAACAATCTCTATGTGCAGCCGACCAAGGGCGGCGAGCCCTACAAGCTGACCTTCTTCGAGCACGATGCCTTCCATCCCCGCTGGTCACCCGACGGCGAATGGATCGCCTACATCTCGAATGAGGAAGGCCTGCCGCAGCTGGCCCTGCTCGAAGTCTACGGCGGTGCCCAACGCACCGTGCACATCACCGAACGTCGCTACAAACGGCCCATGGGCACGCTGTCGGTGCGCGTGGTCGACGATCAATCCGGGCAGATCATCGGGGCCCGCACACATCTGACAGGCGCCGACCGCAAGCAGTGGGTGCCCACCACGGCCTACGCCCGCGTCAGCGGCATCGGCGACCGCATCTTCCACACGCCAGGCACGTTCACCGTCGAGATGCCGGTCGGGCCGTCGGAGATGACCACCGTGACCGGATTCGAGGCTGCCGTCGATCGGCAGTCGTTCGCCATCCGGGCGAACGAAGTGACGCATGTCACGGTCCGCATGAAGCGCATCGCCGACCTCAATGCACGCGGCTGGTACAGCGGATCAACGCATGTGCACATGAACTATGCCGGCAACCTGCACAACACGCTCGACAACCTCATGATGATGTCCGCCGCCGAGGATCAGGACATCGTCAACGAGCAGGTGGCGAACAAGGACAACCGCGTGCTCGACTACCAGTACTTCATCAAGGGCGGTGGCCCGCATCCCCGGTCGCAGGCCGATCGGGTGCTGGTCGTCGGGCAGGAATATCGTCCGCCGTTCTACGGGCATGTGTTCATGTTCGGCATGCGCGATCACCTGCTGTCGCCGTTCACCACCGGCTACGAAGGCACAGCCATCGAGAGCCTGTATCCCAGCAACACCGACATGCTCAGGAAGGCCCGGGCGCAGGGAGCCACAGTCGGCTACGTGCATGCCTTCGGCGGCGACAATGACCCGCTGCAGTTCGGTCTCGGTGGCGGGAAGGGCTTCATGGTCGACGCTGCCCTCGGTACGACCGATGCGGTGGAGTGGTCGGACGCGGCACGGGCCGGGTTTTCGCCCTGGTATGCCGTGCTGAACAACGGCTTCAAGGTAACCGCGGTCGGTGGCGAAGACTCCATCAGCAGCATGCACGCCAGCAAGCTCGTGGGTTCGGTGCGCACGTACGTCTATACAGGCGAACGCGGGCTGACGATGCCTGCGTGGTTCGACGGATTGCGGGCAGGACGCGCGTTTGTCACCACCGGTCCGCTCGTGACCATGACGGTCAACGGCCGTGGGCCTGGTGAGGAGGTGGCGCTGCCCGCGGGCGGTGGCACCATCGAGCTCAGTGGATGGGCCCGGTCGATCACGCCAGTGGCCATGGCGCTGCTGGTGCACAACGGTCAGGTGATCGAGCAGATTCCGTTCACGGGCGACCGGATGTCACTGGAGTTCACGCGCACGCTCAAGATCACGCAGAGTGGCTGGTATCACCTGCGCATCGAAGGCGCGCGCAGCGAGCGCTTTCCGCTCGATGCCGGGTTTGCCCAGGCGTTCACCAATCCGGTGTGGGTGAACGTGGGTGGCGCGCCAGTGAGAAGCGCCGAGTCAGCCGCGTACTCGGTGAAGTGGATCGACACGCTTCGGCTCATGGCCGAAGCCTGGCCAGGCTGGCGCTCGCAGAAGGAACGGGCTCACGTCTTCGCACAGTTCGACGAGGCCAAGAAGATCTACCAGCAGCGCGGCGCTGAAGCGACGGCTCCTCGTCGACCCTAGATCCGGCACCACACCACGGGCGGAGCCACCTTGTGGCCCCGCCCGTGTCCTTTCCGGTTCCGTTCCGCCCTAGCGGCGACCCGCCGCGGCCCCGCCCTTCACCAGATCCGACACCGCATGGTAGGTGCCGTTGGCCACCACGCCGGTCACGCGCGTGGTGTGGGCGATGTTCTCAAGCGGGTTGCCGTCGAGCACGATGATATCCGCCAGTTTGCCGGCCTCGATGGTGCCCCCGTTGACGTTCAGGGCCCGCGCCGGGTTGACCGTCGCCGTCTTCAGCGCGTCGAAGTTGCTCATGCCCGCCATGGTGTAGGACATCAGTTCGCCGTGCAGGTTGACGGCGTTCGGCGTGTCCGTGCCCGCCACCACGAGGCCACCGGCCTTCATGATGTCCACCACCATCCGTCCGCTTCCGCCTCGGGGATCACCGCCGCCACCGGCGTTCATCGTCACCGGCTGCGCCGCCACCTGGCGCTGAATCCAGCCGGGATACAGCAGGAAGCGGGGATCGGCCTTCAGGGCCGCATCCTGCTCGAACAGTTGCCGCGTGCCGCCACCGGAGATCATCGGACAGAAGATCCGCTGGCTCTGCCCGAACAGCTGCACGACGTCCTCGTACGACCGCTGCAGCGTCGCCATCTTCGGCGAATAGCCGCGACGGCTCGAGGCCGCGGTGTGCTCGGTGTTGTCGACCCCGACGAAGGCGGCGGGGAAGATCTCATGCGTCGCCACCGGTACGCCGATGCTGTGGGCAAACTCGACCATGCGCTTCTGCTGCGGATCGGGCAGGCGCACATAGCTCTTGATGAGATCGTGCTCGAGCACCTTGGCCCGCTGCAGCTCCATCTCGAGATGGCTCACGCTCGAGATGGCAATGCCCATCTTGTAGTAGACCCGGCCCCACTCCATCAGGTAGCCGGTGCCGAACACGCGCGGGCCCGGGCGCACACCGGCCTCGACGGCCTCGCGGTCTTCGACCGCTTCGTACGGAGTGTTGCCGGGGCTGCGCACGGTCGTGATGCCGAACGCCAGCCAGGCACGCCCCTGTGCGGCACCGTAATCCTTCTGCAGGTGCGAGTGGAACTCCGTCAGCCCGGGCATGACGGTCTTGTCCGACGCGTCGATGAACTGTCCGCGTCCGCGGTTGCTCTCGGAATGCGGCACGACGCGCACAATCCGATTTCCCTCAACAATCACATCGACATTCGTGCGCGGGGTGGGCGACGTCATGTCGATGAGCCGCCCGGCGTGAATCACGAGCCGCGAGGTCGGCACGGTCGGCGTCCACTCGAACGACATGGGCACGGCGCGCGTGGCTCCGGTGATCGTGTCGAGAATCGTGAGCGTGTCGTACGACTGATACAGAATGTGCCGCGAATCGCCCTGCCACGAGGGCGCGTGCGCCAGCTCTGACGTCACCGCACGGGGCGGGCCCAGCGGCGCGCCGGTATTCGACACCGGCCATACGTGCAGCAGGCCGCCGTATACACCCGCCATCTTCGTGCCGTCGGGTGACCAGGCCGGGCCGCCACCACCGCGCGAGTCAATGCCCATCATGGGAATGGGTGCGTGCCATTCGACCGGCCCACCCACCGTCGAAATTGTCATGACCTGGTTGGTGCCTTCCCGGAAGCGCGTGCTGAGGGGCGCCACGCCGCCGATGGCGACGCGCATGCCGTCGGGAGACCACTGCGGGCCGCCCGGCTGCGGCAGCGTGTTGTGAATCTGGGTGACCGCGCCCGTGGCAATGTCCAGCACAGAGAGGGGCGCCACACGCCACATGCCGTCGATGTTGATGAACGCCAGCCGCTTGCCGTCCGGCGAAAAGACCGCGGCCTGCGGTTGCGTCTCGAGGTTCGTGACCTTGCGCGACTGCCCGGTCGTCATGTCCCGAATCCACAGCTGCAGCTGCGGGCTGTCCTTGTCCGACGAATAGACGAGGCTCTTGCCGTCAGGCGACCACGCCGGGTCGGTGTCGAGCGCCGAGTCGCTGGTGAGGTTGACCGGCGTGCCTCCGGTCGAGGGCACGACGTAGATGTCGCCAACGGCCGCGAAGGCGATCTGCGTGCCATCGGGTGAGATCATCGGCCGGACAATGCCGAGTGCCTTCCGCGGACGCGTCGAGGTGAAGTCGCGCGTCCGTCGCGGATACTGGGCCCGCGTCACCCGCAGTGCGGCGGTGAACGGCACGGTCGCCGAAGACGCCTGACCGATCGTGCGTCGACGGATGCGGCCGTCCGACACGTACACCAGTTCGGTGGGTGATGCCCAGGAGGCCCTGAAGGCGAACACGTTCTCGTCACCGCTGATCGGCGCACCGTTCACCAGATACTGGCTCGTCGTCGGCGTGGTCGCGTGATAGACCAGAGTGCCCGAGGGGCTGTACGACGGCGCGTCGAGGCGGGCCGTCTCCGACGTGACCACCTTGCGCTGCTTGAGATCGGCCACCGACACAGCCCAGATGCTGCGGCCGCCTTCGCGTGTCGATGCGAACGCGATCTCGCGATCGTCGGGCGACCAGGTGGGCATGTAGTCTTCCGACGGGTCGGTCGTCAGCTGGCGCATCTCCCCCGTGCGCACGTCCAGCACCCAGATGTTGTAGTCGCTGCCCAGGTGATCACCGCGGTCCGACGAGAAGGCGACCCGCGTACCGTCATGCGACCACATCGGTTCACGATCATCGAACGCTCCCCAGGTCAGCTTGCGGCGGTGGCTGCCGTCCGGCGCCACGCTCCAGATGTCGTAGTTGCCCTCGGCATACGAGAAGTACGTGATGGCCGTACCGTCGGGCGACCACACCGGCTGCCTGATGTCTTCGTAGATGTCTGAGATGCGGGTGGCCGCACCACCTGCGACAGGCACGGTCCAGAGTCCGCCCTGCAGGTCGATAGCGAGCATGCGGCCATCTGGTGAGATGGCCACCGCCATTGAGGTGCCTTCCTGCACCGTGAGATCAATGACGGGCGGCGCTGAAGGCGCCGCCGCCTGGCGCGACTGCGCCTGTAGCACTGCCACTGACACCAGCGCCAGCAGCAGCGCCGAACACACACCAGCCTTCATCGACATCAGCACTCCTCCGGGAGACGATGCCGTGCCGCAGGCTCCCGCGGGGGGATTCTATGCCGAATGCCGGGTCAGCCGTTCGGCGATCGCGAGGGCACGGCTCCGGCAGCTGACAACCGGAGACAATCCGGCATCCGCCGGCAGTACCGCCGCCCGATCAATGTCCGGCACCAGCAGGTCAAGCTCAGGCCCTTCGGCCGCCCCGGTCAGCACGACACGGATCGGGTGGAACAGCGCCTTCCCCTTCTGACCCGTCGCGTCCCTGACCTGCGTCGCCAGCGCGCGGAACTGTTCACGCGTCTCGAGCGGGCCGGCTGTGTCAAGCAGGTGCGCCAGCGCCAGGGCCACCGATCTCGCGGCCGGTGCCGTGAGCTCGTCGGTCAGTGCCGGCGTATTGAACACGGTATCAGCCGTCATGTGGAAAATGGTCGTGAGTCGATCGGGAATCTGAGACAGTCGGTCAACTGATGCGACCGTCGGGGGCAGTACCTCGCGCAGCCATGCATCGGCCGCATCCGACAGCAGACCGGTCACCAGGCCTGCCTGCCTCAGGAACGGCAACGCCTCGCGCACAAGCCGCTCGGGCTCGCAGCCCTTGAGATAGTGCCGGTTGACCCACGCCAGCTTCTGCTCGTCAAAGACGCCAGCACTGTGCGACACATCCGACAGGCGGAAACGACGGGCCATCTCGGCTGCCGGCGCCAGCTCGTCAGACGAGGGCTCGGTCTGCTCGGAAATACCGCCATCGGGCAGGCGCCGCGGCGACCAGCCGATGAGTGCCAGATAGTTGACGAGTGCCTCGGGCAAGTAGCCTTTCTGGCGGAACTCGGCGACGGACGTGGCCCCATGTCGCTTGGACAAGGGGGCGTGGTCGGGGCCAAGCACCAGCGACAGGTGTGCGAAGGCCGGCGGCGTCCACCCGAACGCCTCGTAGATCAGCACCTGCCGCGGGGTGTTCGAGATATGGTCTTCACCTCGAATCACGTGCGTCACATGCATCAGATGATCGTCGATGACCACGGCATAGTTGTAGGCCGGAACGCCGTCTGACCGCACCAGTACCGGGTCACCGATTACATCGGTATGGAAGGTCACGCGCCCGCGCACCTCGTCATCGAAGTGCACCTCTCGATGGGCCGGTACCCGCAAGCGCACGACCGCGGTCTGCCCGGCCCCGAGCCGGCGCGCAACCTCATCGGCCGGCAGCGTGCGGCACGTGCCGCTGTAGCGGGGTGGCACCCCTGCGGCCAGCTGGGCACGCCGATCGGCCTCGAGCGCCTCTTCCGAACAGAAGCAGTGATACGCCGCACCACTCGCCAGCAGTCGCTCGGTGTGGGCGCGATAGATGTCGAACCGCTCGGTCTGGCGATACGGCCCCGTGTCGCCGCCCCACTCGACACCCTCGTCCCACTGCAGCCCCATCCACCGCAGGTCGTCGAGGATGCGCTGTTCCGACTCGCGCGTCGACCGTTCGAGATCGGTGTCTTCAATGCGGAGAATGAAGGTGCCGCCGTGCCCGCGGGCCAGCAGCCAGTTGAACAGCGCCGTGCGCGCATTGCCGACATGCAGGTGCCCGGTCGGCGACGGGGCAAAGCGTACTCTCATGACACCACCATGGCGACGGCGTGGCAGGCCATCGATTCCCCCCGCCCCATGCTGTCGACCTGTTCGTTGGTCTTGCCCTTGATGCTGACTGACGCGATGGGCACCTGGAGGGCCGATGCCAGACGGCCGCGCATGGCCTCGAGATAGGGCAGCAGCTTTGGCCGCTGCGCAATCACCGTGACATCGACATTGCTCACGTGAAATCCGCACTGGTGAAGATGAACGACGGCGGCTTCAAGGAGCCGTACGCTGTCAGCTCCTTTCCACTGGGGATCGGAGTCGGGGAACAGCCGGCCGATGTCTCCGGCCGCCGCCGCCCCAAGCACCGCATCGGTCACCGCATGGCAGACGATGTCGGCGTCCGAGTGACCGTCGAGGCCCCGGTCGAAGGGAATGTGCACGCCGCCAAGGATCAGCGGCCGACCCTCCACCAGACGATGCAGGTCATAGCCGGTGCCGACCCGCATCGTGCCGGTGCGCGCCACGTGGTGCCGCGCCCACTCAAGGTCGTCCTGTGTGGTGATCTTCACGTTGGTTGCTTCTCCTGGAACGAGGAACACCGCCTGCCCCTGCGCTTCCACCAGCATCGCTTCATCGGTGACGTCCGGGCCGTGTCCAGACGCCAGCGCCCGCGCCAGCACGTCGCGACGAAACGCCTGCGGCGTCTGGGCCAGAAAAATGTCTTCGCGAGGCAGCGTCCCTGCCACCGGACGCGAAGGGGTCGTCCGGTCTCCCCCCGCCTGCTTGACCGTGTCGCGCACCGGCACGGCCGCAATGGCCGCCCCATGGGTCATGGCCGCCTCGATGGTGGCCTCAATCAGAGACGCCGAGACAAAGGGACGGGCCGCGTCGTGAATCACGACCACCTCGGCGTCGGTCTTCGCTGCGGCGAAGGCCGCGGCCACCGAATCCTGTCGCCGCGCCCCACCCTCGACGCAGGTCACCCGGTGCCAGCCCCTCTCACGACAGCGGGCCGCCACGCCGTGCACCCGATCCGCCGGCACGGCGACGACCACCTCGTCGACGCCGGGATGCACCAGCAGCCGCTCGATGCTGCGCTCAAGGATGGTCTGGGCCCCGAGGACGAGGAACTGCTTGGGCTCGGGCGCACCGAGCCTGAGCCCCTGCCCTCCGGCCGCTATCAGCGCAGACACCCTCGGACGCGGC
>Ga0172372_10001489_pt1 | contig 36303 bp, 30 predicted proteins | sample LakKiv5m_2_FD_114544 | JGI IMG/M metagenome (GOLD analysis project Ga0172372, IMG submission 114544) | Freshwater microbial communities from Kabuno Bay, South-Kivu, Congo - kab_092012_9.5m | ecosystem: Environmental > Aquatic > Freshwater > Lake | place: Democratic Republic of the Congo... | reverse complement strand
TCGACGATCTGGCGGAGGGTCTGGAGCGTGCCGAGGGTCTCGGCGGGGAGCTCGGGGAGGCTGGGCGCCTTCTCGCGGACGGCGGAGAGGATCTCCACGCGCTTGATCGAGTCGATGCCCAGGTCCGCCTCGAGGTTCATGTCGAGGTGGAGCATCTCGGCGGGGTAGCCGGTCTTGTCGGCCACCACGGCGAGCAGGAGCGGGATGTCCAGGCCCGCGGCCGGGCGCGGGGCCGGGGCGGCGCGCGGAGCGGCCACGACCGGGGCCGGCGGCTGGGCGGCGACGGGGGCCGGGGCGGGGGGAGCCGGGGTCACCGCGGGAGGCGGTGCGGCGGCGACGGGCGCGACCACGGGCGCGGCGACGGGGGCGGCCACCGGGGGGGCGAGGACGGGCGCGGCGACGGCGGGCGCGGTCCACGCCGGGGCGGCGGCGGCCGTCGCGGGGACGGTCGCGGCGGCGGCGGGTCGACCCCCGATCAGCGCCAGGATGCCGCGGGAGACGTCCTCCTGCTGGCGCAGGAAGGAGAGGTGGGTGTCCGCCAGCGTCTTCTGGAAGCGGTCGTGCACCTCGGCGGTCTGCCGCTGGCTCTCGAGGAAGGCGCTGATCCAGGGGTTCGGGTCCACGGCCATGGGGGTCTCCTCGGGCGCGGCGGCGGGTAGCACGGCGACGGTGTGGGCGCCCATCGGGGGAGCCGCGGGCGTGGCGACGGGCACCGGCACCTCGACGCGCACCTCCACGGGCACCTCGACCGGGACCTCGACCACCCGCACCACTTCGGTGGTGAGCGGGGTCTTCACCCAGCTCGCGTCGGAGTTGGCCTCGCCGAGCGGGCCGACCGGCCAGGGGCGGCCGTAGTTGGTGCCCGAGATGGGCACGCTCATCTTCGGGGGCTCGACGACCACCGGCAGGGCGCGGTCCGCCCACAGGGGGGCGAAGTCCACCGGGAGGCCGAGGGTGGCGAGGTGGCCGAGGGCCCCGAGGAGCGACGAGAGCCCGTCCTTCTGCTTGGAGTCGGTGGCGACGGCGGCGTGGGGCCGATCGCCCAGGATGCGGGAGACAAGGCCGGTGAGGACGGCGGCCGGGCCGACCTCGAGGAAGGTGCGCACGCCGGCGGCGTACATCCCCTCGATCTCCTCGACGAAGCGCACCGCGTTGGCGAGGTGGGTCCCGAGCTGGGCGGCCAGGTCGGCGAAGTCGTGCGGCGCCGCGGTGGTGTTCGACCACACCGGGATGGACGCCGGGTGGGTGGGCACGGAGCGGAGCCAGTCGGTGAGCTCGGCGCCGGCCGAGGCGACCACCGAGGAGTGGAAGGCGGTGGCGACCGCGAGCCGGGTGGCGCGCAGGCCCGCCGCCTCGAGGCGCGCCATGGCGGCCTCGACCGCGGGGGTCTCGCCGGCGATGACGGTCTGCTCGGGGGTGTTGTAGTTGGCGATGACCACCCCGTCCCCGAGGTGCGGCCGTACGGCGTCGGGACCGGCGGCCACCGCCGCCATCGCCCCCGGGAGGGACGCGGCACGGGCCATGAGCTCGCCGCGCTTCCGAGCGGCCGCCACCAGCCCGGGGAAGTCGAGCACCCCTGCGGCGTGCAGCGCCGTCAGCTCGCCGAAGCTGTGGCCGCCCACCACGTCGGGCCGCAGGCCGAGCGAGGCGAGGAGCCGGAGGGTGGCCACGCTGGCCACCCCGATGGCCGGCTGGGCCCACTCGGTGCGCACGATGCGGTGCTCGTCCGCGTGGCGGTGGGCGTCGTCGAACTTGGGGCGGGGCCACACCACGTAGGAGAGCTTCTCGTCGGCCGCGAGCATCCCCTCGGCCTCGTCCCAGGCGGAGCGGGCGGCGTCGAAGGTGCTGGCGAGGGCCTCGCCCATGCGCAGGTACTGGGAGCCCTGACCGGGGAAGAGGAAGGCCACCTTCCCGGGCTCGGCCTGGGGGGTGAACCAGATGCCGCCGCGCGCGACGGCGTGGCCCTTGCGGATCGCGTGGATGGCCTTGTCCAGGAGCTTCCCGGCGTCCTCGCCGAGGAGGACCGCGACGCGCACGGGGGCGTGGGCGTGGGCGGGGTAGGCGGCCTGCGTGCGGCGGGCCAGCGCGACCCGGTCTTCCAGCTTGGCCGCTTCGAGCGCGCTGCACACCTGGTCCGCCGTGTCGCCGCAGAACACCGCCAGCTCGGCGGGCCAGCTGTCGAAGCGGGCCGGCCGCGGGCTCGGTCCCACGTACTCTTCGCAGGTGACGTGGAAGTTGGATCCGCCGAAGCCGAAGCTCGACACCGAGCCGCGCCGGGGGTGGTCGGCGGGCCGGACCCAGGGCCGGGACTGGGTGTTGACGTAGAAGGGGGAGTTCTCGAAGTCCGCCGACTTCGCCGGGCGGGTCACCTTGATGGTGGGGGGGAGCACCTTGTGGTGCAGCGCCAGCGCCACCTTGAGCAGCCCGGCCACGCCGGCGGCCGCCTTGGTGTGGCCGATCTGGGACTTGATGGACCCGAGCGCGATCCACTGCTTCTCGTCGCCGCGCGCCCCGTCGAAGACGAGCTTCAGCCCCTTGAGCTCGGCGGCGTCTCCCGCCTTGGTGGCGGTGCCGTGGGCCTCCACGAGCTCCACCGTGCCCGGGCCGTAGCCGGCGCTCTCGTACGCGCGCGCCAGGGCCTTGGCCTGACCCTCCGACACGGGGGCGTAGACCGACTTGGAGCGTCCGTCGCTGGAGGTGCCCAGGCCGCGGATCACGGCGTAGATGCGGTCCCCGTCGCGCTCCGCGTCCTCGAGCCGCTTGAGCGCCACCATGCCGATGCCTTCGCCGAGCAGGGTGCCGTCCGCCTCGTCCGAGAAGGGCCGGCAGTCGCCCGTGGGCGAGAGCGCGGGGGTCTTGGAGAAGCACATGTACATGAAGATGTCGTTCAGCGTGTCCACGCCGCCGGTGACCACCATGTCGGAGGTGCCGAGCTGCAGCTCCTGGATCGCCATGTGGACGGCGGACAGCGCCGACGCGCAGGCGGCGTCGACGATGCAGTTGGTCCCGCCCAGGTCCAGCCGGTTCGCGATGCGTCCGGCGACCACGTTGCCGAGGAGCCCGGGGAAGCTCGCCTCCTGCCAGGGGACGTAGTGGGCGGCGATGCGGTCGCAGGCCTCGAGGACCTGGGCCTCGCTCATGCCCATCTCGCGGAGGGTCTTGGCCCACACCGGCCGCTGGAGCCGGGACACGAGCGACGAGAGCAGCTCCTGGGCCCCCGTGACGCCGAGGATCACGCTGGTACGCGAGAGATCGAGGCCGGCCGGACGGCTGGCGCCGACGTCGTCCAGGACCATCTTCGCCACGATCAGCGCGAGGAGCTGGGAGGTGTCGGTGGCGGGGACGATGGAGGGCGGCACGCCCCAGCCCATCGCGTCGAACGGGACCTCGGGGAGGAAGGCGCCGCGCTTCGCGTAGGTCTTGTCCGGGGCCTTCGGGTCGGGGTCGTAGTAGTCCTCCACCCGCCAGTGGGCCGCCGGCACGTCCACCACGTTGTCCGTGCGCGCGAGGATGTTCTGCCAGAAGCCGCGGAGGTCGGTCGCTCCGGGCATCAGCGCGCCGGCTCCGACGATGGCGATGGGCGAGAAGGGGGCGGGCATGGGGTTCACCTTAGGTGAGCGGGCGGGGACGGAAATCGAAGGCGGCGTCGGGGACGGCGACGCCCCAGGTGCGGAGCTGCTGGGCGCGGGTGAGCACCGCGGCGCCTTCGAGCAGGTTCAACGCCGCCTGGGTCACGGTGCGCTGCGCGGGGGCCTCGAGGAAGGAGCCCTGGGTCCAGCGGTTGAAGGCGCCCATCGCCGGGCCGCACCAGATCTGGTAGTCCATGACCCGCTCGGGGTCGCCGGCGATGGCCCAGCGGGACGAGCGGCCCAGGTACCAGCGGAACACCAGGGCCATGCGGTGGTGGGCGTCGGCGCGGGCGCGGTCCAGCTGCTTGGGGTCGCGCTCGGCGAAGAAGCGCTCGGTCTCGGCCCAGACCGCGTCGAGCGGCATGCGGAAGATCTCGGTCTCGAGCTTCTTCCGGTCGGCGTCGGGGAGGGACTCCAGCGACGGATGGGCGTGGTACAGCTCGCGGAGCTTGAGGCCCCGCGCGGCGAAGAGCGTGCCGCGCTTGAGGACCTGGACCTCGACGCCCATCTCGAACATGTCCGCGGCGGGCGCCATGGCGACGTCGGCCACGTCGGCCTTGGCGAGGAGCTCCTTGGCACGCGCGGAGATGCCCGATTCGACGCAGGCCTGGTGGACCGAGCCCACCAGGACGTAGGCGGCGCCCATCGCGAAGGCGGCGGCGACCGCCCCCGGGGTGCCGAGCCCGCCCGCGGCGCCCACCCGGACCGGCCGGGTGTAGCCGTGGGTGCGCACCGCGAGGTCGCGCTCGGCCTGGATCACGGGGAGGAGCGAGCCGAGCGGGCGGTTGTCGGTGTGGCCCCCCGAGTCCGACTCCATCGTCACGTCTTCGGCGAGGGGAACGAAGCGGGCCAGCTCGGCCTCGTCCCGGGTGAGCTGCCCGCGGGCCACGAGCGCGTCGAGCAGCTCCTTCGGCGCTGGAGAGAGGAAGCGGCGGGCCACCTCGGCGCGGGAGATCTTGGCGAAGACGTGGGTGCGCCGGCCGATCGACCCGTCGGGGAGGCGGTGCAGGCCGGTGCAGGCGTAGCGCACCAGGGGAGCGGTGAGGCCCATGAAGGCCGCGGCCGAGACCCGCGGCACCCCGCGCCGCAGGTAGAGATCCACCACCGCCGCCTCGAGCTCGGGCTCCTGGGGCGAGTGGATGAGGTTGAAGCCGTAGGGGAGGGCGCCCACCGCGCCCTGGACCTCGTCGATGGCCGCCTCGATGCGGGTGGGCAGGAGCCCGGCCGCGCCGAAGAAGCCGATGCCGCCGGCCCGGGCCATGGCGATGACGATCGCGGTGGAGCCGATGCCGTTCGCCATGGCGCCGGCGACGTAGGGGAAGCGCGTGCCGTGCGTCTCGGCGAAGCTCCGATCCCCCAGCCACTCCGGGTAGAGGGGCGCGAGCGTGCCGACCCACCCGAGATCGCCGGGGCCGCAGGGGCCCGCTTCCGGCCGGCCGCCGAAGGCGACGCCCAGGCGGTCCTCGCCGGGCGCACGCACGAGGAAGGCGGGCTCGCGGATCCGCGCGCACGCGGAGGTGAGCGCCGCGGGCGAGAAGGCGGGGGACTCCTCCGGGTGGAGGCGGCCGAGCAGGGGGAGGGGCATGGGGCGGCCCGATCTATGTCCGTGCCCGTCATGGCCTCGTCACGGCCGGAGGCTTTTTGGAGATGGAGGACGCGGAGCCCGGGCGACCTCACCGAGTCGGGGCGGCCCCCCAGTCGCCGGGGCTGCCCGATAAGCCCCGCCGATGTACTCGATCCGCGCCCCCGACCACCTCGGCGACGGGGTGATGGCCATGGCGGCGGTGGCGGCGATCGCGAGGTTGGGCCCCACGGAGGTGCACGCCCCTCGCTGGGGCGCCGAGCTCTACACGGGGGTGACCGTGCGCCCCGCGGACGCCCCGCCCACGGGCGAGGTGGGGGTGCTCCTGAAGCCGAGCCTGGGTGCCGCCTGGCGCTGGCGCCACCTGCCGCGCCGGGTGGGGCTGGCGGAGAACGGGAGGGCGCCGCTCCTCACCGACGCGGTGGCCGTGCCCGGCGGGCACCGGCGCGACGGCTACGCCGCGGTGGCCCGGGCGCTGGGGGCGTCCCCGCAGCCGACCCCCTACACCCCTCGGGGGGCGGCGCCCGAGGTGCCGGAGGGCCACGTGGGGCTGAACCCCTGGTCGCCTACGCCCACGGTGCGCTGGCCGCATTTTCGCGCGCTCGCCGACGCGATCGAGGGGCCGGTGGTGTTCTACGCCGGGCCGGGCGAAGGGGAGGCGGTGCGCGCGCTGGCCGGGCCGCACCGGGTAGTCGAGGGGCTCTCCCTCCCCGACTTCGCGGCGGCGCTGGACCGCTGCCGGGTCTTCGTCTCCAACGACTCCGGCGCGGCCCACTTCGCCGAGGCGTGCGGGACGCGGGTGGTGGTGGTGCACGGCTCCACGGAGGCGGGGCAGACCGGCGCGGGGGAGGGGGTGGACGGAGGCCCGCTCTGGTGCCGGCCGTGCTATCGGAAGTGGTGCTTCAACCAGCTTCGCTGCCTCACCCGGGTGGAGGTGGGGGCGGTGCGGGCCCGGGTGGGCTGACCGGCGCCTCGGCCCAGGCGGCGATGGCGGCGAGGCGCTTCGCGACGCCGCGGCGGGTCTCGGCGCGGACGAGGCTGTCGGGGACGGCCCAGAGGGTGATGGTGAGGTCGACGAGGTAGTCCACGCGGCAGCCGGAGCCCTCGGGCCTGACGGTCCAGCGCGCGTGGTAGCTGGCGAGGCCGTCCGAGGCGACGAGGGTACTGTCGAAGCCGTCGGCGGTGGGGCAGCGGCGCAGCTCGTAGTGGAGGTCCTGGACGAGGTTGGGAGAGACGTAGGCCACCCGCTGGCAGACGCCGTCGGGGCCGAGCGGGGTGACGCGGGTGTCCTCGCCCGCCACCCGGGCCTCCCAGGTGGGGTCCTGGAGCGCGATGAGGAGCCGTTCCGGGGGGACGGGGAGGTGGAAGCTGGAGCGGACGGCGGTGCCGTCGGCGACGACCACCGGGGGCTCGGCGCGCGCGAGACCGGCGAGGAGGAGGGCGACGTGCACGGCCCCGACCTACGTCGCGGGCGGCGGGGACGCCACGGAGCGAGCCGCCACCGGACGACCGCGGGCCGGACCCCTCGCCGCGGCTCGCCCCGGCGCGCTACACCCGCCCCGTGAACGCGCTCGTGGTCCGGCTCTCCTCCCTGGGCGACGTGGTCCTGGCGGCCGCGGTGACCGGGGCGCTGGGCGAGGTCGGCTTCGTGACCGATCGGCGCTACCACCCGCTGGTGACGCGCTTCCCGGGGGTGGTCCGGGCCTACGCGCCCGACGAGGTGCTGCCCGCGCTCCCCCTCTACGACCTGCAGCACCACTGGAAGACGCGCCGGTACCGGGCCACGCGCCGGGTCGAGCGCCAGGATCTGCGGCGCCGCCTGCGGGTCTGGGCCAAGACCGCGCCGGCGGACCCGGTGGTGGAGCGCTACGGGCGCTGCTGCGGCGTCCGTCCGGCCCCGCCGCCCTGGCTCCCTCCGGCGGTCCGGGGGGGCGCGCTGGTCCTCGCGCCCGGCGCGGCGCACGCCACCAAGCGCTGGCCGTGGTGGCGGGAGCTCGCGGCGGCCTGGCCGGGGGAGCTCAGGGTGGTGGGCGGACCGGACGACGCGCTCGTGGCCGAGCTCGGCGGCGTGCCGGAAGCCGGCTTCGACCGGACCCTGGCGGCGTTCGAGGGGGCGCGCGGGGTGGTCGCGGGGGACACGGGGCTCCTCCACCTCGCCGCGGCGTGCGGCCTGCCGACGGTGGGCCTCTTCGGGCCGACCACCTCGGCGGACGGCTTCTGGCAGCCGGCCTACGGCCGGGCGCTCGAGCTCCCGCTCGCGTGTCGACCGTGCAGCCGCTACGGCGGGGCCACCTGCCCGGTGGGGGACCACGCGTGCCTGCGCGGGATCCCGGTGGACGCGGTGCTGGCGGCGGTCGAGGCCTGGTGATGCGCTGGCACCTGCTCACCACCGACTTCCCGCCCCAGGACGGGGGGCTGGCCACGTGGTCGGCGGCCACGGCGGCGGCGCTTCACGCCGCGGGCGAGGAGGTGGTGGTGCACGCCCGGGCGCGTTCGGGGGCCACGCCGGGGGACTGGCCCTTCGAGGTGCGGACCGTGCCGGGCCGGAGCTGGGCGGGCTGGGGGCACCTGTGGATGGCGGCCTCCGCGCGGCCGCGGCTGGGGGCGGCGGACCGGGTGCTCGCGGCCACCTGGCCCCTGGCGCGGTGGATGCCGGGCGGCCGGCTGGCCATCGCCTACCACGGGTCGGACCTCACCCGGACCCCACCCCCGGCGCACCGTGGCGACGCCGTGCACCTCGCGGTCTCGGACTACCTGGGTCGCCGGCTCGGGGTCCCGTACACCCGCCTCCCGGCGCCGGTGGACCCGGTGGCGCCGGTGCCGCGCGGGGAGGCGCTGCTCGTCGTCGCGCGGCTGGTCCCCTCGAAGGGGGTGGACCGGGTGCTCCGGCTCGGGGCCCGCCTCGGGCGTCGGGTGGTGGTGGTGGGCGACGGGCCCGAGCGGGCCACGCTCGAGGCGACCGCGGCCATGCTCGGGGTGGAGGCCACCTTCACGGGTCGGCTGGCGCGGGAGGCGATCCCGTGGGCGGGCACCTGGGCCGCGTGCCTCCTCTCCCGTGCCGAGCCGGACGGGTCCGGGGCCGAAGGGCTGGGCCTCGCGCTGCTCGAGGCGGCAGCGCGGGGGATCCCCTCGATCGGGAGCGCGGTGGGCGGCATCCCGGAGGTGGCCGACGTGGTGCTGGCGGATCCGGAGCGCGATCCCGTCCCGCCCCTGCCCGACAGCGCCACGGTGCAGGCCAGGTTGGCGCGTCGGGACGGCACCGCTCGCCTCGTGGAGACCCTGCGCGGGGCGTGGGGGCCGTGACCGCGCGGGGGCGTGTCACGCCGGATTGCGTCGCGGGCCGCCGCATCGGATAATGCGGTCGCCGTGCCCGCTGCGCCCACCGAAGCCGACTGGTTCCCGCCCGATGCGCGACTGGGCCCGTATCGCCTGGTCCGCCCCGTGTCGGCCGGAGGCATGGCCCGGGTCTACGAGGGCCGCCTCGACTCGCTCGCCGGCGTCTCGACCCGGGTGGCGCTGAAGGTCATCCACCCCGACTTCGCGGCGGATCCCAGCTTCCAGGAGCTGTTCATCGAGGAGGCGCGGGTCTCCGCCCGCCTCGAGCACCAGAACCTGGTGCGCATCCAGCAGTTCAACCGCGAGGGCGACCTCTACTACCTGGTGATGGAGTTCATCGACGGGATCACCTTCCGCAAGCTCATCTCCATGTGCAAGCGGTACCGGATCCAACTGCCGGTGGAGGTGGTGGCCGAGCTCGGCCGGCAGGCGTGCGAGGGTCTGCACTACGCGCATCAGCTCGCCACCGAGCAGGGCGAGCCGCTGCACCTGGTCCACCGCGACGTGAAGCCGTCGAACCTGATGCTCACCGCGCACGGCGTGGTGAAGGTGCTGGACTTCGGGATCAGCTCGGTCCGAGGTGGGCTCGAGACCTCGGGCGCGGTGCGGGGGACCTGGGGGTACATGGCGCTCGAACAGGCGGAGGGTGGCGGCGTGGGGCCGGCGGCCGACGTCTTCGGCCTCGGTGCCGTGCTCTACGAGCTCGCCACCGCCGAGGCGCTGGTGGAGGACAAGGAGAACGAGCGCATCCGGGAGCGGCTCGTGGCCGACGACCCCGCTCGGAAGGCGGCGGGCCTGGGCGGTCCGCTCGGCGGCCTGGGCCCGGTGCTGGTGCGCGCGCTCCAGCGCGACCCCGCGGCGCGCTTCCCCAACGCCGCGGCCTTCGGACGCGCCCTCGCGGGCCTCATCCCGGACCCGGTGGCGGTCGGGGAGTCCACGATCTCGCTCTACCGGGAGTTCCGCAACCTCGAGGGGACCACGAGCGCGCTGGCTCGCGAGCGCGCCCGGTCCATCTCCACCATGACCCGGGGGCCGCAAGGGGGGGCGGGCCTGCCGGTGCAGGTCGGCGACGAGCATGGTCCCTCCGTGCCGGCCCGGCCCTCGCAGGTCCGTCGCGCGCCCCGCCGCTCGGGGCCCTCGGCGGGGCTCCTGGCCGCGGGCGGGCTCGTGGCGCTCCTGCTGTTCGGCGTCGCCGCCTGGCAGATCGGCGCCATGTTCCGGGGGCCGACCCCGGCGTCCGCGCCGGTGGCCGCGGCCGATCCGGCCCCCACCCCGGCTCCCGCGGCGCCCCCGTCGACCTCCCCCGTGGCTCCCCCCGACGCCGCGCTCGCGCCGGCGCCCACCCCGGACCCGGCCGCCCCGACGACGACGACGACCCCCGCGCCGTCCACCCCCGCCCCCGCGCCGACGCCCGCGCGGGTCGAGGCCGCCCCTCGGTCCGCGACGGTCCCTTCGACCTCCACGACCGCCGCGACCACGAGTCAGGCTCCCGCCGAGACGCGCGAAGGTCGGGTCACCATCAGCTCCTCGCCGCGCGCCCAGCTCCTCGTGGACGGGCAGTTCGTCGACTACACCCCGTGGTTCCAGAAGCCGCTCCGCGCCGGCACACACACCGTCCAGCTGGTGGCCGACGACGGGCGCCGGAAGACCTTCCGCATCGAGGTGAAGGCAGGCGAAGAGGGGCGCTGGATCTGGCTCTTCGACGAAGGCCGGTTCAGCGAGCCGTGAGTCCCCTGCTCCTCGCGCTGCTCCCCGCCCTCGCCGCGGGGGAGCGGTCGCCGTCCTCGCCCGTCACGGTGGTGGTCCCCGCGGGGGGGGTGGGCGCCGGGACGGAGATCGCGTTGCGGGCGGCGCTTCAGGACGCCGGCTGGCGGGACGCGGAGATCATCGACGCGGCGGCCTTCGCCGACCGCTTCGCCGTGGTGTCCGTCACCCACCGCGCCGCGGACGCGGACTGCGGCGGGGCGGTGGATCTCCTCGCGTGGGAGCGCGGGCTCGCGGACGCGCGCGAGGCGCTCCAGGTCCTGCGGCTCGAGGACGCGCTGGCCGGCTTCGTCGCCCGCGAGCTCGACGTCCCGTGCCTGGCGAATCCGCCCGCCCAGGTGGACCTCCTCCGGCTCGAGCTGGGGCTGGCCACGGCGCACCGCTACCTCTCCATCGAGCGGGCGGGCGACACCGACTCGGCCCGCGTCCACCGCGCTGAGTTCGAGGCGGCGGTGGACCGTGCGGTGGCCTTCGGACACGGGCTGGCGGGCCCCGCGGACGTCGACCCCGACGTGGACCGGGCGTGGACGCGGGCGCGGGCGGACACCGAGACCATCGGCATCCTCGTGGCCGGCTCGGGGCAGGCCCGGGTGGACGGTCGACCCCTCGCGCGCGGCGTCCTGGAGGCTCCGGTGGGGGGCCACCTCATCCAGGCGGTGGACGGCCCCACCGTGGTGGCCGCGTCGCTCGTGGAGGCGAGCCCGTCGCAGGATCTGCTCGTGTGGGTGGATCCGGGCGGGCAGGCCCGGTGGCCGGCCGACATCGAGGCCGCGATCACCGCGCTGGCGGCCGGGCAGCCGAACGCGACCACCGATCCGCTCCTGGTCGCGGCGGCCACCCTGGCCGGGCACCGCTCGCCCGTGCTCCTCGCCGCGCTGGACGGCGCACGCGTGGGGCTCTGGGCCCCGGTGGACGCCGAGCTCCGCCGCCTCGACGCGGACGTGGCCCTCCGGGGTGACCGTGCGGGTCGCTCGGACTGGACGCTGCGCCTCGCCGCCGGCGGTCAGGGGCTCACCCTGGACGGCGCCGCCGGTGGGGTCGGGGCGGGCCTGAGCATGGGCGCCGACGTGGACCTGGGCGCCCGGTGGCGCGTGGGCGGCGTATTTCGCCCCTCGGCGGTCCCCCGGCGCGCGAGCGCGTGGGAGGGCGCAGGGTTGCGCTGGACCGCGACCGTCCCCGTGTTGGGCTCCGCCCGGCTGCGGCTCCCGGCAGGCGCGCAGACCCTGGCGGTCGGGCTCGACCTCGGCCCTCACCTCCTCGCGGTTCGGGACCGGCCGGTGGGCGTGCTCCTGCTCGCGGCCGTCGAGCTCGAGGGCACCACGCGGCGAGGTCCGGGCTGGCAGGTCGGCGCGTGGGCCGGCCCGGGGACGGGGTACGCGGTGGCCGGCGCCAGCGTGGGCGTCCGGGGACGGCCATGAGCGACGAGGACGAAGACGAGGACGGCTGGACGGCCGGGGAGGACTGCGACGACAGCCGCGCCGACGTGCACCCGGGGGCCGACGAGGTCCCCTACGACGGGGTGGACCAGGACTGCGACGGGGTGGACGAGACCGACCGGGACCAGGACGGCTGGGTGGGTCGGGCCGCTGGCGGAGCGGACTGCGACGACGCGGACCCCGCCGCGCATCCGGACGCGGTGGAGGTGTGCGGCGACCTGCGCGACCAGGACTGCGACGAGCAGGTGGACGAAGGCTGCGAGGTGGACGCCGGAGGGGAGGGGATCACCTGGGTGTGCGGGCACGTCCCGGGTGCGTCGGGCGCCGGACTCGGGGTCCTCCTGGTGGTCCTCGCCCTGCGGAGGCGGCGGTGAACGTCCGCGCCATCCTCTTCGTGGACGACGAGCCCGCCAACGTGGCCGGCGTCGCCCGCACCCTGGAGGACGCGCTCGGGCTCCGCTGTGTCGTGGCGGTCTCGGTCGAGGAGGCGCTGGTCGCGTTGCACCAGGAGTCCTTCGACCTGGTCGTGGCGGATGTCTTCATGCCCCTCGGGGAGGAGCCCCACGCGGGGATCGGCCCGCGCGCGCGCCGCGTACGCGAGCAGGTCGAGCACCTGGGCGGCCTGGTGCTGCTCGACGAGATGGACCGTCTCCCGCACCCCCCCGGGCTCATCTCCCACACGGCCTGCACCGACGCCGCGCTCCTCGAGCTGCTGGGCGCGCGGGCGATCGCCCGGGTCCGGAAGCCCGCCCCCTTCGAGGTGTTGCTCCGAGAGGTCCTCGGCGTGGTCCGTGGGGAGTGATCGGCGGCGGGCCGGGCGCCCCGGGTCCGGTCACGAAAGGTCGTACCCGGGGTGGCTACGCTTTCCGTGGCGAATGCGCTGGCCTGCGGCAGCGTCCCTCACTACGTCAGCCACGGAGTCGACAGAATGACCCTCCCCGCCTTTCTCCGCACCTCGCTCCCCGCCCTCGCGTTCGCGCTGGCCCTGGCCACCCCGTCCGTGGCGGAAGCCGCCCTGAAGGTGGACGGCAAGCCCACCGTGACCTTCTTCGCGGTGGGGTCCCCCGGCTTCCTGGACATCGAGGGCGTGACCAACACCCTCTCCGCCAGCGACGACGGCACCCGGCTGGTGCTCTCCGTCCCGATGACCACCGTGAAGAGCGGGATCGCGCTGCGCGACGAGCACATGAACGAGAAGTACGTCGAAACCGGGAAGTTCCCCAACGTCACCATCGGGCTGGCCAAGGCCGACGTGAAGTGGCCGGTGAACGTCGGCGAGGCCCACGAAGGGGTGGTCAAGGCCGTCTTCAACGCCCACGGGGTCGATGTCCCGGTGGACGTGTCCTACCGAGTGTCCAAGACCAAGACCGGCTTCCGGGTCAAGGCCCAGTTCCCCTTCGACACCGCGGCCCACGGCATCGCCATCCCCTCCTACCTGGGCGTCACGGTGGACCCGAAGATGCGCGCCGAAGCGACGGTCGACCTCATCGATGCGCCCTAGCCCGCGCCGCGGGCTCCTCGGCCCGTTCTTCGGTTTCCTCCTGGTGTTCGTCGCGCTCCTCCCGGAGCGCGCGCTCGCCTTCCCGTGGATGATCCACCACGGCTACGTGAACTGCGCGCAGTGCCACGTGGACCCGGCCGGTGCCGGCATCCTCACCGACTACGGGCGCGCGCAGGGGGAGATCCTCCTTCGCACGCACTACCGGCCCATGGAGGAGGAGCCGGGGAAGGCGGCCGAGTTCGCCTTCGGCATCCTGCCCCTCCCGGTTCCGCTGAAGCTCCAGGCCGACGTCCGCCCGATCGTGATCCCCCGGCCGGGCAACGTCCGCGTCCTCCTCATGCAGGCGGATCTGCGCGCGGCGGTCGTGACCGGGCCGTTCGTGGCTTCGGCGTCGGTGGGCACGGTGAGCTCCGGGGCCGAGCTCGCGTGGATCACGCGGAACGAGTCCGGGTTCAACCTCATCGCCCGCGAGTACTGGATGGGGATCCAGCCCTCCAAGGGCTGGCTGGTGCGCGCGGGCCGGATGAACCTGCCCTTCGGCCTCCGCACCGAGGACCACATCCTCAAGGTGCGCAGCGCCACCCGCACCACCATCAACGACGACCAGCAGCTGGGCGCCTCGGTCGCGTTCGGCTCGAAGGCCCTCCGCGCCGAGGCCATGGTCATCGCCGGGAACTTCTCGGTGTCCCCCGATGTTTTCCGCGAACGCGGCTACAGCGGGTACCTCGCGTGGGCGCCGGACAAGCACCTGGTGCTCGGGGCGTCGAGCCTCGTCACCGTGGCCCAGGCCGACATCGAGACGCTCCTGCCGCGCACGCGGCAGGCCCACGGGATCTACACCGTGGCCGCGCCGGTGAACCCGCTCGCGGTGCTCGCGGAGGTCGACCTCCTCGCCGACTCCATCGACGGCCAGCCCTCCACGGGCCTGGTGGGCAGCCTGGTGCTCGACGTGGAGCCCACCCAGGGGGTGCACGTCCAGGGGATCGGCGAGTACTGCGACGCGGACTTCGCCACGGCGGGCTCCACCTGGACCGCCGGCGCGGCCGCCCAGTGGTTCCTGGCCTCCCGCCTGGACCTCCGCGCGGACGCCATGTACGGCATGTTGTACTGCACCGCGGGGTCCACGCCCGGCCCGCTCGCCCTCCTCCAAGCCCACTTCTACCTGTAGGCCGCCGATGTACACCCTGCTCCTCAGCGCGGCGTGGGCCTCGGGCTCGTATCCCTCCGAGATCGAGTCCACCCTGGCCATGCCGTGCCAGCCCACCTGCGTGTTGTGCCACGAGACCCTGTCCGGGGGGGCGGGCACCATCACCCGGCCGGTCGGTCAGGCGCTCAAGGACCGTGGGCTGACCGGAGGGTCGAACGTGCCGGCCCTGGTCGACGCCCTCGCCCGACTGGAGGCGGACGGCGTGGACTCGGACGGAGACGGCGTGATCGACGTGGACGAGCTCGTCGCGGGCGAGGATCCGAACCCCGACGGGGTGGCCTTCTGCGACCTGCTGGTCCCCACCTACGGGTGTGTGGGATCGGTCGTCCCCCGTCCGGCTTCGGCGGGCGCGGCGTTGGCGGCGGGCCTCCTCCTGGCGGGGCTCGCGGCGCGCCGTCGGGCCTAGCCGACCCGTCCGCAGGCCCCCGGTCCGAGCGCTCAGCCGCCCTTTCTACGTCCCGAGAAGTAGCGCACGCCGAGCGCGCTGGCGGCCCGGAACCAGACCCACGGGGGCACCAGCAGGGCGCGCCCGGGGAGGAGGGGGTCCGCCTTCGCCGGGGGGCGCTGGGGCCAGGTGGGGTGGACCTCGGCGACCCAACGCGGCCCGTCCTCGTCGAGCACGAGCTGGGTGCAGGGGTCGCAGGTGTCGGGCAGGAACCGGGCGATCCACTGGACGGCCTCGGCGGTGGGCGGCTCCCGACGGAGCACGGGGCTGGCGAGCCGCAGCGAACCGGTGGGTGCGGTGATCTCCAGCACCCGGAAGCCGAGACCGGCCGGACCCTGGACGAGCTGCTGCGCGACCGCCGCCCGGACGTGGCCACGCTCGGCGTGGAAGCCCCCGGGGGAGGCGGTGCGGACCACCTCGTCCCGGTCCATGCGCAGCTCTTCCACGAGGCCGGGGTACCAGCTCATCCACCGGGCGTCGGTGGAGAGCGCGTCCTCCAGGTAGGCGAGCTCGGCCAGGGAGCACTCCTCGAAGGGGTGCCCCAGCCGCTCGGTGAGGGCCTGCGTCAGCGCCGCCTGCTGCCGGGAGGTCGGCGCCCGCCCGCGGCGGTACACCTCCTCGGCGAGCACGATCCAGCGCTCGTTCTCCCGCAGGTGCACCGTCTCGGCGAGGAGCTCCTCGACCCGGTCCAACGCGAGGTCCACCCCGCGCACCAGCGGGAGCAGCGAACCGACCGCGATGCGCTCCCCGGGGCCGTCGAGCGTGATGGCCAGGCCCTGGAAGGCCTGGTCGCCGTCCTCCAGCAGGGTGGCGGCGTGGCGGGGCTCGAACTCGGCGTGGCGGCCCCGCGCCAGGGCCCAGATCCGGTCGGACGCGAGGATCTGGTGCTCCTCCATCAGGTGACGGAGCTCGGCCAGCGTGGCGCGCTCCGACGCCTTGGCGCCGAACAGCCGCGAGAGCCATCCCGCCTGATCGATGAGGTCCGTCGCCCACTGTTCACCGCACGTGGCCCAGTCCTCCTCGCCTTCGGGCGAGGGGGCGGGCCAGACCGAGAGCAGGAAGGCGAGGAGGTGGGCCACCTGGTACCGGAAGTACGGCCCCGGCGGATGACGCAGCCGCTCGTGGGTCCAGGCCAGGAGCGGCTCGGGGAGGCCACGGGCCCGTTCGAGGATGGTGGCCCGCTCGGTCTCCCCCAGCCTTCCGTCCGCCCAGGCCACCACCAGCATGGGGAGGAACCTCAGGATCTCAGGCTCCGGGTCGGCGAAGCCGAGGTCCCGCCACAGACGGCGGTCGATGGCGGCGAGCAGCGCCGGGCGGTCCGGGATCACCGTTTCACCGGCGCGTGAGATTGAAGGTGGGTCGGCAATCGAGTAGAGGAGCCGGCCTCGGACCGTCGGGCCGGGCGCCGCACGGAGATAGCATGTCCCGCCCCGCGGGTCGACTCGGCTGGTTCCTCGTCTGGGCGGTCGTGTTCTGCGACATCGGGACCTCGGTCTACTACGTCCCGGGCGTGCTCTGGGCGGGGGTCGGGCCCCAGGCGGGCTTCTACGTCCTGGCCACGCTCCTGGCCTTCGTCCTCCTCTGCGTGAAGGAAGTGGAGACCACGCGCCGGTTCCCGGCGGGTGGTGGGGTCGTGGCGGTGGCCGAGCGGGCGTTCGGCCCGTGGTGGGGCTGCCTCGCCGGGCAGCTGGTGATGGTGGACTTCTTCCTGACCGTCTCCATCAGCGCCGCCTGTGCGGTCTACTACCTCGAGGCCCTGGTCCCGCTCGGTGGAGGGGTGGTCGGGGTCTCCGTCGCCTGCCTCGGGCTCCTCACCGCGCTCAACGTGATCGGGCTCCGCGACTCGGCGCGGGTAAGCCTGGTGCTCGCCCTGCTCGCGCTGGGAGCCAGCGTGCTGGTGGCCGCGGTGGGCCTCTACCACCGGCCTCCCGCGCTGCTCCTGGAGCGGGCGTTCGCGGTGGGGGTCCCCGAGACCTCCCCCTGGCAGATGCTGGTGGGGTACGGGGGCGCCTGGCTCGCCTTCTCGGGGCTGGAGTCGATGTCGCAGCTGGCGCCGGCGATGCGGGACCTCGGCCCCACTCCGCGACGGGGGATGATCGCGGTGGTGCTGTCCGTCCTGGTGGCCGCTCCCCTCCTCACCTTCCTCACCACGCTCGGTCTGCCGCCGGAGGTCGCCTCGGCGGCTCCCGAGCGCCTCGTCGCCGAGCTGGCTCGGGACAGTGGCGGCCTCCTGCTGGAGATCCCGGTGGTGCTGACCGCGGGGGCGCTCCTGCTCTTCGCCGCGAACACCGCGATGCTGGGGAACTACCACGTCCAGCTCGCGCTCGCCCAGCGCAGCTTCCTCCCCGAGGGGCTCGTGGCCCTCTCCCGCCGCTTCCAGACCCCCCACCGGGCGATCATCCTCGGCGCGGTGATCCCGGTGGCCCTCCTCGTGGCCACCGACGCCGACCTGCTCACCCTCGCCGGGCTGTACGCCTTCGGGCTCCTGGGCGCGTTCGTGCTGGGGAGCGTGGGCATCGACGTGCTGCGCTGGCGTGAGGGCGAGCGAGGCGCCCGGTTCTGGGTGGGCGTGCTGACCTCCCTCGCGGTGTTGCTGGCCTTCGGGGTGAACCTCGTCGCCAAGCCGATGGCCACGAGCTTCGGCGGCGGCCTCGCCCTGGTCGGGATGGCGGTCGCCGTCGGCACCCGGACCGGATGGTTCGACCGCCTGCTGGAGCGCATCCCCGGCTTCCGGCCGCCGGTGGTGGAGCGGGCGGGGGCGGCGATCCAGAGCCCGATGGAGGCGCGGGGGATGCGGCGCGAGGGGGACCCGCCGGGGGTGCTGGTGGCGAGCCGCGGCGCCAGCCAGAAGCTCTTCCGGGAGGCGGTGGACCGCGCGCGGGCCCGGGGCGAGCCGCGGGTGTACGTCCTCTACGTGGACGAAGTGCCCGGGCTGTTCTTCCCCCAGCTCGCGCAGCCCACCCCGGAGGGCCTGACGGTGCTGGACTCCGCCTGCGCCATGATCCGCGAGCTGGGCGGCGAGCCCGTCCCCCTCTGGGTCATCTCCCACAGCGCGGCGGGGGCGGTGTCCGACGCGGCGGAGGTGTGTCGCTGCGACACCGTGGTGGTCGGCGCGACCCAGCGCACCTTCCTGTGGCAGGCCATGCGCGGCCGCTTCATTCAGGAGCTGCTCCGACAGCTTCCGTCCGAGATTCGACTTATCGTGGTGGGCTGATGGTCCCGCATCGACTGCTCTTCGTCTGCACCGCCAACATCTGTCGCTCGCCCATGGCCGAAGCGCTGGCGCTCTTGTGCGCCGAGGAACGAGGCTGGGCGATCGAGGCCCGCAGTTGCGGGGTCGAGGCGTTGACGGGGCTCCCGGCGGCGCCCAACTCCATCCGGGTGATCGACGAGGTGGGGGGGGACCTCTCCCGCCACCTCGCGCAGCCGATGAGCGAAGAGCTCGCGCTCTGGGCCGACCGTGTGCTGGTGATGGAGATCCGCCACGCGACGATGATCCGGGAGCGCTTCCCGGCCGCGGACGACAAGATCCAGCTCCTGGGGCACTTCGGCGGGGTGATGGAGGTGGCGGACCCCTACGGGAGCTGGGTGTTCACCTACCGCCGCTCCCGGGACCTCATCCGCCGCTGCGTGGACGGGCTCCTGGACACCATGCCGGCCCGCCCGCGACGCTCATAGGCTGGGGGCGCAGGCCTCGACGTCCCCCACGTGGGCGCACGCGTCGCAGCCCTGCACGCCCTCGAAGCTCGCGACCACGCCCTCGCCGAGCGCGCCTTCGCCGGTCACCTCGATGGGGCAGCCCGGGTCGGCGTCCAGGCCGTCGGCGTCGAAGCGGAGGCCCCCGCTCCCGCCCACGTCCGCCGCGAGCTCGCTCACCCACCAGCTGTCCCGCCGCTCGAGCGAGCCGCTCACCGTCCAGTCGGCCCACGCCTCCCCGATCGGGTCGCCGGGGGCGCGGTGCTCCCAGTACCCCTCGACCTCGAGGTGCACGTTGACGTCGAGGTGCTGGGTGACCTGGCCCTCCAGCGGCACCGTCTGCTCGAACGCGCCGGTGATGTGGACACGGTCGAAGGCCGGGTCGTCCCGGTCGGCCCAGACCTCGAGCTCACCCTCCCAGCGGGTGCGTTCGGAGACGCCGTCGGACCAGGACCGCAGCGTGGCCTCCCCCTCGAACTCGTAGCCCTGGGACGAACGGCAGCCCCCCACCCACTTCCGCGCGTCGCCGTCCACCTCTTCGCGAGGGCAGACGGCGGGGTCGCGCACGGTCGCGGGCTCCCAGAGCGCCAGCACGGCCTGGGGGGTGTCCCAGGCCGGGTTCTCGCCGAACACGGGGAGGGCGTGGGCGAACACCAGGCCGAGCGCCCCGCCGTCCCGAGGGTCGAAGCCTTCGCTCGCCGCCAGCGGCGCTCCGACGTCGGCCGGCGCCACCACGAAGCTGGGCTCGACGTCCGTCTCGTCGGCCGGGCGCGCGCAGGCGAGGAGGAGCCACATCGCGTGCAGGGTAGCGTCCTTGCCGGGGACCGGACGCGCCGATAGCCCGCCCTTTCAAAGGCTTTGCAGGAGACCTCGATGTTCGGCTTCGGATCCACCCCCGACACCCCCGCCCCGCCGGTGGACTACATCCCCGGAACCGGCCCTCTGAAGGCCCTCCTGCGCACCAGCATGGGGGACATCGAGGTGGAGCTCCTCGAGAAGGAGGCGCCGCGCACCGTGGCCAACTTCGTCGGGCTCGCCACCGGTCGGGTCGAGTGGACCGGGCCCAGCGGCCGGAAGAGCACCACCCCTCTCTACAACGGCACCATCTTCCACCGGGTCATCCCCAACTTCATGATCCAGGGCGGCGATCCGGCCGGCGACGGTCGCGGCGGCCCCGGCTTCCGTTGGAAGGACGAGGCCTCGGCGCTGCGGGTGCGTCACGACCGGGGCGGGCTCCTGTCCATGGCCAACGCGGGCCCGAACACGAACGGAAGCCAGTTCTTCCTGACCGAGGTGCCCACCCCGCACCTCGACGGGCGCCACGCGGTGTTCGGCCGGGTGGTGGCGAACCAGGAGCTGGTGGCGACGATCGCCCGTGTCCCCCGTGGCGCGATGGATCGGCCGCAGACGCCGGTTACCCTCAACGAGGTGGTGGTCTACAGGGGCGAGCGGCCGGCCTGATCGGACTCGACGCGATCCGTGACGGGAAGACGTGGCATGCTTCCGTCATGATCCTGACCCTCCTCCTCTCCGCCTGCACTCCCGGCTCCATCGTGCTGGGTGAGGGCGACAGCGCCAAGGGCTCCGACGACTCCGGGTCGGTCTCGACCGAGACCGACGCCGACGCCGATGCGGATTCCGACGCCGACGCCGACGCCGACGCCGACGCGGACGCGGACGCCGATTCGGACGCCGACACCGACACCGACACGACCGAGCCCGACCCGACCGACCGCAGCTACGCGGGCGAGACCAGCGCCGAGCTGCTCACCGAGTGGTACTCCACCACCTGCGCGGGCGACTTCGAGCTGAGCGTCCAGGCGGACGGTACCGCGGAGGGGGTCGCCACCTGCCTCACGGAGGACGGCTGGACCGAGCTCGTGGGGGACGTGACTGGCGAGGTGGACCGCTCCGGGGCCTTCTCCGGAGAGTGGACGATGGACTTCTGGGGTACGGCCTACGCCGTGGCGCTGACCGGCACCGAGCGCTCCGGGGCGGGCATCCGCCTCGAGTTCGAGGAGCGCTCCGACTGGTACGAGCTCCTGGGGGTCATGGAAGGCGAGCCCTGAGCGAAGGAGCTCAGGGGCAGAGCGCGTCCCGCCACCGGTCCACGTTGTTGTCCTCGTCGCACTCGTTCTCGGCGCCGGCCTCGTCGATGCGCGCCTCGAAGCCCTGCTCGCCCACGTCGGCGGGAGAAAGCGCGACCTCGATGCCCTCCAAGCGGGTGGTGGCCGGGATGTCCGGGAGCGTCACCTGGGTGACCAGGCGCGGTCCGGCGCCGTCCACGGCGTAGACGTCCACCACGACGCCCGCGGACACCTCGCGACTGCCCTGGTTGGTGACCTGCAGTCCGATCCGCACCGGCCCGTAGGTGCAGTCCATCACGCACACGTCGGTGATGCTCACCAGGAGGTCGGGGCCCGCGGGGTCGTCCACCTGCGGGCGGGCCCGGAACACGTTGTAGACCTGCCAGGAGGGGTCGGCGGGGGAGGGGACCGAGCCGTCGGGGTTCAGGTTGGTCACCGCGAAGTCGTGGGTTCCCCAGGTGGTGCCGGACTTCGGCCAGCCGTCGCCGTTGTGGCCGAACACCGTGACGCCCTGCCAGGCCCCCCCGTTCGAGGCGATGACCACCTCGGCGGAGCCGTCGTTGTCCACGTCGGCGATGACCGGGTACTCCCACACAGTCCCGGAGTTGTGGTTGGGGTTGGAGTAGAGCACCACCCCGGTGGCGCCGTCGTACATGTAGAAGTTGTCCTGGTCGGCGTAGAGCACCTCGTAGGCGCCGTCGCCGTCCACGTCGTAGCCCGAGCATCCCGCCAGCCCCGAGGTGTCGTTGATGGGCTGGGTCCACAACATGGTCCCATCCACGTCGAACACGGAGATGGAGGTGTTGGCGGGGACCGCGATCTCGACTTCGCCGTCGCCGTCGAAGTCGGCCACCGAGGGCGGGCCGGGGTTGCTGCCGGGGATGGGGAAGCTGTCGAGCAGGGTGCCGTCCTCGTCGTGGACGTAGCAGGTGCTGCCGGACACGAAGAACACCTCGCCGCCCGGGTCGCCGTCGATGTCGGCCACGGCGGCGAAGTTGCCCGAGCCGGTGCCCGAGTTGGACCAGAGCCGGTTGCCGTCCGGGTCGGTCACGATGTTGGCGAGGATGATCTCGGAGGTTCCGTCCTGGTCCAGGTCGGCGATGACCGGCGTGCGCCACGAGTTCGCCATGCCGCTGATGGTGCCCAGCGTCGCGCCGCTCCCCCCGTCCACGATGCCGGCGTCGCCGACCACCTCGACGTCGCCGTCCCCGTCCATGTCGGCCACGGCCGGCTGGGGGTAGGCCATCATCGAGAAGCTCGCCGAGCTCCACTCGATCGAGCCCGTCGCGTCCACCGCGGCGATGCGGTACCCGGTCTGGAAGGCAACCACCTCCGGCTCGCCGTCGCTGTCCACGTCGGCGATGGTGACGCCGCCCTGGCCGTCGAACCCGCTCACCTCGAAGATCTCCGCGCCCGTGGCGCCGTCCAGGGCCACCAGCGTGTTGGCGGTCCAGGTGGTGAACGCGATGTCGGGGATGTCCCGCTCGTCGACCCGACCGTTGCCGTCGTCGTCGTTGAGGTTCCCCACCGCGGGCATGACGATCACGCCGCTCCCGGCGGAGGTGTACTGGTACTCGATGGTGACGTTCCACGGGTCGGTGACCGTCACCGCGGTGCCGCCTTCGCAGGCCTCCACCGACGGGACGGTGCCCGGCGTCCCGAGGTCCAGGGCCGGGCAGGTCTCGTCCAGGCAGTCCACGCGCCCGTTCCCGTCGTCGTCGGGGAAGCCCTCGTCGACCTGCCCGTCGAGGTCGTCGTCCACCCCGTTGCACTCCTCGTCGGTGGGCACGACGCTGTCGGTCGCGGTGTCCACCGGGGTGGGGTCCGTGCCCGAGTCGAAGACCGGGTCGTCCTTGTCGGCCTTGTTGAGGGTGTTCTCGACGCAGCCGAGGGTGAGCAGCAGGGGGGCGAGGCGCATGCGTGCATGTTAGCGGAGCCTCGGCGCTTTGGCGCCCCCCGCGGGCTCGAAGCGGGCCCTGGCTAGGAGCCGGGCTCCTCGGACACCATCGAGCGCTTGCCGGTCACCTTGCGGTACTCCTCGGCCTCGTCGAGCGGGTCCTTCTGGGCGGTGATCAACGGCCACATCTTCGCGAGCCGCTTGTTCAGCGCCACGTACTCCTGCATGTCGTGAGGCACGTCGTCCTCGTGGTAGATCGCGTTCACCGGACAGGCGGGCACGCAGGCGCCGCAGTCGATGCACTCGTCGGGGTCGATCGCCAACATGTTCACACCTTCGTGGAAGCAGTCGGCGGGGCAGGTGGCGACGCAGTCCGTGAACTTGCAGCGCACGCAGGCGTCGGTGACGATGTAGGCCATGGGGTCTCCGGGTGGGCGAGTGTAGCGCGCCGCGGGCCGGCGCGGTGGCGCGAAGCGGTGGCCCGGGGCCCTCGCGGGCGCGCTCGTCCGGGCGGACCCGCGAACCACCGGGTTAGTGGGGGCACCTCCTCGGATTGCCCATGCCCGCCGACAACGACGCCCTCGTCGAGCGCATCGCCGCCCGCGTCCGCCAGCAGATCCTCGCCGAGCAGCAGCAGCGCGAGGTGCCGCCCCTGGCCACCGTCCGCGGCACCTGGCAGGACGAGGCCGCGCTCACCCTCTCGCTCGGCGAGCCCGACCGGGTCGGCACCGACGGCACGGTGGCCCCCACCGATCGCTCGATAGCCTCCCGCATCGACCACACGCTGCTCAAGCCCGACGCCACCCGCGCGGAGCTGGTCAAGCTCTGCGAGGAGGCGCGCACCCACGGCTTCGCGAGCGTGTGCGTGAACACCACCTGGATCCCCCTCTGCGTGAAGCTCCTCGAGGGGTCGAAGGTGATGGCCATCTGCGTGGTCGGCTTCCCGCTCGGGGCGGCCACCTCCCGCGCGAAGGCGGAGCAGACCCGCGAGGCCATCGCCAACGGGGCCTCGGAGATCGACATGGTGGTCAACATCGGGCTCCTGAAGTCCCAGGAGCACGACGCGGTGCTGCGCGACATCAAGGCGGTGGTCGACGCCGCTTCGGGGCGGCCGGTGAAGGTCATCCTCGAGACCCACCTGCTCACCCGCGAGCAGAAGATCGCCGCGTGCGCGCTGTCCAAGGCGGCGGGCGCGGCGTTCGTCAAGACCTCCACCGGCTTCTCGGGTGGGGGGGCCACGGCCGAGGACGTGGCGCTGATGCGCGCCGTGGTGGGCCCCGACATGGGGGTGAAGGCCTCCGGCGGGGTTCGGACCGCGGACGACGCCCGGAAGATGATCGCCGCCGGCGCGGACCGGCTCGGCGCCTCGGCGTCCGTCGCCATCGTCACCGGCGGGCGTGGGGCGGGGGGCTACTGATGCGCCGGGTGATCCTGGTCGTCCTGGACTCGCTCGGGGTCGGGGCCCTCCCCGACGCGGCCGAGTGGGGGGACGCCGGGGCCGACACCCTCGGGCACATCGCCGAGCGGCACACCCTGCGCCTGCCCAATCTCCGCTCGCTGGGGCTGGCCAACATCCGACCCGTGCCCGGGCTGCCCGCGCACGCCGCGCCGATCGGCGGGTACGGGCGGATGGCGATCGCGGGGGCCGGGAAGGACACCATCGCCGGGCACTGGGAGATCGCCGGCTGCAAGGTCGAGACGCGGTTCGTGGACTTCCCCGGTGGCTTTCCGGCGGACCTGATGGAGCGCTACGCGGCGCGGATCGGGCGCGGTTGGCTCGGGAACTGCGTGGCGAGCGGCACCGAGATCATCGAGCGCCTCGGGCCGGAGCACCTGGCGACGGGGAAGCCCATCGTCTACACCTCGGCGGACTCGGTGTTCCAGGTCGCGGCCCACGAGGCCGTGATCCCGGTGCCGGAGCTCTACCGGATCTGCGAGGTGGCCTTCGAGCTGGTGGTGCCGCTTGGGGTGGCCCGGGTGATCGCGCGCCCGTTCGTGGGCGAGCCGGGCAGCTTCGTCCGCACCGGCAACCGGCGGGACATCGCGCAGGAGCCGCCCCGGGACACGCTGGTGGACGTGGTGGCGCGCGCCGGGCAGCCCACGGTCTCCATCGGGAAGATCAAGAACATCTACGGCGACCGGGGGTTCACCAAGGCGGTGAAGGCCAGCGGCAACGCCGCCATCACCCAGGCGCTCCTCGACGAGCTGGGCGAGACGCGCTCGGGCCTCGTGTTCGCGAACCTCGTGGACTTCGACATGCTGTACGGGCACCGGCGCGACCACGCCGGCTACGCCCGGGCCCTGGAGGCCTTCGACGATCGCCTCCCCGAGCTGCTCGCGGCCTGCGGCGACGACGATCTCGTGCTCCTCACCGCGGACCACGGCAACGACCCGACCTGGCGGGGCAGCGACCACACCCGCGAGTACGTCCCCATCCTCGCCTGGCGGCGGGGCGGGCGGGGAGTGGACCTCGGCACCCGGCCCACCCTCGCGGACGCCGGGGCCACCGCCGCGGACTGGCTCGGGGTCTCGCTGGCCGAGGGGACGAGCTTCCTCGGCGCCCTCGCCGGAGGCGGGGTTACGCTCGCCGGCCGATGATCGACGAAATCCTCCGAGTCAAGCGAGCAGGCGGCCGGCTCGACCCTTCCCAGATCGCGAGCTTCGTGGCGGGCGTGGTGGACGGCTCCGTCTCCCGACCCCAGGCGGCCGCCTGGCTGGCCTTCACCTTCGTGCACGGGATGGACGCCGCCGAGTCGGTCGCCCTGACCCAGGCCATGACCGACTCGGGGCACCGCATGCGGTGGACGGGCCTGGACGGCCCCTTCGTGGACAAGCACTCCACCGGCGGCGTGGGAGACAAGGTCTCCCTCGTGCTCGCGCCGCTCTGGGCCGAGCTCGGCTGGCGGGTGCCCATGATCTCGGGCCGTGGGCTCGGGCACACCGGCGGCACGCTGGACAAGCTCGAGGCCATCCCGGGCTACCGGGTGGACCTGGACGAGGCCGCGCTCCGGGGGCTCCTGGTCGAGGTCGGGTGCTTCATCTCGGGCCAGACCGCGTCGCTCGCGCCCGCGGATCGGGTGCTCTACGCGCTGCGGAACGAGACCCAGACGGTCGAGTGCATCCCGCTCATCGTCGCGAGCATCCTCTCGAAGAAGCTCGCGGAGGGGCTCGATCGGCTCGTGCTGGACGTGAAGGTGGGCTCCGGCGCCTTCATGAAGAACGAGTCCGACGCGCGCGCGCTGGCCGAGGCCCTGGTCGCGGTCGGCAATCGCGCCGGCGTCCACACCCGCGCGCTCCTCACCGAGATGGGCCAGCCGCTGGGCGAAGCCTGCGGCAACCTCCTCGAGGTGGACGAGTCCGTCGCCTGCCTCCAGGGCGGCGGGCCGGAAGACCTGCGCGCGCTCACCGTGGCGCTCGCGGGGCACCCGGACGCCGCGGCCGTCCTGGCCTCCGGCCGAGCCTACGAGCGCTTCGCGGCGATGGTGCGCGCCCAGGGGGGTGACCTGGCGGCCCGGACCGCCGGCCGCGCGCCCTCGGTCGAGCCCTTCCTCGCCCCGCGTGCCGGTTGGCTGGCCCGCTGTGACGCCTGGCACGTGGGCCGGGCGGCGTTCGTGCTCGGCGCCGGTCGGCTACGCGTCGAGGACACCGTTCATCCCGGGGTGGGGGTGCGGGTGTGCGCCAAGGTCGGGGACCGTCTGGAGGCGGGCCAGCCCATCGCCTGGCTGCACCACGCGGGAACCCGCGTCGACCTCGCGCGTGCTGAGCTCGCGGCGGCCTTCGAGGTCGCCGACCAGGCCGCACCGCTCCCGCTCCTCCGTGGCACCGTCGAGGCCCCCGCATGATCCTGATCGCCGCGCTCGCGCTCGCCGAGACCCCGCCCGCGCCCGCGCCCGCTCCGGCGCCTGGTGCCGCGCCCGCCGCCGCGCCCGCTCTCGCCCCGGGCTTCGTCCCGGCCGTGCTCTTCGTCACCACCGATCCGCTCCTCCCGCAGCGCTACCGCTCGGTGCCCGCCGGCAAGTACACCTGCGAGGTGGTGATCGACGTCTCCAAGGAGGGTCAGGTCACCGACGTGCGGCCCACCACCTGCGAAGAGGAGAGCTTCTGGGCCCTGGCCACCGCCATCGTCGAGTGGGACTTCGAGCCCGCCACGCAGGACGGGATCCCGGTGGACTCGCAGCTCACCTACACCGGCACCTTCGAGGTGCGGTCGCTCCTGCCCCGCAAGCACGTGGTCGGCTTCGTCGGTGTGGTGGGCTCGGTCGGTGGTGCGGGCGTGGCCGGCGTGGACGGGCGCATCCACCTCGGCGAGCAGTTGTCCATCAACGGCGGCGTGGACTTCGACCGGGACACGCTCGAGGGGTCGTTGAGCGAGGTCTGGACGCCGGTGTTCCACGCCGACGTCGCGATCAGCTCCCCGCGGCAGCACTTCGAGCACCGCGGCATCTACGGGATGGCCGTGGGCGGGTACGTGGACGGGTACGGGGCGACCGGCCTCTACACCGCCTTCCGGGGGGAGATCATGACCCCCCTGCCCGGCCTCTCCTTCGGCGGGGACGCGGGGATCTCCACGCTCTTCAGCGATCCCCCCACCTACGACGACGTCGGCATCTGGCCCCGGGCCGGCGCGAACCCCTTCTACCCCTGGCTGAAGGCCTCGGTCATCTGGTACGCGCCGGTGCCCCGCGATCGCTTCGTGGTGGTGCCGCGCGCCGACGACCCCGTGGTCTACGTGCCCCCCCCGCCCGAGCCGGACATCCGGCCGGACCTGGACGGGGTCGCCTTCGAGGGCGTGCCGGCCTGGCACTGGTCCCAGATCGAGCCGTCGGTCGGCGACACCACCCCCACCGGTCCGGGCTTCGCGCTGTACCCCCCGGGCACCTACCGGTGCAACGTGCGCGCGGTGATCGGCGAGGACGGGAAGGTGAAGGCGGCGCGGGCGGAGTCCTGCCCGCAGGCGGGACGCGCCGACGCCGAGGCGAACCTCCGCGCCTGGGAGTGGCCCGCGCTCGCGGGTCGGGGGGACGTCCAGGCGGTGTTCCCCGCCCCGATCTTCGTCCACCGGGACGACGCCGCCCAGGTGCGGGCCGTGTCCGTCCTGCTGCTGGCGCCCGACGGCACCACCCAGGCGCCGCCGGCCCGGGCCACCATTCCCGGCGTGTACGTCCACCAGTACGTCGCCCCGGTGTGGACGAACGGCAACCGGCCCACCCGGGCCTGCTACGTGGACGTGGACCTGACCGCCGCCGGGGAGGTCACGAAGTCCCGGTGGGTCTCGGGAGACATCGAGGTCCAGCCCGCGGTGAACGCGGCGCTCCGGGCCTGGACGTTCTACCCGTTGGTGGTGGACGGCGAGCTCACCCCGGCGCGCGTACGCATCTCCATGTGCGGATGAGCGGTCCGCGGGGAGGGCTGTGCGGGTCCTCCCCCCCGCAACTCATTCAACGCGCGCCGGCGGGGGGCCCTCGCTCCGCAACGCCTCGGCGACGGCGGACGCGAACACGTCGGCTCCGCGTGCGGTGAGGTGGTTGTTGTCCAGGAAGAGCTCCCCCGGCGCGAGCCCGCTCGCCGCGAGCGCGGCGCAGGTCGGGACGGGCTCGATCGGCAGCTCCCCCGGCCAGGTCAGGCACGGGTAGCGCGAGCCCGCATCGCCCATGCGGGGGTACTCCGTGAACAGCACGCGAACCCCGTGGCGGCGGCCCCATTCGAGGATGAGGTCGTGGTTGCCCGGCTCCCCGCGGGCGCGAGCCCCGGCGTCCGCCACATACCGGGCGGGGGTGGGATCGAGCTTCTCGACTCCCTTGCGCAGCGCCCAGTAGAGGCGGCTGTCCCACAGGACACGACGGAGTGGCCAGGTGGCGTCCGGCACCAGCGGCTCTCCCTCCAGCCGACCGTCGTCGTGGGCGGAGTCGTAGGGCGGGGTGTCGACCACCACCACGTCTGGCGAAAGGCTGGCGACATCCCGGACCAGGCGTCGATACACGTTGAGCGAGCGGTACCCGGAGATTCCGGCGTTGACGACCTCCCAGCCCTCCCCAAGGTGGGCCTCGACCCGGGCGGGCCACGCCTGCTCCACGGTGAGACCGGCGCCGAAGGTTTGCGAGTCGCCGAACGCGACCACCCGGAGCCGCCCGGGGGCGGGCGCGCGGGGCACGTCCGTCCGCGCGCGGAACCCGTGTGCGTCGAGCGGGGTCGTGGGGTCGGGGTAGTGCGCCCAGAACCAGAAGAGGTCGGGGTCGGGTCGGAAGCTCGTGGAGGTGACGTGGGCGGCCACCATCGCGTCGGGCAGGGTGGCGCGGCGGGCGACGGGCAGGGCGAGGCGGAGGGAGAGCTCCACGCCCGACAGGACGCACACCGCGACGATGACTCCCATGAAGGCGCGACGCACCGAACCCATGGGCGCAGTATGGCACGGGGGTCCGCTACGGCCGGACCCGCCCCCGGCCGATACGTAGGGACCGTGGAGCTCTGCCAGGCGCACACCCTGACCCCGATGGATCTGGACGGGGTCTCGCTCGCGCTCCGCGGCGCCCTTCCCTCCGCGGCGATCCACCGCCGCGCGGACCTCCACGTCTCGGTGATCGGGCCGTGGCGGCCATCCGACCTCTTCCAGGCCGGACCGGAGTGCCTCGTCTGGACCGCGACCTTCCTCACCCATCGGCCTCCGCTCCTGACCGAGGAGGGGTTGGGTCACGCGGGGAGGGGAGGCATCCTGCGCCGGCACGCCCCGGTCACGCCGGCCGAGCTCGTGGTCCGGGCCTCGGGAGACGGGTTGGTGCTGCTGGCGTCGGACCACGCCCGGCTCGGCTACGCGGCCGTATACCGGGAGCGGCGCCTCCGGTGGAGCCTGCTCCTCGAGGATCGGGTGCGGACGGTGCGCTGCGACGGGGACCAGGTGCAGGTCGAGGCGCCCCCCGGCCCCATTCCCGAGGCCGACCGGACGGGCGTGCTCCTGGCCGGCCTGGCGAGCTGGCTGCGCGAACCCATCGACGTCGACGCGATGGACCGCTTCACCTTCGTCGAGCGGCTCGCCGAGCTCGCCGATGAGCCGGTGCCGCTCATCGAGGACGGCGAATGGCAGGGGTCGCGTCCGGTACGGCGGAGCCTCGCGGCCGGAGGCTGATCCGGCCCGGCGGTCCCCGGGCTACATGGCGCCTTCCGATGCGCATCCGGAAGCTGACCCTCCAGGGCTTCAAGTCCTTCGCCGACCGGGCGACCTTCCAGTTCGGCGACGGGATCGCCGGGGTGGTGGGGCCCAACGGGTGTGGCAAGTCCAACGTGGTCGACGCGGTCAAGTGGTGCATCGGGGAGCAGTCGGCGCGGTCGCTCCGGGGCGACGCGATGTCCGACGTCATCTTCGCCGGCAGCGCCGGTCGGTCCGCGGTCTCCTTCGCCGAGGTGTCGCTCACCTTCGCGGCCAGCGACGAGCCCTTCCCCGGCATCTGGGCGCGGTTCGCGGAGATCGACGTCACCCGCCGGCTCTACCGGGACGGCCACTCCGAGTACCTGTTGAACCAGGAGCGGGTGCGCCTGCGGGACCTGCAGGACCTGTTCATGGACTCCGGGGTGGGCAACCAGCTCTACTCGTTCATCGAGCAGGGTCGCATCGGGCAGATCGTCCACGCCCGCCCCGAGCAGCGCCGCACGCTCATCGAGGAGGCCGCGGGGATCTCGCGGTACAAGGCCCGCCGGGAGGAGACGCTGCAGAAGCTCGAGGGCACCCGCACCGCCCTGGAGCGTGTCGCCGACCTCTCCGACGAGATGGCCCGGCAGCTCCGGTCCGCGGAACGGGCGGTCCAACGCGCCGCGCGCTGGCGCTGGCTGCAGGCTCGCCTGCGTCAGGAGGAGATCGCGCTCGGCCTGGTGCGCTCCTGGGGCCTGGTGGCGGACCGTCGGGCCCTGGGTGAGCGCGCCCGGGCGGCACGCGCCGAGCTCGAGGAGTCGGGCCGGGCGGTGGAGCGCCACGAGCAGGAGCTGGCGAGCCGCCGGGAGAGCCTGGAGCGCCTCGACGAGGAGGTGGGTCGGCTGCGCGATCGGCTCGGCGAGCTGGAGGGAGAGCGGCGCGTCGAGGAGTCCGCGCTGCAGTACCAGGCGCGCGAGGTGGACGGGGCCCGGCAGCGTCTGACGCGCCTCGACGAGGACCAGGAGGCGCTGCGGCTCGAACGGGACACCGCGGTGGCCGAGGCCCGCGAGCGGGGGGGCGCCGCGGACGCCGGGGACGGTCGGCTCGCCGCGCTGCGGAGCGAGGCCGAGCGGGTCGCGGAGGTCGCCCGGACCGAAGGAGCGCGGGTGGCGGAGGCGCGGAGCCAACTCGAGCAGGCTCGCCGGGCCGCGACGGACGCCCTGTCCGCGGCGGTCCGGGCCCGGACGACCCGCTCGGGCATGGGGGCGCGGCGCGAGGACCTGGCGGCTCGCCGCGCCGGGCTGGGCGGACGCCGGGCCGAAGTGGAAACGACGCACCTGGACGAGGAGATCGCGCGTGCGTCGGGGCAGCTCCAGTCGGCCGAGGCCGAGGTGGGCGCGGCGCGCGCGGCGGCCGAGCAGGCCCGGGCGGGGGTCGCCGCCGCCGAACGTCTCCGCGAAGCCGCGGTCACCGGGGTGCGGGCGGGCGAGCAGGCCCTCCTCGAGGCCACCCGGGCCCGGGCGTCCGTCCAGGCCCGGCACGACGGCCTGCTCGACCAGGAGCGTCGCCACGTCGATGTCCCCGACGCCGTCCGGGCGGCCGCCCGGGTGCCGGGGGCCATCGGGCCCCTCGCGGGTCAGTTGGACGTGCCCGCGGAGCTCGACGCCGTGCTGGCGCGGGCCCTGGACGGAGCCCTGGACACCGTGCTCGTCCCCGACGCGGCCACCGCGGTGGCTGCGGCGCGCGCCGCGGGGGGCGGACGGGCGCGCATCCTGGTGGTCCCTACCGCCGGCGGGGCGCCGGAGGGCCTCCTCGCCGAGGTCGTGGGGTCCGCGCCCGGCCTCGCCGCGTTGCGCCAGCTGGCCGGCAACGTGGCCTCGGCCCCGTCGGTCGCCGACGCCCTCGAGCGCTGGAGCCCTGGGCGCCGCTTCGTGACGGCGGACGGAGCCGTCCTCCGTGAGGACGGCCTCCTCTCCTTGGGGGTGGACGCCGCCGCGGGCACGGCCAGCCTCCGCCGCCGCCGCGAGCTCGCGGAGCTGGAGCAGCGGCTCGCCGGCTGCGAGGAGGCGGTGGCGCGCGCCCAGGCCGAGGTGACGGCGGCGCGGGAGCGGGTGTCGGAGGCGGACGCGGGGGCGCGGGCCGGCGCCGGCGAGGTGGAGGCGGCTCGCACGCGCCTGCGCGAACGCGAGAACATGGCCACCGAGGCCCGGCATGGTCTCGACCTGCGCCGGGCGGAGAAGGTGGCGCGCGTGCGCGCGGCCGAGGCGCTGGACGCGGAGGCGCTGGCGCTGAGCCGGGCGGAGGCCGCGCTGGACGCCGAGGAGGAGCGGGCCAACGCCGCGCTCGCCGACGCCGAGGCGCGGCAGGCCGAGGCGGAGCTGGCGGTGCGGGGTGCGCAGGGAGCCCTGGAGGGGGCCGAGCCGGCGCTCGCCAGGGCCCAGGAGGAGCTGCAACGGCTGCGACTGGAGGCCGCGACCACGCAGCGGGACGCGACCGCCCACCGGGAGGCCGAGACCGCCGCCAGCCGTCGCGCCGAACGCGCGGAGCAGCGCTCGCAGCAGGTGGCCCGGGAGCGCTCCGATCTCGAGGCGCGCGTCGTCCGGCTCGGCCTCGAGTCCACCGCCAGCCAGGCCCGCCTCCAGGAGCTGGGAGAGGCGCTCGGCGCCGTGCGGGTGGAGCTGGAGCAGCGGCGCGAGGAGGTGGTGGCCCTGCGCGACCGGGTGAAGCTCGCGGAGGCCGCGACGAGGTCGGCCCGGGAACGCGCCGAAGCCGCGCGGGAGCGCCTCGGCGCCCTGGAGCGCGACCTGGTCGAGGTGAAGGGGGAGCTCGAGCGGCTCCGCACCGACCTCGAAGACCGACATCGACTGTCGATCATGGGCCTCCTCGACCGGCTGGAGCGCGACGGTCAGGTCCTGCTGGAGGGGTGGGAGCCGGTGCCCGTGCCGGGCGTCACCCCGCCCGAGCCCATCCCGACGCTCCGGCTCGGGCGCGCCGACCTCGACGGCGACGTGGAGGCCCGACGCGCGGAGGTGCTGAGCCTGCGCGAGCACCTCGGGAAGGTCGGTGAGGTCAACCTCGCCGCCGAGGAGGAGTACCGGGACATCGCCGACCGGCACGAGGACCTCGCCCGACAGCGGGCGGACCTCGAGGAGGCGATGCGGATCATCGAGGAGGCGATCGGGGCCATCAACCGGACCTGCCGCGACCGTTTCCGCGAGACCTTCGACCTCGTCGACGAGCACTTCCGGTCGATCTACCCGAAGCTCGTGGGGGGAGGGAGCGCGCGGCTGGAGCTCACCGACGAGGAGGACCTGCTCACCACCGGGGTGGAGATCGCGGTGCAGCCGCCCGGGAAGCGCGTCCAGAGCCTGAGCCTGCTCTCCGGCGGGGAGAAGGCGATGGCCGCCATCGCGCTGATCTTCTCCCTCTTCCGCGTCAAGCCGAGCCCGTTCTGCCTCCTGGACGAGGTGGACGCCCCCCTCGACGAGGGCAACGGGGCCCGTTTCAACGACATGCTGCGCGAGATGTCGAAGCTGACCCAGTTCATCGTCGTCACGCACAACAAGAAGACCATGGAGTGCGCGGACGTCCTGTACGGCGTGACCATGCCCGAGCCGGGGACGAGCCGGCTGGTCACCGTCCGCATCGAGTGAGGCCCGGGATAGAAGCCGCCCGTGGAATGGATCCTCCTCGGACTGCTCGCCGTGGCCGCGTTCTGGGTGGTGGCCCGGATCGCCACCCGCCGCCCCCCTCCCTCGGTGTTGGCCCCCCCGTCCGAGCCGGAGGAGGTCGAGCCGGCGGCGCCGGGTCCGGCCGATCGCTTCTTCAGCGCGCTGAAGCGCACCCGGGAGGCGCTCGGCTCCTCCTTCGCGGCGGTGTTCGGCGGAGCGGCCTCGGACCAGGAGCGGTGGGAACGGCTGGAGGAGGCCTTGGTTCGCGCCGATGTCGGCGCGCGGACCAGCCTGGCGCTCGTGCAGGAGCTGAAGTCCGGCGGAGACGCGAGCCCGGTCGAGCTGACCCGGCGGCTCCGCGAGCTGGTCTACCGGCGCCTGTCGGCGCGAGCGGTGGAGCTGGCGGTGTCGCCGCAGCCTCCGCTGGTGATCCTGGTGGTGGGGGTCAACGGCTCCGGCAAGACCACGACGATCGGGAAGCTCGCGGCCCGCTACCGGCGGGCGGGTCGATCGGTCCTCCTCGCGGCCGGAGACACCTTCCGGGCGGGTGCGATCGATCAGCTCAAGGTCTGGGGCGAACGCGCGGAGGTGCCGGTGATCGCGCATCAGGAGGGCGCGGACCCGGCCGCGGTCTGCCATGACGCGCTCCAGGCGGCGAAGGCGCGTGGCATCGACGTCGTGATCTGCGACACGGCGGGCCGGCTGCAGGCCCACGCGACGCTCATGGACGAGCTCGCGAAGATCAAGCGGGTCATCGCCCGGGCCGTTCCGGGCGCCCCGCACGAGGTCCTCCTGGTCCTCGACGGAACCATGGGGCAGAACGCGCTCTCCCAGGCGCGGGTGTTCACCGAGGTGGCGGGGGTCACGGGGATCGTGCTGACCAAGCTGGACGGCACCGCCAAGGGGGGCGTCGTCGTGGCCATCGCCTCGGACCTGGAGCTTCCGGTCAAGCTCGTGGGCCTGGGCGAGAAGGTGGACGACCTGCGCGACTTCGACCCTCGCGCCTTCGCCGACGCGCTGGTGCCCGAGCCGGGGTGAGGCCGAGGTGTGGCCCGCGCGGCGGGCGGTTATCCTCGAAGCGTGCAGAAGCAGATCACCATCCTCGGGCGCAGCTACACGCTCCGCGCCGATGACGGCGACGACATCGAGTCCGCGGCCGCGGACGTGGACCGTCGCGTGAAGGACCTCTCCCTCCGCGCCCCGGGCTTCGACACGACCACCCTGGGCCTGCTCACCGCCCTGAACCTCGCCGCCGAGTGTCGGTCGCTCAAGAAGCGCCTACGCCAGCAGGTGGAGGAGACGGATCGGCTGGCGGGCGCGGTGGAGGCGATCCTCGAAGCCGCCCTCGCCGAGGGCGAGGAGCCGACCGCATGAACGCGATCGCCCGCATCACCCAGGCCGCCAGCCGCGTCCCCGCGGCGACGGCCAACCGCATCACCGGCCTCCTGGTCGCCCTGCCGACCAGCATCGTGCTCGGCCTCTCCGCGTGGCTCCAGCCGTCCCCGGAGGGCTTCGGCACGCACCAGCAGCTCGGCCTCGCCGGCTGCACCATGCTGACGGTGACCGGATGGCCGTGCCCGATGTGCGGCATGACCACCACCTTCGCCCACCTTGCGCACTTCCACCTGGTGGACGCCTTCTTCACCCAGCCGTTCGGCCTGGTCCTCTTCTCCGGCACGGTGATCTTCGCGCTCGTCGGCTGGGCGGACGTGGCGACCGGTCGCGGCTTCCTCGAGCGCACGCTCGCGCGCATCCTCCGTCGGGAACGGACGGTGGCCCTGACGCTGCTGTTCGGCATGGCCGGCGGCTGGATCTACAAGATGGTGACGATGCACCCGCAGGTGTTCGGGCTCTGATTTTTCGAGGGGCGGACCCCTGCAGGTCCGCCCCTGCATTTCTCGGCGGAAGACCGCCAAGAAACGCACCCCACCCCGGCGACTCGGCACGACCGGCGGAGAGCGGGGCGGCGGGGAGGGCGCGCGCGGGGGACGGGGGAGAATCGGGGCCGGGAAAGCTCCCGGGGCGGACCCCTGCAGGTCCGCCCCTGCGTTTCTCGGCGGAAGACCGCCGAGAAACGCACCCCACCCCGGCGACTCAGCACGACCGGCGGAGAGCGGGGCGGCGGGGAGGGCGCGCAAGGAGGGCGGGGGAGAATCGGGGTCCAGAGCTCATCTGGTGGGCTCCGGCCGATGTGCGGATTCTGTCTCGAGGGCCAGCCTTCGGCAAAGGCTGGTTCGAGGACCGTTCCCCGAGCGGCCCGCAGCGGGGCCGACGGAGCCTCGGGCGAAAGTGCCCGCCACCGCTTGACGCCGCCCGACCAGGCGGGTACTTAACGGGCACTTGGAGCCCTCGCGGGCTGCGGGTAAACTCGTCTCGAAGTTTTCTCCTTGACGGGAACCCGCTCGCGCAGTACTCTCCGGGCGCCTTCCCCCACGCGTTCGCGCGCGAGGGAGGCTCGAGCGCGGAAGCCTCGCCGGTCTTTGAAAAATTGGTAGCAGTAATCCGTCGTTCAATAGAGTTTCGAACGGCGTGACCACCGAAGGTGGCGCGCGGTTCAAAGGTTCAAACTGGAGAGTTTGATCCTGGCTCAGAGCGAACGCTAGCGGCGAGCCTAACACATGCAAGTCGAGCGGGGAGCAATCCCAGCGGCGAACGGGTGAGTAACACGTAGGTAACGTGTCCTTTGGTGGGGAACAACCGTGGGAAACCATGGCTAATTCCGCATATGTCCTTCGGGATGAAAGCCTTCGGGCGCCAATGGAGCGGCCTGCGGCCGATTATTTAGTCCTAGTTGGTAGGGTAACGGCCTACCAAGGGTACGATCGGTAGCTGGTCTGAGAGGATGATCAGCCACACTGGAACTGAGACACGGTCCAGACTCCTACGGGAGGCAGCAGTGGGGAATATTGCGCAATGGGCGAAAGCCTGACGC
>Ga0172372_10001485_pt1 | contig 36334 bp, 31 predicted proteins | sample LakKiv5m_2_FD_114544 | JGI IMG/M metagenome (GOLD analysis project Ga0172372, IMG submission 114544) | Freshwater microbial communities from Kabuno Bay, South-Kivu, Congo - kab_092012_9.5m | ecosystem: Environmental > Aquatic > Freshwater > Lake | place: Democratic Republic of the Congo... | reverse complement strand
CGGTGAAGTTCATTCGGTGGTTGCGCCATGCGCTGCAAGAAAACCTCACGGAAGCCGCCGCTGTGCCCCGCCTCACCACCCTCTATGCCTCACTTTGAACCACCATCTTTGGACACCGTTGCCGCAACAGCTTGAGCGACTCTTCATCGAACCGCAGCCAACTCGCCGAGGCCAACGCCGATTGAGCAAGCCAAACGGCGAGCATCAGCGTCATCGGACTGGCCTTCATGGCGGCAAGGTGCTGTTCTGCTACCTGAAACACAACCGACTTCTGTGGCAGGAGCATGCGCTGAAGGCATTTCAGCCATGTGCGAGGTGGCGCGCCTAAAGGCCCGGCATCAGCTCCAAGGCGGCCGAGGTGGCACATGCCCGGGATTCCGTTGCCGGTCGAATAGCTGATCAAGCTGCTCAACTCAGCACGCTGGTGGAACGCCGCATTTGAACAGCGGGCTTCTCCACTGCCCTCCACCATTGGATCAGTCTTTGCCGACCGTTGGTTTTGCAGAGGTTCGTCGTGCGCGCGCAACAGTCGGATTCCAGTCCTGCAATTGGTCGAACTCTGGCGGGGTCAGCACGCTGATGCGGAAGATGCTTTGCAGGTCAGCGGCGGTGAGATGCGGCCGAATCGCTTCGTGCAGCTTGTGGTTGCGCTTCCAGCGTGGCAGCGCCTTCCAAGCCGGCGTCACCACGCGCAACACATGGGTCTTTCCGAGACCGGTCGGCTGCCAAAAAATCTTGGTCTTCGTCGTGGCACCTTTCGGAAGAGCTCCGAGAACCTTGGTCTTAAGTTTGGCTGGAATGTTCATAGCGAGCCGTAATCACAGAGCCAGTCATACACCTGCCTGATGCCACGGTAAAGCCTTTCGGCCTCGTTGGGCTCGATGACCTTGAGTTGATAGCGCAGCTCCGGCCCCCATCTTTCCGCCAAGTCCGAGTAAACCGCCCGAAGTTTGTCATTCTCCTCCTTTTGAAGCTCGCGGCGTAACTGCGCGGCATCCAAGAGCAGATCCCAGTCATGCTTCTCAAACTCGGCCGGCAGATACGGGTCGGGCCATCGCTGCTCCGTAATTGCCCATTTGAGCCGGCACTCGACCGCGTAGCCAGCCAGATAGACTGCTCCTCCGTAGCGTTTCCGCTTCAGCAACACCTCGGCATCTTCGAGCCGGATGCGCGCCACTTCCCGGAAGATCGTTCCCCGTGTGCCGCCTGGGTTGATTTTGCGTTGATGAGCCATTTCTCCAAAGCTTCATCGCGCCGCCGACACGCGCTCGGACTTCAGCTCAATCGCGCTCCAGTAGCCGAACTCCCAGCTCCATCCGTTCGCGGCGTTTTCGAGGCGCAACGTGACCTTCTGACCGGCGAGCGGGGTGAGGTCCACGGTCACGGGTTGCCAGGCGTCGGCGCTTTTGCGGGCGATGAGTTGCTTGTGGAGGGGCTTGCCGTTGGCGAGGACTCGGAGTTCCCAGTCGCCTTTCTCGTGCGAGGCGACATGGAATTGCAGCGTGGTCTTCTGGCCGGCTGGAACGGTCAACTCGCGTTCGAGGGCGGCGGGTTTTTCGCGGTCGAAAGGGTGCGTGAGCAGGACGTTGTGCTTCCCGGCGTAGTCGTGGAGTTTGGCTGGCGTGCCCTCGAACTCGGGCGCGAGGACGCGCCACTCGGGGTTCCAGAGGGAGACGGATTCCCAGTCCACGGAGCGCGGGCTGCCAGCCCGCGCGTTCGAGTCCGCCTTCTGCGCGCCATCCTTCTTCGACCCCTTCGGGGCCGACGCGGGCAGGCTGCCCGCGCCACTGCCACTGTCGTTCTTCCAACTGAACGGCGCTTTGTCGCCGGGCGGGTTCAGGAGGTAGGCGATGAGGTTGCGGAAGTCGGCGTCGGGCATCTGCTCCAGGCCCTCGGCCATCACGCTCAATTCGCTCACGCGCAGCTTCGCGATGTCGCTCTTCGCCACCACGTCCTCCTTCGGGCCGGCGCTCAGGAGACGCACGCGGGTGTCGGTGTTCTCGACCATCCGGCCGCTCACGCTGCGGTCGTCCTTGGTGGTGATCTCCACGTTCTCGTAGCCCGCGCCGATGATCTGGTTCGGGTCAATGATGTTGGCGAGCAGCGCGTCGAGGCTGCTCCGGCCCACGCCCGTCAGGTCGGGACCGATGTCCGCGCCCTCGCCGTGGAGCTTGTGGCAAGTGAGGCAGACTTTCTTCGCGACCTCGTGCCCGGCCTTCAAATCCGGTTGGCCTGCCGTGCCGAGAATCATCCGCTTCTTCGCGGCGATGACGGGCAGCTTGTCCGCGCTGGCGTCGCGCACGCGGCCGAAGATGGCGGCGGCGCGCTTGGCGAGCATCCCGAAGTCCGCCTCGCTGCGCGTGAGCGTGCGGATGGTGGCGGCGGGAATGTCGCTGGCGGCGATGCGCTTCTGTTCAATCTCGCTGAGGAGTTGCGAAGCCCAGTTGTTGCGGGAGGCCAAGGTCTCGGCAGCGGCGCGGCGGGCGGCGGGGCTGAAGTTCTTCCACTGCGAGAAGAGCGCTTCCGACGACTGGCCACCGAGCTGGCTGAGGCCGGCGATGGCTTCGAGCACGAGCGGCTCGGGGTTGCCGGGGGTGATGGCCTTCACGAGGGCGTCGCGCGCGGCGTCGTTCTTGAGCTGGCGCGCGGTCTGCGCGGCCTTGAGGCGTTCGTCGAGCGGGGCCTTCGCGTCGTTCACGAGCGCGAGGCTGGCCTGCATCGCGCCGGCATCGCCCCACAGCGCGCCGAGCTGGCGGGCAAGGTTCGCCACATTCTCCTGCGGTTTGTTGAGAAGGAGACGCGGGCTGTCCAGTAATCGCCCCAGCACCGCTTCGGTGGGTGTGTTGGGCTTCAGAACTTTTCCCTTCTGGCCGTCCACTAGACCATTGAGGGCAGAAACAACAAGCGGGTCGGTCACAGGCAGGCCGCCGAGGAATTCGAGCGCGCCATCAAGTTGGGCCGGGCTTTGGAGGTCGCAAACACGGCGCATCGTCTTGTAGGCGAACGAGCCGGCCAGGGGAGCAAGGTGAATGTTTTCCCTGTTTAGGAGGTTGAAGGCGAACTTCGGGTCGCGCGCGACAAGCGGCTCGGCGGCCATCCAAACGAGGTGGTTTAGCGTGAGGTCGTTCGCGTTCGGCGTGGCGGCGATGACGGACGCGAGGATTTCGGCGATGGCTTTCGCGTCGGCAGGGCGCTCTGGCGGCGTGTTGACAGTGAGCGAGCCAGAAGTGAGTTGGCGGCAGGCGGTGGCGACGGCGGTGCGAACGATGGGTTCGGAGTCGCCAGCGAGTTTCCGCAGCACGGCGAGGTCGCCCGTGTTGCCGAGGTGGCGTTCGCCAATGAGCCGCGCGGCCCAAGCGCGGATGGTCGGCTCTTTGTCGGCGGCGGCTTTCGGGAGCTGGTCATCCGCGAGGTAGCCGGAGCTGTGCAAAGTCCAGAACGAGGCGAGGCGGACTTCGAGCGATGTCTTGGGGAGCGCAGCCGCCCCGGCTGCAGTTCGCGACGCCTCGTCGCGAACGTTGCGCGTGCTGACGAGCGGAGCGTTCGGAGTCGCGAGCGGGGCGCTCGCTCCGACAGGCGGGGCGCCTGTGCTCCCCTGCGCGTCGGCTTGCGCCGACGCGGAGGAGAACGCCTGCTTTTGCAGCAGGCCCATCACGGTGTCGTCGCGGCGGTCGTTGAGGACGCGTTGCGCCATCTTCCGCTGCCAGACATTCGCGTGCGCAAGGCGCTCGACGAGTTGCGCGGAGGTGAGTTTGCCGAAGTCCATGTTCACCTCGGGACGCGATGGAACTTTCTTTCCCTTCTCGCTGCCGGTGTGAACGACGCGCCAGATGCGGCCGTGCTCGCGGTCCACGCCCTCGGGGTCGGCGCGGGCGTTTTGGTAGCAGGGATATTTGTCATACCAGTCCATCACCCACAGCGCGCCGTCGGGGCCGACCTGCTGGCTCACGGGCATGAACCAGCCGTCGTTCGCGCGGATGAAGTCCTGCTTCGCGGAGCTTTTGAAGGTGCTGCCGTTGGGCGTGAGCGTGTCCTGATGCACCGCGTTGTCGTGGAGGTTGCCGCAGAAGATGGTGCCGTAATGCTCCGCCGGCCACTGGTCGCCGAGATAGACCTGGATGCCCGCGTAGGCCGCCATCTTGTGCCGATGGTCCACGATGCTCGGCAGCAACTGGTAGGCGTAGGGGAACTGCGGCTGACCGCCCTGCCGCACGTAGATGCCGCCGGGGGCCATGTGGAACATGTGGTCAATTACGCACGCGCTGAGGAAGGCGTTGCCCGCGCGGTCGAAGTCCACGCCCCACGGATTGCTCGTGCCGTCGGCGAAGACCTCGAACTTGTGCGTCTGCACGTTGTAGCGCGCGACGGCGGCGTCCATGCGGACGGCGGGTTCGCCGGGGCGGTCGGGGCTGGTGACGTTCGCGCGCGTGAAGACGCCGTGGGTCATGTAGAGCTGGCCGTCGGGGCCCCAGGTGAAGCCGTTGAGCAACTCATGCCGGTCTTCGAGGCCGAAACCCGTGAGCAGGACGGTTTGCTTGTTCGCCTTCTGAAACGCGCCGATGCCCGCGCCGGCGGGGGTGTTCGTATCTTGCAGGAAGAGGAGATGCGGCGCTTGCCCGAGGAACACGCCGCCGTGGCCGAGCAGGATGCCCGTCGCGAGCGAAAAGCCGTCGGCGAAGACCGTGACCTTGTCCGCGCGGCCGTCGCCGTCGGTGTCTTCGAGAATCTTGATGCGGTCGCGGCCCTTCGTGCCGGGCTTCGCGCCGAGCGGATACTCGTATAGCTCCACCACCCACAGCCGCCCGCGCTCGTCCCACGTCATCGCGACAGGGTTCACCACCTCCGGCTCGCTGGCGAAGAGGCGGATTTCAAAGCCCGGCGGCAGCGTGAACTTCTTCTGCGCCTCCTCCGGCGAAAGCGCGGGCGTGGTGGCCGGCGCGTGCTGGCCGGACATCTGTTTGCCCGGCGGCGCGTTCTTGTAAGTGGGGAAGCCGAGATTCTTCTGCGGCACCTGGTAATCAGCGGCGGAAAGCGCGGCGGTGAAGACGAGCGAAGTCGCGACAGCCAGCGCGGCGGAGCGGAGCGGAGTCATAGCGGGCACACGGTAGGAAACGAACGGCGCGGCGGGAAGCTTCAAAAGGCGCTCAACACGGCACTCAAGTGCTGCCACGAGTTGCGGAGAACCGCGCATCAGGATGACAACCTGTGGCCCAGTAGCTCGACATTCCAGTGTCGAGAACCGGTCGTGCTGCCAGCACCCGCGCACTCGACATTGGAATGTCGAGCTACCTTTGCGCCCACATCGGCGGGGTGCCGGCGAGGGCGGCTTCGAGGCGGGCGGTGGTGCCGTGGCGGGCGCACCAATCGCCAGCGATTCGAGTGTCATTTGCCGGCGGGTTTCTCGGTCACGTAGAGGCTGTGGTCACGCACGCGGTCCAGGCGCTGCATCCAGCGCCGGACCTCCGCCCAGCCGGCGGCTTCGTCGCGCGTGCCCAGCCGGTGCATGGCTCCGGCGAGCATCATGCCGAACTGATGGTTCGACAGCTCGAAGACCTCCGCCAGACGTTCCTCCACCGTCATCCGCCGGGCGCGCCGCACCTTCTCCCGGTAAAGTTCGTCCTGCAGCGCCTTCAGCGTGGCGGGGTCTTCGTGAAGGTTGGACATGACCGGGCAACGGTGTCGGCGGGGCGGCAACGCGGCAAGCGCGGCAGAGTGCCGGCGCATGCGGGATAGGCAGGGAAGGGCCGCGTCCAGGGGACAAGAATCCGCTGGCATGGGCGTGTCGCCCCGGCTACTTTCGCGGTCGTCACCACCAAAGGCTCCGCCTATGCAACCGCGCCATGCCCACAGAGATGCCTTCACGCTTATCGAATTGCTTGTGGTCATCGCGATCATCGCGATTCTCGCGGGCCTGCTGCTGCCGGCGCTGTCCAGCGCCAAGGCGAAGGCGAAGGGCACAAAGTGCCTGAACAACAGCAAGCAGATCGGCATGGGTTTCCTGCTTTACGCGGGGGATCACGACAACAAGCTCATAGACCTGTTCACCACCGCTCCGGGCGGGGGCGGCCAATGGTATTATCAGGTGCTCGACCCGATGAAGTATCTGCCCTCCTTCACCATCAAGAACGGCGTGTGGCGTTGCCCGGCGGCGACGGACGCGCAGGTTGCGGCCGGCTGGGGCGGCGGCAGTTCGCAAGCGTGGGAAGGCTATGCGCCAGTCGAGGACAACATCATCCGGTATGCGCAGAACGCGGGCGGCACGCCGTTGGGCAGCCGGCGGCTGGATGAGATCCGTCGCACGAGCCAGATCTGGCTGATGGGGGATGCGGGCCGGACGATTGTGCCCCAGCAGCCCAAGGGCGGCTACATTCCCTGGGTCGCGGTCCGCGGCGGCGGAGCGTTGGACACCACGCCAGGCAACACCGGCACCCCGGCCGTCTGGCGGACGCAGAACGAACAGCAGCCGGCCGCCCGTCATGTGGGGGAACGGGCCATCGCGAGCTTCATGGACGGGCACGCGGAAACCATGACCTATGTCGAGCTGCGCACGAACAAGTTCAACTACCTCGGCCACGCGCAGGTTTTTCCGAACGACCTCTGAAGCCGCAGCGGGCGGGACTACTGGCCGACGAGCGTCACTTCCATCTTGCTCCAGTCCACGTTGAACTTCTTGCCGGGGGGCGGTTTGGGAAGGCTGGCCATATAGTTCTTCGCGACCAAGTCCTCGAGTTTCGCCGGCGGGCTGCCCTGTTCCTTCCAGAACTTCTTGTAGGCCGCGTTGAGCGCGGTGAGGTCGGGATCCTTCAGTGCGGGGGTGCCGCCGCCAGCCTCGGCCGGGGCAGGGGGCGGTGTGGCGGGCGCGACGGCGGGCCGCTTCCGGCAGGCAGGGAGGCTGAGGGATGCCAAGAGCAGCAGGATCAAGTGGAGTTTCATGCCGGGACTTTAGCCATGAGTTCCGGCGGTTCAACGCAAAATCCCCCCGGCGGACGCAGCTTGTCTGGCGCGCGGGCAGTCGGGGCTGTTCGGCGGCGGGCCGGCATGGTTTCATCCGCGCGCTTGCGCCTGCTGGACCTCACGCTGCCCACGCCCGCTGAAAACCTCGCCTGCGACGAGGCGTTGCTGGAGGACTGCGCCGCGCGCGGGGATGCGGGGCTGCGGTTCTGGGAGTCCACCGTCCCGTGCGTGGTCGTCGGCTATGCGAACGCGGTGGAGCGGGAGGTGAACCGCGCGGCTTGTGACGCGGCCGGCGTGCCGGTGCTGCGCCGGTGCAGCGGCGGCGGCACGGTGGTGCTGGGGCCGGGCTGCCTGAATTACTCGCTGGTGCTGCCGGTGGAGCACGCGCCGGAGCTGGCCACGGTCGCGGGCACGAACCGATTCATCCTGCAGCGGCTGGCGGCGGCGGTCGGCGCCCTGGTCGAAGGGGAAATCTCCAGCCACGGGGACACGGACCTGGTCTGGCGCGGGCGCAAGTGCTCCGGCAACGCGCAGCGGCGTCGCCGCACGCATCTGCTCTTCCACGGCACGTTCCTGCTCGGCCTGGACCTCGCGCTGGTGACGCGCTGCCTGCCGCTGCCCTCGCGCCAACCGGCCTACCGGGCGGCGCGGTCGCACGCGGAGTTTCTGGTGAACCTGCCCGTGAGGGCGGACGCGGTGAAGCTGGCGTTGCGGGCGGCGTGGCGGGCGGAGCCTTCGCTGTGGCCCTGGCCGGCGGAGGCCACACAGCGGCTGGTGCGGGAGCAGTATTCGCAACCGACGTGGAACGAGGCGCGTTGAACTCGAATTCCGAAAACCGAATCCCCGAACTCCGAAAGAAGCCCGAACTCCGAAGGCCGAATAGAGTTTCGTCCCCTTGTCGGAAGCAATACCGGCCGATCTCCCTTCCCAACGCCGTCGTTCGGATTTCGGGCTTCGGATGTCGAAAAGCAAACGGCCCGCCGAGTGGGCGGGCCGTGCGAAAAGCAACTTGAACGCGCGGCTCAGGCGCGCTCCATGTATTTACCGGTGCGGGTGTCCACCTTGATCTTCTCGCCGGGCTTGATGAACAGCGGCACCTGGATGGCCACGCCGGTCTCGAGCGTGGCGGGTTTCTGCATGTTGTTGGCGCTGTCGCCGCGGATGCCCTCGGGCGCGTCGGCCACGGTGAGGACGACGCTGGAGGGCAGCTCGACGGACACGGCCTTGTCCTCGACGAAGACCATGGTGACGGGGCAGTTCTCGACCATGTAGCCCTTGCAGTCGCTGACGAGTTCGGGCGGCAGGGTGACGGTCTCGTAATTCTCCGGGTTGGTGAAGACGTAGTCCTCGCCGTCCTTGTAGCTGTATTCCATCTTGGTGGTCATCATGGGGACGACCTCGACCTTCTCGCCGGAGGCGAAGCGCAGCTCGGAGGTCTTGCCGGTCTTGATGCTGCGCATGCCGATCTGGACGAAGGCGCGGAGGTTGCCCGGCGTGCGGTGGGTGACCTCGGTCACGACGACGACGTCGCCACCCTGGCGGATCGCCATGCCTTTGCGGATTTCAGTTACGTTGGCCATAAAAGTGTCGGGGACAAACGGGCCGCGCGGGAACTGGCCCGCAGCGGAGGCGGGAAACTAGCCAAGGGCAGGGCCATTGCAAGCATGGATTTCGGCTCCGCGCCCGCGCGCCCGACGCGCGCGGGAAAGCTGGCTACCGCCGCCGGAGGAAGGTTTCCGCCAGCGTGCCCTTCTCCGTGCGGATGACCATGCCGGGCTTCACGTTGTTCCGCTGGCACCAGCCCTGCCGCAGCTCCAGCACGAACTGCACGCGGTCGCTGTCCGACGGGAGCGGCGTCTCGTTGCGCGGCTGCGCGGCGTGGACCTCCAGCAGCGCGCCGTCGGGCGCGAGGTAGGCGATGTCCAGCGGCACGAGGGTGTTCCGCATCCAGAATGACCGCCGGTCCGGCTCGTCGAAGATGAAGATCATGCCCTCCATCTCCGCCAGGTTGGTGCGCCACATCATGCCGACCTGATGCTCCAGCGGCGTGCGCGCGATCTCCGCCACGACCTCGTGCGCGCCCAGCCAGAGCTTGATGGTCGGCAGCTTCGGCTGCGGGCGGCCGGTTTCCGTCGGATCGTCCGATGGCGACGCGCCCGGGGCGGTGGAAGACGCGGCGGGCTTCTGGCAGGCCGCGAGCAGCACGACCAGCCCGAGCGCCGCACCGGCCAGCAGCCGGAGAAAGTTTCGCTTCATCGCGGCGAGCTTGGCAGAGGCGGGCCGGATTTCAACGGTGGGAAAGCAAAAGCCGCGCGGCGAACCGCGCGGCCTTCGTAATGGGCTGTTGTCCGCTCAGGAAACCAGTTCCTTCAACGGCGTGCCGTTGCGGACGATCATGATCGGGCGGCCCGTGGGGGTGTGGTATTCCTTGCGGGTGTCCACGCCCAGCGCGCGGTAGAACGTCGCCGCCACGTCATCCGGCGTGATGGCCTTGTCCTTCGGGCCTTCGCCCTTGGCGTCGGACTCGCCGACGACCTGGCCGCCCTGGATGCCGCCGCCGCCGAGGAGGCAGAACATCGCGCGGGGATAATGGTCGCGGCCGCCGCGCTGGTTGACCTTGGGCGTGCGGCCGAACTCGCCGGTCACGAAGACGGCGGTGGTTTCGAGCAGGCCCTTCGCGGCCAGCGCGTTGAACAGGCCGCTGAGGCCGGCGTCGAGCGTCGGCAGGTTGCGGTTCTTCAGCGCATTGAAATTGTCGCTGTGCGTGTCCCAGCCGCCGAGGCTGACGCTGGTGAAGCGCACGCCGCTCTCGATGAGGCGGGCGGCGAGCAGGCAGCTCTGCGAGAAGGTGTCCTTGCCGAAGAGGTTGACGATGCTGGCGGACTCCTTGCCGGTGTCGAAGGCGTCGCGGGCCTTGCTGGAGCGCATCATGGCGTAAGCCTTCTGGCCGAACTGGTCCATGCCGGCGAGCAGCTTGTCCTCGGAGCCGAACTGGCCGAAGGCGGTGTCGTAGCGTTTCACAAGATCCTGGCGGCGGTCCACGTCCTCGAGGGTGACGCCGTTCTTCAGCGCAAGGCCACGCACTTCCAGGGCCTTGCCGGGCTGGGGCGCGCCGCCCGTCTCGAAGGGACCGTATTCCACGCCGAGGTAGCCGGTGGCGTTCTCGCCGAGGTTCGGCACGGCGACGAAGCTGGGCAGATACTCGGTGCCGCGCAGTTCCTTGGAGATGACCGCGCCGTAGTGCGGGTAGTTGAGCGACGGCAGCGGGCGGTTGCCGGTGTTCATGTAGCGCGTCCCCAGCTCGTGCGCCGCGAGCGTGTGGCTGACACCGCGCAGGCTGGCGAACTCGTCGGCGCACTTGGCGAGCTTGGGCAGGTGCTCGGAGATCATCACGCCATCGGCGTTGGTCTTGATGGGCTTGAACTCGCCGCGATGCGTTTCGGGCGCGTCGGGCTTGAGGTCGAAGGTGTCCATGTGGCTGGGGCCGCCGCCGAGCCGGACGAAGATGGCGGCCTTGCCCTTGGCGGCGCCGACGGCCGCCTGGCTGCCCAGGGCGAGGTAATCGCTCAGGCTCAGGCCGAGGCCGGCGAGCGCGCCAACGCGCAGGAAATCACGGCGGGCGACTCCGTCACAGGTGAGTGGGTGGACATGTGTTTATCGGGTTTGTGGTTTCAACTAGCTGTTAATCCGTAAGACGTAAAACGTAAGTGCGTCAGTGGTTCACCATGAACTCGCGGGTGTTGAGCATCGCCCAGAGCAGCTCGCGGACGCCCTCGGCGGTTGAGTTCGCCGCCGTGAGGTCGGCGCGGGCCTTCTCGTATTCCGTGGCGGTCGGCGGCCGGCTGACGGTGCGGAGGAACACCTGCGTGATGTAGTCGTCGAGGCTGGCTGCGGTCGGCTTCGTGGCCGTGGGACTTGGAACCAGCTTGGCGAGCTTCTCCTTCGCGCCCTTGAGTTCGGACTCCAGTTCCTTGCGGTCAGGACTTTCCTTCAGCTTGAACTCCAGTTTGCGGATGAGGCCCTCCAACTGGGAGATGTCGCCCTTGGCCCGCGCCGCGCTGGCTGGGGTGGTCGCCTTGCGCACCTCCTCCACCCACGCGGCTCCCTTGGACTGCTCCAACGCGCCGAGCAGCTCGGGGTCGTTGCGGGTGAACAGCGTCTGGAGCAGCGTCGGATCGGTGGTGCGCTCGCAGTCGCAGTTGGTCTCGCGCACCGGCTTGCCGAAGATATTGAGCGAGTAGGTCGAGCCGGCGCCCTTGCCACCGTTGCCGACGCGACCGGCGTTGGCGTTCGGGCCGATGGCGCGGGTCTCTATCTCATCGCGGAACTTGCCGATGCGCTCGGTGGACAGCGTGGCTTGCGTGATACCGTCCACGACCACCTCGGCGGGCAGGCGGCGCAGCACGAAGCGGCTGAAATTCTTCTCGTCGTGCTTGTTCGTGTCGTTGGGCTGCCAGGAACGCTGGTAGGTGGCGCTGGTCAGGATTTCCTTGTGCAGCCAGGCCATGTTGTAGCCGCTCTTCACGAAGCCGTCCGCGAGATGATCCATCAACTCCTCGTTCACGGGCGGGTTGGCGAGGTTCATGTCGTCCGCCGGCTCGACAAGGCCGCGGTGGAAGTAGCTGGCCCAGACGCGATTGACCCAAGCCTTGGCGAAATAGGGGTTCTTAGCGCTGCGCAGCCACTCCATCAGCGGCGCGCGCGGGTCGGGGAACTCCTTCAGCATCACCGCCTCGCCGCCGAGAATTTTCGGGGTCAGCACGCGGCCGTCAAAGTTTGGGTTCTGCTTCTTCATCCGCTCCAACTCGCGCTCGGACAGCTTGCGCTGGTCGCGCACCTCGGCGAAGACCTCCTGCCACGGGGCCGGCTCGCCCGCCTTCACGCGCTTCTCGAACTCCGCGCCGAGCGCCCGCTGGTTGTTGCCGCCCTTCGGGTCGGGCGGCACGGCCTCGCGGATTTCCTTGGTCAGGCTGGCGTAAGTAATCTTTTCCTCGCTGCCTTTCGAAACCGGTTTACTACCGTATTTCACGCCCTCGAAGAACGCCTGGAAGGACTTGAAGTCGTCCTTGGTCCACTGGTCGAACGGGTGCTTGTGGCACTGCGCGCACTCGATGCGCACGCCGAGGAAGCTGTGCGAGAACGCCAGCGCCTTCTCCTCCGCCTTCTGCAAGTTCTGCCGCTGCCAGAAGTAGGGCATCGTCGGGCGCTCGGCGAAGTTCAACGGGTTCTCCGCGCGGAAGTAGCCCGACATCTCCTTCGAGAATTCCTCGTAGGTCTGGCCCTCCTTCGTGCGGCCCGAGGCGAGGATGATGCCCGCCATCATCTGGTCGTAAGGCTCGTTCTTCGCGACGCGCTCCTTCATCCAGTCATACCACTGGCGGCTGAACCGCTCGCCGTAATTGTTCTGGCCGTTGCCGCGCAGCACGCGGGCGTTGTTGCCGAGGAAGTCGCTCAACTTCGTGGTCCACCATGCCGCGTAGGCCGGCGTCTTGAGCAGCTCGTCAATCTTCGCCGCGCGCTTGCCCGCCGACTTGTCCGCCAGGAAACGGGTGATCTCATCCGGCGTCGGCAGCGTGCCGATGAGGTCCAGCGAGACGCGCCGGAGGAACTCCGTGTCCGTGCAGGTGCCGCTGGGGACGATGCCCAGCTTGCGCAGCTTGGCGACGACCAGTTCGTCCACCTTCGAGGCCGTGGCGACCTGCGGATACTTCAGCCCGACCTTGTCCGACACCGGCAGCATGACCGGGATGGGCGTGACGCCATTGTCGTAGAACGCGACGATATGCGTGTCGCCCTTGTCTTTGGACTCGACGAGGCCGGTGGCGGAAATCGTGGAGACGGAGTCGTCGTTCGAGCGGAAGCGCGTGAGCTGCGTCACGTCCTCGACCGTGCCGTCCTTCCAATGCGCCAGCACGCGGAGCTGAACCTTCTCCCCCGCGCGCTTGAAGACGATTTCCTTGGGCGTGACTTCCAGGTGGCCGAACTCGCCCGTGGCCTCCACGTCGGACTTCGCGCCGGCCTGAATCCACTTGAGCATCAGGTTGTATTCCCACGACCCCTTCTTGTAACGCTCCTTGCCCTTGTGGGCTTCCTCGTTCGTGCCCTTCAGCAGCAGCAGGCTCTTGGCCGGCTCGTCCTTGTTGATGCGCACCTGCTTCTCGCCGCCGTCGGCGTCCTGCGTCATCTCCTTCAAGTCCTTGTCGAAGTCGTAGCCGAACAGCGACAGCTCAAACCCGCCGCGCCCTTGAAAAGAGCCGTGGCACTCGCGGCCGTTGCAGCCGGCGCGGCTGATGAGCGGCACGACGTGCCGGCGGAAGCTCGGCTCCTCGGCGGCGCTGAGGTTCGTGAAGCGCTGCTCGGCGGTGCGGAGCGGGGCGTCCTTCGCGAGGACGGAGCCGGTGAGAACGAGGGCGAGAATCAGGAGCGGGGCCGCGTGTCGCATAACGGATGGTGGGCTGACGTGAGCCGGAAAAGGGCTATTCAAAATCTGGCCGGAAACTGCGCCCCGGACGGCAAGTCCCGCCCGGTCAGGCCGGGGAACGGAACGCAGGACGACGAGGCGCATTGGCCGAAAGAGACGGAAACGGCGGCGGCGGGGATACAGCTTGAAGCGAAAAGTTCCGGCTTGGTGGGGCAAGCGTCCTCACGAGCCGTTGCTCGGCTTGCGCAAGTGGCGCGGCTCGCGGGGACGCCCGCCCCACCGGACTTCACTCATCACGCAAATTGAATTGCCCGCCGCCGCCTGCCAGTCTCAACTCCCCTCATCACATGGCCTCGCGCAAACTTCCTCCCGCTCCGGCTCACCTGTCCCGTCGCCACTTCCTTGCCGCCGGTGCCGCGTTCTGCGGGGCGTGCGCCGAGCTCGGCGCGGCGGAGTCCTCCACGCCGAACCCGCCGCCGGAGCCGATCATAGACATCCATCAGCACACGCATTACCACGGGCGCAGCGACCAGCAGATGCTCGCGCACCAGCGCGCGATGGGCGTGACCACCAGCATCCTCCTGCCCGCCGGCCGGCCCACCGTCCGCCCGGCCACGCACGGCGGCCGCTCGAACGGCCTCGCCGCCAATTGCACCGGCAACGAAGCGGTGTTGGCCTACGCGAAGGCGCATCCGGGCGAGTTCCTCTTCGGCGCGAACGAGGTGACGGACCTGCCCGAGGCGAAGGGCGAGATTGAGAAGTATCTCAAGCTCGGCGCGAAGATCATCGCCGAGCAGAAGTTCGGCGTGCAGTGCGATTCGGAGCCGTCGCAAATCCTCTACGCGCTGGCCGCCGACTACGGCGTGCCGATCCTGCTGCACTTCCAGGAGGGCACCTACAATTCCGGCTTCAAGCGCCTGCCGGACATGTTGAAGAAGTTCCCCAAGACCACGTTCATCATGCACGCGCAGACGACGTGGGCGAACATTGACGCGAACTACGAGTGGAAGAATCTCTACCCCACCGGCCCCGTCGCCAAGGGCGGCCTCACCAGCCAGTATCTCGCCGACTACCCCAACTGCTTCGCCGACATGAGCGCCGGCTCCGGCCTCAACTCGCTGCTGCGCGACGAGGAGCACACGCGGTGGTTCCTGGCGAAGCATCAGGACAAAATCCTCTACGGCAGCGACTGCGCGGACACGCTCGGTCGCGGCCCCGGCTGCCAAGGCGCGGGCACCATCGCTGCGATCCGCAAATACGCCGCGAGCAAAACCGTCGAGCGCAAAATCCTCTTCGAGAACTCGAAGAAGCTGTTCCGGCTGTGAGTTTCCTCCGCCGCAATTGATGAAGCCCCTCGCCACGAACCGGCTCGTAGCGCAGGTTGGCAACCTGCTGTTTCGCCGACTGGCAGTCGGCGGCGCGTCCCGCGCTCATGGATCTGCGGATTGCCAATCCGCGACACAGCAGACTGCCAGTCTGCGCTCCGGCTCAAGGGCTGAGTTCGCGGCGGTTGGCGGGCCGAGCACCATCGGCTCGCGAGCGAACCACACGTTCAAACCAACTTCTGCCATGCGCATGTCCCGACTCGTTTGCGTGCTGCTGTTCGTGCTGCTGCCGGTCTTCGCGCCGCAGTTGCGCGCCGACGCGGTTGACGATTTCGTGAACGCGGAACTGGCACGGCAACAGATTCCCGGTCTCGCGCTCGCGGTGATGAAGGACGGCAAGCTCGCGAAGGCCGCCGGTTACGGCCTCGCGAACGTGGCGGAGAAAATACCCGTGCGGCCGGAGACGGTCTTCCGCATCGCGTCCGTCGGGAAACAGTTCATCGCCACGGGCATCCTGCTGCTGGTCGAGGACGGCAAGCTCAAGCTCGATGACCGGCTCGGCACGCTGCTCGACGACGCCCCGCCGACGTGGGCACCGCTCACCGTGCGGCAACTGCTCTCGCACACGTCCGGGCTGGTGCGCGAGTCGCCGGGCTATCTGCCCATCCTGCGCCAGCCGGACATCAACGTGATCCGCGCGGCGTATCCGCTGCCGTTGCAGTTCACGCCGGGCGAGAAATACCAGTATTCCAACGTCGGCTATTTCACCCTCGCGGAGATCATCCGGCGCAAGGGCGGCCAGCCGTGGCCGGAGTTCATCGCGGCGCGCGTCTTCCGGCCCGCGCGGCTCGACGCCACGGCCACGACGGACCAGCCGACGCGCGGCCCGCGCGCCACCGGTTACGCGGGCAAGGAGGGCAAGTGGACGCCCGTGACCGACGCGCTGGCGGTGCGCCCGAGCGGCGCGTTCCACTCCACCGTGCTCGACCTCGCCAAGTGGGACCGCGTGCTCGACGGCGACGCGGTGCTGAAGCCGTCCTCGCGGAAGGAGATGTGGACGCGCATCCGGCTCAACGACGGCGGCACGCACGACTACGGGCTGGGCTGGGCGGTCACGGCCAAGGGGGGCCGCGACATCATCCGGCACGGCGGCTCGCAGTCGGGCTTCCGCACCGAGTATCTGCGGTTCCCGAAGGAGCGCGTGACCGTCATCGTGCTGGCGAATGCGGACGAGGCGAAGCCGGCGGTGGTCGCCGAGCGCGTCGCGGAACTCTTCCTGCCCGCCGCGCCGAAGCAGTGAGGTGGCGATAGACCGACGCATCTCAGTTTCTGACAACCCGCTGGAACTGGCGTGGCCGTTCTCCCTCACCCCGCCCTCTCCCGCTGGGCGAGGGAGCAAGTCAGCCCGCGCTGGAAGTGCTTTGGCGCTCTTGCCAGTCCGAAGCGGAGTGCGTGACTCCCTCTCCCAGCGGGAGAGGGCTGGGGTGAGGGAGAGAACGTGCGCCCAGGTGGGAGCCTCGCATCCGCCCTACCTCTTTGGCCTGCAAGAGAGTGAGAAGCGCCTAGCGGCCGTCGCATAGCCTTTTTGATTTCCCGCCGACGGTGAGCGACTATCCTTCGCCGCAAATGCACCGCCTGCTTTTCCTCATCGCCCTCGCCTCTGCCGCCTTCGCGGCCCCGGCCGCCGACGCCACGAAGGCCCTCTCCGATTTCTTCGCCGCCGAGTGGGATTACACGATGCAGCGCAACCCGACGTGGGCTTCGCAGCTCGGCGACCGCCGCTGGAACGACAAGTGGGAAGACCTCTCGCCCGCGGCCATCGAAGCCGAGCACCGCCACAATCAAGACGCGCGCGCCCGCCTGCGGAAGATTGACCGCAAGTCGCTTTCCCCGCGCGACCAGCTCAACTACGACCTCTTCGAGCATCGCCTCACCCAAAGCATCGAGGGCCATGCCTTCCGCTGGCACTTCCTTCCGCTCAACCAGCGCGGCGGCCTCCAGACCGAGGACGAACTCGCCGACAGCCTCCGCTTCGAGACGCTCAAGGACTTCGAGGACTGGCTCGCCCGTCTGCGCGCCCTGCCCCGCTACGCCGAGCAGACCACCGACCTCATGCGCGAGGGCATCCGCGCGCGCATCGTCCACGCGAAAGTCGTGATGGCGCGCGTGCCGGGGCAGATCGAAAAGCAAATCGTCAGCGACCCGGAGAAAAGCCCGTTCTACAAGCCCTTCGCGAACATCCCGAAAGCCCTTGCCGCCGACCGCGAACGGTTGCAAAAGGAAGCCCGCACCGTCATCGCGCAACAGGTCGTCCCCGCCTACCGGCAATTCCACGAGTTCTTCACCAAGGAATACCTCCCCGCGTGCTTCGACCAGGTCGGCTGCTGGCAGATGCCCGACGGCGACGCGCGCTACGCCTTCGAGGCCAAGAAGTTCACCACCACCTCGCTCACGCCGCGCGAGATTCACGAGCTGGGCTTGAAGGAAGTCGCCCGCATCCGCGCCGAGATGCTCGCCATCAAGGACAAGGTCGGCTTCAAGGGCGATTTGCCCGCGTTCTTCCAGTTCCTCCGCACTGACGCGCAGTTCTACTACAGGACACCGCAGGAACTCCTCGTCGGCTACCACGCCATGTCGCGGCGCATTGACCCGCTGCTGGTGAAAGTCTTCAAGACGCTCCCGCGCATGCCCTACGGCATCGAAGCCATCCCGGACAAGATCGCGCCCGACACGACGACCGCCTACTACCGCCAGCCCGCCGCCGACGGCTCGCGCGCGGGCACTTACTTCGTGAACCTCTACCGGCCCGAGACGCGCCCCAAGTGGGAGATGATGGCCCTCTCGTTGCACGAGGCCGTGCCCGGTCACCATCTGCAAATCGCGCTCGCGCAGGAGCAGGGCGAGCTGCCGAACTTCCGGCGCTACGGCGGCTACACCGCGTTCATCGAGGGCTGGGGTCTTTACTCTGAATACCTCGGCGAAGAACTCGGCCTCTACGCGGACCCCTACGACAAGTTCGGCCAGCTCACCTACGAGATGTGGCGCGCAGTGCGCCTCGTGGTGGACACCGGGATGCACTCGCTCAAGTGGGACCGCCAGCGCGCGATAGACTTCTTCAAGGCCAACGCGCCCAAGCAGGAGAACGACATCACCAACGAGATTGACCGCTACATCAGTTGGCCCGGCCAGGCCCTCGCCTACAAGGTGGGCGAACTCAAGCTCAAGGAACTCCGCGCCCGCGCCGCGAAGGAACTCGGCCCCAAGTTCGACGTGCGCGAATTCCACGACGAGGTCCTGCGCAATGGGGCCGTGCCGCTGGAGATACTGGATCGGTTCGTGGGCGAGTGGGTTAAGGAGAAGATCGCCCCACCACCCCAACGGGGTGAACATCCTTCAGCCCAGCGTTGACGCGCCAGCGGCTACGCTGGGTGGACTCAGAAACAGACCCGCAACTCTGAAAGAGTTGCCTCAATCCCACACATACCGCTCATCGAACTCCACCTCGTATTTCCTCAGCAGCTCCCGCAACTCATCCTGAAACGAAACCTTGCGGTGATGCTCCTCCTGCCCAGCAATGTAACGCCTCACCACGTCCACCTGGGAAAAGCCGATGGAGAACATGCCGTAGCCATTCTGCCACGCGAAGTCATGCAACTCCGGGCTTTTGCTTTTCAGCCAGAGCGAGGAGCCGCGTTTGACTTCCTTCACCATCTCCGCCGCCGTGATGGTGCGCGCCTGCACCGTGAGCAGATGCACATGATCCTCCACCCCGCCGACGATGAGTGGCTGGCAGCCGTGGTTCGCCAAAATGCCACCGAGGTAGCGATGCAACTCTTCGCGCAAGGATGTATCGCGCAAGAACGGACGGCGTTCTTTGGTGGAAAAGACCACATGAACCAGGATTTTAGCGAGGGATTGCGGCATGAAGCGGCGGTTTGGCGGTTCGTGGTTGAGGCAACTCTTTCAGAGTTGGTGGCGTTGGTGACAGCTTACCCAGCGTAGCCGCTGCGCGGCAACGCTGGGCTGGATGAGGGTAATCCTTTCAGGATTGTGGCCCCCAGTTCGACGTGCGCGAGTTCCACGACGAGGTTCTCCGCCACGGCGCGGTGCCGCTGGAGATACTGGAGCGGTTTGTGGGCGAGTGGATACGGTCCAAGTCGAAGTGAGGCTCAGTCCTCAAACAAGTAATCCACCAAGCGCTCCAGCCGCGCCTTAGTGACCTGCGTCCAAGTGGCGTTCGGCGGCAGTTCGACCGGCAGCCGGAGGGGGCGTCGCCGGACGTTCAGTTGGATGAGTCCGTGTTCGTTCGCCTGGAGCTGGAGGGGCTGGAACGAGAGCCGTTTGGCAAACCGCGCGTTCATGCGGGAGAGCAAAGCACTGGAAATGCCAGTCGCAGCCACGGCGCTTTCGCCTACGGAAACGCTGACGGATTCCTTCAACCACGAATGGACTCGAACCCACACGAATGAGCCGGCGCGGAGCCGGGGTTTTATTGGTGTTAATTCGTGTCCATTCGTGGTTCGGGCGGACGGATGAAAGTCACTTCCGCCTGGCGGGCACAAATTCCGCCGCGCGCTTCCGGCCTTCGGTCATCTGCGCGACGGTCAGCCGCGACGCGACGTTGCCGCGATTCTTCACAGCTTCCTGGTCGCCCTTTTGCGCGGCGAGGTGCAGCCATTTGTAGGCTTCCACGGGATCCTTGGCCACGCCCTGCCCGAGGAACAACAGCGCACCGAGGTTCGCCTGCGCGCGCACGAGGCCCTGCTCGGCGGCGAGGCGATACCATTTCACGGCCTCGACCGGATCCTTCGCCACGCCTTCGCCGGTGCCATACATCGAGGCGAGCACACCTTGCGACCGGGCATCGCCCTGCTCGGCGGCGGCCCGGAACCAGCGCACGGCTTCGGCGGGATTCTTCTCGACCCCGGCCCCGGTGCGATAGGCCCCGGCGAGGTGGGCCTGCGCGTCCATGTGCCCCTTCGCCGCCGCTTCCGCGTAAAGCCGCGCGGCGGCGGCCGGGTCGCGGGCGTCGCCGGTGCCGTTCGCCAGCTTCCGCCCGGCTTGAAACAGCTCGGCCGGCGTGCGCGGGGGTGCCGGCCTCGGGGGTGCGTTGGTCGGCGCGGGCGGCGGTGAGACGACGACGGGCGCGGGCGCGGGTGCGTTGGTCTCGGGCGGTGCGGCGGGCTGCGATTTGCGGGCGTCACACGCGCCGCCCAGCAACGCCAGACCGGCCACCATCGCGGAAGGAAGGCGGACGATGCGCAGCCAGTTGGAGGCCGATGCACTCACACTGCGGACAGGCTGCCCGCACGGGACGGAATTGGGAAGCTCGGTCCGAAGGGCGGCCTCGGGACGGAAGCTGGCTCCCTTGCGCTGAAAATGGTGGAGCCGATAGGATTCGAACCTACGACCCCCACAATGCCATTGTGGTGCTCTACCAACTGAGCTACGACCCCGACCAGTCAGTGCGGCGCGGACGGTAGGAACGGGCCGGGGCTTTGTCAAAAGGATTTCTCCCGCAGAATGGAGCCGCGGCCCGGTCTGGCACGCGGCGGAGATTTCCAATGGCTTTTTGCTCCGGCGGTTACTAAATTTTGGCCATGCCAGAGAAGAGTGCGAGCGAAGTTTCACGCGGCGTCCGGGAGCAATACGAGAAGGGCGTGGCCGCGCTGGACCGGAGCAACCTGGACTACGCCATCGAGTTGCTGCTGGCCGTGGTCAAGGCGGAGCCGGGCTTCATCGTGGCGCGGGACGCGTTGCGGCGGGCGGCGGGCAAGAAGGCCGGGCAGTCCACCGGGCTGTTCAAGAAGCTCGTCTCCAGCGCCAGCAGCAGCCCCGCGCTGGCCAAGGCCCGGCTCATCACGGAGAGCCAGCCGCAGGAGGCGATGTTCGTGGCGGAACAGGTGCTGGCCGGGGATCCGCGCAGCGGACTGGCGCACGACATTTTTGCCAAGGCCGCCGTCGCCGCCGGGTTTCACCGCAGCGCGATCCTGTCGCTGGAGGCGTTGCGGCAGGAGAACCCCACGGAGAAGGACGTGTCCATCCGGCTGGCGGAGGCCTACACGGCCATCGGCCACGGCCAGAAGGCGGAGACGGTGTTCGCCGCGCTGCTGAAGCACCACCCGCATGACCCGACGCTCAACGAGATGGCCAAGAACATCTCGGCCAGCCGCACGTTGAGCCAGGGCGGCTACGAGAACCTCGCCGACGGCACGGGCAGCTTCCGGCAGGCGTTGCGCAACAAGGAGGAGGCCGTCCAGCTCGAACAGGAGTCCCGCATCACCAAGGACGCCGCGCAGTCGCAGAACCTGATCGAGCAATACCTCGCCCGGCTGGCGGCCGAGCCGGGCAACCTCAAGCTCCTGCGCAACATCGCCGAGCTGCACGCGCAGCAGAAGGACTACTACCAGGCCATCGAGTTCTACAACCGCATCGAGGCCATCCCGGGCGCGATGGACGCGGCGCTCGAACAGACGCGCAACGAGATGATCGTCAAGCGCTTCAACCAGGTGATCGAGCAGCTCGACCCGGCGGCGGAGGATTACGAGCAGCAGAAGGCCGCCCTCGTCGCGCAGCGCGACCAGTTCCTCCTCGATGACTGCCGGGCGCGCGTGGACAAATATCCCACCGACCTCGCCCTCCGCTTCGACCTGGGCCTGCTGCTCTTCAACCAGGGCCGCATCAGCGAGGCGATCCCGGAGTTCCAGAAGGCGGAGAACAACGCGCACAAGCGGCTGCAGGCCATGCTGCACAGCGCCCGCTGCTTCGCCGCCGGCAACAAGAACGACATGGCCGCGCGCAAGCTCCAGAACGCGCTGAAGGAAAAGGCCGCCTTCGACGAGGAGCGCAAGGACATGCACTACACACTCGGCTGCGTGCTGGAGAAGATGGGCAAGGCCGAGGAGGCGATGGACCAGTTCAAGCAGATCTACGAGGTGGACGTGGGCTTCCGCGACGTGGCCAAGCGCGTGGATGATTTCTACGCCGGGCAGGGGTGAGCCGCCGTTGACGGGCTGACGCAAGACTGATTCCGCGCGGCACCATCCAGGGCCGCAGCGCAGCATTGCATCCGCGTCCGCCGCCGCTATGCTCGCCGTAATTCCACTGTTTGAACCCCGAGGAAAGCCAACCCGTTGCCCCGTCCGCCAGCGCCGCGCCCGGCGTCGCGGGGACGGCCTTTGCCCGGCGGCATCCGCTCGTGCCCGTCGCGCTGGCCTACCTGCTCGGCGTGCTGGGCGGCTGGCATTTCACGCTGCCGCCGCCGGTTTTGTTGTGCGCCGCCGGGGCGCTGGCGCTGGCCGCCGGGCTGTGGGCGGCGGGGCGCGGCTGGCTGTTGTGGCCGCTGCTCGTGAGCCTGGGCTGGGTCAACCTGACGTTGCGCACCGCCGGGCTTTCCCCGGTGGACTTGCGGGTCGTCGCACAGGACGCGCCGGAACTCGTCACGCTCCGCGCCCGGCTGGTGGAGACGCCGACGCTGCGCATCTTCGAGCGGGACGAGCAGGCCGCCTGGCGCGCGCACGCCTTGGTGGAAGTAACCGCGCTGCGGCGGCGCGATGAATGGCAGCCCGCCGTGGGCCGGGTGGCGGTCACCACGCCGGGCGTGCTGGGCACGAACTTCTTTGCGGGCCGCGCTGTGGAACTCACCGGGGTGCTGCGCGAACCGCGCGGCGCGCTGGCGCCGGGCTTGTTCGACTACCGCGCCTTCCTCGCGTGGCAGGGCGTGCGGTTCCAACTCCAGTGCGCGGACACGAACGACTGGCGGCTGGCTGCCGATTTCCCGCAGCCCGCCGCGCCGCCCGCCGCCGACCAATTCCGCGACTGGGCGCAGCGCACGCTCGCGCGCGGCCTGCCGGTGGAGGACGTGGAACTGCGCCTGCTGTGGGCGATGACCCTCGGCTGGCGAACCGCGCTGACCGACGAGGTCGCCGAGCCGTTCATGCGCTCGGGCACGATGCACATTTTTGCGATCAGCGGACTCCACATCGCGCTCATCGCCGGCATCCTCGTCGCCGTGCTGCGCGCGGCCCAGCTTCCGCGCGGCGCGTGCGGCGCGGTCATCGTGCCGCTCCTCTGGTTTTACACGGCGGCGACCGGCTGGCAGTCCTCGGCCATCCGCTCGACCATCATGATGGCCGTCATCATCGTGGGCTGGTCGTTGCGCCGGCCGGGCAACCTGCTCAATTCGCTCGCCGCGTCCGGCTTCATCATCCTGCTGTGGCAGCCGACGCAACTGTTTCAGGCCAGCTTCCAGCTCTCGTTCTTCGTCGTGCTCGCCATCGCGCTGCTGCTCCCGCCCTTCGAGAATTTTCGCCAACGCCTGCTCCAGACCGACCCGTTCCTGCCCGACGAACTGCGCCCGCGCTGGCAGCGCTGGCTCGACTGGCCGGTGCGGTTCGTCACGACCAGCTTCGCCACCTCGCTCGCCGCGTGGCTCGGGTCGCTGCCGCTCATCGCGCACTACTTCCACCTCGTCACGCCCGCGAGCCTGCTGGCCAATCTGGTCGTCGTGCCGCTGGGCGGCGGCGCGCTCATGTGCAGCCTCGGCGCGCTCATCACCGGCGACTGGCTGCCGTGGCTGACCGACGCCTTCAACCACGCCGGCTGGTTCTTCATGCGCGGCATGGTCGGTTTCAGCCGGTGGACCACCACGCTGCCGCTCGCGTATTTCCACGTCCGCGCGCCGACGGCCTTCGAGTTCTTCGCGTTCTACACGACGGTTTTCCTGCTCGTCGGCGGCTGGTTCTGGACGGAAGGCAAGCGCCGCTGGTCGTGGGGAATTTTCCTTTCGTTTGCCGTCGTCTGGTTTGTGGCTGAATTCCGCACGCGCGACGAAGTGCGACTGACGGTGCTCGGCCACGGGGCAAACGCCGTCCTCTGCGACGCGCCGGGGCGCAACCGCGACCTGCTCGTGGACTGCGGCGGCGAATCAGCGGCGGACTTTCTGGTGAAGCCGTTCCTGCGCGGGCAAGGCCTCGGCACCCTGCCGCACCTCGCGCTCACGCACGGCGACCAGCGTCGCGTCGGCGGCTTTCCTGTCATCGCCGCCGAGTTTGATCCGGTGCTCACCTTCACCAGTCCGGCGCGCTCGCGCTCGCCCGCCTATCGCGACGCGCTCAAGCAGCTCGAAGCGAGTCCGACCCGCTGGAAAACCATTTCCGCTGGCGACCGCGCGGCCGGCTGGGAAGTCCTGCATCCCGCCGCCACGGACAAGTTCGACCGCGCCGACGACAGCGCGCTGGTGCTCCGGGCGGAGTTCCACGGCCTGCGCGTGCTGCTGCTCTCGGAACTGGGTGCCGCCGGCCAGCAGGCGCTGCTTGCGCGCGGCGGTGACTTGCGGGCCGACCTCGTGATCGCCGGCCTGCCGGAACAGGGCGAGCCGCTCGCCAGCGAATTGCTCGCCGCCATCCAGCCCCGGCTCATTGTGCTGACGGACGCCGAGTTTCCCGCCACGAAACGACCGAAGCCGGTGTTGCTCGCCCGGCTGGGCCAGAGTGGCGCGCCGATGCTCCGGCTTGCGGAAACCGGCACACTTACCGTCACGATCACGCCGACGGAGGCCGTCATTCGCTCCGTGGAAGGCCGCGTGGTGGCGGCGCTGCGCGGTGCCTTGGGCGGCCAATAGGCCCATCGCCGGCTCGACTTTCCCGGCCGCCGCTTCTACACGTCGCGCGTGCAAGACTGGTCCTCCATGCTGCTGGCGGCGGTGGCGGTGCTGTTCATCGGCCTGTCGAAGGCGGGCTTCGGCGGCGGGCTGGGGATGCTCACCACGCCGTTGTGCGTGCTGGCCTTCGGGCCGAAGGACGCCATCGGCATCCTGCTGCCGCTGCTCTGCGCGGGCGATGCGTTCAGCGTGTATCACTACTGGGGCAAGTGGGAGCGCGCGAACCTCAAGTTCCTCCTGCCCGGCGTGGTCGTCGGCGTGGTCATCGGCGTGCAGCTCATTGGCCGGTTTTCCGCCCGCGAACTCAACGTGTGCATCGGCCTGCTGGCGGTGGCGTTCGTCGCTTTTCAACTGCTCAAGGAACGCATCTTCGCGGCGGAGGGCGCGTTCGCCCCCAACCACAAGATCGGTGTCCCCTGCGGCATCGGCGCGGGCATCACGAGCACCTTTGCGCACGGCGCGGGGCCGGTGGTGAGCCTGTTTCTCATTCCGCAGCAGATGCCCAAGGAGCGCTACGTGGCGACGACCGTGCTGGTCTTCACCTGGATCAACTGGATCAAGATGCCGTTCTTCGTCGTGGATCGCGGCATGGTGGGCCTGCCGGTCTTCGCGCCGCAGGCCATCATCACGGCGCAGACGTTTCAGCAGAGCCTCATCTTCCTGCCGTTTATTCCGGTGGGCGTGTGGCTCGGCGTGTGGCTCAACCGGAAAATTTCCGAGAAGCTGTTCATGAAGGTGGTCTATGCGATGACCTTCCTCACCGGCCTGCAGCTCATCACCGGCTTCAACCCGGCGAAGTGGCTGCGGTGAGGCGGAGCGCCGGTCTCCGACCCGGCGCGCTCAGTCCGCCGGCCCAACGCGCCGGGTCGGGGACCGGCGCTCCGCACTTGCGGGGAGAATCCCCCTTGGCGGAAGGCGGTTCGCAAATATACTGCGGCCATGCAACTGCTCCCTGCGACGCCGCTCCGGCATGCCTTGGCCGTTGGTGCCGCGTTTCTCGCCTGCACCACGGCGCTTCCGGCCGCCAACTGGCCTGCGTGGCGCGGACTGAATGGCGACGGCGCATCGCCCGAGAAGAACGTCCCGCTGCAATGGAGCGCGACGGAGAACGTGCGTTGGAAAATCGAGCTGCCCGAGCCGGGCGATTCCTCGCCCATCGTGTGGGGCGACAAGCTTTTCCTCACGCAGTCCTTTGAGAAAGAAGGCGGCCGCACCGTGATGTGCTACGACCGCCGCGACGGCAAGCTGCTCTGGAAGTCCGGCACGACGTGGACGCAGCGCGAGCAGCGTTACGGCCGGAACCCGCACTGCGCGGCGTCGCCGGTGACGGACGGCGAGCGGGTGGTCGCGTTCTTCGGCTCGGCGGGGCTGTTCTGCTGGGACATGAACGGCAAGGAGCTGTGGCGGCGTGACCTCGGCCGGCACGAGCACGAGTGGTCCTACGCCGCCTCGCCGCTCATTCACGGCGATGTGTGCGTGCTCTACTTCGGCCCCGGTCTCAACGCGCGGCTCATCGGCCTCGACAAGAAAACCGGCCGGACGCTTTGGGAACATCAGGAAGCCAAGCCGGAGGCCCGCCCGCGCACCGATGGTTTCAAGGGCCAGGAGGCGAAGGGCATCATCGGCGCGTTCACCACGCCCATCGTCGTGCGCGCCGGGCAGCGCGATGAACTCATCCAGACCTTCCCGCAGTTCACGCGCGCCTTCGACCCGCGCACGGGCCGGGCGCTGTGGCATTGCGACGGACTGAACGAACTCATTTATTGCTCGCCCGTCGCTGGCGAGGGCGTGCTGGTGGCGATGGGCGGCTTCTTCGGCACCAGCCTCGCGGTGAAGACCGGCGGCAACGGCGACGTGACTTCATCGCACCGCCTCTGGCAGACCGTCCGCACCAAGAACCGGCTCGGCACCGGCGTCATCTCCGGCGGACACGTCTTCATCCTCAACACCGAGGGCATCGCCGAGTGCCTGAACTTGAAGACCGGCGAATCCCTCTGGCAGGAGCGCGTGAAGGGCACGGGCAAGAAAGGCGACTCGTGGTCCTCGATGGTGCTGGTGGACGGCCACATCCTCTGCCTGAACCAAAGCAGCGAAACCATCGTGCTGCGGGCCAGCCCGAAGTTTGAGCTGGTGCGCGTGAACGCCCTCGACGGCGACCTGTGCAACTCCACCCACGCCATCAGCCACGGCGAGGTCTTCATCCGCACGCACAGGCACCTGTGGTGCATTGCAAAGAAGCCGTAGGAGACGACGCGGGGAGTCTCACTTGTTCTCGGTAGGAAGTCAGAGCCTCCTCACGTCGTCTCCTACGCGAAGGTTCGGCGAATTTCCTGCCGCCTCCGTGCCGTCGAAGAAGGCGTTCTAGCTCATGCCGTTGCCGCCAACCAATCCTCTCACCGCCATGACGCGCCGTCGCTGGCTGCAAGGCGGGGGCGCGCTGGCCGGGGCGTTGCTCTGGCCGCAGTTGCTCCGCGCAAAGGAGGCGCAGAAGACCGGCAGTTCCCCCGCGCGCGCGTGCATCGTGATTTACCTGCAGGGCGGCCTCTCGCACTACGAGAGCTTTGACCCGAAGCCCGACGCGCCGTCCGCCTACCGCAGCACGTTCGGCGACATCCCCACGACGCTGCCGGGCATCCACTTCGCCGAGCATTTGCCGCTGCTGGCGAAGCGCGCGCACAAGTTCAGCCTCATCCGCAGCGCCTACGTGGATTCGCCGAGCCACCCGGTCGCGATTTACCAGACGCTGACCGGCGGTGATTTGCCCGATGCCTCGGTCGAGGCGAAGAACCGCAACCTCGCGCATCCGAGCATCGGCTCCGTCATTGCGCGGGCGTGCGGGGCGCGCGCGCCGTTGCTGCCGCCTTATGTGGCGATTCCGCACTCGGGGCAGCTCGGCAACCGCGTCCACTACGCCTCGGCTGGCCCGCTGGGCGTGGCGTATGAGCCTTTGGAATCCGGCATTCCACCCGAGGACGCCCGCACGCCCTTCGGCGGCCCGCCGGACTTGGCCTTGCAGAAAAACCTTTCCGGCAAGCGCCTCGAAGACCGGCTCACGCTGCTCAACGCGCTCGGCGGCACCGCCAGTCCTGCCGCCGTGGACGGCCTCGACAAGTATCACCGCCACGCGCTCGAAATGCTTTCCGGCGGCACGGCGGGCGGGGCCTTCGACCTCACGCGCGAGCCACTGCGGCAGCGCGAGCGTTACGGCAACCACCTCTGGGGCCAGCAGACCATCCTCGCGCGCCGGCTTGCCGAGGCGGGCGTGCCGTTCACGTTGCTGGCCTACACGCTCAACCAGGAGCGCGGCCAGGACTGGGACACGCACGAGGACAACTTCAACCAGATGCGGGACAAACTGCTCCCGCCGATGGACCTCGCGGTGAGCGCGCTGCTGGACGACCTCGAAGAGCGCGGCCTGCTCGACACGACGCTCGTGGCGATGTTCGGCGAGTTCGGCCGCACGCCCAAGATCAATGCCAACGCGGGCCGCGACCATTGGGAGAAGGTCTTCTCCGTCATGCTCACCGGCGGCGGCTTGAAGCGCGGCGTGGTCGTTGGTTCGAGCACCAAGGCCGGCGATTTGCCGCTGGACCGGCCCGTCCATTTTAACGATGTGCTCGCGACCATCTACCGCCAGCTCGGCGTCGCGACCGACGAGGTCTTCCACAACGCCTTCGGCCAGCCGATTCCCGTGCTGACGCACGGCAAGGTGATTGAGGAATTGGTTTAGGCGGTCTTCTGGCCGACCGAACCTCCGGCAAAGTGAAACCCGCCGCCGGCGTCTTGCACCAGCGGCGGGCAGGCACTCCGGGTGACGGCGGTTGTCACGGGCTGGGGTGACGCTACCTACCTACGCAGTTGGATCGCGACGCATCACTCGGAGGCGCGGAGATACGAGGCGCGTCAGGCGTGATTATTCCCCGCGCGGGCTGCGGGCTGGACTTTGCGCGGGCTTCCCCGTTTCCTGTGCCGACACCGAATGCAACCTTGGCCGCAAAACTACGACCCGCTGGGCAATGCCTTCCTCTCCACACTCGTCGCCGCGCTGCCGGTGGTGGTGCTGCTCGGGGCCATCGCGTGGCTGGAAATCAAAATCCACCTCGCCGCGCTGCTCGGTCTCGGGGTCGCGCTGGTGGTGGCGCTGTTAGCCTTCAAGATGCCGGTGGACGCGGCGCTCGCCACGGCGGGCTACGGTGCGGCTTACGGGTTGTTTCCCATCGGCTGGATTATTCTCAACCTGATTTTCCTCTACCAGCTCACGGTGGATAAAGGTCTCTTCGCCGTGCTGCGCGGGAGCCTGGCGAACCTCGCACCCGACCCGCGCGTGCAGCTCGTGCTCATCGCGTTCAGCTTCGGCGCGTTCTTCGAGGGCGCGGCGGGCTTCGGCACGCCGGTGGCGGTGACGGCGGCAATCCTGATGCAGCTCGGCTTCAAGCCGCTCCAAGCCGCCGGCCTCTCGCTCATCGCAAACACCGCGCCGGTGGCTTACGGCGCGCTGGGCACGCCCATCATTGCGCTCGCGGGCGTGACGGGTCTCGACCTCCACGCGCTCTCCGCAATGGCCGGTCGGCAACTGCCGTTCTTCTCGCTCATCGTGCCGTTCTGGGTCGTGTGGGCTTACGCGGGCTGGCGCGGGATGCTCGGGGTGTGGCCGGCGGCGCTGACGGCGGGCGTGAGTTTCGCCCTCCCGCAGTTCCTCGTGTCCAACTTCCACGGGCCGTGGCTCGTGGACATCATCGCGGCAATTTGCTCGATGGCCGCCCTCGTCGGCCTGCTCAAGTTCTGGACACCCACGGACGAATGGAAACCTGCCAACGAAGCCCAAACCGCCGCCGGTGGGGCGAGCGTCCCCGCGAGCCTTGTCCCCGCAACGCCTGGCGAACCCGATGGCTCGCGAGGACGCTCGCCCCACCCACCCGCCCTGATCCGCCGCGCTTGGGTGCCGTGGATTTTGCTCTCGGTGCTCGTGTTCATCTGGGGCGTGCCGCAGGTGAAGAAACAACTCGACGCCCTCTCCGCCCCGAAGTTTGAAATGCCCCGCCTCCACAACGCCACCGTCCGCACCTTCCCCGTCGTGCCCAAGCCCACGCCAGGGAAACCCACCAAGCCGGAAGAAGCCGTCTTCAAGCTCAACTGGCTCTCCGCCACCGGCACCGGCATCCTCGCCGCCGCCATCCTCGCGGGGCTTTACATGGGCTTCTCGCTGGCGGAACTCGCGCGCGTGTATCGCCGCACGCTGTGGACCGTGCGCTTCTCGCTCATCACCATCGCGGGGATGCTCGCGGTCGGCTACGTCACGAAGTATTCCGGCACCGACGCCACGCTCGGCCTCGCGCTGGCGCAGACCGGCTCGCTGTATCCGTTCTTCGGCACCTTGCTGGGCTGGCTGGGCGTGGCGCTCACGGGCAGTGACACGGCGAGCAATGTCCTTTTCGGCAGCCTGCAAAAAATCACCGCCGAGCAGACGGGCATCAGCCCCGTGCTCATGTGCGCGGCGAACAGCTCCGGCGGCGTGATGGGCAAGATGGTGGACGCGCAGAGCATCGTCGTGGCGAGCACGGCGACCAACTGGTATGGGCACGAGGGCAGCATCCTGCGCTACGTCTTCTTCCACAGCATCGCGCTCGCGGCGCTCGTGGGCATCCTCGTCTATCTGCAAGCCTACGTCCCGCCGTTCACGGGGATGGTGGTGAAGTGAAGTCCCGCGCGGCGCAAGTCGTCTTGACCCCCCCGCGCCGGCTCACGCCAACTGTCCCTGCGTGCCGGGGGAGACCTGGACTTCCACCACGCCGTTGATGCGCCAGTGCCCGCCGTCGCGCACCAGCAGGTAGCGGAAGAACCGCGTGTGCCCGCCGCGCCCGCGCACGGACACCAGCGCCACGGCCTCGCGGCCATTGTCCTCGACCTCGCCGAAGAACACCGTCCGCCAGTAGGCGATCACCGGAAAACCGTCCTTCACCATCCGCTCGAAGGCCGCCACGTCGAACTGCTGCTGGATGCCCGGCGCGGCGAACGCCCGCGCCCGCGCGTAGTCGCCGTCCTGAAAGGCGCTGAACTGCCCCTCGATCACGGCGAGCACCGCGCGACGAATCTCCGCGCGGCTGCGCTTGAGCGGTTGGACGCCCGTGGGCGTGACGAGGAAGAAGATCAGGCACGCCGCGAAGGGCAGGGACAACGCCCGGAGCAGCCGGAGGAATTCGGCGCGGGAAAGTTCGGCGGCGGGGCCGGATGACGCGCTCGGCTGGCTCACGCGGGGCGGCGGCTACTTCGCCTTCGTGGTCAGGCCGGTCAGCGCCTTGGTGACAGCCTGCACGCCGGCGTCGTTCACGCCCGAGAGCACCAGCGCGTCCTGGACGCCTTGCAGCGCGCCGCGGAACTGCGGCGAGCCGGCGGTGGCGTTGAGCGCGCCGGCCAGCGAGTTGGCGAGCGAGGTCTGGTCGGCGGAGGAAATTTTCTTGCCCGCGATGGCGTCGGCCACCGCGCTGGCCAGGCCGGCGACGGCCTCGCCCGAGGGCTTGTTCGCCCCGGTGGCGACGGCGGCGAGGTTGGCGGCGAGCTTGTCCTTTTGTTCCGCCGAGGCCGTGGGCCGGGACTTGATGATGGCGATGTCCGCCACGAGCTTGGTGGTGTTCACCTGTGCGGCCCCGCCCTGGGGCGCGACGACAGCGGCGGCACCCGGCCGCGCGGCCGGAGCGGGCGCGGCGGCGGGGGGCCGGCCGGCGGCCTCCTTGGCGCGCTGCTTGATGACGACGGCGGCCGCCTGCCCGAAGGCGCTGGGGGCGGCGAAGACGGTGGCGAGGGCGAGGGCGAGCAGCGCAGTTTTCATGGCTTGTTGGAGTTGAGCTTGGCGCACCGTGCGCCTTCCACACGCGCGTGTCAACGGGCGGTTTCGGGCGGCGGGAACGCGAAATTTCCTTCTGTCGGCGCGCGGGTTGCGGTTCAATCCACCCGACCGCATGAGCGAATTCTGGACCCAGGGCAACCGCGCGCGCCAGCCCGGCGACCCGCTGCGCATCCTCTGGCTCAAGACCGGTCCGCTGCATCCCGTGGACACCGGCGGAAAAATCCGCACGTTCAACATGCTCCGCGAGCTGCGGAAGCGGAACCCGCTCACCTACCTCTCGCTCTGGCCCGAGGGCACGCCCGAGTCCGCCCGCCAGGACGCGCACCAGTATTCCGACGATCAGCGGTGGGTGCCGTGGCGCGAGGCGCCGAAGCGTTCGCTCCGCTTCGTCTTCCAGCTCGGCATCAACTTCGCCGGCTCGCGCCTGCCCTACGCGATTCAGAAATACCTCTCGCGGGCGTGGGCGGCGGAAATCCGTCACGCGGACGGCAGCGGCAAGTTCGACCTCATCGTCTGTGACTTCCTCACGCCGGCGGTCAACCTCTACTACGGCGACCACCGGCCGCAGACGCCCGTGCTGCTCTTCCAGCACAACGTCGAGTCGCTCATCTGGCAGCGGCACTACGAGACCGCGCAGGGCGGCGTGCGCCGCAGCTACATGCACGGCCAGTGGCAGCGGATGCGGAAGTTCGAGGCCCGCGCCTGCTCCCTCGCGGGCAAGGTCTGCGCCGTATCGGAGGAAGACGCGCGTTTGCTGCGCGAGCAGTTTCAGTTGAACAACGTCTGCGGCGCGGTGCCCACGGGCGTTGACCTGGACTTCTTCCAACTCAGCGCCGCCCCGCGCACGCCGCGCTCGCTCGTCTTCCTCGGCTCGATGGACTGGATGCCGAACATTGACGGCTGCGTCTGGTTCGCCGACGAGATGTGGCCGCTGGTGAAGCGGCAGTTCCCCGACGCCACGCTCACCATCGTGGGCCGCAAGCCCGCGCCCAAGGTGCTCGAACTCGCCGCGCGCGACGCCAGCATCAAGGTCACCGGCACCGTGGACGACGTGCGTCCGCACCTCGCGGCGGGCGAGGTGATGGTCGTCCCGCTGCGCGTCGGCGGCGGCACGCGCATCAAGATTTTCGAGGCGATGGCCACGGGCATTCCCTGCGTCAGCACGCGCATCGGCGCAGAGGGCCTGCCCGTCCAGCACGGCGAACACATCGCGCTGGCCGACACGCCCGCGGATTTTGCGAGCGAGATTTGCGCCCTCTTCGAGAACGCCGACCGCCGCCGCGCCCTTGGCCAGAACGCCCGCGACCTGGTGGAGAAGAACTTCGGCTGGCCCAGCATCAACGCCGTCTTCGAGCGCTACTGCCGCGAAACGGTGGCAGCGGCACGGCGGAGTTGACCGCGCCGAGCTTGGCTTTGAGCCTTGCCCAACCGGGCGAATCCACGCATTTTCTCAGCGTGAAGACGCTCGCCCTCGAAGACATTTACGCGAACCCGCATACCTTGGACTCGTTTTTAGCGTCTGGCGAGCCGGTGGTCGTGGTGCGGGCAGGTCAGGTGGTGGCGGACTTGGTTCCCAAGCCGGCGGCCTCCGCCGCCACGGAGCGAAAGCGTCCCGACTTCAAGGCTCGCTTCCGGCAGATGTGGGGCGCGGACGCCTTCGACAGCAAGGAGCCGGTCGCCGGGCAGTTCGCAACCCTGCGCCGTGACCGACGGCCATGAGCGCGTTCGCCGACACGAGCTTTCTCTTTGCCTTCTATTTCCCTCGCGACGCCTCGGCCCGCGCGGTGGAAACGGTGCAAGGTGCCACCGAGCCGCTGCTCCTCACGCCGTTGGTGGACTTCGAGTTCCGGCAAGCGGTCTGGTTTGAAGTCTTCCTGCGGCGTAGCGGCCAGCCACGCGGGCTGGCCGAGGTGCAGGCGCAAACGGGGCTGGCTGCCTACGAATTGGATTGCGAGGCCGGCCTGTGGACGCCGGCGCGAGTTCACTGGGATTTGCTGCTGGGCACCGGGCGGGAACTCACCCTCAAACACACGGCTAGCACCGGATGCCGCTCGTTCGATTTGCTGCACGTGGCTTCCGCCTTGTGCGCGGGCGCAAGGGCTTTCCACAGTTTCGACCTGGCCCAGTGCGACATCGCCAAAGCTGAAGGGTTGGCAGTGCCTTTGGTGAAACCGCACGAGACCAAATCTACCTGACCGGTAGTAATGCACTTCCTTGCCTTTCCGGCTCCGTCCGTTTGGTGGGCCAGTTTGAACAGCATCAGCGCCAAGGGCCTTTCCGCTTGCGGCACGTTTAGCTTCTGTGACTCACTCGCTGCGTGAGCAAAGCAAAGCAACTGCGGTTGGGCGTCCTTGGTTCCGGCAAAGGCTCGAACTTGGTCGCCATCGCCGATGGCATCGCGGCGGGCAGCGTGCCGGCGGAGATCGCCGTGGTCATCAGCGACGTGGCCGATGCCGGCATCCTCACGCGCGCACAGGAACGCGGGCTGCCGACGAAGTTCATCCCACCGGGCAAGTTCCGCACCAAGCTGGACGAGGAATCCGAGGCCGCTTACATTGCAGCGCTGAAGGAGGCGGGCGTCGAGCTGGTCGTGCTCGCGGGTTTCATGCGCATCCTCAAGGGTGAATTTCTTCGCGCGTTCCCTCAGCGCGTCATCAACATCCACCCCTCGCTGCTGCCCGCGTTCACCGGGCTGGAGGCGTGGAAGCAGGCGCTCGACTACGGGGTGAAGTTCACCGGCTGCACAGTGCATTTCGTGGACCAGGGCGTGGACACCGGCCCGATCATCGCGCAGCAGACCGTGCCCGTCCTGAGCCGCGACGACGCGGACACGCTGCACGGGCGCATCCAGGTCGCCGAGCGGCAGCTTTACCCGATGGCCATCTCCGCCCTCGCGCGCGGGCTGGTGCGGGTGGAAGGGCGCAAGGCGGTGACGCAGCCGGCGGGGTGAGCCGTTTCAACGCAAGGGCGCAAGGCCGCCATGACGCAAGGATTGAAAGACAGGCGAAGCAACTCGTTCCGCTTTTGCAAGGATCGCCGTCAACTTTGGTTGCGTGTTTCTTGGCGGCTTTGCGTCCTTGCGTCCTTGCGTTGAATCCCCGCCATGTCCTCCGGCTACATCCACACTTTCTCCGCCGGGGAGCAGGCCCGGCTCGTGGCGCAGGCGGCGTTTCTGGAGCCTTACATTTTTCCCACGATTGATTTCTCCGGCTGCGCGCGGGTGCTGGAGGTCGGCTGCGGCGTGGGCGCGGAGCTGCAAATCCTGCACCGCCGCTTCCCGCAGGCGCGGCTGACGGGGCTGGACTTCGCGGAGGCTCAACTGGCGAAGGCCCGCGAGCTGTTGCGCGCGGAACTTGCCGCCGGCGCGGTGGAACTCCGTCCGGGCAGCGCCTATGAACTGCCCTTTGCCGACGCGAGCTTCGACGGCGTGTGCCTCATCTGGGTGCTGGAGCATCTCAGCGACCCGGTGCGGGCGCTGCGTGAGGCGCGGCGCGTCTTGCGGCCGGGCGGCGTGCTGTCGGTGACGGAGGTGTTCAACGCCGGGTTGCGCGTGGAGCCGCCGTGCCCCGCGATGGCCGAGTATTGGGCGGCGTTCAACCGGCTTCAGCGCGAGCTGGGCGGTGCGCCGGACGTGGGGGCGGAGTTGGAGTCGCTCGCGCGGCAGGCGGGCTTTGGCGAAGTGCAGTTTCGCACGCTGCCGGTGCGGATGGACGCGCAGATGGGCGATCCTGCGCGTCGCCGGGAGTTCATCGGCTACTGGCGGACGCTGTGGTTGAGCGGCGCGGAACAATTGCTCGCGCGCGGCGAGGTGACGGCTGCGTTGGTGGAGGCGATGGAGGCCGAATTCGCGGCGCTGGCGGGGAACCCGGCGGCGATTTACGACTACTCGGCCCGGCAGGTTCAGGCTACAAAGCCCGCGTTGACGGTGTGAAAAAGCCGAAGAAAACCATCGCCTTTCCCCGGCGGACTTGGCAGATAAACCCCTCCACGCGCGTCGTGGAGTCGGCGAAGAAGTATTCGCGGGCGCGGGTGAAGCGGGTGGAAACGCGGCTGCGCGAGCCGGAATGATGGAAAGCGTAATGCGTAAAACGTAAAGCGTAAGCAGGGCGTCCGGACGCCACTTACTTACGCGTTACGTTTTACGTTTTACGGTCACATGAAGAAATCGGAAGCAAAGCAGACAAAGAAACCCAAGCTCCGGCTGGGCCTGCCGAAAGGCAGCTTGCAGGACGCCACCATCGAGAAGATGGCCAAGGCGGGCTTCAACGTGCAGGTCAGCAGCCGCAGCTACGTGCCCTACGTGGACGACGAGGAGCTGGAGATCCGGCTCATCCGCGCGCAGGAGATCAGCCGCTACGTCGAGCACGGCTACCTCGACGCGGGCATCACCGGGCACGACTGGATTGTCGAGAACGGCTCGAAGGTTCACGAGGTTGGCGAGTTCATCTTCAGCAAGATTTCGCGCCAGCCCACGCGCTGGGTGCTCGCGGTGCCCGAGGAGTCGGCCATCAAGTCGGTGAAGGATTTGCAGGGCAAGCGCATCGCCACCGAGGTCGTCAACCTCACGCAACGCTGGCTCAAGAAGAACGGCGTGAAGGCGGAAGTCGAGTTCTCCTGGGGCGCGACCGAGGTGAAGGCGCATGAGCTGGTGGATGCCATTGTCGAAGTCACGGAGACAGGCTCCTCGCTGCGCGCGAACAAGCTGCGCATCGTTGAGACATTGCTGACTTCCACTCCGCGCCTCATCGCGAACCACGAATCGTGGAAAGACGCTTGGAAGCGGAAGAAGATCGAGACGCTGTCGCTGCTCCTGCGCGGCGCGCTCGAGGCCGAGGCCAAGGTCGGCCTCAAGATGAACGTCCCGCGCGCCGGCCTCGCCAAGCTGCTCGACGAGCTGCCCGCGCTGCGCAACCCGACCATCTCCCAGCTCAGTCACCCCGAGTGGGTGGCGGTGGAGACGATCATTGACGAGAAGATCGTCCGCGAGATCATCCCGCAGCTCAAGGCGGCGGGCGCCGAAGGAATCATTGAGTATCCCTTGAACAAGGTGGTATATTGAGCCGTGTTTCGCCGAAGGGCGGTCGCCACTCGACCGTCCAAGGCACCGCAAAGACCAAACTAACGCTATG
>Ga0172372_10001483_pt1 | contig 36378 bp, 28 predicted proteins | sample LakKiv5m_2_FD_114544 | JGI IMG/M metagenome (GOLD analysis project Ga0172372, IMG submission 114544) | Freshwater microbial communities from Kabuno Bay, South-Kivu, Congo - kab_092012_9.5m | ecosystem: Environmental > Aquatic > Freshwater > Lake | place: Democratic Republic of the Congo... | reverse complement strand
GGCCACAGCTGGGGCGCCTTCGGCCAGGTCAACCCCGCCTTCGCCCTCGCGGGCGCCATCTCCGCCCTCGGCAAGGTGATCGTGCCCCGCCAGCCCAAGGTCTCCTACAACGTCGGGGTCATCAGCGGCGGCACCTCGGTCAACTCGATCCCCTTCGAGGTCACGATGGAGGTCGACCTGCGCTCCGTCTCGCCCGAGGAGCTGCGCAAGGTCGACGCCCGGTTCAAGGAGATCATCGAGGCCGCCGTCGCCGAGGAGAACGCCGCCCGCGCCACCACCTTCGGCCGCGTCACCGCCGAGGTGAAACTGATCGGCGACCGGCCCTCGGGCACGACCTCGCCCGACACCCCCGAGCTGCGCCAGGTCGCCGCCGTGATGCGCGCCTTCGACAAGGTCGCCGTCTGGAACATCAGCAGCACGGACTCCAACCTCCCGATCAGCCTCGGCCTCCCCGCCTTCACCCTCTCCTCCCAGTCCGCCCGCCGCGGCGGCCGCTCCCACTCGCTCGACGAGTGGACGGACGTCGAGCAGCCCACCGCGGTGCAGGACTTCGCCCTCGCGCTGGCGCTGATCCTCGGCGTCGCCGAGCTGCCCTGATTCCCCGGCGATGATCGCGGCGCACGGGCTCACCAAGGTCTTCCGGGACCGCCGCCGCGGGGAGCTCCGCGCGGTCGACGACGTGTCCTTCACCGTCGCCCCCGGCCGCATCTACGGCCTGCTCGGCGCGAACGGCGCGGGCAAGACCACGACGCTGCGGCTGCTCGCGACGCTCCTGCGCCCCACCGCCGGCACCGCCGAGGTCGCGGGCCGCGACATCAACCTGGACCCCGCCGGGGTTCGCGCGCGCGTCGGGTTCCTCGCCACCTCCACCGCCCTCTACGGCCGCCTCACCGCCCGCGAGACGCTGGAGTACTTCGGCCGCCTCCACGGCCTCGCCCCGGACGTCCTCCGCACCCGCATCGACCTGCTCGCGGGCGAGCTCGAGATGCACGAGTTCCTCGACCGCCGCTGCGACCGCTTCTCCACCGGGATGAAGCAGAAGACCTCCATCGCCCGCACCCTGGTCCACGACCCCGCGGTGATGATCTTCGACGAGCCCACCCTCGGCCTCGACGTGATGGCCGCCCGTGCCGTCGTCCGCTTCGTCCGCGCCTGCCGCGACCGCGGCAAGACCGTGATCTACTCGACCCACGTGATGAGCGAGGTGGAGAAGCTCTGCGACGTGATCGGGATCATCCACGGCGGCCGCCTGCGCGACGAGGGCTCGCTGGCCGACCTGCGCGCCCGCCACGGCGAGACCGACCTCGAGGAGATCTTCGTCCGCGTCGTCGGCGGCGAGCCCGCCCCGCCCCCGCTGCTCCCGCCCCGATGAACGCCGCCCACGTCTGGATCATCTACCGCAAGGAGCTCCGCGACGCGCTGCGCGACCGGCGCACGCTCATCTCCTCGATCGTGGTCCCCACGCTCCTGATGCCGCTGCTGCTCTTCGGGGTCGGCCGGCTGATGCAGCGCGCCGTGGCCGAGGCGCGCGAGGAGGTACCCACGGTCGCCGTGCTCGGCGGGGAGGGCGCCCCGGCGCTGCTGGCCCGGCTTTCCGGTGACGCCCGCGTGCGCCTCGTGCCCGTCCCCGCGGACTGGCGGGAGGCGATCGCGGCCAAGCGACTGCGCGCCGTGCTCGAGGTGCCCGCGCGGCTGGAGGAGCGCCTGCGCGCCGGCGAGGCCTCGCCCGCGGTCCGCATCTTCCATTACCAGGGCGAGCTGAAGTCCGAGAACGGCGCGCGCGTCACCGAGCGCATCGTCGCCGAGCACCGGGAGCGGGTGGTGACCGAGCGCCTCGCGGCGCGCGGGCTCGGCCCGGAGGCGGTGCGGCCGTTCGAGGTGCGGCGCGAAAACGTGGCCCCGCCGGAAAAGGTCGGCGGCAACCTCTTCGGCGGGCTCGTCCCGTACTTCATCATCCTACTTTGCTTCACCGGCGCGATCTACCCGGCGATGGACATCACCGCCGGCGAGAAGGAGCGGGGCACGATGGAGACGCTCCTGTGCAGCCCCGTCGCGCGCCTCGACCTCGTGCTCGGGAAATTCCTCCTCGTGCTGACGGGGTCGCTGGCATCGATGTTCTTCGTGGTGGCCTCGATGGCTGGGAGCGCCCTCCTTGGCGGGGCGCTCTTCCTCGGGTCCTCCGGGGCCGCCGCCGCGGGCGCGCTTCCGCCCGGCGCCGCGGCCGCCGGGATGGGTTCGCTCCCGACGATCGACCCGCTCGGGCTGGCCGGCGTCTTCGCGATGGTCCTGCCCGTGGCCGTGCTGTTCTCCGCCGTCGCCCTCACCGTCTCCCTTTTCGCCAAGAGCTACAAGGAGGCCCAGAGCTACCTCGGTCCCCTCATCGTGGTCGTCCTCGTGCCGGGGATGATCGCCGCCCTGCCCGGCACCGAGCTCACCGCGCGGACCGCGCTCATCCCGCTGCTCAACCTGAGCCTGGTCTGCAAGGAGATGCTCTCCGGTTCCTGGCCCTGGGGCTACATCGCGCTCATCTTCGGTTCCTCCTCGCTCTACGCCGCCGGCGCCCTCGCTTTGGCGGTGCGGATGTTCAACCGCGAGGACGTGCTCTTCCGCAGCTGAGCCCCACCGATGTCCCCCCCGCGCATCATCGCCCGCAAGCGTGACGGCCACGCCCTGACCGCGGAGGAGATCGGGGCGTTCGTCCGCGGCGCGACCGACGGCTCCTGGGCGGACTACCAGCTCTCCGCCCTCCTGATGGCGATCTGCCTGCGGGGCTTCGACGCGGAGGAGACCGCCCTCTACACGGCGGCGATGACGCGCTCGGGCGCCGTCGCCGACCTTTCCGCCATGCCCGGGATCAAGGTCGACAAGCACTCCACCGGCGGGGTGGGCGACAAGGTCTCCCTGGTGCTGGCCCCGTGGGTCGCGGCCTGCGGCGTCCCCGTGCCGATGATCAGCGGCCGCGGTCTCGGGCACTCCGGCGGCACCCTCGACAAGCTCGAGGCCATCCCGGGCTTCCGCACCGGGCTGTCGCTCGCGGAGTACCGCGACCAGGTCGCGCGCGTCGGCTGCGCCCTGATCGGCCAGACCCCCGAGCTCGCCCCGGCGGACCGCCGGCTCTACGCGCTGCGCGACGTCACCGCGACGGTCGAGAGCATCCCGCTGATCTGCGGCTCGATCCTGTCCAAGAAACTCGCCGCCGGGATCGACGCGCTCGTGCTGGACGTGAAGTTCGGGCGCGGCGCGTTCATGCCCGACCTGCCCGCGGCGCGGGAGCTGGCCGCGACGCTGGTCCGCGTGGGCCGCGCCGCGGGCAAGCAGGTGCGCGCGCTGCTGACCCGGATGGACGCGCCGCTTGGCCGGGCGGTGGGCAACGCCCTCGAGGTGACCGAGTCGATCGCCGCGCTCCGCGGCGCGGGCCCCGCGGACCTGATGGAGGTCACGCGCGCGCTCGCCGTGGAGATGCTTCTGTTGGGCGGCGTCGCCGCGGATCCCGCGCAGGCGAACGCGCGGCTCGATGCCGCCCTGAGCAGCGGGGCCGCGCTGGAGAAGTTCCGCGCCGTCATCGCCGCGCAGGGCGGCGACGCGCGCGTGGTGGATGATCCTGACCGGTTGCCGGTCGCGCGGCACGTCGAGCCGGTGTTGGCGCCTCGCTCGGGGTGGGTTGCCGCGGTGGACGCGCGGTCCGTGGCGTTCGCGGCCTTGCGGCTCGGGGCGGGCCGCGCGCGTGCGGAGGACACTGTGGATCCCGCCGTCGGGGTGGCCGGGGTGGCGGGGGTGGGGGCGGCGGTCACGGCGGGCCAGCCGCTCGCGTGGCTGCACGCGAATGACCGGTCCGGCCTGGCCGAGGCCCGCGCGTTGCTGGCCGGAGCCTTTGCGCTCGGGGAAACGGCGGTCCGGCCGCCGCCGCTGGTCGCGGACCGTCTCGCGGAGTGAGGGAGCGGCGCCTAGGCGCCGCGCTCGAGTTCCTGCAGTTCGGAGGCGGCGCGTTCCCAGGCGGTGGTGGCCTCGCCGAGCTGGTCGACCACCACGGAGAGCTCGCGGTTGAGGTGATGGAATTTGCCCTTGTCGGCGTAGGTCTCGGGGGCCTCGAGGGCCGCCGTGATCTCGGCCTGCTTGGCCTCCAGCTCCGTCACGGTCTTCTCGAGTTGCCCGACGTGCTCGCGGAATTTCCGCACCTCGGAGGCGGACGCCTTTTTCCGGGCCGGGGCGGCGGGCGCGGGGGCCGGAGCCGGCGTGGCGGCTTGTTTCGGCCGGGCGTCGGTGAAGCCGGCGGTCAGCGCGGCGCGGGCGTCGCCGGCCTTGGATTTCTCGAGGTAGTAGTCGTAGTTGCCGGCGTAGGGCGTGAGGCGCCCGCTGTGCACGTGCAGCACGTTCTCGGCGAGCGCGCGGATGAAGTGCACGTCGTGGCTGATGAAGATCAGCGTGCCCTCGTAGGACTTGAGCGCGTGGAGCAGCGCGTCGATCGACGCGATGTCGAGGTGCGTGGTCGGCTCGTCCATCAGCAGCAGGTTCGGCGGCTTCACCAGCAGGCGGGCGAGGGCGAGGCGCGACTTCTCGCCGCCGGAGAGCACGCCGATCGGCTTGTGGACGTCGTCCTTGCGGAACAGGAAGGCGCCGAGGATCGCGCGGGCCTGCTGCTCGGTGAGCTGGTTCTCGTTCGTCCGCAGCTCCATCACGTTCTCGAAGACCGTCAGGTCCGGCTTCAGGTTGTCGAGGCGGTTCTGGGCGAAGTAGCCCGTGAACACATTGCTGCCGAGCTCGCGATCGCCGCCCTGGATCGGGATCACGCCGGCGAGGATCTTGAGCAGCGTGGACTTACCCGCGCCGTTGGGGCCGACGAGCACGATGCGCTGGCCGCGTTCGGCGGTGAAGTTGAGGTCGCGGTAGACCACGTGGTCGCCGTAGGCCTGCCGGACCTGCGCGAGCTCGATCACCTTGAGGCCGGAGCGGGGCGGCTGCGGGAAGCGGAAGTTGATCCGCTTCAGCTCCTCGTGCGGCTCCTCGACGGCGACCTCCTGCAGGCGCTCGATCTGCTTCTCCTTCGATTTCGCGCGGGAGGCCATCGAGGCCTTGGCGCCGAAGCGGTCGACGAACTTCTGCAGGTGGGCGATCTCGCGCTGCTGGTTCTTGAACAGCGCAGCCTGCTGGTCCTTGCGGGCCTCCTTCTCCTGCAGGAAGTTGTCGTAGTTGCCGTGGTAGTAGTGGAGCCGCCCGCCGCGCAGCTCCAGCATCCCGGTGCAGAGCGCGTTGAGGAAGGCGCGGTCGTGCGAGATGACGACGAGGCCGCCCGGGTAGCGGGTCAGGTAGTCCTGGAACCAGAGCAGGGCCTCGAGATCGAGGTGGTTGGTGGGCTCGTCGAGCAGCAGCAGGGCGGGCTCGGCCACGAGCAGGCGGGCGAGGTGGGCGCGCATCACCCAGCCGCCGGAGAAGGTCTTCGCCGGCAGGTCGGCGTCCCCCTCGCGGAACCCGAGGCCGGCGAGGATCTTCCGGGCGCGCGGCTCCAGGGTGTAATCGATGTCGAAGTCATCCTCCGTGGGCTCGAGGCGCTTCCCGCTGGTGGCGATGTGCAGGATGGTCTCCTCGCCGGCGGGCGCGCTCTCCTGCGGGAGGAAGCCGAAGTCGGCCCCGCGTTCCCACTCGATTGTCCCGGTGTCCGGCCGCTCCTCGCCGAGGATCAGGTTGAAGAGGGTCGACTTGCCCGCGCCGTTCGGCCCCACCAGCCCGAGGCGGTCGGTGCGGGCGATGAAGAGCGACACCTCGGCGAACAGCTCGCGGGTGCCGTAGGACTTGGAGACATCGGCGATCGTCAGCATCGAAACCGGCGACGACACCGCCTCGCGCCCGGGGCGTCAACCGTGGCGTGCGCGCCGGCGCCGCGCCTCACCGCGCCCGGGCGAGGGCGACGCACCCCGCGACCGCCACGAGGCCGCCGAGGATCGCGCGCTTCCCGGGCCGGTCGCCCTCCAGCCAGAACGCGATCGGCATCGCCAGCAGGGGCGCGGTCGCCGCGATCGGCAGCACGAGACCGCTCGGCGTGGTCGCCAGCGCCCACTGGTAGCACCCGACGCCGATCACCGGCCCCGCGAGGCCGTTCGCCACCATCCAGCCCCACCCGGCCCCGGGCTGGTCGGTGGCCCCGGGATGCCGGTAAGGCGCCCACGGCGACTCCGCCGTGCGCCCCCACCGTCCCTGCACCGCGAACCAGAGCGCGGTGAAAAGCAGGCCGGCCAGAATCCGCTGGTAGGCCGCGGTCAGCCCGAAGGTCGCGTTCCCCACCAGTTCCCCCGCCGCCTCCGCCACCTGCACCCCCTTGCGGCTGACGAGCGCGCCGAAGCCCTGGCCGCACGCCGCGAGGAAGGCGAACCCGAGCGCCGCGGCGCCGCCCGCCGTCCGCCCGCCACCCCCTCCCGGCGAGAGCGCGAGCGCCACCCCGCCGAGGATCACGGTGCCCCAGAGCATCTCGGGCGCGGTGATCCGCGTGCCCAGCCAGAGCCATTCCCCCGCCGCCGCCAAGGGCGCCGCGAGGCATTGGACGATGAGGACCGTGAGGCGCGAACCCAGCCGCGGCAGGGCCGCGTAGACCGCCAGGTCGCCGAGTCCCATCCCGATCACCCCGCTGAGGAGGAACCAACCCGTGCTCGCGCTGCCGAGTCCCCCGCCCACCGTGTGCGCGATCGCCCCGAGCACGAGCGTCGCCACCACCAGCCGGCCGAGGTTTGCCCGCGCCGGACCAAAGTGCCGCAGGCTCCGGTTCGCGCAGCTCGCGCTGAGCGCGAAGAAGGTGGCGGCAAACAGCGCGGCGAGCATCCCCTGACGGAGCCGTCAGCGGCCATCCCACGCAAGGGGCAAACGGCGGCTTCGCCGACCGGGAAAAAAAGTGGCCGGCCGCTTACCCCTAAGCGGCCGGCCTTTGCTTTCTTAGTTACCCCAAAACTCCCGCTAGGCGGGAGAAGTCTTGAAAGTGATGAGCAGAGGAATAGGCACAGTGGTGCCCGGGTCAATGAGAAGTTTTCAAAATCTACCATATATTTTTTAAAACATTCCGGGATATGGTTTTAACGGATATCAACTTTTCTACTTACCCGGCCTGGCACCGGTGGAATCCCGCCGCCTGGCTGCGCGTGGCAGGTCCGGACGCCCTCTCGTTCCTGCAGGGCCAGTGCTCTCAGGACCTCCGGCCGCTCCGGGATGGCGGTGCCGCCGCGACCTATGGGTTGTGGCTCTCGCTGAAGGGCAAGGTGGTCGGCGACAGTTTCGTGCTCCGGGGCGGGGCGCCGGATGAGTTCTGGGTCGGCAGCTACTTCACGCCCGCCGCCACCCTGCTCTCCCGCCTTGAAGCCTTCCTCATCGCCGACGAGGTGACGCTCGAGGACCAGACGGTGGCGTGGACCGGGCTCAGTCTCCTCTCGACCGCGCCCGAGGGCCCCGCCGCGGGTCCGGACGCCTTCCGGTTTCCGGGCCGGCGCCTCGCTGCGGGCAACGTGGAGTGGGTGGGCCGGCGCGAGGTCGCGGCCGCGCTGCCGCCGCCGCCGGGGTGCGAATTGGACGCCGCGCGGATGAAACTGCTGCGCCTCGACGCGGGGCTGCCGGCCATTCCCGAGGAGTTCGGCCCCGCGGATCTCCCGCAGGAGGCGGGGCTCGAGGACGCGGCGGTGTCGTTCCAGAAGGGCTGCTATCTCGGTCAGGAGGTGATGGCGCGGCTCAAGGCGATGGGGCAGGTGCGGCGGCAGCTCTGGCGCGTGGCCGGGGAGGGCGACGTGGCCCCGGCTCCCGGCACGGCCCTGCGCGGCCCGGAGGATCGGCCGGTTGGCGAGGTGAGGGGCGCCGCGGCGGATGGTCGCGGAGGATGGATCGGACTCGCGATGATCAGCTTGCTCCACGCGCCCGCTGACGGGCGCTTGCTCCTGCCCGGCGAAGCGCGCCCCAGCGTGCACCGGCGGCCCGCCCCGTGAACGAGCTGGAGCAACTCACCCAACTCTGCGCGCGCCTCGGGGCCTCGCCGGCCCAGGCCGCCGTGATGGCCGCGCAACTGTCACGGCGCGCCGACCAGCTCGCCCTCGAGCGGTCGATCCCGCGCGCGGCCGCCCTCGCCAGCCTCCTGGAGGTGGTGGTGCAGGGACGCGCGGGCGAGGTGCCGGCCCGGTTCCGGCCTCCCGCGGGCCCGGCCGAAGCCGGAGGTTCGGCGCCTGCCGTTTGAAACGCCCTTGCCCGCCTCCGCGCACGAGGACTTGCGCAACCTGCCCGCGCTGGTGAAGGTCGGGCCTGTCGATGCCCTCCCGCCGCACCGTGTTGCCCATCCTGGTCCTTTTGCTGGTCCTGCCGGTCGCGGTCCGGGCGCTGCCGCGGTCCGTCACGCCCGAGGAACTCTCGGTCCTCACCACAGCGCTCCAGCGCGTCGCGGACGACTTCCCCCGTTGGGCCTACACGGAGCACCGCGTGATGCGCGATTCGGCCGGCAAGGTGAAGTCGGAGCAGATCCTCCGGCACGACCCCTCCAAGCCGTATGAGCAGCAGTGGACGCCCGTGATGATCAACGGCCGCGAACCTTCCGACCGCGACCGCGCCAAGTACCGCCGCCGGGGCGAGGAGGCGGACCCGGAGCGGCCCTCCGCCCCGCGGCGCGGCTACCCGACGTTGGGCGAGGCGATCGAGCTCGGCGGGTCCATCCTGGCGGAGGAGACCGCGACGCACTGGATCTTCGAGCTGCCGCTGCGGCGCACCGACAACCTGCGCTTCCCGCCCGAGAAGTTCCGGGTTCAGGCGCGCCTGCGCAAGGAGGGGGAGGTGCTCGAGAACCTGTCGGTGCTGCTGCGCGAGTCGTTCCGCGCCAAGCTGGTGCTCAACGTGAAGGCTGGCGACGCCACCCTCGACTTCGTGCAGGTCGATCCCCAGGCGCCGCCGGCGCTCGCCGGGATCAGCGGCGACGCGGACTGGTCGATCCTCTTCTTCTCCGGCGGGGCCTCGATGGACCTGAAGCGCACCGACCTGCGCCGGGTGAAGCCTTACGCGGAGCGCTTCGAGGTGAAGATCGGCACGATCAAGGCGATCGACTTCTGATCCCCGCCGTCCGGCTCCCGCACGGAGACCGCAACTTTTCCCGGACCGCGGGGTTCTGCCGGTGAACCCTAATGAACCCGCCGCGTCGCCCGTCCCTCCCGTGAACGCGGAGGAAGAGTTCACCGCCTTTATGCGTGCCTACCAGGATACGGTCTTCGCCACGGCCGTCCGGCTCACGGCCAACCGCGCCCAGGCCGAGGACATCGCGCAGGAGGTGTTCCTGCGGGCGCACGCGCGGTTCGCCCAGCTGCGGGCCAGCCCGACGGCCGGCGGCTGGCTGAAGACGGTGGCCACCAACCTCGCCCTCAACCACCTCACCCGCTACCGGAACCGGTGGCGTTTCTTCTCCGAGCTGCGCCGCGAGGAAACCGGCGAAGGCCCGGGACCGGAGGTGGAGTTCGCCGCGCCCGACGAGCCGCGCGCCCCGGTGGAGGCCGCGGAGCGCCGCGCCCAGGTGGAGCAGGCCCTCGCCGCGCTGCCCGACCACCAGCGGGTCCCGCTGGTCCTCTTCCATTACGAGGACCTGCCGTACGACGAGATTGCCGCCCGGCTCGGCGTCTCCCTTGCCAAGGTGAAAACGGACCTGTTCCGCGGCCGCGCCGCTCTCGCGGCCGCGCTGCGCGGTGCCGGCTCCCCCCACGATTCCTTTTCCCGATGACCCCGCGCCCCGCCCCCCCCCGCCTGCCTCCGGAACCGGATCCCCTCGCGGCGTGGACCCACGCCACGCTGCGGGCACTGCCGTCGCCCACCGCGCCCGCCACGCTGGCCGGCCGGGTCCTGGCCGAGCTGGCCCGTCGCGAGGCCCGGCCCTGGTGGCGCCGCGAGGTCGCGGGCTGGCCCCGTTCCGCGCGGTTGATCTTCGTCCTCACCGCCGGCGCGGGAGCCATCCTCAGCGCCGCCGCCTTCCACGGCGGCACGGAACGCCTCGCCGCTGTCCTCGCGCGCCTGACCGACGCGCTCGCGCCGCTCGCGGCCCTGGGGCCGGCGGTGCTCCGCGCCGTCGCGGAACTCCCCGCGGCGTGGCTGCAGGGGCTCGGCTTCGCCTTCTGCACCAGCCTGGCCGCCGTGCTCGCGCTCGTCCTCACCCTGACCCGTCTGCTGGCGCCCCGCGCCTGAACCATCCGCTCCCTTTTCCCGATGAACTCCCCGTCCTCCGCCACGTTGGCCATCCGGTCTCTTTCGAGCGCCTTCCGCGCGCGGCTTGGCCGGTTGCTCGGATGCTTGCTCGCGCTGGGGTGCGGACCGCTGCGGGCGGCGGACACGCCTCCGGCCGAGGTTCCGCCCGCGCACGTGACCGTCGAAAAGCGGATCCGCGTGGAGCCGTCTCTGGGGAGCGACCAAACCGTGGCCGCGGGTGAGCGCCGCCGTGAAGCGGTCAGCATCGGCGGAGCCCTGGAGGTGGCTGGCGAGGTGACGCGCGACGCCGTCGCGATTTTCGGCTCCGCGGTCGTGCGGCCCGGCGGGACGGTGGGCAAGGATCTCGTGGGCGTATTGGGCTCCGTCGAGCAACGCGGCCGGGTCGAGGGCGGCGTGGTGGTCATTGGCGGGTCCGCGGTGATCGACGGTCCGGTCGGCCGCGAGGTCGTCGTGGTCGGGGGTACGCTCGAGCTCGGTCCCCGGGCGGAGTTGACCGGCGGCTATGTGCTGGTCGGCGGGCACGTCCGCCGGGATCCGGCCGCCAAGGTCTCGGGCCCCGCAATCGGCGTTATCGCCATCCATTCATCGGAGACCTGGTCCGGGGCGATGACCTGGCTGCGGACGTGCCTGCTCTGGGGGCGGCCGCTCGCCTTCCGCGACGGCCTCGGCTGGGCGTGGTCTATCGCGGCCGGATTCGTCGCGCTGTACCTTTTGTCCGCCCTGATCTTCCGGGGTCCGGTCGAGCGGGCAGTGGACACGTTGGGCGCGCGCCCGGGCCTGACGCTCCTGACGACCGTCCTGACCGTGATCTGCACGCCGGTGGTGCTCACGGTGCTTTCCGTCTCGGTGGTCGGGCTGGTGCTCGTGCCGTTCCTGGCGCTCGGCCTGCTGGGTGCCCACATCCTCGGCCAAGCCGCCTTGCGGATCTGGCTCGGTCGCCGGCTGCTGGGCGCGCTCGGCGGCGGGCGCAACAGCCTCGTGCTCGCGCTGCTCCTCGGCGCCGCGGTGATGCTGCTCCTCTACACGGTGCCGTTCCTCGGCTTTGCGCTGGTGCTCACGCTGACCTGGCTCAGCGTCGGCGTGATGGTGCTGGTCGTGGCGCTCGGCCTGCGCCGCGCGCCGGCCCCCGGGGCAACCCCGCCGGCCGCCGCCGCGGCATCGGGCCCCGCTCCCGCCGGCGCCGCCGCCCCCGCGGCCGAGCCCGCCCCGGAGCCCGGGCCGGCCGCCGCGCCCGCGCCGCCTCCGGCTGGGGACGCGTGGGCGGATCCGGCCGCCTTGCCACGGGCCGGTTTGCGCGTGCGCCTCGCGGCGCTGGCGATTGACGCGCTGGTCGTCGGCATCGTGGTGGCGCTGGCCCACGCGCTGGCGCCCGCTTTCCTGCTCGTGCTCGCCGGCTACGGCGCCGTCCTCTGGCGTCTCCGCGGCACGACCATCGGCGGCACCGTGTTCGGCCTGCGGGTGGTGCGGACCGACGGACGCGAGGTGGACTGGACCACGGCGTGCCTCCGCGCGCTCGGCTGTTTCCTTTCGCTGCTCCCGCTCGGCCTCGGGTTTCTCTGGATCGCTTTCGACCGGGACCGCCAGGCGTGGCACGACAAGGTGGCCGGCACCGTGGTGCTGCGCGTCCCCCGCGGGGTCGCGCTGGCCTGAATGACCTCGCGAGGGAGGGACCGCCCCGGTGCCTATGCGCGTCTCCCGGCCGGAATCACTTCCGGCGGGGACGTGCCCGAGGCGGTCCCAAATTGGGAACGAGAAGGCGTGGGGGCGCTCAGGGTCCCGGTTCCGGGCGCTCCACCGGGGTGCAGAATTCGGCGGGCGGGTTACGGGTCGGAGTCCTGCCGGTCATCCGCGCGGGAGTCGCGGCCTCCGGAGCGAGCGCGGCGGTGCGTATCAGGGTAAACCGGACCCGCGATTCCTCCGCGGCCTCCGTCCAAGCCACCAGAATTTCATCCGGGCCATGCCGGGCGGTGCGCGGAAAACCGCTGGCGCGGGCCTGCGAGGAGGCCGCGATGAGGAGCGGTCCGGACAAGGTGCCGTCCGGGAAGATCCGGCGGGCGTAGATGCCGGCCTCCTGGGCGCCGCCTCCGATTTCCATCCAGGTCACGACGGCGCTCCCATCCGCGAGCATCACGGTGTCAATCCGGCCCATCGGTTGCCCGAGGTCGATCGCCAGTGGGGGCCCAAGGGTTCGGGCCCCGTCGCCGGAGTACCGGGCCTGGACCCGGGGATGGCCGCCCGCTGCGGTGAACCAAGCGACGGCGAGGGCGTGGCCGAGCGCGTCGGCGGCGGGCCCGTTGACGGGGCAGGCAGGGATGATCCAGCCATCGTCCCGGAGGGGTGCGGTGGGGCCCCAGCTGGAGGTGGCAGGGTCGAAGACGAGAAACCGGCTGTCGCGGATTTCGCCGCGCGCGCGGCCCCGATAGGCGACGAGGACGCGGCCATCGCCGATCTTGGCCGCCGTGTTCTGGCAGCAGCTGCAGACGTCGGGATCCAGGAGCCAATCACGGAGCGCGGTGCCATCGGGTGCGATGATGCGGCCCATCAGGCGCATGCTGGGCATATGGGGGGCGTGCGGATCGGGCGGGGGGCGCGGAGTTCCAGGTGCGGGTCGCGGGCGAGGGGAGGCGCCAGGGTCGCGTTGCCGGGCGCTTTCGAGCCAGACGGCGAGGGTATTACCCGCTGCAAGCGGAGCGAGGGCGACGAACTCGTGGCCGAGTCGGGCCGGGGCGCGCCAGGTGCGCCCCCCGTCCACGGAGCGCGAGAACCATCCGTCGTAACCGCGGGCATCCGGGGCCGCGCGCTGGAACCACTGGGCGGTGAGGGCGCCATCGGTGCCGACGACCACGGATGCGAAATCGGCCCAGTTTTCCTGCAGGAGCGGGTTGGTGACGATCGGGCGTGCGGGGGACCACGCACCGGTGCCCGGCAGCAGCGAGGCGAGCCAGAGCGTACGCGCGCCTTCCGCGGCGCCGGCCGGGGGCGGACCGTAGTAGGTCAGGTGCACCGTGCCATCCGGCGCGGTGGCAAGGTTCGCGCAATGGGTCCCGGGGCCCGGCGAAGGCAGGGGCGCGGCGGTGCCTGCGACCAGCGCGAGGGCCCCGGAGATGAGGAACAGGAGGGGGCGCATGGCCTCAAAATCCCACCCGGACGCTCAGTTCCGCGGAACGAGGGTCCGCGAGGCGGCGCATCGTGGTCCCGGCCACCGGCTCGTATTCCTCATCGAGCAAATTGCGGCCGCGGACGGTCAGCCGCCACCGTCCCCACTGGTAGGAGGCGGAGGCGTCGAGCGTCACGTAGCCCGCGGCAACGACGGAATTGTTCGTGTTGCCGAAGCGGTCGCTCACCCAACGGGGACCCCCGCTGAGGGCGAGGCCGTTGGCGAACCGCTTCGCGACGAAGACATTCGCGACCCACTCGGGCACGTTGCTCGGGCGTTTGCCGGCGCGGGAAATCACGCCGGTGCCGAGGTTCTCGTTGAAGTCCTCGAAGCGGGAATCCGTGTAGGCGAGGTTGCCTTCGAGTCGCCAGCCGTCGCCGGGCGAGACCGCCACGGCGAGCTCGGAACCCCGGGAATGCTGGGCGCCGATCTGCTGGCTGATGCGCAGGCCGGTGATGGGGTCGAGGGTGCTGGTCAGGAGGTCCTTCTTCAGCAGATCGAATACGGCGAGGGTGGCATCGAGCTTGCCGCCAAGGAATGTGCCCTTGACCCCGGCCTCGTACTGCCGGCCCTGCTGGAGGGAGTAGTCGGCCTGGGCGGTATTGAGCGAGACGAGCTGGGTCACGGGCTCAGCCGCGCGGGAGAAGGAGGCGTAGGCGTTGACGGATTTCGACAGGATCCAGACGCCGCCGACGCGGCCGGTGTAGGTGCGGTAGCCTTTCTTGAACGTGGAGAAGGGCACCGGCACGGTCGTCGTGTTGTTGGCGAGCGTGTCACGCTGCAGCGCGATATGGTCGTAGCGGACACCGGCCACGGCCCGGAAGGTGGGGGTGAGGTCGAGCACGTCCTGGAAGTGGAACGCGTGGGTCTCGACGACGATGCGGGAAGTCTTCTGGAACCGCGACGCGGGCGCGAAGCCGACGTTGGGATTGTAGAGCGATACGGCCGGAATGGCGGTGATCTGGATGCCGGCAGCGCCGCCACGGATCTGGTCGTTGCGCTCGAACACGGTTCCGAGGAGGAAGCGATTCGCGCGCCCGGCGAGCGGCCGCCTCACCGTGAGGTCGAGCCGGTTGCCGTAGAGGACATCGTCGCGGTAGATGAGCGTGAGGCCGCCGCGGGTGATGTTGCGGGCGACCGGATTCCACGTGTTGCTCTCCGTGTTCTTCCACTTGAGCAGCTGCGTCGCCGCGTAGGCCTCGTTCCGCAGCTCGATGGCGGGTGCCAGCCGGAGATCGGCGCGCACCCGGTTGAAAACGTTTTCCGTCGTGGCGTAGTTGTCCGCGAAATTATAGTTGGTGCGGCGGGCCGCGGGATCGACGCGCGGGTTGACCATCCGGTCGGTCGCGGAATTGAAGGTGCGCACCTCGACGGGGGCGTTGGCGACGAGGGTGTTGACCACACCGTCGTAAATCGTCGGGTTGCCGTAGTAGCTCTCGTTCCAGTCATCGAGGAACGTGCCCCACCAGCTGAGCGTGAGATTATCGGACACCTGCCAGGCGAGGGCCAGGGCGACGGCGTCGTAGCGCTGCGAGTTGCGCTCCTGGTAGCCGTTGGTGCGCTGGTGCGAATAGTCGGCGCGGTAGCTGAGGGCGGGCTTGCCGCCAGCCGTCGCGGTCGGGATCAGCGGGCCGCCGATGCCGAGCCCGAGACGGTAGCTGCCCCAGGCCCCGAGACTGGCAAAGCCGTCCCCGCGGAAGACCGGCGACGGGGCTTTCGAGATGTAGTTCACGGCGCCGCCGATCGCTCCCTCACCGAACATCAGGCCGTCGGGTCCCTTCAGGACCTCGATGCGGTCCAGGATGAAGGAGTCGACCGTACGGGAGCTTTGCGAGGCGGTGTTCTGGCGGATGCCGTCGCGCAGGATCGTGACGTTGTTGCCGCCGAAACCGCGGGAGGAATAGCTCGGGATGGATCCGAACTGGGTCCCACCGGTCATGCCGACGGCGGCCTCCACGGCCTCGACCGCCGTGCGCAGGCCGCGCAACTGCATCATTTCCTGGGTGATGATGGAGACGCTGGCTGGAAGCTCGCGGCTGGTGAGGCCGAGGCGCGAGCCCGAGTTCGCGATGGCTTCTAGGGGGAGGGAGAAGTGATTTTCCTTTGCGGCGGTGACATCGAATCGGTCGAGCTGCACGGCAGCTTCGGCCGGTGCACCCGGGGAGGGCGCGGCACCGCGCAGGGCGGGCGTCAGGAGGCTCGCGCCAAGGGCGAGGGCCGGAATGAAGTGGTGACGGTGGGAGCGGAGGAGAGCCATGAGAGAAGGCGGCGGAGGAGAACACCCGGTGCGTGCCGCCAGCGACCGGATGCGGGGGAGATCCCGCCGGAAGGCCCGTTTTGATGGGCCCGTTCACGGCAGGGTTGGGCGACCATCAAACCCTGGGGGCCAAAGCCCGCTCCAGAGGGATCAGGTGGCCAGGTGCACACCCGGTCAGCCCTTCGCGCACCGGCGCAGCGGTGCGGTTGGGCCCGGGCGCAGGATCAACCGCGGGGCGGCGGGACGGGCACGGGTTCGTGCCGTACGATCAGGGGCCCGGAGAGAACCCGGGGCCAGGCGTCACGGGGCGCCGGAGAAACGATCACCGCGGGGCGGTGCAGCGCGAGCAGGAGTTTTTCGGAGGAGGCCTCCACCGCGGCGGGCAGTTGCTGCTTCGCCACTGCCCGGGCGGCCTTCACCTTGACGCACAGGTTGCAGGGTTTCGCGGGATCAAAGGTCCGGCTCAGCGCCTCCATCACGGATGAGCTTTCCGCGTAGCCCGCGAACATCTTTCCCCAAGCCAGCACTTGCACCGCGTCGAGCAACGCCCCGTTCGCGCAGAGCCACGCGAAGATGAGGGCGATGCTGGGCAAGCGTCGTTTCAAGGCGCGGGGGAAGGATCAGGATTCCTTTTCTGCGTCAAGTCGGCGTTTGATCAAAGAGGATCTCGCCCGGCGAGTCGGCGCCGGCATCAGCCGTTCCGCTCCCGCCAGCGGTGCAGGTCCTCGGGGGTGTCCAAGTCCGCGGCCAACTCCGGGAGCTCGACGGCCGCCACCGGCGGGTCGCCGCCGTTGAGGAGCTCACGCGCGCCCGCCTCGCCGGTGAGCGCCGCGAGGCGCGGGAACAGGCGCCGGTGGAACAGCGCCGGCGCACCGTGGCGGCCGGCGTATCGGGCCGCCACCACGTCGCGCCCGCTGGCGTGGTGCGCCGCGATCAGCCGCCGGATCACCGTCGCGTCGAGCGCCGGCTGGTCCGCCAGCACCACCACCGCCGCCTCCAGCCGCCGGGAAAACTGCGCGAGCGTCGCGATGCCCTCCCGCAGCGACGACGCCATCCCTTCCGCCCACGCGGCATTCTCGACCACGAGCACGGGGTGCGGCGCGAGCAGCGGGCGCAGCGGCGCGGCGTGGGCCCCGAGCACGACCACCACCGGCCAGACGGGCGCCGCGAGCGCCGCCTCGACCGCGCGCACGAGCAGCGGCCGGCCCCCGACCTCGAGCAACTGCTTCGGTTGGCCCATCCGCGTCGACGCGCCGGCCGCCAGGACGATGAGGCCGCAGGGGAACGGGCGTTCCGCGACCGGCGCCGGCGAAAGCGCGTCAGCCATGGATTGGGCCCTCCCGTTCGCGCAGCGGCCGGCCGTCGCGCCCGCCCAGCACCGCCTGCATTTCCGCGAGGATCGCCAGCGCCACCTGCTCCGGGCCGTCCGCGCCGAGGTCCAGGCCTACGGGTGCGCGCAATCTCCGCCCGAGTTCCGCGGCGGCCGCGGGCGCGGTCGCCGCGAGGTCGGCGAGGATCCTCTCGGCGCGCCGGCGCGGCCCCAGCAGCCCGACGTAGGCCAGCGGCCGTCCGAGGAGCGCGCCTAGCAGCGGCCGGTCGTGCACGTAATGATGGGTCATCACCACCACGAGCGCATCGGGCCCCGGATCGAGCCGCGCGACCAGCTCGGCCGCGGGGGCCGTGACCACGGTGTCGGCGGCCGGGAAACGCGCGCGGGTCGCGAACGCCGGCCGCGGATCGGCGACGGTCACGTGCCAGCCCAGCGTGCGCGCGAGGGAAGCGACCGGCCGGGCGTCCTCCCCGGCGCCGAGGATGAAGAGCGCCGCCGGCGGCGGTACGGGTTGCTCCCATTCCCCGGCTCCGGCGGGGTCCTCCGTAGCCCCGGCGAGGCGGGTGCCCCAGCGGAGTGGGTCCGGGCCGTCGTGGCGCACGCGCAGCCGCACGGTCCGGCGCGCGGCCGCCGCCGCGCGGAGTTCCGCGGCCCAGGCCGGCGGGGCGGTGACCCGCTCGAGCAGCACCCGCACGACGCCGTGGCAGCCGAGCCCGACGCCCCAGACAAGATCGTTCTCGGCGGTGGTGTCATAGGTCACCGCCTCCGGGACGCCGCGCGCCAACACGCCACGGGCCCGTTCCACCAGGTCCTCCTCGAGGCAGCCGCCGCTGATCGCGCCGAGGCGGTCGCCGGCCGCGGTGATCAGCAGCCGGGCGCCGGGCCGGCGGTAGGAGGAGCCCTCGACGCGCACGAGCGTCGCGAGGACCGCGGGCAGGTGGCGCGGCTCGGCGAGGGCGGTCGCGATGGCGGCGAGTTCCGGCATCCGCGCGGCGCCCGGGTCAGAGGGGTTCCTCGACCACCGGGTTGGTGAGCGCGCCGATCCCCTCGATGTCCACGGTCACCTCGTCGCCCGGCTGGAGCCACACCGGCGGGTTGCGGGCGAAACCGACGCCGTGGGGGGTGCCGGTGAGGATGACCGTGCCGGGCAGCAGCGTCTTGCTCGCGCTGAGGAACGCGATGATCGCGGGCACATCGAAGATCATGTCGTCCGTGCTCCAGTCCTGCATCACCTGGCCGTTGAGCACGGTGCGGATGCGGAGCGCGTTCGGGCGGGGGAGCTCGTCGGGGGTGACGAGCACGGGGCCGAGCGGGCAGAAGGTGTCGAAGCTCTTGCCCTGGCACCACTGGCCGCCGCCGCCGTCCCGCTGCCAGTCGCGGGCCGAGACGTCGTTGGCGCAGGTGTAGCCGAGCACGTGGTCGAGGGCGTTCTCGCGGGTGGCGTTGCGGCAGGCGCGGCCGATGACCACGGCGAGCTCGCACTCGTAATCCACCTTCGTGCTGGGCAGGTGGCGCGGCAGCTGGATCGGCCCGCCGGGGTGCTGCACCGCGGCCGTATTCTTCATAAACAGCACCGGGTGCGGCGGGAGGGGCGAGTTCGACTCCGCGGCGTGGCGCCGGTAGTTCAGCCCGATGCAGAGGAGGTTCGTCGGGGTCACCGGGGCCAGCCGCCGGCCCGGGGTGACGGCGCGGCCGGTGGGGCGGAAGTCGCCCGGCACCTCGCCCTCGAGGGCGAGGGCGGATCCGTCGGGCTGGAGGGCGGCCCAGGCCGGGCCCGCCGGCGTGAGGTGGCGGATGATCTGCATCTTCCCCGTGGTGCCCGACGCGCCGGCGTGACGCAAGCCGCGCCGCGGTCAGTTGCCGGCGTGGGCCTCCATCCCGACGCAGGAGCAGACGAGGTGCCGGTCGCCGTGGACGTTGTCGACGCGGCCGACGGCGGGCCAGAACTTGGCGGCGCGCGTGTGGCGGTCGGGGAAGGCGGCGGTCTCGCGGGAGTAGGCGTGCGTCCAGGCGTCGGCGCACACGACGCGGGCGGTGTGCGGGGCGTGCTTGAGCGGGTTGTCGGCCGGATCGGCGCGGCCCTCGGCCACGGCCTGCATCTCGGCGTGGATGGCGAGGAGCGCGTCGCAGAAGCGGTCGAGTTCCGCCTTCGATTCGCTCTCCGTGGGCTCGATCATCAGGGTGCCGGGGACCGGGAACGACATCGTCGGCGCGTGGTAGCCGTAATCCATCAGGCGCTTGGCGGCGTCCTCGACCTCGAGGCCGTGCTTCTTCCAGCCGCGGAGGTCGATGATGCACTCGTGGGCCACGAGGCCCTGCGCGCCGCGGTACAGGACCGGGAAGCGGCCCTCGAGGCGGCGGGCGATGTAGTTGGCGTTGAGGATGGCGCGGCGCGTCGCGGCGGTGAGGCCGGCGCCGCCCATCATCCGGATGTACATCCAAGAGATGACGAGGATGCTCGCGCTGCCGAACGGCGCGGCGGAGACGGGGCCGATGCGCTGGTCGCCGGTGTCGGGCGCGGCGGGGGCGAGGGGATGCCCGGGCAGGAAGGGCGCGAGGTGGGCCGCGACGCCGATCGGCCCCATTCCCGGACCGCCGCCGCCGTGCGGGATGCAGAAGGTCTTGTGCAGGTTCAGGTGGCAGACGTCCGCGCCGATGTGGCCCGGGGAGGTGAGGCCGACCTGGGCGTTCATATTGGCGCCGTCCATATACACCTGGCCCCCGTGCGCGTGGATGAGGGCGCAGATGTCCTTGATGCCGGTCTCGAAGACGCCGTGGGTAGAAGGGTAGGTGACCATCAGCGCGGCGAGGTCGCGGCTGTGCCGTTCAACCTTCGCGGCGAGGTCGGCCTGATCGATGTCGCCGCGGGCGTCGCAGGCAACGGGCACGACGCGGAACCCGCACATCACCGCGCTGGCGGGGTTGGTGCCGTGCGCGCTGGTCGGGATGAGGCAGATGTGGCGGTGCCCCTCGCCCCGCGCCTCGTGGTAGGCCCGGATGACGAGCAGGCCGGCGTACTCGCCCTGCGAGCCGGCGTTGGGCTGGAGGGAGACGGCGGCGAACCCGGTGCATTCGGCGAGCCACGCCTCGAGGTCGCGGAACAGGCGCTGGTAGCCGCGCGTCTGCTCGGCGGGGGCGAACGGGTGCAGCTGCGCGAACGCGGGCCAGGAGACGGGGAACATCTCGCTGGTGGCGTTCAGCTTCATCGTGCACGAGCCGAGCGGGATCATCGCGTGGCAGAGCGAAAGGTCCTTGGCCTCCAGCCGCCGCAGGTAGCGGAGCATTTCGTGCTCGGTGTGGTAGCGCTGGAAGGTTGGGTGCGTGAGGAAGGGCGACGTCCGCGCGTGCGGCGCCGCGTAGTCCGCCATGGGCCCCGCGGCGGGCGGGCGGGCCGACTCGGCGAAGAACCCGAGGACCAGCGCGACCTCCTCGACGGTCGAGGTCTCGTCGAGCGTGATGCCCACGGTGTAGTCGTCGACCGGGCGCAGGTTGAGGCGCCGGGCGGCGGCCGCGGCGTGCACCCGCCCGGCGGCGACGCCGCCGACGGTGACGGTGTCGAACACGGGCTCGGCGTTCACCTTCGCCCCGGCCGCCCGCAGGCCGGCGGCCAGCAGCGCGGTGAGGTCGCGCACGCGCCGCGCGATCCGCCGCAGGCCCTCGGGCCCGTGGTAGACCGCGTACATCGAGGCCATCACCGCCAGCAGCACCTGGGCGGTGCAGATGTTCGACGTGGCCTTGTCGCGCCGGATGTGCTGTTCGCGCGTGCCCAGCGCCAAGCGCAGCGCGGGGTCACCCTGGGCGTCCCGCGAGACGCCCACGAGGCGGCCGGGCATCTGCCGCTTGAAGGCGTCCTTGGTCGCGAGGAAGCCCGCGTGCGGCCCGCCGAAGCCCGGCGGGACCCCGAATCGCTGCGCCGAGCCGACGGCGACATCGGCCCCGAACTCGCCCGGCGGCCGCAGCAGGGTGAGTGCGAGCAGGTCGGCCGCGACGATGGTGAAGGCGCCCGCGGTGTGCGCGGCGGCGAAGAACGCGGCGTAATCGTGGATCGAGCCCGTCGTGTCCGGGTACTGCACCAGCACGCCGAAGCAGGAGGCGTCGGGGGTGAAGGCGCGGTGGTCGCCGACGATCACCTCGATCCCGAGGGGGCGGGCGCGGGTGCGGACGAGCTCGATGGTCTGTGGGTGGCAGCCGGCGGAGACGAAGAAGCGCCGGTGCGCGGTGGCGTCGCCCTCCTTCAGCCGGTGGCACATCATCATCGCCTCGGCCGCCGCGGTGCCCTCGTCGAGCATCGACGCGTTGGCGATCTCCAGGCCGGTGAGGTCGCAGACCATCGTCTGGAAGTTCAGCAGCGCCTCGAGGCGGCCCTGGGAGATCTCGGCCTGGTAGGGGGTGTAGGCGGTGTACCAGCCGGGATTCTCGAGAATGTTGCGCTGGATCACGCCCGGCGTGTGGGTGCCGTGGTAACCGAGGCCGATCAGGCTGCGGTGCACCCGGTTCTCGTCGGCCAGCCCGCGCAGTTCGGCCAGCGCCGCCGCCTCGCCGAGGGGCTCCGGCAAGCGCAGGGGCTCGCGCCGGATCGCCGCCGGCACCGCCGCGTCGGCCAGCGCCTCGAGCGACGGCTGGCCGAGCAGGTCGAGCATCGCCCGGGTGTCGGCCCCCTCCTCGCCGTGGTGGCGGCGGGCGAAGGTGTCGGTCGGGGAGTGGGGATCGCGCGGCGAGGACATACGGCGCGGACCGTACCGCCGCGGCCCGGTGCCGCAACCGTGTTCTCGCCTTGGTGGATCCCCCGGATTCGGGCCTTGTTTTCCCCGCGCGCCGGGGTGTGGTGGGCGGGATGAACCGCGCCGAACGCGCCGCGCTGATCGACCGCCGCCTCGCCGAGCTCTACCCCGAGACGCCCGTGCCGCTGGACCACCGGGACGCCTTCACGCTGCTCATCGCGGTGCTGCTGTCGGCGCAGTGCACCGACCGCCGGGTGAACACGGTGACGCCCCGGCTCTTCGCCCTGGCGGATAACCCGGCGGCGATGGCGCGCGTGCCGGAGGAGCGGATCCGGGAGATCATCCGGCCCTGCGGGTTATCGCCGCAGAAAGCGCGGGCGATCGCCGGGTTGTCGCGGCTCCTGCGGGAGCGGCACGGGGGCGAGGTGCCGCGGACCTTCGTCGAGCTGGAGGCATTGCCGGGCGTGGGCCACAAGACGGCGAGCGTGGTGATGGCGCAGGCCTTCGGCGTGCCGGCTTTCCCGGTCGACACCCACATCCACCGGTTGGCGCAGCGCTGGGGGCTGACCACCGGGCGGAGCGTGACCCAGACCGAGCGGGACCTGAAGCGCCTCTTCCCGCGGGAGCACTGGAACCAGCTGCACCTACGGATCATCTTCTACGGCCGCGAGTACTGCACGGCCCGGGGCTGCGACGGCACCGTGTGCCCGTTGTGCCGGGAAGTGCACCCGGGGCGGCGGCGGGCGGTCCGCGTGCGCCCGGCGTGAACGCGTCGGATTTGGGATTGCCTCGCCCCCGCGGGCTTCCCACGGTCTGCGGTCCTGTCTGGACGCTTAGCTCAGTTGGTTAGAGCACCTGCTTCACACGCAGGGGGTCCGCGGTTCGAGTCCGCGAGCGTCCACCATCCTTCCGGGCCCGCCAGAGGCGACCGCCGAAGCGTGGCCCAAGCAGAGATTAACTTTGCTGACAGCAGGCAATGAGGTCCCGTATGAAGCGGGAATGAAGTTCGCGCTCCGTTGGCTCGTTTTGCTCGCGCTTCCCTCCTTGGTCCCCGCGGGCGACATCAAGTTGAAATCCGGGCTGGTCCTCCGGGAGGCACGGATCGTGCAAATCTCCGAGAAGCTGGTCACGATCGTACACCAAGGCGGGTCGATGGGAGTCGATCCCGCCGAGATTGATCTCGAGGTCCTCGCGCGAGCCCACCTCGAGTTGGAGGAAGAATCCGCCGGGCGGGCGCAAAGGGCTGCGGCCGCGGTGGCTAACGCCGAGGAGAGGATGGCGCGGATCGAGGCCCAGAAGGCGGAACAGGCGAAGCCGGCGCCCGCTGCGGGCGGGAATCGCAAAGGCGCTGCGCAAACGGTGCAGGGTAAAGCCTTGGCGTCGGCCGGGTTAGGGAAGGCGGCACGTCCGACGATCAGTCCCTCGGCCCGAGTGCTCCAGTTGAAGGCGGCTTTCCCGCCCAAGTCCGTGGGCACCGCAAATGTCTTTATCCCCCGCAGCGGCCAAGGCGCCCGTTCCTACATTGTCTCGAGTTCCGTGACGAATCTTCCGGATGGCGGCAACATCTCCACGAACGTGGTCAAATCGCGTCTGCAGGGCCGGGTGGAGCCCTTCACTTACGACGTGCCCTCCCAGGATGTCTGGAACTGGTACCGCAGCATGTTGCAGACGACGACGTTGGAGGCGCTGCCCCGCACGTTGCAGATGATTGAGGCTCGGATGGTGGAAGATAAACAAAAAGCCCAAGGAGCCTCGGGTGGGTCATCGATGAGCGTTGCCGCCCAGGCGAAGCATACGCTGGTCTGGTTCGACAAGGTGCTTCGTCCCCACCTGAACGAATGGCGCGCGTTGCTTCCGTGAGGTCGACGCAAACGCTGCGCTGCGACGCGAGGAATGCCCGAATCTACCCTGCTTCCGGATTCCCGGGCCCCGTGCTGATGGATCAATTCGCATCCCGGTCCCACTAGCGTCGGCGTGGGATCAATCCTCGAATCGATGCCCCGCCCGCGCCTTCCCCGCATCCTGTTGTTCCTGGCCGGGACGGTGCTCGCCCCCTGGGCCGCCGTCGCGGCGGAGCCCGCCCTTGTGACGTGGACCGTCGACGGCGTCCCCCGCGAGGGGCTGCTGGTGCTTCCCGCGGCGCCACCCGCGGACGGGGCGCCCGTCGTGCTGGTTTTCCACGGGCACGGGGGCACCGCCCGGAACGCGGCCCGCTCCTTCGCGCTGCACCGGCACTGGCCTGAGGCGATCGTCGTGTACCCGCAGGGCCTGAACACGCCCGGGCGGCTCACCGACCCGGAGGGCCGGCGCCCGGGCTGGCAGCACGCGGCGGGCGAGCAGGGGGACCGGGACCTGAAGCTCGTCGACGAGATCCTCGCGCGGCTGCGGCGGGAACACCGCGTCGATGAGCGGCGCATCCACGCCACCGGCCACTCGAACGGCGGCGGGTTCACTTACCTGTTGTGGGCGCAGCGGGGCGGGGTGTTCGCGTCGTTCGCACCGTCCGCGGCCGGCGGGGCGGCGCTGCTGGCCGCACGCGGGCGCCTCGAGCCCCGGCCCGTGCTGCACGTCGCGGGCCGGGCGGACGCGCTGGTGACGTTCGCGGCGCAGGAGCGGACGATCGCGCGGGTGCGGGAGCTCAACCGTGCGGGTCCCGGCGAGCCGTGGGCGCCGGGCTGCACCATTCATCCGTCCGCCGTGGGCGCGCCGGTGGTGACGTTCGTGCACGAGGGCGGCCACGCGTTCCCCGCGGCCGCGCCCCCGCTGATCGCGCGCTTCCTCCGCGAACACCCGCGGCCTGGTCCGCCCTGAGTCGGGTCTGGAGGGAGGCCGAGCTGGCTGGCGTCGGCCACGCGGGCCGATCGGCGGATGCGGCCGCCCGCCTTGACGGGCCATCCCTATCTGGCCAAGTTGGCCAAGATGGAAACGACCGTCTTGAAGGCCAAGAACAACCTGTCGGACCTGCTGCGCCGGGCGGAGCGCGGCGAGGAGATCATCATCCGGCGCGGCCCCCGGGGCCGGGCCTTCCGCCTCTCGCCGGTGCGCGAACGGTCCCGCCGCTCCCTGACCCCCAACCCGCGCTGGGTGCAGGACATCGCCTTCAAGGACGAGGACCTCTGGGCCTCCGAATGGCGGGAGGGCGCGTGATCTCCCACGTGCTCGACACCTGCGCGCTGCTGGACCTTGCCGCGGGCCGCTGGACCGACGCTGCCGCGCGGCGCGCCCTGCAGTCGGCCGAGGCGCCCGCCGTGCTTTGCGTCTCCGTGTGGGAGATCGCGCGCAAGCTGCGCCTCGGCAAGCTGGCCCTGCCGTGCGACCAAGGCGGGGTCCTGGAATTCGTGGAGGCGGTGTGTGCCCGCCACTCCCTTGAGCTCGTCCCGCTCTCCCCGGCGACCTGCCACGAGGCCGAACTGTTGCCACCCCACCACGAGGACCCGTTTGACCGGATGATTCTGGCGTTGGCGCTCTCCGCGCGCGCCCCTGTCTTCACCACCGACCCGAAGTTCGCCGCCTACTCCGCCCAGGTGATCCGCCATCGCTGAGCAACCGCGCGCGGAGGCCGATTCCGGGAGGCAGGCGGTCCTTCGGAGCGCCGGCCACCGGCGGCGCCGCGCCCGTGCCCCGCGTTCCGCGCTGGACTTGCCGGACCTGTTTCCGGGAAGTTCGGCGCGTGCCCCGCGGTCGCCCCTTGCCCCTGCTCCTGCTCGCGCTCGCCGCGGCCTTGCCGTCGGCCCCGGCGGCGACGCGCCCCGACCTCGAATACGCCCGCGTCGGGGAACAGGTGCTGCGGCTCGACCTGCACCTGCCCGCCCCGGCCGCCACCCCCGCGCCCCTCATCGTCTGGGTGCACGGTGGCGCGTGGAAGGGCGGCTCACGCCGCGAGCATCCCCTTGCGCCCCTGGTGGCCCGGGGCTGGGCCGTCGCCAGCGTCGACTACCGCCTCACTCCCGTCGCGCCCTTCCCGGCCAATGTCCACGACCTGAAGGCCGCCGTCCGCTTCCTCCGCGCCCGGCACGCCGAGTTCGGCTTGGGCGCCGAACGCATCGCCATCGCCGGGGCCTCCGCCGGCGCCCACCTCGCGGCCCTCGTCGGGGTGACCAACGGGCACCGCGAGCTCGAGGGCGAGGTCGGGGAACACCGCGGACAGTCGAGCTCCGTCCAGGCGATCGTCAGTTTCTACGGGGCCTCGAACCTCGAGACCATCCTCGCCCAGTCGACGCCCTTCGGCCTGAACGTCCGCGTCCCCGCGCTGCAGCTGCTCCTGCGTGGCCAGCCGGCGGACCAGCCCGCCCTCGCGCGGCTCGCCAGCCCGGTCGCGCACGTCGGCCCGGGGGATCCGCCGCTCCTGCTGTTCCACGGGGACCAGGATCCGCAGATGCCGGTGGCGCAGTCGCTGGAGTTTCTCGGGGCTTACGAGGCGGCGGGCCTGCCCGTCCGCTTCGTGCCGCTCCACGGCGCGAAGCACGGCGGCCGGGAATTCTATGACGAGACGCGGCTCACCCGCGTGCGCGAATTCCTCGCCCGCGCCGGCATCGCCCCCGCCCCGCTCCCTTGAACCTGTCCATTCCCGCTCCTCCCGCCCGCCCCGTCGCCGCCCGGCGGAGCGCCCTGCCGCTCTGCCTGCTCGCCCTCGCCGCCGCGGCCGGCGCCGGCGAGCCGTCTCCGCGCGTCACGCTGTCCGAGCCCGTGCTCGTCGCCGAGGGGCCGCCCGGCGAGCGGCGCTGGGGTCGCTACCAGTTCCCGACCCTCGACCGCCTGCGGGACGGCCGCATCGCGCTCTCGTTCCACGTCAACGAGGACAGCGCCCGCGCCTACGGCCGGAAGCCCGCCCAGCCCGATCGCGGCCTGTCGGCCGACGGCGGCCGCTCGTGGACCGCCGCGCACAGCACGGAACGGCCGGCCGGCCTCCTCCTCCCCAACGGCGACCGCCTCCTCGCCGGGCGGCCGGACGTCACCCCGCCGGCCATTCCCGTCGGCGAGCTGCGTTTGCCCGGACCCGTGGGCACGATCATCGGGACGTACGGCCAGCTGCCCTACACCTTCTACCGGCACGACGACCTGCCGGAGGCGCTGCGCGGCGTGCCCGGGGCGCGGCTCGTGGCGGGGACCGATGCGTGGGTCACCGAGCGGGCGCGGCTGCACGACCCGGGCTTTCAGCGCTACTCGATTCAGGAGGTCCTGCCCGTCGTCTGGTGGGGCGACCTCAACCTCGCGCCCGACGGCTCGCTCCTCGCCGTCGTCTACCCGCGCTCGCGGGACGGGGATGTGGCGTGCCACCGCTCGACCGACTTCGGGCGCTCGTGGCACCTGCAGGGCCGCATCGCCTACGAGCCCGATCTGGCGGCGGACCCGCCGGCGCGCGCGCGGACGCAGGGGTTCACCGAACCCGGCAGCGTGCTGCTCGCGGACGGCACGCTGCTGGTGCTGCTGCGCACGACCGACGGCCTCGGCGTGGGGCCGCTCTACGCGAGCCGCTCGGCGGACGCCGGGAAAACCTGGTCGCGCCCCGCGGTCGTGCACCCGCACGGCGTGATGCCGCGGCTGCTCCGCCTCGGCAACGGCGTGCTCGTCCTGAGTTACGGCCGGCCGGGCGCGGAGGTGCGCTTCAGTTTCGACGGCCGGGGTGAGACGTGGTCGGAGCCGCGGGCGCTGGTGCCGTTGAGTTCACCCAACGTGCAGGCGGACAGTTGCGGCTACACCAGCCTGCTGCCGCTGACGGACGACACGTTCCTGATCGCGTACAGTTGGTTCCAGCGCCCGGATGCGGATGGCGTGCCGCGCAAGGCGCTGCTGGTCCGCGAGGTGACCGTGTCCGTCCCCGCCCGCCGCGGCGCGCCGTAGCCCGGGGGGCGTGTGGCCTTTCGCCGGACCCCGCCGCGACTTGCGGCCGGGCGGTGGCGGGCCAGTCTGCGGTCGCCGAGCGGCGTTCCCGGTCCGGGCCCGCCCGCGAATTCGCTTAACCTCCGGCCCTCCTGCCGCGTCCCTCCTTCCAGTCCCCCACGCCTATGCACTGGTTCCCCGCCCGCCTCCGCCGCGCGTCCCTGCTCCTTTGGTCCCTGTTGCTCCCCGCGTTGGTCGTCCACGCGCAAGTGCGGCCGCCCGGCGGTGGGGGAGGGGGTGGAGGCGGAGGTGGGGGAGGCGGTGCCCCGGGGCAGCCCGCCATCGTCGCGCCCCCCGGTGTGCTCGTGGGCGTGCCGGTCGCGGCCACCGTCAACCTCGGCCAGGCCGGCGCCAACGCCACCTACCAGTGGAGCGTCACCGGCGCCCGGCTGCTCTCGGACCCGCGCGCGGCCGGGGCCCAGTTCGTCGCCGAGGCCCCCGGCGCGGTGGTCCTCGCCGTGGTGGTCACGGTGGGGGGTAACACGCTCAACCCCACCCGCGAGGTCACCGCGGTGGCCGGTGCCGCGGCCGGGGCGATCACGGCCCCCGCCACCGCACCCTCGGGCGACACGCCGGTCACGGCCTCCGTCTCGCCCGCCGAGAACGGCGACCGCACGTTCCGCTGGACGCTCGGGGGCGGCGCCACGCTGCTCAGCGGCCAGGGCACCAACACGATCACGTTCCGCCCCGGCGCCGCCGGCCTCAAGCTCGTCACGTGCACGGTCAACCTGCGGAACCTCGTCAACGTCCCGCTGCGTTCCTACCTCGTCGCCACCGGCACCGGCGCCCCGGTCGCGCTCACGGTCAACGCCGGCTCCGGCGGCGGCACGTTCCCCGGCGGTTCACGGGTCGACATCATCGCGGATCCCCCCGCCGCCGGGCAGGTGTTTGACCGCTGGACCGGCGACGTCGCGCTCCTCGGCAACGCCCCGCTCGCGGTCTCCTTGCCGCGCGCGACCATCACGGTCCCCGCCGCCGCGGCCACCCTCACCGCCACTTACCGCGCGGCGACGGCGTGGACGCCCCGCGTGATCGAGAACTTCAACCCGCAGACGCAGGCCGGCCCCAACAACACGACCACGACAGTCACGACCACGGTGCGCCACTTCGTGCCCCCGAACGCCGCCGGGCTCGTGTTCCTGCTGCACGACGCCGCCGGCTCCGGCGCGGACTGGTTCGAGCGTCCCCAGGCGCTGCTCCTCGCGCGCGATCTCGTCGCGGCCGGCTACGGCGTCGCCGCCCTCAACAGCCTCAACCGCAACAACGGGGCCTGGGCCGCACAGGCGACGCTCCCGGCGAACCTCGACGCGCTCAACCACGCCGCTGCCCACACCCGGCTGGTCGCTGACGGGGCCATCGCCGCCGGCCGGCCCGTGTTTTTCCTTGGCCGCGGCAACGGCGGCGCCGCCGCGATCCGCTACGCCGATTTCCTCGCGACGGCCTCGCCCGCGCGCCCGGTGAAGGGCGCCGTCTCCTTCCTCAACCCCGGGCTCGAGGCGCTTGGCGTCACCTCGCGCGTGCCGCAGTACTTCCTCCTCGCGGCCAATGACGACGTCGAGGGTGCCGCCGGCGTGGCCGAGGCCCGCGATCGCAGCGACCTGCTCCTCGGCCGCGGCGTCGCCTCCGCTTCCGCGGTGCTGCCCGTTTCCCCGCTGTACCCGGCGCGGCTGCGCGCGCTGGCCGTGAATGGCTCCGCCTTCACCGCCGCCGACGCCCAGGCCGTGTCGACCGCGCTGCGGGGCGCAGGCTGGGTAGATGAGAACAATTACGTGCGCACCGTGCCCACCCGGGCCGCGCTCAACGCCGCGCTGCCCGAGACGCTCCGGCCCCGCGTGGGGGACATCGCCGCGGAGATCGCGGTCGCGGCCGCCGAGCGGGAACTCTTCAGCGAGTCCAACCCGCGCGTGGTGGCCTTCCTCAACGCCCGCGCGGCCGACACGCCCGTCGCGCCCCCCGGTCGGCTGGTCAATCTCTCCACCCGCTCCGCGCTCGTCTCGCTGGAGGATTCCCTCGCCCTCGGGTTCAACATCTCGGGCACGGCGCGGGCGACGCTGCTGGTCCGCGGCATCGGTCCCGCGCTGGCCAAGTTCGGGCTGGCCGGTGCCCTGCCGGCGGCGCGGCTCGAGCTCAACCGCGGCCAGACGCTCCTGCAGGCCAACGAGGGCTGGGACCGCCCGGGCGGGTCCGCCACCGCCGCGGAGGTCGCCGCGGCCGCCGCCTCCGTGGGCGCGTTCGCGCTGGAGCCCGGCGCGCGCGACGCCGCCCTGCTGATCACCCTCGATCCGGGCACCTACACCGCGACCATCCGCGGCCTCGGGGGCGCGACCGGCGACGTGCTCGCGGAGATCTACGACGTCAGCCGCAACGCCACGCGGCTGACCAACCTCTCGACGCTCGCGCGCATCAACGCCCCGGGCGACCTGCTCATCCCGGGGATCGTGATCGCCGGCAACAGCCCGCGCTCCCTCCTGATCCGCGCCGTGGCGCAGGGCCTGCGCGACTTCGGGCTGCCCGAGGAGGCGGTGCTCGGCGACGCGCGGATCTCGGTGCTGCAGGGCAGCGACACGGTCGAGGTGAGCAACAACTGGGCGCAGGTGAACGCCGCCGCCCTCACCGCGGCGTTCCCCGCGGTCGGCGCCTTCCCGCTGCGCGCGGCCAGCGACGCCGCCCTGCTCAGCGCCCTCACCCCGGGCAGCTACACCCTGCAGGCCGGCGCCGCGCCCCTTCCGGCCCAACCCCCCGCCAACTTCGTGCCGCCCAACGCCACCGGCTCCGTCTTGGTCGAGGTCTACGAGGTGCCGTGAGCCTCGCGCCATTGCCGCCCCGCCTCGCCGCTCGACGTCCGGCGCGCCGCCCGCCACGGTCGCGGGCGCGATGACCACACCCGCCCCCGTCCCCCCGCCCCTGCGCGTCGGCATCGTCGGCGGTGGCCTCGCGGGGCTCTCGACGGCCGCGCACCTGCTGCTGGCGGCGCCGGATGACTTCGCCGTCGAGATTCTCGAGGCCGCGCCCTTCGCGGGCGGCCAATGCGCGTCCTGGCGCGACGCGCGTGGGCGGACGCTCGAGACCGGGATCCACCTCGCGTTCCCCTGGTACCATAACCTCGCGGCGCTCGCGGCGGCGATCGGCCACCCGCTCCCGCTGCGCGAGACCGACGGCAATTATTACGTCTGCAACGGCGCGACCGGCCGCGTCGACACCCTCCTCGCCGGCAAGTCGGTGCTGAAGACCCTCGGCGGGCTCGCGACCTTCCCCGGGCTCACCCCGGGCGAACGGTGGCAATTGGCGCGCCTGATCGGGCGCATCCTGCGGATGGACGACGCGGCCGCGGAGGCGCACGACGGCCGGACCGTCGCGGAATTCCTCGCGGCGCAGGGCGCCACCCCCGCCCTCGCCGGGCAACTCGCGCTCGCGGCGGTGACCATCCAGGGGCTGCGGCCGGAGGAGGCGGGCGCGACCTCGTTCCTCAAGTTCCTGCGCACGATGTACGGCAGCACGGGCCGCTTCGACACCGCGTTCTTCGGCGCGCCCCTCGGGGACGCCCTGGTCGAGCCGCTCGTGGCCTTCATCCGCGCGCGCGGCGGCCAAATCCGCCTCGGTTGCGCGGTCGCCGGGATCGAGGCGGGCGCGGACGGTCCCGGCGTGCGCCTGCCGGATGGCACTCGGCGCGGTTTCGACCAGGTCATCGCGGCGGTCCCCGGCCACGCGCTCCCGGCGCTGGTGCCGCCCGCGTGCCGGGAACAGCCGCCCTTCGCCGGGTTGGGCGGCCTGCGTGAGACGCCGATCATCACGCTCACCCTCTGGTATGACCGGAAGGTGCTGCCGGACGGGAACGTCTACATCTCGAACCGCGACCACCGGCACGGGCCGGTCTTCGACGCCGTCGCGGACAAGGCGGACCATTGGCGCGGCTGGCCGGGGCTGAACCACGCCGGCAGCATCGTGCAGGTGCTGATCGATGCGGCGGACGATGTGGCGGGCCTGGCCGACGACGCCTTGGTCGCGCGGGCGGTCGCCGACTTGGGGCGGTTCTTCCCCGGCTGCCGCGGCGTGCGGCCGGTGGACGCGACCGTCCTGCGGTTGACCGGGACCTATTGCGGGACGCGGCCGGGTTACTGGTCGCGGGTGCCGCGGACCGCGGCGACGGGGGTGCCGGGGCTCTGGCTGGCGGGCGATTACACCACCGGGCCGTACCACTACGGGATGGAATCCGCGGTGCGCTCGGGCAAGGAGGTGGCGAACCGTCTCTTGGCGTTACGCGGGCGGCCGGGGCATCCCGTGCTGCGGCCGCGGTACCTGCCGTTCGTGCGCGCGTGAGCGGGCGGCGTGCGGATCAGAACCGCAGCGTGTTCGTCAGGACCCACGTCCGCGGGTCGTTGCGGAAGCCGGCGTTGTCGGGGAGGCCGGTGGCGGCGTTGGGGTAGATCTCGAGCGGCTGCGTGCCGAGGAGGTTGTTGAGGTTGAGCTGCACCGTCCACTGCACGCGGCGGGTGAGGCGCGTCTGGTAGCGGACGATGAGGTTGGCGATGGCGGTGTCCTTGCCCATCAGGGCGCGGCGGACGTTCCCCGCGGCGAGGTCGTTGTAGTAGTAGCGGATGGCGTCGAAGTCGGCGCGGCCGTTGAGGCCGAGGCTGAGCCCGCGGAGGGGGCCGGTGCGGAGGTCGTGCATCGTGGTGAGCGAGAACGAGTGGCGCGGGAAGCCGATCGTGCGCTCGCCGCCGCGGCGGGCGAGGAAGGTGGGCGTGGGCGGGGTGAACCCGAGTTGGTGGGCGCTGATGGGGAGGCCGAGGCGGCCGGTGCCGACGCCGGGGATGGTGAGCCCGAGGGCGGCGGCGTTGAGGATGCCGCCGTTGTCGCGGCCGAGTTGGGCGCGGTAGTTGCCGGCGGCGTCGCCGGAGCGGAGCATCGTGACGGTGAGGGGCTGGGTGGCGACCCCGGCGGCGTAGGTGCGGCCGTCGGTGGCGACGCGGACCGCGGGGTTGACGGGGACGAGCAGTGGCGAGCCGTCGCCGAGGAGGACCTGGCCGGCGGCGTTGGTGCGGAACTCGTCGTTGTAGTAGAACGGCAGCTCGACCGGCCCGCCCTCGCGGCCCTGGCTGAAGGTGTAGCCGACCATCGCGCGCCAGTCGGGCCGGGGCCGGGCGGAGAGCGTCACCTCGAGGCCGCGGGTCCGCGCGTCGTACTCGTAGGACGGGCTGCGGATGGTAGCCCAGTAGCTGCCGTTGATGCCGCTCGGGCCGAGGATCTGCTGGGTGGCGCCGTCGAGCGTGATGAACTGGTTGCGGCTGCGGGTCTCGTAGGCGGTGACGGAGCCGGAGAGGCGGCCCTCGAGGGCGTTGACCTTGAGTCCGCCCTCGACGCTCTCGCCGCGGCCGTTCGGCAGCGGGCCGCCGTCGTAGCGCGACTGCGCGTTGATCCCACCGGGGGTGAAGCTCGAGGAGGCGCCGACGTAGAGGGAGACGGGCGAGGTGACCTTCCACACGAGGCCCGCGTTGCCCGTGGTGCCGGCGCCCTGGGCCACCACGCCGGTATTGTAGAGCACCTGCTTCAGCTCGTCGCGCCGGACGCCGGCGAGCGATTCGACCTTGCCGCCGAACCAGCTGGTGAAGAGCGCGGCGAAGGCGGCGGCGCTGCGGCCGTGGTCCTGATTGGCGCCCGAGGAGCCCCCATTGAAGCCGAGCGGGTTGTCCCGGGTGGCGAAGGCGGGGTTCGGGTACTTCTGGTAGTCCCACGTGTAGGTGCGGCCGGCGAAGGTGTAGCTGCGCGGGCGGGCCGCGTCGACGAAGCCGCCGAGGTTGGAGCGCACGTCGACCCACTGGTTGGGCATCACCGTGCGCCCGCCGTTGGCGGTGTTGAGCTGGGCCCGGTTGACGATGAAGGCGCCCGCGGCGTCCACCTCGTAGTAGCTGTAGCTCATATTCTGCCGGTAGTGCGGGTAGTCGACGCGCTCGGCGCCGAGGATGAGCTGGTTGCGCGTGTGCCGGGTGAGCCGGAAGTCGGCGTTGAGGGTGGCGCGCAGGCCCCACTCGGTGGCGCGCACCTCGGAGCCGCCGGGCCGGTAGCCGAGCGCCCAGGCGTCGAGCGGGTTGCCGCCGGCGAGGGGCGCCTGCAGGGCCGTGATGCCCTGGGCGGTGGTGTTGTCGTTGAAGGCGGAGCGCATCGTGCCGGTGACCTGCGCCTCGAGGCCGGGGGCGAGCCGGGACGAGAGCGTGAGCGTCTGGAACTGCTCCCAGCGGCGGCGCGCGAAGGAGTTGCCGCCGAGGACGTCGACGTTGCGCCAGTTGATCATCCCGCCGGCGATGCGGGCGAGGGCGGGGTCGTCGCGCGCCAGCAGCACCGTCAGCGGCGTGTTGTTGGGCACCAGCGTCGGGGCGCCCGAGACGAGGAGGCGCCGGTTGGCCTGGATCGAGGTGTCGAAGCGGTCCTCCACCTCCAGACGGAGCACCGTCGCCGAGGCGGGCAGGAGCTCGATGGCGGCGTCGACCAGCAGGCCTGTGGTGTTGCGGCTGAGCACCTCGCGCCAGAAGTTCTGCTGGGAGCTGACGGCGGCGAGCCGGAGCGCGACGCGGCGCCCCCGGAACGTGCCCGACGTGTTCGCGTCGACCTGGAAGCGGGCGGTGCCGAACTCGTCGGTCTTGTGCTCGAGCGAGAGGGAGCGTGCGCCGAAGGCGGCCTTCTTGACGACCACGTTGATGACGCCCCCGGCGGGGTTGTTGCCGTAGAGCAGGGACTGGGGCCCGCGGATCACCTCGAGCCGCTCGTAGGCGAAGCCCTCGGCGAGGTTGCCGAGGTACATAAAGCCGTTGCGGCGCGGAAAGGCGGCGAGGCCGCGGACCGAGAAGGTCTGCATATTGAAGCGGTCGCCGGCGAGGGCGCCGTTCGCCGCCGAGGAGCCGCCGGAATTCTCGCCCGCCCCGATGCCGGTCATCCGGTTCGTCAGCAGCTCCACCACGTCGGAGGTGCCGAGGTCCTGCATCATCGTGGAATTGAAGATCTCGGCGGTGATCGGCACGCGCTCGAGGGAGCGGTTGGTGCCGGTGAGCGAGGTGGTGTTCAGCGCCTGGTAGGTGTCGTTCGGGTCGACCGTGACCTCGAACGCGCTGAGTTGCACGGCCGTGCCGGCAGGGGAGGCCGGCGTGGCTGGCGGCGCGACTTGCGCGCCGGTCGGCGCGAGCGCGAGGCAGAGGAACACGAACGCGAGCAGCGGCAGGGGGCGGGGCAGGGGAGAACGCTTCATCGGGGTGGGGTGGGGCCGGTCCCGGTCCGCGCGGGCCGCCGGTTGTCCCGAGGGTCGGGACGACGGTGCCCCGCGCGCCGGGACGCCGGGAGGAGTGCCGCAGCATTGTCAGTTGTCAACAATACTGCGCGGGGTGTTGGGTCGCGCCGGTGGGGTGCGGCGCGGAAACGATGGCTCTGCGGGCGCGGTTTGCCGGGCAAAATTAGGGCGCGAGGGCGCGAATCGGGCGCCGTGGGGCTGGGGGTTAATTGTTAACAATTGCCTTGAGGCGCCGATCGCGCAAAGGGTGGTGGGCTTAGTTTCCCGATGCCCTTCCCGCCCCTTCGATTCCGCCCGCTGTGGTGGGCCCTCGCCGCGCTGGTTGGCGGCGGGCCCGCGGTGGCGGCCACGCCCCGCGCCGCGCCGCCCGACGTCGTGTTCATCCTCGCCGACGACCTCGGTTGGGGGGACCTCCGCTGCTACGGTAACCCGGTGGTCGACACCCCGGTCCTCGATGCGCTCGCGGCCGGCGGGGTACGCTTCACCGACCACTACTCGCCCTCCTCCCTCTGCGCCCCGGCGCGCGCGGGCTACCTGACCGGCCGCCACAACCACCGCACGGGCGCGGTCGACGTGCCAAGCAACCGCGGCCTCGACCGGCTGGACCTCGCGGAGCGCACCTTCGGGGACCATTTCCGGCGCGCGGGTCACGCCACGGCGCTGATCGGCAAGTGGCACAACGGCGCCTACTGCCGCGACCATCTGCCGCACCGGCGCGGCTTCGACCGCTTCGTCGGTTACGCCAACGGCGGCCAGGACTACTGGCGCTGGAACCTGCAGCGCGACGACGAGGCTTTCCCCCACGACGGCCGCTACCTCTCCGACGCGCTCACCGACGAGGCGATCCGCTTTGTCCGCGAGCAGCGGGGTCGCCCGCTCGCGCTGTTCCTCGCCCACCCGGTCCCCCACAGCCCCCTGCAGGCGCCGGAGCCTCTCGTCGCGAAGTACCGCGCCCGGCTCGGCCCCGCGGCCGCCGACGCCGTGGTGCTCACCTACGCGATGATCGAGGCGATGGACACCGGCCTCGGCCGCCTCTTCGCCGCGCTGCGCGAGGAGGGGCGCCGGGAAAACACGATCGTCGTCTTCACGAGTGACAACGGCCCGGTGCTGCGCCGCGACGCGACGCACGGCCCGCAGCGGCGCTTCAACGGCCCGTTTTCCGGCGAGAAGGAGTCGGTCCTCGAGGGGGGCCTGCGCGTGCCGGCGATCGTCGCGTGGCCCGCGGGCTTCCCCGGCGGCCGCGTCGTCGCGACGCCGGTGCACGGCTGCGACTGGCTCCCGACCCTGCTCGCCGCGACGGGTGCCCGGCCCTGGCCGGAGGCGCCCGCGTTCGACGGCGCCGACCTCACGCCGCTGCTGCGCGGCGCGCCGGCCCCCGCGCTCGCGGCCCGCGCGCTGCCCTTCCAGCGCAACCGCTACGCGCCGGCGGCGGGGGAGAACGCCGCCCTCCGGCGCGGGCAGTGGAAGCTGGTCTGGCCGGGGGACGAGGCAGCCCTGCGCAAGGATGGCGCGCGCGACAACCCCTCGTACTTCCGGGGACTGGTGCACCCGCATTGGGAGATG
>Ga0172372_10001482_pt1 | contig 36392 bp, 25 predicted proteins | sample LakKiv5m_2_FD_114544 | JGI IMG/M metagenome (GOLD analysis project Ga0172372, IMG submission 114544) | Freshwater microbial communities from Kabuno Bay, South-Kivu, Congo - kab_092012_9.5m | ecosystem: Environmental > Aquatic > Freshwater > Lake | place: Democratic Republic of the Congo... | reverse complement strand
GCTCGACAGCTTCCGACGCGAAGGCGTCAACCTGTCGCACATCGAGAAGCGTCCCAGCGGCGATGCGCACTGGGACTATCTGTTCTTCCTCGATGCGCTGGCACACAAGGACGACCCGGCCATGCAGCGGGCGCTGGCTGATGCGGGGCGCCACTGTGCGCGGCTGTCTGTGCTGGGCAGCTACCCGCGGGCCGAGCGCGTACTCTGACCCCCGGCGTCAGATCTCGAGCCGCTGGCCGATGCCACGCTCGTGTGCGCGGTCGAGCACGAGGCCGGCTGCGGCCACGTCCTCGACGGCCATGCCGAGCGACTTGAAGATGGTGACCTGGTCGTGCGACGTGCGGGCATGCACGCGGCGCAGCACCACCTCGCCCAGTTCTCCCCGCAGGTGTGCTTCGCCGAAGCGGCCTTCCCTGATACCCATGACGACGTCGCCCGACTCGACGAGCGCGGCCGCCTTCGAGTCGACATAGAGTTCGGCGCGGGCCACGAGGCGCGGGTCCATCTCGCGCTGGTCGGGACGGCAGGCCCCGACGGACATGATGTGCGCGCCATCACTCACCCAGCCGTTTTCGATGACCGGTGTCGGTGACGAGGTCGCCAGCACGATGAGGTCTGCGCCTTCCACAGCCTGCTCGGCATGATGCGTGGCCCGCAGCGTGCCGGTGACGTGCGTGGCCATCTCTTCCACAAAGCGTTCACGGCTCGTGAGACGGGGCGACCAGACCCGGATGTCCTTGAGGCCGCGCACTTCCTTCAGGGCCTCGAGGTGGCTGCGTGCCTGCACGCCAGTGCCGAGGATGGCGAGTGTCGAGGCCTCGACGCGCGACAGGTGACGCGCCGAGACGGCGGATACGGCAGCGGTGCGCGCTTCGGTGATGAACCGGCCATCGAGGATGCCGCACAGGGCCCCGGTCTCGGCGTCGAGCAGCAGGATGGTCGCCAGGTGCGAGGGCAACCCGCGGGCCTCGTTGCCGTTGAACACCGTCACCAGCTTGGCACCCAGGCGGCCGGGGTCGGGCAGGTAGGCGGGCATCACGCCGAAGAACGCCTTCGTCGGACCGACCGACAGCACGGTGCGCACCGGCTGCAGCACATCACCGGCCGAGAAGCGCGCCAGCGCACTTTCCATCACGCCGATGAGCTCGCCCATCGAGAGGAGCGAAGCAACTTCGGCTTCATTCAGCAGGCGGAACGACTGGGACATGGCAAGACTCCGGAGAGACGGGCCGCCACCTCGATGGTGGCCGCGTGAATCGTGACGATGGCGTCGATGTCATAGGCATAGCCGCCGCTCATGGTGATGACCGTCGGAATGCCGAGGGCGTGGCACCGCTGCAGCACAATGTCGTCGCGGCGACGCAGACCGGCGATCGTGAGTTTCAATTTGCCGAGGCGGTCCCCTTCGTAGGGATCGGCGCCGGCGAGATAGTACACGCACTCGGGGCGGTGGCTGTCGAGCACCTGCGCCAGGTGCGCCTCGAGCAGCGTCAGATACGCATCGTCGCCCGTGCCATCCGGCAGGGCGATATCGAGATCGCTCTCTTCCTTCCGGAAGGGAAAGTTGGTGGCGCCGTGCATCGAGAAGGTGAAGACGGCCGGGTCGTCGTGGAAGATGGCCGCGGTGCCGTTGCCCTGGTGCACATCGCAGTCGACGATGGCGACGCGCGAGAGGGCAGAGTCGCGCAGCAGCACGCGTGCGGCGACCGCCACGTCGTTGAAGACGCAGTAGCCTTCGCCGCGATCGGCAAACGCATGATGTGTGCCCCCCGCGAGATTGGCGGCGAGGCCGTCATCGAGCGCCGCCTGCGTGGCGGCGATGGTGGCACCGACCGAGCGGCGCGAACGCTCGACCATGCCGGGCGTCCACGGAAAGCCGATGCGGCGCTGGATGTCGGGGGCCACGGTGCCGGTGGCCACGGCGTCGACGTAGGCGGGTGTGTGCACGAGCCGGAGGTCATCCCAGGCGGCGGCCGGGGCCTCGTGCAGGGCGGTGCGCGGAAGGATGCCGGTGTCGAGGATGCGCTGGCGCAGCCCCGAATACTTGGCCATCGGAAAGCGGTGGCCCTCGGGCAGCGGCAGGACGAAATGATCGGAATAGAACGCGCGCACGCCGCCCACAGCGTACACCACGGCCTGACTGATAATGCCGCGGTGACTCATACGTTCCGGACGCTCGATGCGCATGTGGCCGGCGGGCCGCTTCGGCTCGTGGTCGACGGGTTGCCGGCCCCGCAGGGGCGGCGCATGCACGAGCGGCAGGCGTGGGCCGAGCGGCGGCTCGATCACTATCGGCTGGCGCTGCTGCGCGAGCCCCGGGGGCATCGCGACCTGTGGGGGGCGATGCTGACCGACGCGGCATCGGAGGATGGCCATGCCGGGGTGCTGTTCATGCACGGCAGCGGATGGCCGGCCCTCAACCTGCAGGCACTGATGGCCGTGGCGGCGCTGGCCGTTGGCGAGGGCCTGCTGCGCGGTGACATCAGCACGTGGCGCTTCGATACGGTGGCGGGCCGGGTGACGGCCGACGTGGAGGTGTCTCACGGCAGCGGACCGGCACGGGGGGCGCAGGTGCGTGTCACGGGTGTGCCCGCGTTTGTGTGGGAGGCCGGCGTGCCCGTGGTGGTGCAGGGGCGCACCGTGCGGGCCGACGTGGCGTTCGGCGGGGTCTTCCATGCGGTGGTGGATGCCGAGGCGGTGGGCATTCCGCTCAGACCCGATCGGCTCGACGATCTGCGGCGCATGGGCGTGGCGATTGCGGCCGAGGTGTCGGCGCTGCGGCGGGTGCAGCATCCGCAGCACGAGCACCTGACGGGCGTGGCGGGGACGGTGTTCACCGGGCCGGCGACGGGTGACGCGCACCTGCGGAGCGTGGCGGTGGGCAGTGATGGTCAGGTGGATCGCACGGCGAGTGGCACGGCCACGGCCGCCGTGATGGCGGTGCTGACCGAGATGGGGCTGCTGCTTGACGATCAGCCGTTTGTGCAGGAATCGCTGCTCGGACTCACACTGACCGGCCGGGTGGCGGGGCTGCAGCGGATGGAGGAGCGCACGGCGGTGATCCCGGTCATCGAGGGCGAGGCCTGGATGACCGGGATGCACACGTTTGTGCTGGACGCCGACGACCCGTTGCGGTCGGGCTTCCAGATCTAGCGGCGCCGGCTTACTGCAGCGCGGCGAGCTTGCCGAAGTCGATGGCGCGGGCGGCGTCCTGGAGGGTGCCGGCCCCGGGCAACTGGCTGCCCTTCACGGCGACGAGGAATCGCTTGCCCACAAGCAGGGTGAGTTCGCCGTCGCGGTTTTCGTTGCGCCATTCCTCGAAGCCGGGCTGTCCGTCGAGGGTGACGCTCTTTTCATAGCCCTCGCGCGATTCGCGGTTCATGCCCATCATGGCCATCATCGAAAACGGGGCGAGTACGGCCTGCGCGAATCCCGAGTCGGTGATGGTAATGTCGAGCGACGCATCACCGCGTGAATAATGGGCCTCGGTCTGCGCGTAGGCCACCGGCGAGGTCATGCGCTCGCTGCGCGGGGTGTCGCGTTCCCAGCCGGAGAGGCTCGGCAGCAGGGCCTCGAGCGACTGGAACGACACCGGATCAACGGTCTTGCCGTCACCCTTCAGGGCCTCGGTGAGCGACTTCATGCCCGCGGCGAGGTCTTCGGCCGAGCCCGTGCCCTCGGCGGCTTTCGAGAGGGCTTCACTGGCCTTCTCGAGGTTGGCGGCCGCCTCATCCGCCTGCTTCTCGGCGTCAGACTTTCCACAGGCGACCGAGATGATCAGTGTGCCTGCCACAAGCATGAGTGCGATGCGATTCATAAGCGACTCCCTTCGGCGACCTGCGCCGGATGGGCCTCATCATGTGACTGATCGGTCAGAAGCCAATGGCCAGGCCGTCCTTGCGCAGATCAGACCCGCCCCGCAGCACGCCCGTGTGCGGGTCGCGCATGATGCCCTGATAGCCGCCCATCAGGCCGCGGCCGTCGACGATGACGTGCCCGCGGGCGGACAGTGCGGCCCTGACATCGGCCGGCACTCCGCGTTCGATGGCGACCGAGTGTCCCTGGTGCCGCAGGCGGGCGGCATCACCGGCCTGCTGGATGTGCATGCCGAAGTCGACGAGGTTGGCCACGATCTGGACATGGGCCTGGGCCTGGTTGTCGCCGCCCATGACGCCGAAGGTGACCCATGGCTGGCCGTCGCGCAGCAGCATCGCGGGCACCAGGGTGTGCATGGGCCGCTGGCCCGGGGTCAGTTCGTTGGGATGCCCGGCCTCGAGCGAGAAGCCCGAGCCCCGGTTGTGCAGGGTGATGCCGGTATCTCCGGCGACGAGGCCAGACCCGAACGACGCGAAGATCGACTGGATGAACGACACCATCATGCCCGAGCCATCGGCCACGGTGAGATACACGGTGTCGCCCCGGTCTTCACCGGCGAAGTCGCGGGCGGGGCGTGTCGCGGGTGCCATGTCGCCGACGGTTGCCGGGTTGTGTGCCCGTGCCTGCATCATGTCGATGTCACGTCGACGTTCGGCGGCATAGGCCTTCGATATCAGGCGATCGATGATCGCCGGCGGCATGCGGCGGCGATCAGCGAGGAATGCGGTGCGATCGGCGAAGGCGATCTGCTTGGCTTCGCAGAGCAGGTGCAGATAGTCGACACTGTCGTGCCCCAGTGCGGCGATGTCGTCGTGCTCGAGGATGTTGAGCATCTCGAGGGCGACGAAGCCCTGCGTGCTCGGGGGCATTTCGTAGAGGTCGACGCCGCGATAGGTGCCGCGGAGCGGCGTGACCCATGCGGCGGCGTGCGCGGCGAAATCCTCGGCCGTGAGCAGTCCGCCGCGCTGCTGCAGGTCGTCGACGATGGCGTGTGCGAGGGGGCCACGGTAGAACGCATCGCGACCATCGCGGGCCAGGGCTTCCAGACTGCGGCCCAGTGCAGGATTGCTGAAGAGCGCACCGTGCGCAGGGGCGCATCCTCCGGGGAGGAACGTGCGAGCGGCGGCCGGGTCGGCCGCGAGGCGTGTGGCGGCGGCGGCCCATTCGGCGGTGGCCAGTTCGGCCACGGGGAATCCGTCGTGGGCATGACGGATGGCTGGTGCGAGGGCGTCGGCCAGCGTGCGGCGGCCGAAGCGCTGCAGCAGCTGGTGCCAGCCGTCGACCACGCCGGGCACGGTCACCGTGAGTGGCCCCCCTGCGGGCATCCCGGTGAGGCCCTGGGCCCTCAGACGTTCGGCCGAGGCGAGCTGGCCTGCGGCTCCGCACGAGTCGAGGCCATGCACCGTCGAGGTGGCCGGGTCGTACACGAGGGCGAACAGGTCGCCGCCGATGCCGTTCATGGCGGGCTCGACAACGGCCAGCACGGCAGCGGCGGTGACCGCGGCGTCGACGGCGGTGCCTCCATCCATGAGCACGCGCAGCCCGGCGGCCGATGCCAGCGGCTGGCTGGTGGCGATCATGCCGTGGCGGCCCACCGCGGGCGACCGTGTCGATGCGGGGTTGCCGGCGGGGCGATCACCAGAGGCCGGATGAGACATGCCGCGATTGTAGCGGAGCGATTTCGCCCGGCGTCTGGATAGAATCACTCCATGCCGCGCCTGACCCGTCGCTGCCTGTTGGCCACCAGTGCGATGTGGCTCGCGGCTGGTGTGCCCGGGGTGCTTCGCGCCCAGGGGCGCGGCGCCGTGGCGGCGTCGACGGATGCGGCTCGGCTGGCGACGGCCCTGCGTGAGGCCGTGGCCGGGGCCATTGCGGTGCCCGACAGCGATCCCGATGGCACGCCGCGCGATGGACGCGCGGACGCGCCGTGGCTGCGGTTGCCCTCCACGTCTCGTGACGAAGCGGTGGTGACTCTTGTGGCCAATCCGCTGCATCCCGAGCAGCGGGCCCGGGCCCTGCAGGCCGAGCGCGAGATTCAGCAGGCCGCGCGCGTCTCACAGGATGCGTCGCAGCGCGATTACGAGCGGGCCGTCGACGCCTTTGCGCGTGGGCTGCCGACGCCCGATCGGCTTCGGGAAGTGTCACTGGAAGACGAGGGCGTTGCCGGTGAGCGGTACGACGCCGAGAGTGAACTCGTGGTGCGCGCGACGTGGCAGCGGGGTGGACACGTGCTGAGTCGCTCGGGCCCTGCGGCCCCTGGTGTGGTGCCGAGTGCCGGACGGCCCTGGGTTGCCGTGGCTGCCGCGGCGGGCGAGTTCGGCACGCCCGTGCGCTACGCGGCCACGGAGCTGTGGGTCGCGGTAGGGGTGTCGGCCACACCAGTCATCCGGGCGCTATCGGCCGAAGGCTTCGAGATCACGCTGAGCGAGGCCGCCGATGGTCCATGGGTGCTGGTGCACGCGCGGGGCCATCGGCCGCTGGTCGAGGCGCTGCTCGCCGATGCCCCCTGGACGCCGGTGGTCAGGCTGCTGCCTGTACGCTAGCTCCTGTCGCCGCTGGCGAGGAAGCTCTTTCGCGCGCGGACGGTCATGCCCGGCTTGCGTGTGCGCACCTCGAGCTTGTGCACCTTGCCGTCGAGCGCCGCCGGGGTGAAGCCGATGAGGTACTGGCTGCGCAGCTCCTGGGCGACGCGTCCGAAGGCCGGGCCCAGTTCGTCGGTCTGCTGGAGCTCGAAGTAGCCGCCGCCGGTTTCCTCGGAAATCTTCCGGAGGTCGCGTGACGGGCGCGTGCGCACGGGCCGCAGGCCGTTGAAGTACTCCGACTCGAGCCCGATCGAGTAGACCATCACCTCTTCGTCACGGGCGCGATCGAGCACGGTGCCGAAGCGCTCGCGGCTCGATGTGTCTTCCCCATCGGTGAAGACCAGGATGACGCGACGGCCATCGACCGGCTTGAGTGCATCGAGGCTGGCGGCGATCGCGTCGTTCAGCCGGGTGGGGTTTCCGAAGTACAGATCGTTGAGCGCCCGAATCAGCGCATCGCGGTCGTTGGTGAAGGTGCCGCTCAGCTGGATCTTGTCATTGAAGGCTCCAACCTGTGCGCGGTCGACGGGCAGCAGTCGCAGCAGAAACTGTTCGGCAGCGCGGTTGAGCAGCTTGAGATTGGCCGTCATGCTGGCGCTCGTATCGAGCATGACGACGGCGGTGAAGGGCTGCGGGTCACTCGAGAACAGCGCGATCTCGGAGGGCTTGCCGTTATCGAAGACGGTGAAGTCGTCCTGTGTGAGGTCGGGTACCAGACGGCCACCGCTGTCGATGACCGTGGCGTAAATCGGCACCGTGCGCACGGTCGATCGGAACATCGGCTGGCCATGGACGGCCGGTTGGGCGACGGCGGCAATCGCCAGCAGCAGGCACAGCACCGGCAGGTGGGAACGCAGTCGGGTCATATCCGCATTCTAGTGCGACCTACAATGGAACACACCATGGATGCGGGACGCTGCGCGACGTGTGCGCACTGCCAGGTGATCGATGCGGCCCGGTCGCGGTTCTATCTGTGTCGGCGGGCGTTTGACGACCCACGCTTTCGTCGGTACCCGGTGCTGCCGGTGCGCCACTGCCCGGGGTATGCCCCGGTCCAGGCCGGCTCGGAGGGCGCTCCTGATCCGTCGGTGGCCCCGGGGAGCCGTGGCCCCGGGGGAACGCCCGCCTGATGCGCTATGCTCGTGACATGTCCCTGATGCGTCTTCCCGTGCTCGTGGTGTGCCTGGCCGTGCTCGCCTCCGGTTGCAAGGACTCGTCGGCCTCCGCACAGACGCCATCCGGCCCCGCGGCCGGCACGGCGGCCGACCCCGTGGTGGCCGAGGCGGGCGGACGCCGCATCCTGCTGAGTGAGGTCGACGCCCGCTGGCAGGAGTTCGACGCGGCCGAGCGTGCCCGCGTGACGCAGATGCTGTATCAGAGTCGCCGGAACATGATCGACCTGCTGGTGGGCGATGCGCTCATCGCCGAGGCGGCCAAGGCGGCCAACCTGTCAGTCGACGACTATTCGGCACGGGAGTTGGGCAAGGCGGCGCAGCCGGTGACGGATGCGGACATCCGTCAGTTCTACGAAGAGAACAAGGATCGGGCGCAGGGGCGGTCGATGGACGAACTGCGCCCGGCGATTGAGGCCTTCTTGCAGAGCCAGCGGACGCAGCAGGCACGCGCAAAGCTGGTGGATGCGCTGCGCAGCACGTCGGCTGCCGGGGTGAAGGTCATGCTCGAGCCGCCCCGCGTGTCGGTGGACGTGTCGGCCGGCGATCCTGCCGAGGGGGCTGCGGATGCGCCCATCACGATCGTCGAGTTTTCCGACTATCAGTGCCCGTTCTGTGCGCGCGTCACTCCGACGATGGACCGTGTGATGAAGACGTACGGGGGCAAGGTGCGCCGGGTGTTCAAGGACTTCCCGCTGCCGAGCCACCCGCAGGCTCCGAAGGCGTCCGAAGCCGCCCGGTGCGCGGGTGACCAGGGCAAGTACTGGGAAATGCATGCGCGGCTGTTTGCCAACCAGGCGGCGCTGCAGGTCGATCAGATGAAGAAGACCGCCTCGACACTGGGCATCGATCAGGCGGCCTTTGACCAGTGCCTCGACGGCGGAAAGTACACGGCGCATGTCAGCGCCGATCTGGATCAGGGCGAAGGCCTGGGTGTGAACTCGACGCCGAGCCTGTTCATCAACGGACGGCCGCTGGTGGGCGCGCAGCCCTTTGAAGTCTTCAAGCAGGTGATCGACGAAGAACTGGCCCGGGTGAGCGGCAAGTAGCCGCGTCAGGGCACCAGCACAATCTTGCCGCGCGCGCCTGGCTCCATGATGAGCGCGTGTGCCCGCGGGGCCTCGGCCAGCGGCAGCTCGACGTTCACCACCGGGGAGAGCGCGCCGCTGGCCAGTCCCGCCGCCAGCTGGCCGTGAATGCCGGCCAGCTCGTCTTCGGACAGGTTCCACAACGCCATGCCGTAGACGCCGGCTTCCTTCCCCATGATTTTCCGCGGGTCGATCTCGATGCGTCCGCGGTTGCCCACCACCACGATGCGGCCGTGCCTGGCGAGCAGGGTCAGGTCGTGGTCGAGGTTCACGTTGGCGAGCATTTCCACAATGACAGAGGGGCCACCGGGCAGGGCCGCCGCGACCTGGTCGAGGTAGCCCGGCGTGCGGTGGTTGAAGACATGCGCGGCCCCGGCCTGCCGGGCCAGGGCGGTGCCCTCGGGCGTGCTCGCAGTCGCCACGACGGTGTGACCGGCCGCGCGGGCGATCTGAATGGTGGCGAGCCCGACTGCGCCGCTGCCGCCATGCACGAACACCGACTCGCCCGCCTTGAGCTGCGCGCGGCCGAAGAGGGCGCGCCACGCCGTCGCGTAGGGTACATGGATCGCAGCGCCCTGGGCGAACGTCAGATGGGCCGGCAGGGCATGCACCTGCGTCGGACGGCAGACCACCAGCGACGCATACGCCCCGTGTGACTTCCCGGCGGCGGTGCCGCCCACATAGACGCGTTCGCCGACCGACAGGCCCGTCACGCCGGGGCCGACCTGGTCGATGACGCCTGCGGCGTCAGCCCCGGGAATGTAGGGGCAGTCGGGCGCATTGGCGTAGCCGCCGGCGCGCATGTAGGTGTCGTAGGGGTTGACGCCGATGGCCGCCACCCGCACGCGAATCTCTCCGGAACCGGCGACGGGATCGGGCAGCGTCTCGAGCTGAAGCACCTCGGGTGCCCCGTGCTGACGGACAACAATGGCCTGCATGCGCCGGATTGTACAATCAGCGGATGGACTGGCTGTCGCGTCTCGAAAGCCCCCAGAACGCCCTCGCCGTGCTGACGGCGATGATCACGCCAGCCGTGCTGATTTCCGCATGCGGGGCGCTCATCTTCTCGACCAGCACCCGCATGGGGCGCGTGGTCGACCGCGTGCGGACCCTGTCAGAGCGCTTCGAGGCCCTGTCGCGCAGCCGCGAGGATGATCCTCTGTGGGAAGAGCGCCGCGTCATCGTGTTCGAACAGCTCGATCGGCAGACCTCCCGTGCACGCCTGCTGCAGCGCGCGATGGTGGCGTTCTATGCGGCGCTGTGCACGTTCATTTCGAGCAGCGTGGCCATTGCGGTGGTCTCGGCAGCGGCCCGGTCGTTCACGTGGGTCGCCGCCGGGCTGGGCCTGCTCGGGTCGGTGTTCATGCTGTATGCGTCGGTGCTGCTCGTCATCGAGTCGCGCATGGCCCTCGGGGCCATCATGTCCGAGATGGATTTTGTGTGGCAGGTCAGCGCGAAGTATGCGGCCAAGGACATGGTGGGTCAGGCTCCCCCCGAGAGAAGTCCCGGAGGCCCGTTCACCTGGCTCGGCCGGAAGATCGGCTAGCGGTCCGCTGCCTCGCCGGAAACGCCCGCGCACAGATCACTCGGTGCCCCGCGCAGGCGGGTAGTAGAATGCGGAGCCTCAGGAGGCACAGCATGCGCATGTACCTGGCGGGGTTCGCCCTCGGCCTCACCGTGTCCGCTCCCCTGGCCAGCCAGGCACAGACTGCCGCCGGCACGCCGGCGACGCCCGCAGTCGATCGCACGATCACGGAAATTCTTCCCCAGGTGGTCACCTGGCGCCGCGACTTCCATCAGTTTCCCGAACTGGGGCTGCAAGAGACGCGCACGTCGCGCGTCATCGCCGAGCACCTGCGATCACTGGGCATGGAGGTGCAGACCGGCGTCGGCGGCACGGGCGTGGTCGGCGTGCTGAAAGGCGGACGCCCCGGCAAGGTGGTGGCCCTGCGCGCCGATATGGACGGGCTGCCGGTGACCGAGCAGGTCGACCTGCCCTTCAAGTCGACGCAGAAGGTCACGTGGAACGGCCAGGAGACCGGCGTGATGCATGCGTGCGGTCACGACAATCACATGGCCATTCTCATGGGCACGGCGACCGTGCTGGCCCGGCACCGGGCCGAGCTGGCGGGCACCGTCAAGTTCCTGTTCCAGCCGGCCGAAGAAGGGCCGGGCGGTGCCGAGCCGATGGTGAAGGCCGGCGTGCTCGAGAACCCGAAGGTCGATGCCGTGTTCGGTCTGCACGTGTTTCCCTTCACCGCAGGTACCATCCGCTATCGCTCGGGCCCGCTCATGGCCAGCGCCGACGAGTTCACCATCGTCATCAACGGCAAGCAGACGCACGGGGCTGTGCCGTGGGGCGGCGTCGATCCGATCGTGATCGGGGCGCAGCTGGTGACGTCGATGCAGTCGATCGTGTCGCGTGCCGTCAATATCTCGCAGGCACCGGCGGTGGTCACCGTCGGGAAGTTTTCCGGCGGCAACCGCTCGAACATCATTCCCGACTCGGCGGAAATCGTGGGCACCGTCCGCGCCTTCGATGAGGGCGAGCGCACGAAGATTCGGCAGCGCATCACCGACATGGCGACCAACTATGCCGCCGCTGCCGGTGGGTCGGCGACGGTGACGTGGGGGCTCGGGTATCCCGTGACGCAGAACGATCCGGAGCTGACCCGGCAGATGCTGCCCTCGCTGCGGCGTGCCGCAGGGGATGACCGCGTGAGTGAAGCCCCGATGACGGGCACGGCCGAAGACTTTTCCTACTTCCAGCAGCAGGTGCCGGGCCTGTTCTTCTTTCTCGGCGTCACGCCTCCGGGCGGCGAGGCCACAGCGGCGCAGAATCACTCGCCGCTCTTTTTTGCCGATGAGTCGGCGCTGCCCGTGGGCGTGCGTGCGCTCACGTCGCTGACGATCGATTATCTGAACCGTCGCTGACCGTCACTGAACGACACAGACGCCCCCTCGGGCGTCGTCTCTCACGAAGGAGCCCGTCATGAATCGTCGTTGCTTTGTTGCCACGTCGACCGCCGCCGCCGCTGGTGTTGTGCTGGGACGCCTGCCGCTCGGCGCGCAGGCCCCTGCGGCCCAGGCCCCGCCGGTCACCACCTTCAACGAGATTCGCCGCGGAGTCGGGTACTTCACCGGGCAGGGCGGCACCATCGGCTATCTGGTGAATGCGGATGGCGCCGTGGCGGTCGACAGCCAGTTCATGAACACCGCCGAGCTGTGCGTGGCTGGCCTGAAGCAGCGGGCCCCGAAGGGCATTGCCATGCTGCTCAACACGCACCACCACGGCGATCACACCGGTGGCAACATGGCATTCAAGCCCCTGGTGCGGCGCATCGTGGCGCATGCCAATTGCGCGAAGTGGCAGCGCACGGTGGCCGAGCAGGCCAACACGCTGGCCCAGCAGGCGATTGCGGACGTCACCTACACCGACAGCTGGACCGAGTCGTTCGGCAACGAGCGCGTCGAGATGCGCCACTATGGCCCGGGCCACACGAGCGGCGATTCGGTGGTGACCTTCCAGCAGGCGAACGTCATCCACCTCGGCGACCTGATGTTCAACCATGCGCATCCGAACATTGACCGCGCCGCGGGGGCGCGCATCGACAACTGGATTGTGCTGCTCGAGCGCGTGGCGAAGACCGCATCGGCCGACACCGTGTTCATCGCCGGCCATGCGATGAACCAGACGCCGCGCATGGAACGGGCCGGCGTGCTGGCCTTCCGCGACTATCTGACCGCGCTGCTCGAGGCCGGACGCCGTGCCGTGGCGTCGGGGCAGTCGAAGGAAGAGCTGCAGAAGCTGCCGGCCCTCAAGGGCTTCGAAGACTATGTCGGGCCGAATCCCCGCATCAATCTGCCGTTCGTCCTGGGACTGTCCTTCGACGAAGCCAGCGAGAAGAAGTAACCGGCACACCCCAGGCATCACACGCACGAGAGGACCGCACGCCCCATGAAGAGACACATCCTGCTGTTCGCCGGTGCCATGGCCGCACTGGGCACGGGCCTGCTCGCGCAGGCGCCTCCCCGGCCGACGCCGTTTGTCACCACCGACTCACCGGGCAGCGGTCCGCTCGATCGGCTGGCGTTCCGCGCCATCGGGCCGGCCGCCCCGTCAGGGCGCGTCGATGACGTGGCCGTGCTCGAGAGTGATCCGTCGACCTTCTATGTAGGCACGGCTACGGGCGGCGTCTACAAGACGGTGAACAACGGCACGACGTTCGCCTCGGTGTTTGACCACGAGGGCAGTTCATCGGTGGGCGATCTGGCCATCGCGGCGACCGATGCCAACCTCGTGTGGGTCGGTACGGGCGAGAACAACAACCGGCAGAGCAGCTCATGGGGCGACGGTGTCTACAAGTCGACCGATGGCGGTCGTCACTGGAAGCACATGGGACTCAAGGCGAGCCGCCAGATCGCCCGCATCATCGTCGATCCGGTCGACTTCAACGTGGTCTATGTGGCGGTACTGGGCGATTTGTGGGCGGCGGGTGGCGAGCGCGGCGTCTACAAGACCACCGATGGCGGTCTGACGTGGGCGCGGGTGCTGCATGTGGATGACGACACCGGGGCCACCGAACTGGTGATGGACCCGGCCAACAACAAGACGCTGTATGCCGCGACCTACCAGCGCCGCCGTGCGCAGTGGGGCATGAACGGTGGCGGGCCCGGCAGCACGATCTGGAAGTCGACCGATGCCGGACAGACGTGGGCGAAAGCCGAAGCCGGACTGCCCGCCGGGCCGAAGGGCCGCATCGGCATGGACATCTACCGGCGCAACCCGAACGTGCTGTACGCCCGCATCGAACACGCGACCGACAGCGGCGTCTATCGCACAGACGATGGCGGGGCGTCGTGGCGGAAGCTGAGCAGTGTGAATCCGCGGCCGATGTACTTCAGCCAAATCCGGATCGACCCGCAGACCGACTCGCGCATCTATGTGCTGGGCGTGTCGCTGCACGTGTCGGATGACGGGGGGCGCACCTTCCGTGAGGACGGTGCCGAGCGCATCCATGTCGATCATCATGCGATGTGGATCAACCCGGCCAATCCGCGCCACATCATCCTGGGCAACGACGGCGGTCTGGCGCTGTCGTACGACGCGTCGGCCACCTGGGTGTTTCTGCCGAACCTGCTGCTGGCGCAGGCCTACCATGTCGAGTTCGACATGCAGACGCCCTACCATGTGTGCGCCGGGCTGCAGGACAACAACACCTGGTGCGGCCCGAGCGCGGTGCGCACCAACAGCGGCATCATCAATGACGACTGGTATGTGATCAACGGCGGCGACGGGTTCCAGCCGCTGATGGATCCCAACGATGCCCGCACCGTGTACGCCGAGTCGCAGGACGGGCGCATGAACCGCGTCGATCGCACGACGAACGAGCGCACGGTCGTGCGCCCCGAGCCGCCCGAGCAGAAGCCGCTCGAGCCGTCGACGACCTACCGGTTCAACTGGGACACGGCGATGCAGCTGTCGCCGTTTGATTCCAAGACGATCTACATCGGTGCGAATGTGGTGCTCAAGTCGAGTGACCGTGGCGTCAGCTATCAGCCGATCAGCCCCGACCTGACGACCAACACCGACCGCGAGGCGCTTGAGATCATGGGCGTCGCCGGGAAGGACATCAAGATCGCGAAACACGACGGTGTGGGGTCGTTCGGCAATATCGTCACCCTCGAAGAGTCGGCAGCCCGGGCTGGCGTCGTCTGGGTGGGCAGCGATGACGGCGTCGTCAGCGTGACGCAGGACAGCGGCAAGACGTGGAGCAATGTGACGGCGAAGATTCCCGGCGTGCCGAAGTTCACGTATGTGTCGGATGTGCTGCCGTCGAGAGCGGCGGCCGGCACGGCGTATGTGGCGTTCGACGGTCACCGCGGCGGCGATTACGGCACGTATGTCTTCATGACGACCGACTTCGGCAATACGTGGCGTTCGATCGTGTCGAACCTGCCGAAGGGGGAAGTGGTGCGGTCGCTGGCCGAGGATCGGAAGGTGCCCGACCTGCTGTATCTCGGCACCGAGACGGGCCTGTGGGTGTCGTGGAACCGGGGCGGGCAGTGGACGCGGCTCAAGGCCAACCTGCCGACGATGCCGATCTATGAGATCAAGCAGCACCCGCGTGATAACGACCTGATTCTGGCCACGCACGCGCGCGGCGTGTGGATTCTGGACGACGTGGGCATCATTCAGCAGTGGGGCCGGGGCGGCGACGCGGCCGCTGTGGCGTTCGAGCCCGACCCGGCGGTGGCCTTCAATCAGGCCAATGATCAGATGAAGGGCTTCGAGGGCGACCGACTGTTCCTGGGGCAGAACCCCGCGCCCGGGGCGACGCTGGCGTATCGCCTGAAGGCGGACGCGAAGGATGTGAAGTGGACCATTCGTGATGCGGGTGGCCGCGTGGTGCGCGAGCTGAGCGGCGATGCCGTGAAGGGGCAGTCCGTCGCGGGGCTCAACATCGTGAAGTGGGACCTGCGGATTCAGCCGCTGCGGCCCGTGCCGCCGCCGCCCGGGGCGAACGGGCAGACCGGTGGGGGTGGCGGTGGCTTTGGTGGAGGCGGCAACAATGGCCCGTTCGTGCTGCCCGGTGCGTATCGGGCCACGCTGACGGTGGACGGCCGTGATGCGGCGCCGGTGACGGTGACCGTCAAGGGCGATCCCGATATTGCGATCAGCGAGGCTGACCGGCGCACGTGGTTCGAGACGGCCAGCGATCTGCATCAGATGCAGCAGGCCGCCAATGATGCCGCCGCTGTCGTGCAGCAGGCCTGGGCGCAGTTCCAGCAGCTGCAGACGCAGACACGCGGACAGACGCTTTCGGCTTCGGCGAAGGCCTCGATGGAGTCGGTGCAGAAGGAACTCGAGGTAGCGCGCGGCCGGCTGGGGCTGGCCGGTGGTGGCTTTGGCAACGCACAGAATGTGCGCGGCCGCATCGGCCAGCTCAAGAACGCCATCATGGGATCGACGGCGGTGCCGACAACGACGCAGCTGATGCAGATTCGCGAGGCCAGGGCGGCGATGCCGCTGGTGATCGATCAGGCCAATGCGGCTATTGGCAAGCTGCCTGGTCTGGTGAAGGAACTGGTGGGGGCCGGCGCGGTGTTTCCGGCCCTGAAGCCGATTCCGAAATAGGACGGCCGCTGGTGACTGACATGCGCGTCGCCGACCCGGTGGTCGTGATCTCGCCCACCGTGCCGGCGGCGCCGCTCGTGGTCGATTCACCGCATAGCGGCATGCAGTGGCCTGCCGACTTCACGCCGATGGCGTCCCGCGAATCAATCCTGACGTCGTGGGACGCCTTTGTCGATGAACTGTGGGCCGGCGCGCCTGCGACCGGCGGCACGCTGGTGCGGGCGACGTTTCCGCGCGCCTACATTGACGCCAACCGCAGCGACGATGACATCGACCCTGCACTGCTGGCGTCGCCGTGGCCGCACCCGCTGGCGCCGACCGACTACTCGCGCCGCGGGATGGGGCTCATCAGGCGACTGGCGCTGCCCGGCGTGCCGATGTACGCCGAACCGCTGAGCACTGAGGCCGTGATGGCCCGGCTGGTTCGGCACTACCGGCCCTATCGCGCGGCGGTGGCCGATGCGTTGACGCGTGCCGTGCGGCAGCACGGCCATGTCGTGCATATCAACGCGCATTCGATGAAATCACGCGGTAACGCCATGAATGTTGATGCCGGGGCGATGCGTCCCGATGTGGTGGTCAGTGACCGGCGGGGGACGACGGCGTCTCCGGCGCTGACACAGTGGGCCGCCGAGTGGTTCCGCGAGGCCGGCCTGCAGACGCAGGTGAATGACCCGTATCAGGGCGGGCATCTGGTTGCCACGTTCGGTGCCCCGGCTGACGGACGCCACAGCCTGCAGGTGGAACTCAATCGTGCGCTCTACATGGACGAAGCGCGATTCATCCGCAGCGACGGCTTTGCGGCGCTGCAGGCGACGCTGGCTGACTTCTGCCGCGCAGTAGTGATGACGGCGGCCCGGGTGCTGCGTGAGGCAGAGGCATGAGTGACGCACGCGGGTCGTTTGCGGCAGACGGCTGGCTGACCTCGATGCTGGCACGTGTCGAGCGTGCCGGTAATGCGCTGCCGCATCCGGCCACGCTGTTTGTGCTGTTGTCGGCCGCGGTGATGACGCTGTCGGCCGTCCTGTCGGCGATGCAGGTGGCGGTGGCACATCCCCTCACAGGAAAGTCGGTGGCGGTCGTCAACCTGCTGTCGGTGGAGGGCCTGCAGCGGCTGATTCTCAACGTTGTCCCCAACTTCACGGGCTTCGGGCCGATGGGTCCGTTGCTGGTCAGCATGCTGGGCCTGTCGGTGGCCGAGCGCAGCGGGCTGCTGGGGGCCACCGTGCGCCTCATCATCGGAGCCGCGCACGGCCGGGGGCTGACGTGGGGCGTGGTGTGCGCGGGCGCGATGTCGCATACGGCGGGCGATGTGGGTTATGTGCTGCTGCTGCCGCTCAGTGCCTCGCTGTTTCATGCGGCCGGCCGACATCCGCTGGCCGGGCTGGCCGCCGCCTTCGCCGGTGTGTCGGGCGGATTCGCTGCGAATCTGCTGCTGTCGCCCACCGACTTCACGCTGGCCGGCATCACACAGGAAGCGGCGCGGCTGATTCATCCTGACTATTCGGTGACCGGGGTGGCGAGCTATTTCTTTCTCGCCGCATCAGTGCCGCTGGTGACCGTGACCGGGGCGCTGGTCACCGAGCGTCTGGTCGAGCCACGGCTCGGGCGCTACACGGGGGCCGTCGTGGCGGATGCGGCCGTGCCGCTGTCGCCACTCGAACGGCGAGGTCTTCGTGCCGCACTGCTGGTGACGCTGGTGCTTGTGGCCATGGTCGTCGCCGGACTCTGGCCCGCCGATGGCCTGCTGCGCGATGCCAAGTCACCTGGCCTCGTCAATTCAGTATTCCTGCGCGGCCTTGTGTTCTTCCTGTTCCTGTTCGGGCTGATTCCCGGCCTGGTCTACGGACGCATCGTCGGCACGGTGCGTCGCGATACCGATGCGTATGCCGCCATGCAGGACACGTTGGCGCTGGTCAGCGGTTACCTTGTGGTGGTCTTCTTCATCGCGCAGTTTGTGGCGCTGTTCGCGTGGTCGAACCTCGGTGTGGTGACGGCTGTGGCCGGAGCGGGCTGGCTGAAGGGCCTCGGGCTCGGACCGATTCCGCTGCTCGTGGGCCTGATGCTGCTGACGTGTGTCATCGACCTGTTTCTGGGATCGGCCTCGGCCAAGTGGGCGCTGCTCGGGCCGGTGCTGGTGCCGATGTTCATGCTGCTGGGCTACTCGCCCGAGCTGACGCAGACGGCCTATCGCGTGGGCGACAGTCTGACGAACATCATCACGCCGCTATCCTCGAACTTCCCCCTCGTGCTCATGTTCCTGCAGCGTTACGAGCCGAAGGCCGGCATCGGCACGCTGACGGCAATGATGCTGCCCTACACGCTGGTGAATCTGGTGGCGTGGATGCTGATGCTGGTGCTGTGGGTCTGGATGGGCTGGCCCACCGGCCCGGGGGCCCCGTTGTTTCTGCCCGTGGCCGGGGCACCGCCCGTGCCAGGCGTGTGAGTGTGGCGCGCGACCGCGTGAGGAGAGTGGCGATGCGACGGATGGTCTGGGTGGCTGGAGCGATGCTGTGTGCGCTGAGTGGGCTACTGCTGGCGCAGGACGCCCGCCGCGAGGTGCGGGTCACCCTGCGTGAAGGCACATCGATGGCTGCGGCACCGTCGCCCGATGGCCGCACGGTGATGATCGATCTGCTCGGCGTGCTGTGGTCGGTCGATGCCGGGGGCGGCGAAGCGAGACGGTTGTTGCCCGACGGGTACGACGCGCACGCCCCGGCGTGGTCACCTGATGGTCGGCGCGTCGCCTTCCAGGCGTACCTGAAGGACACATGGCATCTGTGGGTGATGAACGCCGACGGATCGGGTCTCGCCGAAGTCCCCGCCGGTCCGTTCGACGTTCGCGAGCCGCACTGGTCGCCTGACGGCACGCGGCTGGCGTTTTCCTCCGACCGCAGTGGGCACTATGACATCTGGATGCGCACGCTGGCCACGGGGCTGTCACGCGACTGACGACCGACCCGGCGAATGACAGCATGCCGGCCTGGTCGCCTGATGGACGCGAAATCGCGTTTGTCTCAGACCGCGAGGGCCGAGGCATCTGTGCGCGGCGTGTCGACAGTGGCGCCGGGCGACTCGTGGTGGCCGACCGTGATGTGGCGCACTCGCCGTCGTGGTCACCTGACGGGCGGTCGATGGCGCATGTGTCAGTCGCGGGCGCCTCGAGCCGGCTCATGGTGGACGGCCGCGCGATCTCAGATGCCGGTGAGGATGTGTTTCCCTTCCGCCCGGCGTGGGACGGGGCCGGGCAGATCTGGTACACCGCGAGTGGAGAGGTCAGGCGTCGCCCGCGTGCCGGAGGGGCTGCCGCCGTGGTGCCCTTCGCGGCCCAGGTCTCGTTTGCGAGGGACGGCTTTGTGCCGCGTCGTTCGGTGACGCAGTATGACCGTGCGCAGCCGGTGCGTGGTGTGATGCAGCCGGTGATGGCGCCCGACGGGCAGCGTGCCGCGTTCGTGGCGCTCGGTGATCTGTGGCTGGTGTCGCTGACCGAGGCCGAGCCGGTGCCGCAGCGCCTGACGGATGACGCCGCGGTCGAGATGAATCCCGCGTGGGCCCCCGATGGCCAGTCGCTGGTGTTTTCGTCGGATCGCGGCGGGCAGATGGATCTGTGGATTCGCGATCTGCGATCGGGACAGGACCGGCGCCTGGCTGAGGCCGGATCGCTGCCCACCTACTCGCCCGACGGCACCCGCGTGGCCTTCCTCGATCCTGACTCGCAGCTGCGCGTCGTGACCGTGGCCAGTGGCGAGGCCCGCACGGCTCACGGCCGCCTGAATGAACCGGGCAAGCCGAGCTGGTCGCCCGACGGGCGCGCCGTGGTGATGTCGGCCCTGCGCACCTATTCCACACGGTTCCGTGAAGGCACGAACCAGGTGTTGTGGGTGCAGGTCGAGCCCTCGCCCTCGGTCGACGGCCGTGATGCCTTCAGTCCCGATCGCTGGATCGATCCGCTGCCGCACACGTCGATCGGCATGCGGCAGAACCTCGGACCGGTGTGGTCACCTGACGGCCGGGAGATGGTGGCGATTGTCGACGGCAGTGTCAGCATCTTCCCGGTGGGGCGCGACGGGGCGCCGCTCGGGTCGGTGCGTCGGGTCACGGCCGATCTCGCGAGTTCGCCGTCGTGGGCCGGCGATTCGCGCCATGTGCTGTATCAGACCGCCGACGCGCTCAAGGTGGTCGACACCGTGTCGGGCGACGTGCGCACCATTCGTCCTGCCCTGACGGTGACCGCTCCGCGCACCACCGGTGTGACGACGATTCATGCGGCGCGCCTGTTCGATGCGCGCGACACGACGCTGCGCACAGACGTGGACGTGGTGATCGACGGCGATCGCATCCGCGACGTGCGGCCGCATCGGGACGGGGGCCATGAGGGACGGGTCGTGGACGCCGGTGCCGGCACGGTACTGCCGGGCCTCATCGAGAGTCACACGCACCTGCGGAAGGATGCCGGGGAAGCCCTGGGCCGCCTGTGGCTGTCGTTCGGCATCACCACGGTCAGGAATCCGGCAGCCAATGCCTTCGAGGCCCTGGAAGATCGCGAAGCGATCGCGTCGGGTCGCCGACTAGGGCCGAGGCTGCTGCTGACGGGCGAGCCCATCGACGGCACGCGCATCTACTACTCGGGTGGCGTGGCCCTCGACGGCGGCGCGGATATCGACGCCTATGTCGCTCGCGCGCAGACGCTGGGCTTCGACCTCATCAAGTCGTACGTGCGGCTGCCTGATCTGCTGCAGCGTCGGGTCATCGCGGCCGCCCATCGGGCCGGCATGCCGGTGACATCGCATGAGCTGTATCCGGCGGTGGCCTTCGGTGCCGACGGTGTCGAGCATGTGCGGGGCACCAGCCGGCGCGGCTTCAATCCGAAGATGAGCGAAACGCGGCGCAGCTATCGCGATGTGATCGAGCTGCTGACGGCGTCGGGCATGACGCTGACGCCGACCATCGGCATTCAGGGCGGGCATCAGGTGCTGACGCTGCGTGACGGTGCATGGCTCGAGGATGAACGCCTGCAGCGCCTCGCGCCCGACTCGCTGGCCGCATCACGCGCGCTCAGACAGACAGGCGCGCCTCCGGCCGATCTGGCCGCGCGCGAAGCGCTGGTGGTGCCGCAGGAGCAGCTGGTGCACACGCTGGTCCGCGGTGGTGGACGCGTCATCGCCGGCACCGACTCGCCGATCAATCCCTATGGCATCTCACTGCTGCTCGAGCTCGAGCACTATGTGCGCGGCGGTCTCACGCCGGCCGAGGTCATCCGCACGGCGACGGCGGTACCGGCCGAAGCGCTCGGCATCAGTGCCGACCTCGGGACGATCGAAGCGGGCAAGCTGGCTGATCTGATCGTGGTCGACGGCAATCCGCTCGAGGACATCAGGCAGTTGCGGCGCGTCCGGCAGGTGATGCGGGGCGGCGTGCTGCATGACGTGCGGGCGCTGGTGGCCGGTCAGCGCTGACCGGCCGGTGCGTCAGTCGCCGCTGAGGGTGCGCTGACGCACGGTGCGCGTCCACACCGACAGCAGTACGATACTGGTGAGGATCAGACCGAGCAGCAGGCCCCACCAGAGGCCGGGTGCGCCCCAGCCGAGGCCGAAGCACAGGCCGTAGCTTACCGGCGCGCCGATGAGCCAGAACGCCGTGAGATTCGAGACCATCGCCGTGCGGGTATCGCCCAGCCCGCGCAGCGTGCCGGTCGTGACCCCCTGCAGTCCGTCGAAGATCTGGAAGAGCGCCGCAATGGCCAGCAGTTGCGAGGCCAGCTGCACGACGCCGGCCTCGGTCGTATACACCCCGATGAGCACCTCGGGATACCGCAGGAAGACCGCGCCGGTGACGATCGACAGGCTCACGCTCATGACGATGACCGTCCAGCCGGCGTGCCGGGCCTCGGTGAAATCGCGGGCCCCGATGGCGTGCCCCACGCGGATGGCACCGGCTGAGGCCAGGCCGAGGTGCACCATGAACACCATCGCCGACAGGTTCAGCGCAATCTGATGGGCGGCGGTGGCCACCGGTGCCAGTTGCCCTGCGAGCGCCGTCAGCAGCGAGAAGATACCCACCTCGGCCGTCACCGTCGATGCCGCCGGCAGCCCCAGCGACAGCAGACGGCGCATGGGGGCCGGGGGTGTGGTGGCAGTGGCTGCCGGCACCTGCCGGTCACTGAGCCACACCGTGAGCGCCAGCACGGCAACCATATACATGCGGGCGGTGAGCGTGGCCCACGCCGCGCCGGTGACCCCGAGGGCCGGCAGGCCCAGGTGACCGTTGATGAAAGCCCAGTTGGCGACGAAGTTCACGAGATTGGCCGTGACCAGCGTGACCATGACCGCGGTGACATGGCCGGTACTCTGCAGGTACCGGCGCAGGGCCGCATAGACGAGCAGGGCGGGCGTGCTCAGGATGAGGATGCCCAGATAGCCCTGCAGCAGCGGCTGAGTCTCCGGGTGGAAGCCCAGCGCGGGTGACAGCCACCACAGGCCGCCGAGCAGCAGCATCATCGGCACGGTCGTCATCAGCGCCAGGCGCAGGCCGGTGGTCAGCCATCGCCGGCAGAGAGCCCGCTCGCCTGCGCCGTAGGCCTGGGCCACGAGCGTATCGAGGCCGAGCAGCAGCCCCATGCCGAAGATGGCAAACCCGAGATGCAGTGAATTGCCGACGGCCGTGGCGGCGATGGCCGCCGGCCCGAGCGGCGCAACCATGAGTGTGTCGACCAGCCCCATGCCCATCCAGCCGAGTTCGGCGAGGATGACCGGCACGGCCAGCCTCAGCGTGGGAACGAGTTGACGGCGCAGCACGAGCCTTCCATCTTATCGTTCCGGCCTGCAGACCCGGGGGACCCGCACACTCGGGAAGGGACTCGTGCACCCGCGGGTGTATCATGCGCCCGTGCTTCGTCATGTGCGGTCAGGTGTCGTCGTCCTGCTGGTGTTTGCCGCCTGTGTGCCCGTGCTGCACGCACGGCAGAACCGCGCCGTACGCGACCTTGTCGATCTGGCGTCGCGGTATGTCGTCGAGTACGAGCAGCACTACTGGGCCCTGGCGCTCGACGAGGAAAACGTCCAGTGGCTCGAGCGACCCGTGCACACCGGCTCGAGTCTCACACGCGCCAACCCCGGTGGCGGCATGATTCCCGGCGGAACGCAGCGACGCACGGTGACCCGCAGTGATTACGTGCTCGTCCAGGCCGGTGCGGGCCGTGGCTGGGTGCCCTACCGCGATCTGCACTGGGTGAACGGCAAGGAACTGCGCGACCGAGACGACCGGCTGGTGCGCCTGCTGAAGACGGGCAGCGCCGAGGCGTTTGACGAAGCGACGGCGGTTCACCAGGACAGCCACCGCTACGACGTGGGGAATGTGCAGCGCTCCATCAACATTCCCATGTTCGGCATGATGCTGCTGCACCCGCAGGTGCGCGAGCGCTTCGAGTTCAAGGCCGCCGGCGACGAAGTCATCGCCGGGCGCGCGGTCGAACGGCTGGCCTACACCGAAAAGGTCCGGCCCACACTCATCAAGACCTCGCGTGGCAAGGATCTCGCCCTGACCGGTCACATCTGGATCGAGTCAAGCACTGGCGTCGTCGTCAAGACCGCCATGACCGCCGCCGACCCCATCGTCAGGGCCAATGTGTTTGTGACGTTCCGCCGCGACACCGAGCTCGGGCTGTGGGTGCCCGATGTGATGGAAGAGTTCTACAAGGCCGCCATCGCGTTCGACGATACGCACTCGATTTCGACATTCACGACGCCGCGCCTCTATCAGCGGTAAGTGCGTGCGGTCGGTGTCAGGCCGCGTGTGGCCTGACCGGAAGGTGACCGGGGCGGGTCTGCGACGACCCGCCCCCTGCGGTTCCGTTACTGCGTGGGCAGCTTGGGCAGTGCTGCACCCTCGAGGCGCGGCAGCAGCTGGTCGCGCATCGCGAGCTGATACACCGCCGCCGCAATCACCATCGCGCTCTGCTTCGCATCGTCCTCGATGACCCGTTCGTAGGTGTCGAGGTTCGTGTGCCAGGTGTGCGTGCCGTATTCGATGGGGTCCTGGCTGACGCCGATGCCGGGCAGACCGGCTTCGTTGAACGAGGTGTGGTCGGAACCGCCACGCCGGCGGCTGCTCGTGGCATTGGCCCCGAGAAACCCGTTGTCGGCAAACGGCGCCGTGGCCTCGCGCAGGATGCGTGCGGCGTCGGACGGGCCGAACACCGTCATCCCCCGCGCCCGGCCCGTGCCCGAGTCGATGTTGAAGTAGCCGGCAAAGCCGGCGAACTCGGGCTTCGGATTTTCCGCCGTGCCGAAGTGCTGCTTCACATAGGCCTGCGAGCCGAGCAGGCCCTGCTCTTCGCCGCCCCACAGGGCGACGCGGATGGTGCGGCGGGGCTTCACGCCGATGGCCTGCAGGATGCGGATGGCCTCGAGCATCGTGGCCGAGCCGACCGCGTTGTCGGTGGCGCCGGTCGCCGAGTGCCACGCATCGAGGTGCCCGCCCAGCATGACCACCTCGGCCGCCTTGTCGGTGCCGGGAATCTCGGCTACCACGTTGTGCTGCGTGCGTCCCTCGGGGTGCCTCTGATTGACGATGTGCATGTCGAGCTGGACGGTGCGGCCGGTCGCCATGAGGCGCCACACGCGGCCATAGTCTTCGTTGCGCATCACCACCGTCGGCACGGCCTTGCTGATGTCGAACGTGCGGTTGTTGAAGGCGCGAATCTGGCCGTGGTCGCGACCGGCGTCATTGATGCGTGCCACCGCACCGGCACTGACGAGGAAGGCATCGAGCTGCTCGGCCACGCGAGCCGGCGACACCACGTCATCGTTCGGGGCCGCGGGCATCTGCGGCGGACCACCGCCTGCCGGCGTGTCGCGCTCGAACTGTGCGCGCACCTCGGCATCCTCGCGGCGCTTGGCTGGCGGCACGATGGTGACGTCCACCTTCTGCGGGGCGCCGACGAGCACGATGCGCCCCTTCACGCGGGCACGCTGCGCGTCGAAGAACTGCGTGAGCTGGACCTGCGTCGGGCGCGTCGGCAGCTCGAGCATCATCGTGTCAGCGGTCACCGGGCCGGCGGTGCCCGGCGTCCACGCCAGGGCCTCGGCCACCAGCGCATCCTTCACCGGCGAGACGATGTGAATCGACAGGCGTTCGTTGGTCCAGCCGGGATGACCGAAGTCCCACGGCTCGAGGTGGGCATTCTTCAGGCCCCAGCCGGTGGTCAGTGTGACGACCCACTCCATCGCGGCTTTCAGCTGCGGAGAGCCAGTGAGCCGCGGGCCATAGACATCGGTGAGCACCTGCAGCGTCTGCATCAGCTGCGAGCGGTCGGTGGCTTCGCGGCGAATCTTCCAGAGCACGTCGGCATCGACGCGCTCCTGGGCGGTCGCCGCAGGTGCTTGTGGGACCTGCGCGGACGGGGGCGCAACGAACGTCAGGACGAGGAGAACGATGAGTGGCAGTCTGATGCGTATGGGAAGGCTCCGCTGCGCATTATGCTCTGGCCGTCGGCTGTCTGTCGCGGCCCGGGGCCTGCGATGTGCGCGTCGGGACGCCCGGGAGCTTGGCGCTGCGCCTGTGACCGGCCACCTGCGCCTCGGGGCATGGCGTGTGGCGGCCATGCTGCGCCTGCCCTTACGGGCGCGTCGGGGCCGCACACGTCGGCGCTGGCTGCACCGATCCGGGGGGCACCTGCGCCACCTCGAGATGCTGCACGAGCGGCGGCACGGTAGGCGCCAGCGTCACCTCGGCGCGTACGGTACCGCGCTGGCACTCGAGCGTCCACACCCCGCGCAGCGGATTTTCGAGGGGCAGGTATGCACCCGTATCGCGACATGACCCGACGGCGTCGTGCAGGGCGACAAACTCGGCGCGACGCCGCTCGATCGCGCGGTCACGGAACAGATTGACGGCAGCCAGTGCCTGCGCCCGGTCATCACGCCACCCTTCCAGCAACGCCAGCACTTCGCTGCGGGCGTGCTGCAGGGCCGGTGACGGCGCGAACTGCCGCGGCACCAGCCCACCCGTCGACGCCAGGGCCGCAAATGCCTCGTTGGCGACACCACCAAACCCCGCATAGGTGCGGTTGCCAAAGACAATGATGCCGACCCCGTAGTCGGGCAGCCACTGCATCACCGAGCCGAAGCCCGGCAGCCCGCCGCCGTGTGCCACCACGTGGCCGAAGTCACAGGTCTGCGAAATGCGGAGGCCGTACCCGTAGCCGCCACTGAACAGCTGCAGGGTCCCCGTCGTCGGGGCGATCGTGACTGATGCCAGCCGCGTGCGTGCCACCTGCTGCATTTCGCGCAGCGACGCGCGGCGCACAGGACCGATGTCGGTGCCGCTGCGTGCCGGCCAGGCCGAGAGCAGTGTGGCAACGTAGCGCGACAGGTCGCTCATCGACGTGAGCATGCCGCCCATCGCGCCGAAGGCACCGTCCGGCAGCGGAGGCTCCTCTTTCCACTGCGCATCTTCCCATCGGTAGCCGCGTGCGCGCAGCGCATCGTTCACCCGGGCGGGCTCGAGTGTGGTGGCTGTCATGCCGAGCGGATCGAGAATTTCTCGCTGGATGTACTGACGGTAAGGCACACCGGCGACGCGCGAAATGACGCGCCCCAGGATAGCGAAGCCATAGTTGGAATATTCGTAGGCGGTGCCCGGGGCGGTCGAGAACGACATGCCGCGCGCGAGCATGGCCGTGAACTCGTCGTCGGTGACGGCCAGCTGCTGATCGCCCCACGGGTTGTCCTCGGGAAAACCCGCTGAGTGCGACAGCAGATGCCGCAGCGTGATGCGCGGCGCATCGTCGGTCGGGCCGCGCCACTGCCGCAGCTCGGGCACATACCGCTCGGCCGGGTCGTCGAGCGACAGCCGTCCCTCGTCTCTGAGCTTCAGGATGGCCATGGCCGTGAAGCTCTTGGTCATCGACGCGATGCGGAAGATCGATTCCGGAGTGACTGGCGCCTTCCGTTCGACATCGCTCAGGCCCGACACGCCGACATGCGCGAGCTCTTCATCAATGACGATGCCCCAGATGAGGCCAGGGATGTGTTCGGTGGTGGCATAGTCGGCCATGCGCCGGTCGATGGCGGCGAACGCAGTGGCCATGCGGTCGCGCCGATCCGTGACGGGAAACGCCGGTGCGGGTGCCAGGGCGAGGGCTGCCGCGGTGGTGTCTGCGGTGACTGCCGGCGTGTCGGCGGGCCGTTGTGCCACGAGGACGAAAACGATCGCTGCCGTGAGGATGAGGGCCCAGATTGCGCGCATGGGCGCATGATCGCACAGCGTGCCCGTGGCAGGCGAGGCGGCACAGGGCGAATCTTTACATCCGCCCAGCGGGCGACTCGCGGATAATGGCGCCCACAGGCCATGCCGACCCTGCTGCACCGATCCCTGTCACGCGTCGCCCGCATCGAACCCCGCGAAGTGCCGGCGGTGCTGGCGTCGTTCCTGCTGTTCTTCTTCGTGCTTGGCAGCTACTTTGCGGTGCGCCCGGTGCGCGAGACGGTGGCGACGATTCTGGGGCGCGAACGTGTGGCCGACCTGTGGCTGTACACGGCACTGTTTTCGATGCTGATTGTGCCGGTGTTCGGCTGGCTGGTGGCGCGGGTGCGGCGCAGCCGGCTGCTGCCCGGGGTGTACGGCTCGGTGGCGATCATCCTGGCAGCCATTGGCTCGGTGCTGCAGACCGACTCGGCCAGTGTGGGGGTGGGGGCATTCTTCTACGTGTGGATCAGCGTGCTCAACCTGATGCTGGTGTCGGTGTTCTGGAGCTTCCTGCTCGAGATGTTCTCGAGCGATCAGGCGACGCGGCTGTTCGGATTCATCGCGGCCGGTGGCACGCTCGGGGCGCTGGTAGGGCCGCTGACGACCCGGCTGGTGGTGAATGCGCTGGGCAATGCCGGCGTGCTGTATCTGGGGACGGCCGGATTTGTCGGGGCCATTGCGTGCCAGATGGTGCTGATTCGCATCTGGACGCGCGACCGCGACGGCATCAGGGCGGCGGCGGCATCGACGGCAGCGGCGACACAGGCGCCGGATGCGGCGCTCGGCGGCAATCCGTTTGCGGGCATTCCCATCGTGCTGCGGTCGCCGTACCTGCTGGGCATTGCGGTGTTCGTGATGCTGCTGTCGGCGGTCAACACCTTTCTGTATTTCGAGCAGCTGCAGATCGTGAGCGACACGTTTCCCGACACGACGCGGCGTACCGAGGTGTTTGCGACGATCGACTTTGTGGTGCAGTCGCTGACGATTGTGTCGCAGCTGTTCCTGACGGGGGCCATCGCGGCGCGCTTCGGTGTGGGGACGCTGCTGACGTTTGTGCCGGTGCTGATGATCGGCGCATTTCTGATGCTGGCCGGGTCGCACGTGTTCGCGGTGATTGCGGTGTCGCTGGTGATGCGGCGCTACGGCGAATATGCGTTCATCCGTCCCGGGCGCGAAATGCTGTGGAGCACGATGGACACCGAGACCAAGTACAAGGCCAAGAGCTTCATCGACGTGCCGGTCTACCGTGCGGCCGACTATGTGGGCGCGCAGTTCAAGACGGCGCTCGACGCGGTGGTGTCGTCGCCGTCGGCGCCTGCGCTGGTCGGGGCCGGTATTGCCCTGGTGTGGGCGGTGTGCGGGTGGCAGCTGGGCCGGAAACACGATGCAACGCTGCGCGCTCGGGGGTGACGGAGTTCGGGTCTGGTCCTCCAACCAGTGCCGGATAAGGCGAGGATGCCCGGGCCGCTGGACGGGACCCGGCGGCGGGGGTGGTGGGGGAACCGAGGAACCTGCAGCTTCAGCGTCCTCGCCGTGGGGCCCGTGACCAATTGCACGTAAACTGTGTGCAGGTTACTTTCTCATGGCGGCATCCACAGACACCCAGAATGTGACGATTCGGCTGACGCGCAGGACCGTCAGACGAGCACGTGTGCTGGCTGCACAGCGCAACACGTCCATCAGTCGGCTGCTGGCTGAACACGTCGAGCACCTCGTGGGCGAGGCAGACGCGTATGACAGTGCGAGACGACAGGCCTTCGCCCTGCTCGATCGCGGATTTCACCTCGGTGGACAGATCAGGGTGACACGTGACCAGTGGCACGAGCGATAAGGCGTTCATCGATACGAACGTTCTCATCTATGCCCACGATGTGGACGCTGGCGTACGGCACGATCGGGCCTGTGATCTGCTGCGGGTCCTGTGGCGGGACGGCACTGGTGTGCTCAGTCCACAGGTGCTGCAGGAGTTTTACGTCAATGCCACCCGCAAGATCCCGAAACCACTCGCCGCGTCCGAGGCCCGGCGCGTGGTTGACGCGTACGCGGTCTGGTGCGTGGACGGCATCGGGCCTGGCGACATCCGCGCGGCCTTTCGGATAGAAGATGAGGCACACGTGGGCTTCTGGGATGCGCTGATCGTGGCCGTGGCCGCACGCAGCGGTGCCTGCCGGCTGCTGACAGAAGACCTCAATGATGGGCAGGTCATTGCCGGTGTTACAGTCACTAACCCCTTCACGGAGCGGCCGCGTTCCCGGGGCCGACGCTGAGCCTGACGGGGTGCTGCGCGCCGGGGACAGACGGGCGTGCGAGCCTGGCAGCCATTCAGTGCGATGAAATTCGTGCTAACCCAAGTTGAATCAACAGTTTCATCTCTACTGGCCCTTAACATAACCACTGTTACCGTAAGGAGTGCGACACGAACAACATCGCTCCTGGGCGTTTTACGGACGTCATCCTGAGCCAGGACGGAGGGGCTCCGGATTGTTTCGGCTACGGGGGGCGTGTTGAGTTCAGTTGGCGGCGCCACGGTGTCTGCGGATGCGCGAACGCATCGACGCCGAAGGGCCGTGGTCGCTGGCGGCTGAACGCGATGCGGCCCCGACCCCTCCGTCGGAGGGGTCGGGACCGCACCTGCGTATCAGAAGCGGACGATGAACGAGAACCGGACGTTGGTGGGCTGCACGAACTGCCCACGCGCCGTGGCCTTGCCGTAGTTGGCGACTGCCGCTGAGCAGGTGGCGTTCGCCGTGGTGCCGCACCAGGCGGTGTTACTCGTGCCGGTCTGTGTTTCGGTGTTGGTCACATTGAACACCTCGGCCTTGATGCCGGCCTGGTATGTGCGGGCAATGCGCCAGGTCAGCTCGCCCGACAGGTCAGCGGTTATGAGCAGACCGTCGAACACATCCGTACCGAGCGGTTCGTAGAAATAGGTCGCGGTGGGGCCGGCGTTGGTCGTGGTCCCGGGGAACAGCACATTGACGGCGCGGCTCTTCTCGAAGCGGGCCTTGGAGATGATGTCCGTCACGCCGCCCAGCACCAGATTGAGCGGGCCGAGCGGCTTCACATACGCGCCCTGTAACTTGAGGTTGTGCGGCCGGTCATAGGCGGGGCGGCCGAACTTGTTGGCGCCGTCCTGAACCGTGGCACACGGAATCACGCCGCCATTGCCAATCGTCGTGTCAACCGTGGTCCGGCAGTCGGCATCCAGGTAGTCACCCAGCGAGGTGAACGTGGTGCCGAAGTGATTCCCCCGCGTGCGCGAGTAGGTGTAGTTGGCCGTCGCACTCCAGTTATTCGCGAAGCGACGCTCGAAGGTGAACTGGATGCCGCGATACGAGCGCTCGGCAGGCTCGTAGTTGAGCACGGTCCGCTTGATGCTGCGGTCGGGGTTGAACGTCCGGATGTCGTCGATCAGGTTGGCCCAGTCACGCGAGATGAATCGGGCACCGATCGCCAGGGTCCGGCCGAACTGACGCTGCACGCCGAGCATGTACTCGTCCATGTGAAACGGTCGCAGGTCGGGGTTGGGCAGGAACGAGGAGGCGCCGAGGCGCACCTCGTTGGCAAACACATAGGTCGAGCCGTCCCACAGGTAGTTCTTGTAGTTGGTCTGCTGCGGAATCGCCGCGAAGCCGTCAGAGAAGCTCTGCACCACGCCGACGTAATAGCGGCCATAGCTGGCCTGTGCCACGGTGCGGCCGTCCTCGGTCAGCGCGTAGCTGCTGGCCAGGCGGGGAGAGATGGTCTGGGCATTCACCGTGATGGCACCGACGTCGCTCTTGCCCGACTGGGCTTCATAGCGCAGCCCGGCCTCGATGAAGAAGCGCGAGTTCACCTGAAACTTATCGCGGAGGAACACGGCAAGATTGCGTCCGGTCGATGTCGAGTCGCCTGACTCATAGTCGCGGCGAGCGAAGGGCACAATCGCGCCGGTCGCCTGATTGAAGGCGTCGACGAGATACAGCTGCTTGTTGGGATAGTCAAACCGCGCACCCGACTCCACCGTCTGGAAGTCGACGCCGAGCTTGATGTTGTGGCTGCGCTGGCCGCGCGAGAAGAACCAGGTGCTGGCGGCGTTGGCCTGCTGGCGGGGACGCGAGACGAAGCCGTCGAAGGTGGCCCCGTTGTAGTAGCGATTGTCGCCGAGGCTGAAAATCGGCGAACCACTGAACAACCGGCCGGTCTCGAAGGGCACCACGTCAATCCGTGATTCGTAGGTGGCCGCAGCCGCTTCCATCGTCCAGTTGTTGCGGATGACGCCGCTCCACTGGGCGGCCCAGTTGGTGGCACCCTGATTCTGGCGTGTGAGCGCTGTCCGTTCACCAGCGGCGCCCCAGTAGTCGATGATGAAGCCGTTGGTCGGGGCGCGGTAGTACTTGACCCACACGTTATTGGCCGAGTTCAACTGCACGGTGGCACGGACGTTGAGGAAGCCGGCCTCCGTAGTCTGCTGATAGTCCTCGGGGATGAGGCCGACGGTCTGACGACGCGGCGTGGTGTTCTCCTGCCGCTCGAAGGCACCGAAGAACCAGGCATGGTTCTTCCAGATGGGGCCCCCCAGGGTCGGGGCGTAGACCGGGTTCACCTGGTCGAACTTGATGCGTTCAAGCGAGACACCGCTCACCTGGTTCTTGGTGGTGTTCTGCTTGTTCCACTGGTCGTTGACGATGATGTACTTGGCCGACCCTTCAAATCGGTTCGTGCCCGACTTGGTCACGACATTGACGATGGCACCCTGGGCGCGACCGTATTCGGCCGATGCGCCCGAGGTCGAGACCGACACTTCCTGGATGGCCTCGAAGTTGAGGTTGGTGCCGAACGTGCCGGTGGTCGGGTCGGTGGTGTCGACGCTGTCGATGAGGAACTGGTTCTGGCTCGTCAGGGCGCCCAGCGCGTTGACGTTGCCGGTGCCAACGACACCGGGGACTGTGCCGATCAGCGCCTGGTAGCTGCGGCCGATGGGCAGCTTTTCGAACTGGTCATTGCGGATGCGGGAGTTGTTGGCGACGTTCGTCATGTCGACGATGGGCACTTCGCCGACGACCTGGACGGTGTCGGTCAGAGCGCCGACCTTCAGCGCGATATCAACCGAGGTGGTCTTTTCGGTTTCCACCAGATTGTCGGTGCGCTGGACGGTTTCGAAGCCCTGCAGCTGGGCCTGGACGGCATAGATGCCGATGGGCACGGCGCCGAAGAGATAGCGGCCGTTGGTGTCGGTGACGCCCGAGCGGGTGACGCCGCGCTGGGTGTCGGTGATGGTTACCGTGACGCCCGGCAGCACGCCGCCGCTTTCGTCGGTCACGGTGCCGGCAATCGTCCCGATCTGAGCCGGCTGGGCCCAGGCCAGCTGCGCCACCAGCAGCATGGCGACGAGCCCGAGTCGCTTCACGAACCTCACTGTCATGTTGTCCTCCCCAAGTAGCATGAACGTCCATCGGTGGGCGCCACCGCGTGGCGACCATCGAGTCGTCTTGTGTCTCAAAAACACAAGTTTATAAGACTACTTGACATTTGGGCAGGATCCCAGAGCGCGTGGCGACGCCTCCGCCGTTCCGACCCCGGCCCCCGCGTGCGCCCCGCACATCCGGTAAGCTCAGAGGCGCTATGCGCACATGGCTGCTCACCCTGACACTGCTGTCGGCGCTCCCGGCGGCGGCCCAGCCCGCGCCCGAGCCGTTCTGGCCGGGTGCCACCTACGACCCGGCGATTCCCACCCTGCGGCAGGTCGTGGGGCACGACCCCGGCACCGAGATCACCTCACCCGAACAGATTGGCGTCTACCTGCAGGCCCTGCAGAAGGCCGACCCGGCCCGCACGCGGCTGGTCGAGTACGCCCGCAGCTGGGAGGGGCGTCCGCTGTGGCTGCTGATTGTGGGCTCGCCGGCCCGCATGGCGGCGCTCGATGCCGTGAAAGCCGACCTGCAACGGCTGGCCGACCCGCGTGGCCTGTCTGCGCCGGACCAGCAGCGGCTGCTGCAGCAGAACCCCGTGGTCGTGTGGCTGGCGCACGGGGTGCACGGCAACGAAATCTCGTCGGCCGACGCAGCCCTGCTCGAGGCCTATCACCTGCTGGCTGCGCGCGGCGATGCCGATGTCGACCTGATCCTGCGCGAGACGCTGCTGCTCATCGATCCGATGCAGAACCCCGACGGCCGCGCGCGCTTCCTCTTCCAGAACCTGCAGGGGCGTGCCGCCCACCTCGATCCGGTGCCCTACAACGCCGAGCACGACGAGCCCTGGCCCGGCGGCCGGTCGAACCACTATCTGTTCGACATGAACCGCGACTGGTTCGCGCAGACGCAGCCCGAGAGCCGCGGACGCGTGCGGGTGGGGCGCGAGTACTGGCCGCAGGTGACCGTCGACCTGCACGAGCAGGGCGGTGACAATCACTACTTTTTTCCGCCCCCGGCCGACCCCATCAACCCCCACCTGACCCGGTCGCAGCTGGCGTCGCTCGAGATGTTCGGGCGGGCCAACGCCGAGCGGTTCGACCAGCGAGGCTGGCCGTATTACATCCGCGACGTCTACGACGCGTTCTATCCGGGCTATGGCGACTCGTGGCCGACCGCGCACGGGTCGATCGGCATGACCTACGAGCAGCCTTCGGCGCGGGCGCTGGCCTTTGCGCGTCGCGACGGCACGGTGATGACGTATCGCGACGGCGTGATGCACCACTTCAACGCCGCCATCGTCACGGCCCGGACTGCGGCGCGCAACCGCGAGCGGCTGCTGCGCAACTTCCTCGAGTTCCGGCAGACGGCCATCACCGAAGGCGAACAGAGCCAGGCACGCGAGTATGTGCTGCTGCCGGGGCACGATCCGTCGCGGGCTGCCGCGCTGGCCCGTAATCTGGCCACGCAGGGTATTGCCGTGCGGCAGACCACGGCGCCGACGAAGGTGGGGACGAGAGACGTGCCGGCCGGCGCCTATGTGGTGGCGCATGCCCAGCCGGCAGGTCGTCTCGTGCGGAACCTGCTCGACACCACCGTGGCGCTGCCTGAGGCCTTCGTGAAGGTACAGGAGGCGCGTCGTGCGCGGCGGCTGCCCGATGAGATTTATGACATCACGGCCTGGAGCCTGCCGCTGCTGTACGACGTCGAGGTGGTGACCAGTGCCGTGCCCCTCACCGTGGCGGCGACGCCCGTGCCTGACACCTACGACGCACCGCCCGCGCCGCGCACCTTCGCGCGCGGACAGGTGGGGTATCTGCTGCCGTGGGGATCGGCCAGCGCCGCGCTGACGGCCGAGGCCCTCGCCGAGGGCCTGCGCGTGACGAGCATCGGCGGCAGCTTCACACTGCAGGGCCGCACCTATCCGATCGGCACAGCGCTTGTGAGACACGCGGGCAACCCCGCCGATCTGCACGATCGGCTGCAGCGCCTGGCCACACGACACGGGGCCGACGTGGTGCCCATCGACTCGGCGTTCATCGACCGCGGTGTCTCGCTCGGCGGCAACGACACGGCCGCGCTGCGGGCACCCCGGGTGGTGCTGGCCTGGGATGCGCCGACGCAGTCGCTGTCAGCGGGTTGGACGCGCTATGTGCTCGAACGCCGTTATGGGCAGCGTGTGACGGCCGTGCGCGTCAGCGCCCTGGCCCGCGTGGTGTGGAGCGACGTCGACGTGCTGGTGCTGCCGTCGGGCAACTACTCTGGCGCGATTGGCGAGGCGGTGCTGGCGCGCATCCGCGAATGGGTGCGCAGCGGCGGCACGCTCATCACGCTGGCCGAGGCCACCCGCTGGGCCACGTCCGAGAGCGTAGGGCTGCTGTCGACAAAGCCGCTGCTCAAGAACGGCAATCTCGACATGCCCGGAAACGTCGCCGCCGCCGGGCAAGGCCGCGAGACACCGGCGAAACCAGCCGATCCGGCCGCGTTCAACTATGACGCCGCCATCCAGCCCGAGCGCGAGCGGCCCGATGCCCAGCCGGGCGCATTGCTGCGCGTGCGCATCGACACCGAGCACTGGCTGTCGGCCGGCCACGATGCCGAGGGCGCCGCCATGATCGAGGGCAGCCGCGTGTTCGCCCCGCTCAAGCTCGACAGCGGCCGTAACGTCGGGGTCTACGCCACGCGCGAAAGGCTGATTGCCTCCGGGCTCATCTGGCCGGAAAATCAGGGCCTGCTGGTCGAGAAGGCGTTTCTCATGCATCAGCCGCTGGGCCAGGGGCATATCATCGGCTTTGCCGAAGAAGCCACGTATCGGGCATTCAGCGAGGGCACCATGCTGCTGTTCATGAACGCCGTGCTGCTGGGGCCGGGTTACTGACACCACACGAGAGGACACACTCACCATGACACTGCGACTGCTTCGTCTGTCGGTGCTGGCCGCGCTTGCGGCAGCGGTGCTGGCCCTGCAGCCGGCTGCCCTCACGGCCCAGGGTGATACGTACTTTCCACCCAAAGGTGACTGGGCCCGCAGGCCGCCGGCCGAGCTCGGCATGGACCCGGCCCGGCTGGCCGAGGCCGTGGCGTTCGCGCAGAGCCGCGAGTCGACGCGCGAGTTCGACTTCTCGGATCAGGAACGCATCTTCGGCTCGCTGCTGGGCTCGGTGCCCACCCGTCGCGCGGCCACCAACGGCGTGGTCATCTACAAGGGCTATGTGGTGGCCGAGTTCGGTGAAACCACGGCCGTCGACCCGACCTACTCGGTCGCCAAGAGCATGATGGCGACGGTCGCGGCCCTCGGCGTGCGCGACGGCCGCCTCGCGGTGGATGACCGCGTCGGGACCACGGTGAAGGACGGCGGCTATGCCTCGCCGCGCAACAGCGAGGTCACCTGGAAGATGCACCTGCAGCAGGAGACCGAGTGGGAAGGCGAGATGTTCGGCAAGAAGCACGACTTTGTCGGGCGCGAGGCGTTTGGTGAAGGCGAGCGGAAGCCGCGCGAGCTGCAGCGCCCGGGCACGTTCTACGAATACAACGACGTGCGCATCAACCGCCTCGGCCTCTCGCTGCTGCGCGTGTTCCGCAAGCCGGTGCCCGAGGTCTTCCGCGACGAAATCATGACGCCCATCGGCGCGTCGACCGACTGGAAGTGGGTGCCGTACCACAACAGCTACGTGACCATCGACGGACGCCGCATGCCGTCAGTCAGTGGCGGCACGCGCTGGGGCGGTGGCGTCTGGATTCACTCGTGGGACATGGCGCGCTTCGGCTACCTGTGGCTGCGCGGCGGGCGCTGGGGCGATCGCCAGCTGCTGCCCGAGGCATTTGTGAAGGCGGCCACGGCCCCCAGCGCTCACGGGCCCGACTACGGATATCTCTGGTGGCTCAATACGCAGAGGAAG
>Ga0172372_10001480_pt1 | contig 36421 bp, 30 predicted proteins | sample LakKiv5m_2_FD_114544 | JGI IMG/M metagenome (GOLD analysis project Ga0172372, IMG submission 114544) | Freshwater microbial communities from Kabuno Bay, South-Kivu, Congo - kab_092012_9.5m | ecosystem: Environmental > Aquatic > Freshwater > Lake | place: Democratic Republic of the Congo... | reverse complement strand
GCGCGGGTTATTGCTGTGAGTATCCGGGATGTAGCTCAACATATTGCCTGGAGGTCGATCATCGAAGGCCTATAAGTAAAGGAGGGAGTCATGACATAGCAAATTTGCAGCTATTGTGTCGGCATCATAATTTAAGCAAAAATTGAATTTAACATCACATACGATCATTTTTTAATTTTGCAAAAATTAAAGTGTCCCTAAAAACTTGATCATTTCCATGGAATTCAAGGCAGTCTTGTCTGAGGATTCCTTCATGTTGGTAATGATTGCGTTTTGGAACATTGGCTGAACGAATATTTTTGCTGGAACAACGGATTTCTAGGCGATTAAATCCGAGATGGAATAATTCCTTTTCAAGGATACTTAATGCTTCCGACATGTGGCCTTTGCCCTGAAATTCGGAAACAAGCCAATAGCCAATCTCGGCCCGACGATGCTTCCATGCAATCGTGTGGACTCCTATATTGCCTATATAGGTCGATGTGGCCCGAAGAAATATTCCATAGTCAAAGAGGGAGCCGGCCGCCCATTCTTTTTCGGTCAACTGGATGTAGTCCACTGAATCTTGTTGGGTCTTGGTACCATCGACCCAGGGGAGAAACTGGCGCAAATTATGGCGATCACGATTGATGGTCTCAAACATAACTGGAGCGAGTGAGGACTCATGTTTCTTGAGCACAAGGGTTTTGCCAACAATGGAAGATTGGGGAAGGCAGAGGTCTGTGTGGATTAAAGGCTGCATGAGGCTTTCCTTTATTACTTAACCCGGAAGATGAGCAAAATGACTGGTAAAAAAATTAGATCGCAAGCTAGGGCCATGGTTAGGACGACTGAGCAGAGAATTCCGAAGTTGATGTTGGGTACGAAATCGCAAAAAACGAAAACTCCAAAGCATAACGTCAGGATGACAGTTGTAAATATTAAACTGGGAGCTGTATCGGAAAATACATGCGCGATCGTGTCTTCGATATTGGCGGAAGTTTTAATTTTTTCCTTGTAATCGGTTAGAAAGTGGATGGTGTCATCGACTGCGATGCCCATGCAAACGCTCATGACTAAACTGGTTCCGATATCGATGGGGTACTTAAGCCAGTACATGATTGCTGCGCCGAAGGCCAATGGCATGAGGTTGGGGAGCATGCTCAAAATGCCTAAGCGCCATGAGCCAAGTGATAGGGTCATGATGCCTCCGATCATCAAGAGTGCAAGGGCCATGGATTTAAAAAATGTTTCCACGATGTAAAAGATCATGCGGTGGTAGAGGACAATTTTGCCAGTGACGGTGATGTTCAAATTCATAGTTTTTGCTATGGCATAAATTTCATCGATTTGTTTAATCGATCGCTCTGCATCCAAGATGTTCCACATCAACCCGAGTCTCAGGTAGCGGTTGTCTAATGTTACTTGGTTGTTTAAATCCATTCCTTGCGGGAGGCCCATGGAATAGAGGAGTAAAATTTCGGCGACTGCTTCTCGGCTTTCCGGGATAGTGTAAAACGCCGGATTGTCTTGGTGTAATTTTTGATTCAATTCCTTGATGATGGGTGTGATGCTGCTGAGTTTGTTGACATCAGGTAGGCCTCGAACTTTGGCCATAAATAATTCAACTTGTTTTAAAAATTCGGGATTTTTTATGCCGTCCTCAGCGCCCGAGTCGACAATAATTTGAGGGCCAGAAAGGCCGCCGAACTTTTCTAGCAGGAAATTACTGTCGCGGGTAATTTTGAGGTCAGGTGAAAAATGTTTGAGGGGGTCGGAGTTGACGCTGTTTTGCGCTCCAACAGCACCTAAAATAACTGTCGATATGGTAAAAAACATAAAAATGGGGATTTTCCATTCGTTTAAAAACTCGGTAATCTTCACCGCTTTTTGAAAGGAAAATTTGGTTTGTTCTTTGAAGCGGAAGGCGCGGTAGGGGAGTTTTGGTAAAAGGGGAACGATGACGAAGATGGTGAGAAACCAAGCATACATGACCCCAATGCCGGCCAACAAAGTCATATTTTTTACTGGTAAAAGTTCTGTGGTGGTTAAAGTAAAAAATCCGATGGCGGTGGTTATGGAAGTGAGAAAAGTTGGCAAAAGATTTTTCTTCAGCGTTTCGCGCATGGCCTCTTTGGAACCGATGCCGTTTCTGCGCGCGCGATAATAGGCAGCCAAAATGTGAATGCTATCGGCCATGCAGGTTGCGATTAGAATTCCTGGAATCGCCGCGGACAGGTTATCAAATTTGTAACCGACTAGGGCGCTGGTGCCAAAAGTCATGAGAATGGTTAGAAGTACTAAGGCCAACGGTACTAAAAAAGCGTCAATGGTGCGAAAAACAAAAAACAAAAAAATTACCATCAGTAAAAGGTTAATCGGCATCATTACTTTGATGTCATTTTCAGAAACGGTTCGATAGGCATCGTTGACATTGGAGGCCCCCACGTAGTGGAAGCTTATGCCTAGTTCCTTGGCGCGCGCTTCATAGGGCGCCATCATTTTATTCATGGCCTCAACGTTGAGTTGATAGTCGGGACTTCCCTTGATGTCGGGGCGCAATTGGCCGGACAAAATGGCGGTGCGGCCGTCTTTGGAAACAAACTGGTCACTCAAGATTTCATGACTGGTGGCAATTTTCTTTTTTTCTGCCAGCAATTCGGCCGTCGGATTCTTTCCTTTTAAAAAGGCTTCGGTTTGAATCTCGTCGCCAGACACGGTGGAATAGTTGAAATTAACCAAGCTGTCGACGCGAACAACTTCGGGCAAAAGCCACATCTGCTCAGTTAATTCTTGGATGACGTGGATTCGTTCGGGAGTAAAAATTCCGCGCTCGTCATTTGGATCTAGAACGTTGATGGCGATAACGACCGACTCATCGTTACCAAATTTTTGTTCTAACTGATCGAGGTCCTTTAAAAGCGGATCAGTGGTACGAAACCAAATGCGAACTCCGTAGTCGCTCTTTAACTGGGGCAAAAACAAAATCAGAACCAGCGCCATAAAAACAAATCCACTGATTAATTTCCACGGATGCAGCAACATGATGTCGGCCAATTTCTCTGTCAACTTTTCAATAGGGTTTAGCTTCGGTGCTTGTTGCTTGGATTCAGGAATTTTTGGGGATTCTGATTGCATTGGGCTTCTACCTTATTTTTTACTCTCCTCATTATTGCCAACCTTATACAATATAAGAAGTTAAAAATTTCAACAGAACTGAGCTTAAACGCGAGGGCACACGGGCAGCCTTAATACAGGAGAGAATATGTCCATTATTGATCAACTGAAAGAAAGAAGCGGTGGCCTTTGTGAACTTTGCAGCGATCAAGGCAGCGTGCTCTTTGGCCTAGTGCCCGGTAGTCAAAAAAGCAAGCAAAGCGTTTTTTTGTGCGAAGTTTGCCAGCGTTAATTGTCCCATCCCAGCGCCGAAGGTGATCACTGGCATTGCCTTGAAAGCGCCATTGGGAGCGAAACCAACGCAGTTAACGCCCTTTGTTGTTGCATTTTATTCGGAATCAAAAAGGAAGCTTGGGCGCAGGACCTTTTCGATCAAGTTTACTTGAGGCCTGAGCACCAGGCCTGGTCTGAAGCGACACCTTACTTATTTCCCAGGTGAGGCGCAAGCGGCAAAGCCGAGGGGGGTGACTAAAGACAGCAAAGGAACTGTGGTACAATCAGGTGATAGCGTGATCTTGATAAAGGACTTGGAAGTTAAGGGAGCGGAGTTCACAGCGAAGCGAGGAACATTGGTGAAGAATATAAATTTGACCGAGAATTCTGAGCAGATAGAGGGCAGAGTCAACGGAATGCAAATAGTGCTATTAACAAAATTTTTAAAGAAGGCTTAAAAAAAGTGACAGACGATAAAAAACTCAAACTTTCTTATGTGGGCGAAGATAGCAAAACGTTTGCCGATATTGCCAAGGCCCTGGCCAAAACTTTAAGTGTTGATGGGATTGAGTTGGAGACCATACCTTTCGATGCTCCAAAAAATTCTGGCATAAAACAATTCACCAAAATTTGGGACAACCCGCCTCAGCTCTTGCTGTTAGATTTTGCCAATTACGATAATTCGGCCAATACCAAAGAGCGCTTTGAGGCGATGTTAAATTTGGCCACTTATATTCGAAGTGATTGGAAAACAAAAAAAATTACCACGGTGGCCTTGCACGATTTGTTGACGTTGCCTTTGACCATAAAAAAAGTCCTACTCAGTGGAGTGCGATTTAATCACATTAAATCCTCGGAGACCCTCCAGGCCTTAGAGCAGATCATTTCTCGAGTTGTGGATAATCGTTCGAAATATCCTACGTTTGCTTTGGCCAAGGAAAATAGAGAAGTAGAATTGTTTCAAGATATTGTCATCAGTTACTTGGAAAAGAACTATATCCGGGTGGAGACTAATGTGCCGCTGCCAGTTGGTGGTCTAGTGGAGTTGACCGATCATCCTTACAAACAAGATATCAGGCTGCTGAAGGCGCACGTAGAAAGTGCCAAAGAAGGTGCGCTTTTTTATAATTATCGTTTTGCCTATCACCTAAACATTAATCAAACGTTGAGCGAGATGGCCGCAAGCTTTAACCTTGAAAAAAAGTTTAACCAATTAAAGAATAATATTACGCCCAAATGGGTGCGGGTTTTTGTGGTTGATCCCCAGTTGGAGTTCCTGCGCCGAAAGATGCCCAATTTAGATTCCTTTCCTTTTAGTATTAAGTTTCAAAGTAATTTTGATGATGCGTTGGAAAAGATTGAAAAATTTCTGCCCCAAATTATAGCCATTCAAAATGTTCCTGATGAGCAAATTGCCAAGTTGAAAAGCCTCATTCAACGCTGTCAAAACTTTCATCCCCACCTCCTGCATTTTAAAATAAAGAAAGGCGAGGACAACTCCAGCAATGAGACAGAGCTCAAAACCAATGCTCCCTTAGAGTGGTCGACACTGGAAAAAATACATTCACTTTATGCACGCAAAGGGAACATGGAAGGGATGGAGCGCATCTTCTTTCGTCAAAGTTACCCCGAAGCAGTGGCGGTTATTAAGCGCTCCATTAAAATTGTCGCTTATACAGAGGACGGGGTCTTTTTTCACTGCGAAGATGAGCTTCACGCTTGGACTGTTTTCCGCATAACTTATCCCATCGATTGTCTAATTACCATCATTCATCCTCCGCAGGATATGACTGGAGAAGACATAAAAGATTGCTACTACGGCGTATTTAACAATTTTACCGAGCAAGCCAAAAAGCAAATTCGCCAGCACATCAACGAAGTCTTCACCAAAGATCGCAAGGCCGCTGAGCTAAAAGAGCGGGAAGAATTCTATCAATTAAACCAGAAAACTGCCGAGGCCCGGGATCAGCAAAAAGCAGAGGCCCAGGCCCAAGCAGACGCCCAGGCAGCACAAGAAAAAATGGCAGCAGAAAAGAAATCGAAGTAACAGTCTCTGACGGTCTTACTCTAGTAATTCAAGTAAGTTAGTTAATGGGTAATAATTTGCCGGGTGAATGCCGTTAAACCTCGTAATAGAATAATCAGAATGAGGGCCGTCTGCGCCCAAGGGTTTCAATTCAGGTGGGAATCATGAGTTTTAAGAAAAAATTGCGCATCAACGTTTTATCTCGCGCCGAAGATTTCTCTCGCCATTACTGGCAAGTGATTGCGGCGTTCTTTTTATTATTGCTGGTTGTGGCCTTCGCGCCCAAGTCATGGGCGGCGGGACCAGCGACGCCGGCACCAGGCCCTTCTTCGGCCAGTGTGGAAGGCTACCAATGGGTGGCCGGGCAAGGTCCGCGAGTCCTTAAAATGTCACAAATTAGTGATGCCGAAAATCGGGCGTGCGGTCGCCAAGATTATGAAGCTTGCGTTGGCCCGGCCACGAAAGGAGGATCTCCTTCACTCGTTGTAAAATGTTTTATCCCGCGCAATACTACTGAATGTCCGGGGGAAATCAGTCGTACCAAAAATTGTTTTGTTGCCTCATCGACCCCACCTTCTGCCTTCGTACCAAATTGCGATTATCGCCTGCCAGAAAATAATAACCTTCCTAGCGGCTGCCATTGCGGTCTCTATGGCAGAAGGGATCACATTCGCAATACTGCAACTCAATGCCAAACTGAGATGAATGCTCGTATTGCGGCCGCCGGACGCGCAGCTTGCCCAAGTGATAGAACGCGATTAAATCACCCAGCTTGCGAAACTTGGTGTGCGGCCAATGCCAGCTTTGCCAACAAACCTGCGGGCTGTAATGCTGTTGCAGCACCTGTCGTGATACCTGGAGCAGTATGTGAGAGGCCATGCCCAATAGCGAATGAAGAAATGAGACTGGTCAATGGTCAATGTGTCTGCGTCGGTGCGAGTGGTGTTCCGTCTGAAGTCCCTGCAGGCCAGCTTGATTGTGGCCCAGGTTATGTTAATTCGGGTTCGAGTTGCGAACCAGACCCGCACGCAATGAATTGCATGCCTGGCTTTCATTTTAATGGTACAAATTGTGTGGAAGATAGTTCAGATGATGCCGCCGCATTGGCAGTTGGGTGTACGGCTGGTTGTTGTGGCCCTAACTGTTGTAACTCTTGTGGTGGCAATTAATGAGTGTAATAAGGAAGTCTTTTATGAAATATTTTTTATCTTTTGTCTCCATTCTCGCCATGACAACTTTTTTCTGTTTCCCTAATGAGAGCAAGGCGATGATCCTTGAGGATACGGTCATTAAGGGGAAAATTAAAAGTTATGATAAGGACAATGTAGTTATAAAATCGGCTGCGGGACACACTTATACAGTGCCGCGAAAAAATTTGCCTAAGAATTTTAATTTTGAAAGCAAAAAGGAAGTGACTGTTCCTTTAAAAGTTAAAAAGCAAGATTTGCGCATTGGCAATCTGCCTTACGAGATTCCAGATATTGGCAAGTTTAATAAAAATAAATTGAAAAAACTTGTCTGGGCTTACCAAATCTTTATGGTTACGACAGAGAAAATGCAAATCAAAGAAGGGATGTATAAATCAAGTGCGGTTGAAAATCGCCAATCCAGTGAGCAAGTATTTACTTGGAATAAATTCTTGTCCTATGTATTTGGCGAAGCCGTTGCGGAAGGTGAAAGTGCCGAACCAACTTTTAACTGCTTTCACTCTGGTTGGCCTTCGATTCGTTCCGGCTCCAGTGCGAATGCATCTTGTCGCAATCCTGCAAGCTCACAAGTTAAAACGGCCATGGCGGCCGAAGGAATGGGTGGAGGCGCGTTTACCTACCATAACTGCGGTGCGGACGGTGTATTCAGATGTAATCCCATCTTGTTTGGGCCTTCGATTGCGACCCATGCAGGAAGTAGTTTAGGACCCAATAGTCAAAGAGTACCCGGCTCTTTAACTCGAGTCCGTCCGGTTCCGGCATCGGAAGCTGATCATGGCATTTGCGTGCACGCAGACGGTGAATCACAAATCATTGAGCGATGTACTGAAGCATCTCGCAGTAATCTGGATCAAATTGTCGCAAGAATAACGGCAAGCCCACAAAATTTTGAACGCTTTGCGACTGCTGTTGGTGCCTATTGTCGCGCCAGTGCTCGCGCTACAAATGCCGCTTGTCTTGCTTTGCGCGACCGACTGGCGGCCTTGCGCTTAAGTGGTAAAGGAAATCGAACTCAATATGCTTCTTGTGAAATTGTGCCTCAAGAAGGCCCAGAAGGTGAAAGAAGATTTGGTTTGTTTGGTGCGGAAGCCGGTAATGGGTCTGGTGGATCTAGCTGTCCAGGCAGCATGTGCTTTGTGCGCGCCAACTGCTTGCCCAATGCACCTGCAGCTTCCGAAGGTGGTGCTTCGTCAGCTCCGGCAACTCCAGTTCCCGTCACGGCCGTGTGTAGCTGTGAAAGGCTAGGGGGAGCGGCCAGTCTCGCGGCAGCTAACGCTGAAAAAATTAGAGATTGTGTTAACGATGAATCAATTACGGTGCTGAATCCGGCCAGCGATCGGGAAGAGGATAATCCCTTTTCTCCCAATGGAGCGACTCACTAGTTTAACTTTAGTAGAGATCAAAGCCTAGGTGATAAACCTTTTGCACTTTTTCTGAAGCTGAGAAGACTACCGAGAAATGGTAGTCGGTGGAGAAAGCTCTTTAACTCTTTTTAATCGCAGAGTTTTGATTAGTCAGGCCTGACTGAGGCCCATTGGTGAAATTTTCACACCGGATGGTGTTTTTAATGGTTTTCTTAAATGTGACGACTACTTAGAGAATGCCAGACTGCTTAATGCCATCAAATACAAATTGCACTGCCAATGCCGCAAGCAGAATGCCAAAAATGCGTCCGATAACTTGGGTGCCCGTGACGCCCAAAAACTTTTGCAAGCGGTTGGCGGCCAATAAACAAATCAAGGTGATGCCAACCATTAGTAAGGTGCAAGAAACAACCACAACTTGTTTCATGAAATCGCCCTTGGCCTCGGCCATAAGCAATATGACGGCGCCGATAGCGCCAGGCCCTGCAATCAAGGGGGTGGCCAGAGGAAAGGTGGCGATGTCGTTTCTATGTTTGGCCTCTTCAGTCTCATCCGGCGTGGTCGAAGTGGCGCCAGACTCGCGGGCAAAAACCATTTCCACGCCGATGATAAACAGTAAGATCCCACCGGCCGTGCGAAGCGCTGCCAAAGTAATACCAAAGCCCGCCAATATCTTTTCACCTAAGAGCGCAAAAATTAAAAGTACGATGGAGCTGATCACGGACGCTTTGATGGCCGTTTGCCTTCTTTTCTGGGGCGAATCCTTGGCGGTTAAGGCCGCAAACATGGCCGCCACATCGATGGGTCCGATGGTGGCAAACAAGGTGGCAATGGTGAGACTGGCAACTTCCCACATAGAGTCAAAATTCCCCTAACAATTTAAGATGCTATCTCATCGGAAAAAGGTGGGGATTTATGATGGTGGCCTGGGCCATCGGCCTTTGTTTGGAATTAATTAAAATTGTGTGTTTTCGCGCCTTTTGACTAGACCGGAGGGTGAAAATTTTCTAGCTTAGAGGCCAAAATCATTCGAGTTATTTTGTCGGGAGTTGTTATGCAAAACAAAATGTGCAGTGTTCTATCTCTAGTGGCCTTATTGTGGGCCGGCCAAACCTTTGCTCTCGGCGCGAATAAAACTCAATGGTATCGCGGCAACACTCACAGCCACACTATTCTTAGTGGACACGGCGACACGGCACCGGAACAAGTCGCGGCTTGGTACCTCGATCACGGTTATAATTTCTTAGTGCTCTCCGAACACAATAAATTTATTGATCCGACAAAAGTTGTTCTTCCAACACCCCGTCGCGCCGATTTTATTTTAGTTCCAGGAGTTGAGCTAACTGGAAAACAATCTGTGCATACGACGGCCCTCAATGTAAAAAAAGTGCTACCTTGGCATTTTGATCATCCCGAGCGCTGGCGCATTGCTGCTGAACACGTCCGCCTTATTAATGAAGCTGGTGGCAAGGCCATTTTGAACCACCCAACCTGGAAATGGACGCTTGGTTTAGAAGATTTGATGTTAGTAGAAAAATTGGAAATGTTTGAGCTTTATAACGGTGCGCCCGACAGTCATAACCACGGCGATCTCACTCACGATGGCACAGAAAAAATTTGGGACGGCATGCTCACGGCCGGTAAAAAAGTTTTTGGTGTGGCCAGCGACGATGCCCATCAGTTTCAAAGCTACAATCCGGGCGATTCCAATCCAGGCTCTGGCTGGGTCATGGTACAAGCGAAAGAATTGACCGCCGATGCCATCGTGAAGGCAATGTCTGAAGGCCACTTTTATGCTTCTTCGGGAGTTGTTCTAAGCGAGATTGAAAAAAAACATCATCAATTTTCCGTGGTGGTTGATTTGGCGGAAACGGAGAAAATGTTGGACAAAAAATACGTGGTTGGGCACCTGCAAGGCTCCGATTCTCACCCCCATATTAATTATCCCGCAGGTTGGACGGTGGAATGGATAAGTGCAGGTGGAAAAATATTAAAAAGTGAAAGGCCTACTTGGAGCGCGAAAGATTTGTCAGGCACCATCAGTTTTTCGACCAAAGAGGCGCAAACCTATTTGCGCGCCAAGTTCATTTTTGTGCGCGAGAAGAAGGCCGGGCAGAAAGAAGCTTTCTACGCTTGGACGCAGCCTGCATTCCTAAAATAGCCTGTTCCAACGCCATTGTTGATTATGAAAAAATTACAACAGGGACAGCTTTGCTTGACGGAGGTCGTTGCTCCTCGGTAGCAGTAAGGCATGAAAAAAATCCTGCTTTTCACCCTCGTTTTATCGACTCAAGTCTTAGCGCTAGAGACAGATAATTATATTTCGTGGAATGTGGAATTGCTGGATGCCAGAGAAAAAATCAATCAATACATGAATGGTGAAATTGCCCAAACCCTTAAAGAGAAGGCAGGCAAGGCCGTTAGTTGCAAGGAATTGACTTTGGCGATTGGGGAGAAGTTTCGCACCAGTCCACCGAAGAAACACCCCATGGAAGATTTCCTTAAATTTAATTTAAGTGAAGAATACGTCTATCCTAAAAAACACCAGTATCGCTTGGACAGCATTTACCAACACCTGTTTCGCTTTTATCTAAAATATGTGGAGCTGGCTCCCAATATGCAAGTGGGCGGGATTTATTTTGGTACTGATAAACTAAGTCATTTTGTCTCAACTGGTCGTCGCTATTATGAACATTACAAAAAGAAAATAAAGCGCGGTGCTACGCCTGAGGAAGCCGTAAAAAGTGCCATTATCTTTGGACTTAAAAATGAACGCTCCGTGCTCGGAACTTGGTCGAGCGGTGTTTTTAGCTACGGCGACATGGAGGCCAATTATCAGGGGCTTAAATTTTATTTGCGCTTGTGCGAAGGTGACAATACCTACCTCGTTTATGATGAAGCGACAAAAACTTGGCAGCAGCGAGAGTTGGTGAAAGTGGAAGAATATATCAATCCTTACTGGGATGAGAGCTTCAATCCTTCTTATCGCTTGCCAAAAAATTGGAAAAGAACCAGTCCAACCATTAAGCGACTTTACTGCGAAGCTCGCGGTCAAGAGCGCGTTGTGAAACGTTTTGAGCATTATCGTGCTTTAAATCACCAAAGTTTTTCGCTAGATTATATTGAGCAGCTTAAAAAAGAAGACAGCAAGTACACGCCTGACCCGCTAAAAAATCAGTCCGTTGAACAATTGTGTGGCCTATAATTTAAGTTTGAAAAATTAAACGTTGTTGAAAATTTTCTGGGCCAAATGGCCTGCAGTCTTTATCGTAAAATGGCTCCGTCGGAGATCGCATCATCAAATCCAAAAGATCCGCTGCTGATTCCCCGTGCAAGGTGGCCTTAGTCGAGGCGCGTTTTAAACCGAAGCGAATGCCTTGAGAGACCTTCCAGTCAGCAAGCAGCAATCCTTTGCGAATGGAATTGGAAGCACTATAGGTCGAAAGAATTGTGGTGGCATGGGACATTTCTCGCAGGAGAGTAAACCATTCCACCGTCCAAAGAATCTTATTTTTGCGCGGGCTAAAACCATCTTGATAAATGGCATCGGCACGCCAACTAGGATTTTGCGCCAGAAAAAGAGGCAGAGCGATGCGAGCATTGCCAATTAAAATAGTGATGGTGTGAGGGCCTAAGTGACCAGTATAAAAATCCAGACCATCTTGTTGCTTTCTTTCTAGTTTTATTTGCCAGTGTGCTAAAGTCCACTCAACTAAATGTTGATCAATTTCCATGCTTAAAAAATAAATTGGCGTGGACACTTCTTGGCGTTTTAATTCTTCTAGCGTGGCCATCAAACCAAGGCCCATGCCAAAGCCCACTTCCAAAATATTCAGCGTTTGATTTTCGAGGGCCTTTATTTTGGCCTTTTCTATAATTTGGCAGCCTTCAATATAGTGAGTAAGAGTCTCTTGCATGGCCCCACTCGTTGAGTGGCAACCCTCTTGGTAGAGCATGTTAAAAAGGCTCAAGCTGCCATCGGCGGTGACGAGCCAATCATGATTGGGGGGTGCAATTTTATCGTCCTTCTTTTGAAGGGTATTTTGGTCAGTTCTTTCCATAATGGTTCATAATACAGACTTGTGCGTCTAGTCAAATGCCATCGTCGTGAATACTAAGTTTATGGCCGGTTTCGCTAAGCCTATGGAATAATAACAGGACTATTTATTCATTTCACCCGAGGTCATCCCATGAAGGTTTGGTCAGCCATTTTTGCGGCCTTTCTGCTACTTAATTTTGTTTGCGCGCGCGCGCTCTACGCCGCTGGTGGTGTGGTTTCCATAATCAAGGGGCAAGCGGTATTTATGCCTGAAAATGGCAGCAAAGTTGAATTGACCAAAGGCCAGGCCATCGAGGGCAATGGAACCTTGGCCACCAATAAAAAAAGTTTGCTGCAATTAAAAATGCAAGATGGCACGGTTTTATCACTTGGAGCAGAAACGACGATGAACGTGGCCCAATCTCTCGGTGAAAAGCCTAAAGTGCTGACACTGTTACAGGGAAAAGTGCGGGCAATAGTCGACGAGAAATTAAAAATGGGAAACGGGCACAAGATGTATATCAAAACTCGCACCGCCGCCTTAGGTGTGCGCGGTACGGATTTTTTGATTGTCCACAATCCCAAAAATCACGTCACTTCCACAGTCACATTCAAAGGCCAAGTCAATTTATTTAAAAAATTGGACGAGGACATTCACGAATCACTTAGAGAAGAGTTTGATAAAAAGCGCGGCAAAGCCGAATTTTACCAAGAGCGCGATACGGTCAATTTGGAAGATGATCTACAACGCTATGGCGCGCGCGCCGTCGCCCCTGGCCAGGTGAGTGGCGCCTTTCCTGGCCACGAACAAACCGGAGAGGCGATTAAACTTTCGCCGGAGCAATTTCGTTTGTTAGCGCAAAATGATGTGATGGAGACAGATACCGAAGCGAAAGGGCGTGTCGTCGGTGTGACTGATAAACGACAGAAGGGCCCCAGCAATGATTTACTGGTGCCGAAGCCGCCTAAAGATGAAGCAGTCCCTGATAGTCGCTCTGATTATAATAAAAAGAAAAGTGGCCATATCAGGGCCGGCGGTGTGCTCGATTTGGAGACCGGTTATTATCTCGCGCCCCCTGCCGATGCGACCTATGACGAAAAAACTGGCACCTACCAAATGCCTTCTCAATTTGGTTCGATCGATTCAAAAACCGGTGAGTATCACGCCCCAGAGGGACTGCGACTCGACCCTCTGTTTGGCTTTGTTCCGCGCTTAGGTATTGGCCCTGACTATGAAGAGCGCGATGTGAAGAAAATTTTTGCCAAGCTAAAGAACATGGAAGGCGGCTATGATGAAAAGATTTATAAGTCGCTCAAAGTCTTTAAGGAATTGAGCCGCTTAGATATTTATGGTTTTGTGAACTATCGCTTTACCACCAATGCCATGGAAAATTATTACGGCGAACGTCGCGCTATCACGCAACTTCCAACCATGTTATGGGATGGAAAAATTTTGGGCGGCTTTCAACTTTACCACGGGCCAACGTGGATGCATTACCCCAAGGCTTCCTGGTCTACGCTTTATCACGATCGCAATATTCCCGCGATTCAAAGAAACGACGCGCTCGATATGATGTTTGGTTGGGAGTCCCACTACAAACATTACCTGTTTAACAAAAAAGCGCGCTTTGTTTTTGATTTTGAATTTAATACGCGCTACATGGATTACAAAAAACACCAGCGCTACGATTTTTATACCGAAGATGCCGGAGTGAAAATATCCGAGCGCTTCCAATTCAATCGCAATCACTTAAGTGAACTTTATTATCGCGTGCGCGCGTTCCAAGGTTACCATGATCCCAACCATGGCAATATTCACGACTACGGTTTTACTCATCGCTTTTTTCTCGGGCGCCATTTAGATTTTCAATTGCGGGCCGAGCAAAGCTCTAGAAAGGAGCAATGGACCAACAATCGCTATAAGCGCACGACGGCCGGGGGGGAAGGTATTTGGGTCGACATGTTGCCGCGTCTTAATTTAACTGGTGGTTACACTTGGGAATGGCTGTACTATCAATTCGAGCAAAAGACCTTGTCCCGCTATCAAGAAGATCCGTACTGGCCTAATGAAAATTTAAAGAAAGGTTTTATGTATCGCGCCCATATGGGGTTGGATTACCGCTTGGGCGGATTTTGGAAAATTCAAGGACTTTATGAGTATGTTCGTCAGCGCACCACTTACGGAGCGCAAAACCGCGCCTTCATTCAGCAAACGTGGGGCGGCGGTTTAACCATGTTTTTCTAGGAGAGTTTTTATGGCCAATTTAATTGTAAAAGCCATGGCCGCCATGAGTGCGGAAGCTGAGTTAAAACCTTTTCAATATGAGTTAGGAGCTTTGGGCGAAGATCAGGTTGATATCGCGGTTGAAAGCTGTGGTATGTGTCACAGCGATATTTCTATGATCGACAATGCTTGGCAGATGTCGGCCTATCCTCTGGTGCCGGGGCACGAAGCCGTGGGCAAAATAATCGCTGTCGGCAGTCGCGTCACGCAATTAAAAATTGGCGATCGCGTCGGAGTGGGTTGGCATAGCCACTCTTGTGGTGTGTGCACTAGTTGTCTGGCAGGTGACCAGCATTTGTGTGCGAAATCAGAAGGCACCATTGTCGGGCGCCACGGCGGATTTGCCACCCACGTGCGCGCGCAGGCCAAATGGGCCATTCCTCTGCCGGCCGGTCTTGATGCCGCTAGCGCCGGGCCACTCTTTTGTGGTGGCATCACGGTCTTCTCGCCGCTGCTCTTACAGCGCATTCTCCCCATTCACCGCGTGGGCGTAGTCGGCATCGGCGGCCTCGGTCACATGGCCCTGCAATTTTTGTTGCGCTGGGGTTGTGAAGTTACAGCGTTTTCCAGCGACAAAAATAAAGCAGAAGAATTAAAAAAAATGGGCGTCCATCGCGTGGTCAATTCGCGCTCTGATAGCGAATTAAAAACTGCGCGTGGAAGCCTCGATCACATCATCTCAACCGTCAACGTCACTATGAATTGGGACGCCATCTTGAATTGCTTGAAAAGCAAAGGCAATTTACATTTGGTGGGAGCTGCTTTGGAGCCCATTCCCTTGCAGGCCTTTAGTTTAATCGGTCCGCAAAAGTCAGTGAGCGGTTCGCCCACTGGCGCGCCCGCCACCATGCACACCATGCTCGATTTTTGCTGCCGCCATAAAATGGCGCCGCAAGTAGAATATTTCAAACTATCCGAAGTCAACAAAGCGATTCAACACCTAAAAGCGGGCAAGGCACGCTATCGCATTGTTTTGAAAAACGATCTGGGCTAATTATTTATCAACATCGAGGTTGCGATAAAAGGCCTCATGATTTCTATCGTTCTTTGGGAAATAGCGATTTCTTTTGGCCTTCAGCTCATCACAGTTGAGATTTTCTTTGATTGGAACAAGATAAATAGGACTTCTTTTTAAATTCATATTCTGAGTGGGGTTATTCTCCTGAACCAAATTTTCTTTTGAGGCCCCGATAATATATTGTTGAGATCGATCCCGCACAACACCTTTAAGGATTCCGTTCCGCCATACTTTTACGTCGTAAGAAAAAATTTCTTTCCTCGCTATATAAAGCTCTTCTTTTAAAAATGGGCCCATGGTCAAATTGACGGTAACTCCCGGCTTTCCGTCTTTGTCAGCATCAATAAACCTTGGATCATTTGGGTCACTTGGAAAGTCTTCTGTGTAATCCTGTAAAGAGACACCCAGGAGAGTTGGAGTCTCTGGCCTGTGAATTAATAGCTCGTCATTTGTTTGCATTACTTCCATTGCAACATCTGGAGGAATGATGGCCCTAGTAAATTCATCTGAAGTTTTCGATTTGAAGGGAAGATTTGCTTTATAGTCAGAAAAACAAAAACGATCTCGAGACATCAATTTGTCATTCTGCATGTAGTACTGAGTTATCCCAAAGCTGATAATCCGAGATTTGAGTTTTATGGGGCCGGCCAATTTCACAACATACGATACAACATCGAAGTGAGCGTAATTTCCAACTATATTAGAAAGTCGAGAATTTTGGGAGAAGGCGGGAGCTGTTGCAAGTAATAACATTGCACCAAAAAATTTTTTTATCATGGTCATAAATAATTCCACTGTTAATTCATTAAAGTGTGCAGGCTTTTATTGGTGTCTGTATACCTAATACCTAGGTCTTTTGCTAGTTAGGAAAACTACTTATGGCCAATCCCATTTTTGTATTTTTCGCTATTTAGGTCCTGGGGAGTGCCTCATTCATTCCTGAATGCGGCCACACTTCCAATATCCTGTTGGTGGGCCTCGTTCTTTTATTTTTTATATTGAAAAGTAAGTATTATTTTTAAAAATATTCTTGATCGTGCCTTGCTAGCGATATCAATTGTAGAAGGTATTTTTAGCTTGAAAATTTATCTCAATCATTTTGCGAATGCGTAAGCAAAAATGAAAGCGTTTAATGTCATTTCAATAATGGAGAAACGAACACTCAAGTGATTTCTGACATTAGGAGAAAAAATGTTTTTGTGCTAGAACGCTTTCAAGAGAAAGCGTTGTGGGTGAGGTGATGAATGGAAAAAGAAATAAAGAAAATGCACGATAGTGAATTGGTTAAAGTTTTAAAAATGAAAGTCGGTGAAGAAAAAAAACTTGTGGCAGAAATTTTGCGCTATCTCGAAGAAGTGAATCGCCGCCGCTTGTTTGTTGAATACGGTACGCCTTCCATGTTTAAGTTTTGCACGCGCATTCTTGGCTACAGCGAGGCGGAGACGGCGCTACGGATTAAGGCGATGCGTGTGACCAAGATTGTGCCAAAGGCCTTAGAGAAAGTTAAAAATAACGAAGTGACTTTAAGTGGGCTGGCGAGCTTGCAAACATTTTTGGCGCAAAATCCTGCTGCTAATGGTGCGCAAACGTTAGACCTGATATGTGGCAAGTCAGCGAGGGAGACGGAGAAAATATTAGGTGAACTGTCAGACAATCCACCGCCGCGACAATTGAAAGTTAATTTGCCCGAGCGCGTATTAAAAAAGTTGGAAAAATTGCAGGATGATTTTATTGGATGTAACGAATTGGAAATTCTCGAGGCGTTGATAGACGAGCGCTTGCGCGAGAAGGCCGCGGCCAAGCCGGTGCGAGTGGAGCGTGGTTCAAAGTTTCAACGCCATGTTTCTAGGACGTCCAAGCAAATGCTTTTGGCACGGGCGCAGGGCCAGTGCGAGGGAATAGTTGGTGAAGGGGCCAAGCGCCAGCGCTGTGAGGCGCGTGTGCATTTGCAATTTGATCATATCCGTCCCATTGCCGCTGGCGGGGGAGGAAGTGTTGATAATTTGCAATTGCTTTGCAGCGCTTGCAACCAAAGAAAGTTAATGAGTAAGTTAAACCAAGTAAACAGCCAAACATTTTATGGGAAGGTGATTGAATTTGAGAGCAGCAGAATTGGTGTACCGTAGTTCAAACTAGGTGGCCTTCGCCAATCCTTGCCGCTGCCACGTTTTTAATATGGAAGTGGTAGCCCTTTTGTGGCATCGGACCTGAATTATTTTACTTCAGCGCAATTGGGGCGCTTCAAGATGTCTTGACCGCGCTTAAGCAGGATGGAGCAACTGACTTCGTCTTTGTCGGTGCGAACGAAATTCACCCACAGGGTTTGATCTTCGTCGTTGAAGTCGAGGCGCGTCCAGTAGAACGTGCCAGATTTATTGATCCAATGGGTGGTGATGGCAATGTTGTCTTCCATGACGCCATTGGTGGCGCGAGTTTCGCGCGCTTCCCAAACGGCACCTGAAACGATGACTGGAATGGGCCCAAAATTAAATAACTGGGCCTGATGATCGTGGCCAACTAGGACCGCATTGATGACGTCCTTATGTTTTAACAGCAGCGGGCGAAGTTGCTTTTGAAAATCTTCCTTTTCGGTCCAGGGATGAAAGCGACTGACGGTGGCCGGTGGGTGGTGGAAGACGAGGAGGGTGAAAATAGGCGCTGGCTCGGCCAACTTACCTTTAAGCCAAGTGATTTGTTCATTCACGTTTTTGGTATTGTCGCTGTTTAAAACTAAAAAGCGCACATTGCCGGAAATTTTTTCATAAAACTGGCCGGGCATTTTAAAAAAGGCCACTTCCTCGGCGAAAGTTTTGCGATGATTGCCAATGGCCACGACATCTAGTTCTAGCTCTTTGCTGGTCCAATTTTCCCAAATGGAGGCATAAGTTTTGGTGATGTCGTAAATATTGTCGCCCGGTAGGATAAGGCGTTTGACTTTAGAATTTAAAATGGAGTCCCGGGCCGCTCGGGCGCGAGAATTCCAGTGGCCGGCGTCGCCGATCACTGCGAAGGTTTGAACTTCGGCCAGCGCCACAGCACTCAAAATAGAGCTCAAAACTAAAGTTAAAAAAATTGCCAAGCCGCGGATGAATGATGTGGTGTTCATAAAATTTCCTCAATAATAGGTGTGAGCATTTATTCAGTTTTAATTTTTGTCCAAAGGAGATCAAATAATTGAGTCGCTTCTCCAAGGTCAACAATGCTTTCGTACTTGCTTAGCAATGTGGCGCTAGGAAAAAGCGAGGAGTTATTTTTTAAATCATCGGGTAAAAGTTCGCGCGTGGTTTTAAGTACCGGGCCACCCATCACTGTTTTTACAAAATTGACATTGCTTTCCGGCGCAAGCAAAAAGTTAATCAATTTATGCGCGCCTTCAGGATTTTGTGCCGTTTTAAAAATGACAACATTGTCGATTGCAGTGGTACCGCCCTCCTCAGGCAGGATGTATTCAATTTTTCCACCAGAATTGCGAATGGCCTGCAAGGCATCGGGAGAATAACTGTGGGCCACGGCGACTTCCTTGTTGACTAAGGCATCGATGGTGTCGCTAGTAAACATTTTGACGTTGTTCTTGGCCTCGAGAAGAATTTTCTCGGCTGCCTTGAGTTCTTCTGGTTTGGTGGTATTGACGCTGTGGCCGTTCATTTTAAGTGCTGCTGCGGTCACTTCACGCACGTCATCGAGTAAAGAAAATTTTCCTTTTAATTCTGGGTTGGTAAACAAATCTTTCCAACTTTTAATGCTGCCTTTAAAAAGTTCCCGGTTAACTGCGATGCCTGCCGTCGACCATCCGTAGGGAAGAGAATATTGATTGCTCGGGTCGTAGGGCCTGGACAAAAACTCAGGCGCGATGAGGCCCGCATTGGCGATTTTGCTTTGGTCGATATTTTGTAGCAGGTTGAGCTTCACCATAATGCCAACCATGTAATCTGAAGGGATGGCGACGTCGATGCCAGAAGCCCCGGCCTGAACTTTGGCCAGCAATTCTTCATTACTGGAATAGTTTGAGATGTTGACGGTGTAACCGGTTTCCTGTTCAAACTTTTTTATGATGGTGGGGTCAACGTAATTGGGCCAAGCCGAAAGGTTGATGACTTTACTTTCATTTGTAGTTTGTTTTTGGCAGCCTAAGGTGAAAAAGAGAATTGTCGCCAAAAAAGTATGGAAAAATTGCTGTAAGAAGGCCATTTTTTTTTCGCCAAAAATCGACATTGGAACTATCCATTGTTAAAATTTTTTTATGTTGGAATTAAAAAACATTCACAAACGCTTTGCAAGTCAAACGGTGCTTCCCTCTATCAATTTAAGCATAAAAGAGGGAGAATTTTTTGGGTTATTGGGCCCCAGCGGTTGCGGTAAAACAACGCTGCTTAGAATTATTGCCGGTCTTGAGAAGGCCACTTCTGGCAGCATGAGCTTCAATGGTGAGCGGATGGAGCATCTGGCTCCGCAAAAGCGGCCTTTTAACATGGTTTTTCAGCGCTATGCACTATTTCCCCATCTTTCTGTTTTCGACAATGTGGCCTTTGGGCCTCGCATGACTGAACAAGGCAAGGCCTGGGGACCGACGCGTTTAAAAGAAGAAGTGCGCGCTGCGATTAAGTTGGTCGGACTGGCGGATTTTGAGCTGCGCCGGCCGGACACCCTGTCTGGTGGCCAGCAGCAGCGCGTGGCCTTAGCACGCGCCATCGTCAATCGTCCCAAAATGTTATTACTGGATGAGCCGCTCAGTGCCCTGGATAAAAAAATGCGCGATCAAATGCAGCACGAGTTGCGTTTGCTTCACAAGCAAGTGGGCATTACTTTTATTCTTGTTACTCACGATCAAGAAGAGGCCTTAGCGCTGTCCGATCGCATTGCCGTCATGAACAAAGGCGCAATGGAGCAAATTTCCGATCCCGTGACCTTATATCAAAATCCCGCCACGCTTTTTGTCGCTGACTTTGTCGGCGAGGGGACGGTGTGGGAAGGTGAGGTGGAGAAGAAAAGTCAGGAGGCCAGTATAAAGATAGAAGGCTTGCCTGTTCTCTATGGCCAGGGCCACGAAGCTCAAGGTCAGGCGATTCATCAAGGTCGGGGAGCTTTGCTGGTTCGCCCGGAGCACGTTGAAATTATTTTGCCAGGTGAAGATAAAAATAATGAAGAGAAAAATAAAGACTCAAGTTTGTATAATTGCCTGCAAGGAAAAGTGGCAACGCGCACTCTCAACATGGGGCACTTTGAATACCATGTTGATTTAGGGCACGGGCATATTATGACAGGTCAACACGCCCTGCCTGTTATCGGCAGTCGCAGTGTCATCCCCCAAGAAGGACAGGATGTTTTGGTGCGCTTTCAAAAACATCACACCCATTTGTTTTTTGAAGGGCACGAGGCCCTGGCCCAGTGAGTTCAGATGACAAGCGCGATAAGCGCGGCCTCAAAATATTCAAGAATCGTTTAAATTGGCCAGGAGTCCCGGCCTTTACTTGGTTTTTTATTTTTGTTTTTTTGCCTACGCTCATTGTTTTAGTTTTAAGTTTTATGAAGCGTGGAACTTACGGTGGCATAGAATGGCAGGGGCAGTGGGAAAATTATGGACGCTTGTGGGATACAACTTACTTTAAAATATTTTGGGAGAGCTTAAAGCTTGCTAGCTCTACGGCAACGCTTTGTTTTTTACTGGGCTTTCCCGTGGCCTGGGCCATTGCTACGGTAGGGCAGCGCTGGCGCAATATTTTGCTTTTGATGATTGCCATTCCCTTTTTAACCAACCTGATGATTCGCGTGTACGCGATTAAAGTATTGATGGGGCAAGATGGCCCAATTCAATGGTTACTCGCGAGTCTTGGCATACCATTTGACCCCTTTCAATTATCGCAAAATAAAGCGCTCGTCATTTATGGCATGACTACAACCTATTTACCTTTCATGGTTTTTCCACTTTATTCCGCATTGGAAAAGTTTGATTTTGGTCTGGTCGAGGCCGCGCAAGATTTACGCGCCAGCAGTTGGACTATCGCGACCAAAATCATTTTACCAAATATCAGACAAGGCGTTGCCAATGGCCTAATTTTAGTTTTTGTCCCTTGCATGGGTGAATTTGTTATTCCTGATTTGCTCGGCGGGGCCAAAGTGATGTTGCTTGGAAATGTGTTGACTGAGCAATTTTTAAAATTTCGCCACTGGCCGTTTGGCGCGGCGATTTCCTGCTTTTTGATAATGTGCCTCTTGTTTTTTCCCTGGCTGATTAATCGCTTGGTGGTGGGAAATAAAAAATTATACGGGGAGAAGTCCCCATGAGTGAACGCTTTCGCCCTAAACCACCGCGCCTGGTTTTTGTTGTTTTGGCCAGTGTTCTATTTTTACTTTATCTTCCGATTATGGTGATGATGGTCAATTCCTTTTTAGATAAAGTTGGCGGTCAGTACGCTTGGACTTTGCATTGGTATGGAGATGTTTTTGGCGACTCGGGGCTGGTGGTGGCGCTTGAGCGCAGTGTGATGGTGGCCCTCACTTCCTCTGCGGGTTCAGTGTTACTGGGCACGGGCGCTGCCTTAAGTTTGGCACGCGGTGATTCTCGCTATCGAAAAATGCTGGAACAGCTTTCACTCACTTCCTTGATCATTCCAGAACTTGTTTTTGCCCTCGCATTGCTGTTATGGTTTTTTGTCATCAATTTATCGCTCTCACTTTTTACCGTTATTATTGCTCACATCACTTTTTGTTTGTCCTTTTCCATTCTCACCATCGGTGGAAGATTGGATACATTGGATCGAAGTTTGGACGACGGAGCGCGCGATTTGGGTGCGAGTGATTGGCAAATTTTAACCAAAATCACCATTCCCTTATTGGCGCCGGCGATTTTATCCTCCTTTGTCCTGTCTTTTTTGCTTTCTTTCGACGATTTTCTCATTACTTTTTTTACCAATGGCCCCGGTTCTGATACGTTGCCCATCAAACTATACGGCTCAATTAAAACTGGCGTGACGCCAAAAATTAGCGCACTTTCAAGTATGATGTTTTTATTTTCCGTACTGGTCATTTTTGGCATGAAAGATGTCAGCGGATTTTTTAAAAGTGAAAAGAAATAAAGGCCGTTAAAAAGAGGAATCAATGATGGAGCAAAATAGCACACAAAGTTTAACCAAACCTAAGCACGCCTTGCTTGGATTGCAAATATTATTGACTGCCTTTGGTGCGACAGTTTTAGTTCCACTACTCACTGGCCTGGACCCCAATGTGGCGTTATTCGGGGCGGGAGTCGGAACGCTTGTGTTTCAGTTGATCACGAGAAGGGAAATTCCTATTTTTCTTGGTTCAAGTTTTGCTTTTATTCCTGCCATGATTTTTGGCGTGAAGAATTGGGGAATCCCCGCGACGCTTTCAGGTCTCGCGGCCAGTGGTATGGTCTATATGCTTTTGTCTCTTGTCGTGAAATGGCGAGGCCCACAATTTTTCCAAAAAATTCTTCCTCCCATCGTTACAGGACCAGTCATTATGTTGATTGGACTTATGCTCGCGCCGGTGGCAGTCAATATGGCCGCGGGAAAAAGTGGCGACGGACAAATTCAATTGGTGCCTCACACGCCGGCCATTATCATTGCTCTGACCGCGCTCTTTGGAACAATTTTATTATTATTTAAGGGACCAAAATCGTGGCGGCCGGCCTCGATAATATTTGGAGTGGTATGCGGCTATATTTCTGCTCTGTTATTGGGACAAGTTAGTTTTGCCCAAGTCGCGAGCGCTGCTTGGGTCCAGCTTCCCAACTTTACGTTACCGGTTTTTGATTGGCGCGCCATTGTCTTTATTGTTCCGGTGGCCATTGCTCCTGCTATTGAACATTTTGGCGATATTATGGCGATCGGTGAGGTGACGGGAAAAAATTATTTAGAGAAACCAGGCCTTCAACGCACTTTAATGGGCGATGGAATTGCCTCAACCTTTTCTTCAATGCTCGGTGGTCCACCCAATACGACATACTCAGAAGTCACTGGTGCTGTGGCCATGATGAAAATTTATGATCCTCGCATTATGACTTTCGCCGCGATCTTTGCCATTGTTTTTTCTTTCTGTGGAAAACTAGGTGCCCTTTTGCAAACAGTTCCAGTGCCTGCGATGGGCGGACTGTTATTATTGTTATTTGGAAACATCGCCGTTGTTGGGATTAACCTGATCACTCACGCCAAAGATAGTTTAATGACGACGCGCTCGATGGCAGTCATTTCTTTGTCATTAGTGGCAGGACTTGGCGGTATGGAATTTCGCTTGGCCGATTTTTCCATGAAGGGAGTTGGTCTCGCCGCACTCGTCGGTTGCTTGGCGAATTTATTGTTGCCTAAAGAAAGTGAGAGTAAGGAATAGTTATGCATCAATTTGTTTTTAAGATCATAAAACTTGTTTTGATAAGTTCACTCTTGTTGACCACGGCTTGCTCCAAAAAATCAGCTTCGATCCAACCAGAAAAGGGAAATATCGTCGAAGCTATTTATGGTTTGGGTGTGGTTGTTTCGGATCAGAGCTACCACGTGAAGGCCGGTATTCCTCTCTCTGTCGACAAAGTATTTGTGCGCGAAGGGGATAAAGTTAAAGTCGGTCAACCGCTTTTGGAATATGAAAATAGAAGTGTTATCAAATCTCCGCTTGCAGGGACGGTGGTAAAAAAGAATATTGATGAAGCCGAAATTGCGACCCCGCAAGTTTCCTTGGTGGAAATTCAAAATTTAGATGATCTCTATGTAGAGGTTGCGCTGGAACAACAATCCATCATCCGCATCCGAAAACGCCAGCCGGTGCGAGTTAGTTTTGAAAGCGCTCGCGGGCAATTTCAAAAAAGCGAAGTTGCCGCTGTTTATCCGCGCGAGCAAAACTTTATTGTGCGTTTCAACTTGCCTAAAAAAATTGAAGGCATTTTGCCTGGCATGACTGCCGATGTGGCGATAGAAGTGGGGCGCAAGAAAGACGTTTGGCTTATCCCCCTAAAAGCAGTCAAGAACGGCCATGTGGTAATGAATCAAGGCAAGGGATTTAAAAAAGTTTCTGTCGAAATTGGTGTCATGGATGGCGTGATGGCCGAAATACTTGCGCCTGAATTGAATGGTAGCGAAAAAGTTAAATTGGATTAGATATGTGGTTTTTAAGCATGCGACATCTTTTAAGTCGCAAGCGTCAAACATTTTTTATTATACTCGGAATTGTGCTCGGCACTTCGGCGTATATTACTATTAGTGGGATGATGATTGGTTTTCAGTCTTATATCATCGACCAGTTGGTTAACAACGATTCCCACGTCAGAATTAAAGCGCGCGAAGATGTCGTGACTCCCGAACAAATGAAGCAGGTTTTTTTTCCTAACGAAGCGGTTGGGTGGGTGAGGGAGCCTTCGGGCAGAAAAGACGATCCCTATATCAGCAACCCTGTGGGCTGGTTTAATCGTCTCGATGATGACAACGATGTTGAGGCCTATACGGAACAAATGCAAATGCAGGCCATCGCCACTCATGGCCATCAATCTTCTAGTGCGCGCATTGTCGGAATGTGGCCAGAGAAGCAAATCCAAGTCAGCAGCATAAAAAATTTCATGTTGAAAGGTAATTTTGAAGCACTTGCGCCAAATTCAAAGCGCGTAGTCATCGGTGAAATGTTGGCGAAAAAATTGGGTGTGAACATGGGAGGAACCATTCGCCTCACTACGGGACAAAATGGGCCGAAGCCCTTTCAAGTTGCAGGTATTTTTCGCTTAGGCGTGAAGTCGCTGGATGAATCGATGATCTTTGCGCCCTTAAATGACGTGCAACAATTGAATCAATCTCCCAGCCGCATTACCGATATCGCCATTCGCTTGCGCAACGTCGAAATGGCGAGTTTGAAGGCCGATGTCTGGTCTTTTACTTCTGGCGAGAAAGTACAAAGTTGGGATCAGTCCAATGAAGGGGTGCTCTCGGTTTTTAAAACCCAGAATATTGTGCGCAACTTTATGACCATCTCGATTATTTTGGTGGCCGGCTTTGGCATTTACAACATTCTCTCGATGGCCGTGACCAATAAGAAAAAGGAAATTGCCATCCTGCGGTCTATGGGATTTTTATCTCGGGATATTTTAAAATTGTTTTTGTGGCAGGGGATTGTGTTGGGTATTTTGGGTGGCATCGTCGGCGTCGCCATTGGCTATGCCGCTTCACGCTTTGTGAATACCATTGAGGTCAGTGCGGCCCGTGGACTCAGCTCGGGGAATAATACAATGATGATGTCGTATGATGTTTACATCTATGTGCGGGCCATGGCGCTCGCTGTTGGTTCAGCCGTGGTGGCCTCGCTGTTACCGGCCTATAGTGCTTCTAAGCTTGGGCCAATTGAAATTATTCGCGGCGAAGGCAATTAGGTTGAGTTTATGGCGATAGAAGTAAAAAATATTGTTAAAAATTTTGGTCAGGGACAGCCTGATGTTTTAAAGGACATTACGCTGAAAATCCCCGATGGCGCTTTTTGCACTATCACTGGGCGCTCCGGTTCGGGCAAGTCTACGCTTCTTTATATTATTAGTTCACTCGATTGGCCTACCAGTGGTGATATTCTTATCAACGGTCACAACCTGCACTCCATGAGCATGGAGGAGCAGCACCGCTTTCGCAATCGCTCCATGGGTTTTGTTTTCCAATTCCACCATTTGTTGCCTGAACTTACCGCGCTGGAGAATGTCTTAGTTCCCGCCATGAAGGCCAACGAAGTAAAAGCGCGGCAGGGGTGGGCGAGAGAACTGCTGGCGGAAGTGGGACTCAAGGGTAAGGAAGATCGGTTGCCAGCTCGTTTATCAGGCGGTGAGCAGCAGCGCGTGGCCATTGCTCGCTCTCTCGTGATGCGTCCGCAATTTATTTTCGCCGACGAGCCCACAGGAAATCTAGATTCTAGCAATGGCGAAGCTATCATGGAGCTCTTTCAGCGCTTCAATAAAAAAGAAGGTACGACGGTTATTTTTGTGACTCACGATAAAAACTATGCTGACCTGGCCAACTATAAAATCTCGCTAGTCGATGGTCAGTTAAAAAATAGCTCAGCTCTTTCTTAGTGAAGCGGCCCGCGCGGAACGCGATTGGGATCGGCCACGGGCAAATTTTCTCCATAAATAGGACTTTGATCGCGGGACCCGCCGAAGACGCCGGTGTGAGCACACGGATCACCGCCAATAGGAGAAGCGACTGAACACTCGCCTTTGGTGGTTCGTTGACCTAAAAATTGGCAGGCGGCCTCTATATCGTTGAAACGTTTTGAATCCCCTAGCAGCTGGTAATTGACCACAAATCCACCGCCGCTTGAATTAACTCCACACATTATCTGGCCAGGAAATTCAGTAAACAAACAAACGGAGTAGGGATTTTGAACTTGTTGTTTTAAGCTATTCTTCTCTGATTGTAAGAACTCTGAAGTATCGTCCTCTTCATCGTTACCAGAAGAATTGGAAAAATTCAAATCCTGAAAATGGCCTAAGTTATTAGTGTATTCCTGACTCTCTTCATAGGAGAGGCCTGCAAGATTGACGGCAGGATTGGATTTAACCACAATTTTGTATTCGGGTCGTTTTTTGAGAGCGTTAAAGTTCCGCTTTATTTCGCATTCTACTCTCTTAGGTTCTTTAAATTGACAATTTAGTCCTCCAGCCGTGTTGGCTGCGCTCACTGCATTCATATTACTTTGGAGACTAGAACCTTGGATGCCTTGCATTTCTAGCGCATCAACGAATTCGTCTTTGTAACTATTATCTGTTTGTTTAATAAGAGTGGAAACTTTAACCACCACCTTATTAGGCGCTTCAATTTTAACTTGGCAACCAGGTTTGGTATTGTAAGGGCAGGAGTCACTTTTAACCGAGTTGGCCTTTTCGATCGCCGCCAATTCAGGGAGATCAAAAGCGATAACTTCACTTGAAGTGCTGTTACTGCCAAAAGTTCTTATTCTTAAGACGGCGTATTTTTGAAAATTGGGCAATTTTATATCACTGGGTTTTTTTGCCACTTTTGCTTGGATTTGATTGACGCCGATCACGCGTATTTCACAGCTGTCTTTCGCCTGCGCTAGTTCCATGGAACCAGCCGATAAAAATGAAATAGACAAGCTCCACAACATCCAAGTTTTTAATGACATACGAAACCCCTTTTAGGTGCAAAAAGTCGGTATTCTTATCGGCTTTTGGCCTTACCTTTATCAGTATAAAAGAAATTGAATTTATTGAATGTGCCTTGAAATACAGGCAGTTTCGGACTGGGTAAAAAGTGCCATCTGGTTGAATTTTGAACAAAGGCAATAATTTCTCTCTATTTTAGCAAAATAAAGGAGTTGATAATGTAGACTGGTTTTAAGGGTTCAACCTTTAACGGTGGTTGTGGTGCGTGATTAAGCAAATACATAAAATTTTGGTTCACTGTCTCATTCATTCATTATTCCTTTCCCAGGCCTTTGCCCACTCGGATAGCAATCCTCCTGTAGATGTGATGCCTGGAATATCAAATGGTGTTTCACAAAATAGAGCGGGGTACGGTTTTCTAAATAGCTCTTCTGAAGCCGATGCTGATGCTCTTTTCAGCCAGGAATGTCCAAGGCCCGATGGAGCCGGCAACGTTACTGCCTGTATTCCTCCCAATACTCCTTTATTAGCGGCCTATAATTTGGCCGATCGAAATTTAGAAGCTGCATTCACGAACTTGGCCAAAGAAAAGGCCTATGAGTACCAACTTGTTCAAAGAGCAGCGCTGGATCCTGCAGCAGCTCTTCCAGGTCAACCCGCTTGTATCGCCAACAATCCAGGTCTGGATAATATGCGCGCTGATTTAAATGACATGAAAGGAAAAACAGATGCTCAGCTTAATGAGCATATTCGTATCTTGGGCACGGTAATTAGAAACTTGAGCGCGATTGCGCCAGCGTCGAGAACAGCTGAACAGCTCAACAGGTTAGAGGAAAATAAGCGCAAGCATTTAATGGCCGTCAAACTTAGAAGTATGCGTGCTGCAAATGATAATAATCGCATGGCGCAAGCGATGCTGCTTGATCGCCAGCTTGAAAGTGCTCAAGGACGCACTTGTGCTTTTAATGATGACAACAGTAAACGCAAATGCATGAGTATTAGAAAAAATCGTGATCGCATTAGAAGTGGTTTCCCAACAGTTTTTGGTGCAAGCTTGTCAGAAATTGATGGTTTCACAGGCAACAAAGAAGAAATAAGAAATGCCATCGCAAATGCTGATGAAAAACGCTTAGAAGCGTCCATGTATACGGCAATTGGCACTCCCATCGTCCGCTGTTCAACCTACCCTCGCAATCGCTTTGAAACTTCCATCAACCTTTTGATTGGTTACAATGGAACTCCAGACCCTGTGCCAGCTGCTGGATCAGGTGCTGCTTCTGGCTGTACTCCTTCCTCCCAGGATCAGGCGGCCCTTATCCGCGGTCGGACAACAATCGGCGATGCATTTAGCACCGACGATGGTTATCCAAATATTGTCTCTAATGATTTAAATGCTGGTCGCCCGAAAGGAAAGTTTAGTGACGCCTTCAAAGCTGGGACAGATTCCTTGGCCAATCCCCTGGATACGGCCAGTGACAGTCGTATGGCACGGGCCATGGGCGATTTTAATACCGCCGCTACGGAAATGAAGACACTGCAATTTCTCAATACGAGTTCTAATATCGCTGTACTCTGCGGCGATATGAATTTATCCAAACTTGCCAATAAGTTTCCTCAAGTTATTCGCCAGACGGTATTGGACCAAAATAATCCTGGATCCCGCGATGCCCTTCATCGCTTATTATGCCAAAAGGGAATTATGCGCGATTTTCAGCGCGATGATCAAACGCTCGACTGTCGCGGCGTTTCTGGTGTGCCTAATGTGGATCCTGGTATGACCGTTAGAAGAACAAAATTTGGCTTTCCTTTTGCCAACGATATGAATTACTCCATTACGCAAAAACCCGATGGTAGTTACGAAGTAGGGAGCAAGATTAATTATGTTTTTAGGTATGACCCTACGATTGATCCATCGAACACCGCGACTGGTCTAGAAGGCTATCGAGGTGATCCTCACGTTCCTGTGACAGAAAGAAAAACAAAGGCGCAACAGCAAGCTGATTTTGAGGCCAAAACTGCTCAATGGGTGGCCAGATCGACTACTTTTTTCAATCAAATGTCGGCAGGTGTGAGTAATCCTAGAGTAACTTTTAAAATTGAGCGTTGTACTGGATGTCCAGATACAACTACTCCCCGTATCCAAGTAGCGCCTTGCTATCGTCGTGTTGCCCCTGATAATTTTGCCACACTTTATCCAGGACAAACATTTGAGCCTTATCGATGCTATTACAATAATGGATCACGAAACGTCACAGACTGGCAGGATGCTGGTGGCTTCACCACCAACATGGATGACAGCACCATCATGCACGAAACTGGCCACAATCTGGGACTGTCAGACGAATATGTGGCAGACTATTATCCAGCTCACCCGACTGGTGAAGATGGCAATAGTATTAATGAAAGTGGTGGAGTGAATTGTAATTCGACCATGGCGAATAATCACGTCGCCTGTCACAATTTGTATCCTCGGCATTTACTGGAGATTGTAAGACCAGCACGCGCTTGTACTCCATAAGAGAATTCTAAAGTGAAGGTATGTATGAAATATAAAATGACAGTGAAAGAAAGTGTGAAAAATGTTGCAAAAAATACTGCAATGATTTTAAGTTTTGCCCTAACGACTGGAATTTTTTCCGTTTCCGAAGCCTCGAAGTTAGAGGTTCCCAAGGAAATTGATTTTAAAAAAGTTATGGGAAGTTTTGATTTCTCTTACCGTAGCCGTTCTTCTTCCGGTAAAAAAGTCGACTATTCCGTGAAACTTTATGCCAATGGGCTTTTTCATTTTGGCGGCGTGTATGTCGGTGAACCAGCTCTTGCTTGTGGAGCACAAGGTGGCAATACAGTGGTCAGGCTTTCAGATGAAAAGCGAGCTGATTTTATCATTAAGGCCATCAAGGCCAACAACGATAATCAACGAGATAAAGAGGCGACGAATCGCGGAGGGTATGAGGAAGGTCTGCAGCTTTTTGTAGAGCATGCTGGAGAGATGTCATCCGCTAATCTGACCAATATTTCTGAAAATGTTCAGGCCTTGCGTTCACAGGTTTTAAAAGAGATAGAAGAAAATTTTGGCGATATAAAAAATCGTCAGTATGCTTTAGAGCTTAAGGTCAAGGAAGTCAAAGAACAGATTGTGTATAACTTAACCAATATTGGGAATAAAGATGTGGTTTTGCATTTTCCAGAGAAGGCCGGCTCTCACTTTTTCTTTCGCAATACGACTTCAGGGAATTTGGTTTTCTTAAATTATCAAAAGCATATGCACTTTAAACCCATTACTTTAAAGAAAAAAGAAAATGTGCAGATTGCCTTTAAAATCCCAAAAGAAGCAGGCAAAAATTTAAATTATGCTGAGGGTGTTTTTATTTATGACAACACCGAAAAAGTTGAACATGATGATCCCAATTTCATCAACAATTCGCCAGGTGTGCATCTGTGTAATCCAGGCAATCAAATAAAATAATTATCTATTGGATGGTTCGCACTTCATCATCGTGCAAAATTACCTTTTGCAGCACCACAATCCTTTCATTTTCGGACTGATTGGGGCCCAAAAGAGCGATGGCGCATTTTGGTCCAGGTACTTCTGTTGGCAATTGAATATTTTCTAATAAATATGGATTTTTAATAATAGCTGATTGTTTGACGAGAAATTCAATAAACAAATCGCTTAAAAGATTTTGTTCGTTTGGCGTAATGCCACTCGCACCATCTTCATAAGTTGCGAAGACACATTTTTTTAAAGCATCCTTGAAAATTTCCATTTCTCTGGGCAACTGCGCTTTTTGCTTGTGGGCCAAAAACTCCTCGCGACTCACTGTCATGACACCTAAGCGGTGCAGTCCGTAGCTTCCGCGCTCTTTGTAGCTTTTGCTGGCCAAATTGATGGCGGCCTGGGCCCAACGCCAGTCAGATTGTTGCTGTTCCACGGCTTGATTAAAAATTTGCGACAGGGCCTCACCTGGTTTGTTAATAAATTGCTCGTAAATAACTTGCGCCACATGCACGGGAGTTGTCGGTGGCTCACCACCGATAACTAAGTAGGTTCCCAAGGTGTTGACGAACATTTCATCTTTTTGAAATTTTCCAGTGAAAATGTGGTGGGGAATTTCCTGTGCGATAACTCGCGCCAAAGTCTTGGCGTCGTAAATAACACTCTGGCGGGAAAAATAAATAGGCGCACCTGGTTCGTATTCAGTCATCGCGCCATTGCTCACCAGCACTTCGTAGTCGCCCGGGAAGCGATTGAGTCCTACCGAAAAAAGATCTGGTACGTAATAAAAACGCTGACCTTTTTCTAGGATTTCTAAATCTTTGATGAAGGCCTGTTTAAACTCTGGATAAAAAGGCGAAGCTTGAACTCGCTCCTTTAAGAACTCAATCGCCATGGCCAGTGTGGCCAAATTAGGAAAAGGCATGGCCTTAACGCGAATAGGGTCGCCACCGCCAGAACTCCAGTCACCGGCCTGGGCCACTTGAAAAAGGCCTAGGGCCAGGAAGTGAGTTGCCACTAGAATTCCTGTCAGAATTCTTGCCTGAATTCTCAATAAAATGGATTTTAACCAAATTGACCCATGACCACATTTTGCTTTCATACTCATTCCTAATAAGGGAGATCTATTCCATCGCCTTGGTTCTTTACTTAGCAAGCTGGCCCCATTTTGGCCGGCCCCAGCTATTTGCTGTGTATTTTTTAGTAGGGTGGGGTTTTAAAGTAAATTTATTATTGATAAACAGTTGTGGTAAAGTTAATAAATAGTAAACAACTTCTTTAACTACTTGAAAATAGATGATTTCATTAGTGAAAAAAGGAAGCCTCATGAGTGTTTTTCATTACCAAGACTACCGCCAGCTCATTAAGGACGAGGTGGAAAAGCGCAAGGCCCTCGACAGTAAATTTAATTTTCAGCGGATGAGTGAGAAGACAGGCATTCAAAAGGCCTACTTAAGCCAGGTGTTGGGAGGGCAGCGCGATTTGGCCCAGGACCAGTTATTTAAGGTATGCCAATTCTTAGGCCTAGGTGCGGAAGAAAGTGATTACATGGCGCTCTTGCTGGAATACGCGCGCAGTGGATTAAGCGAACGAAAAAGTTTTTTAAAGAAAAAAATTGAAGAATGGCAAAGGGCCAATTTAAAAACAGAAAAAAATGTCGCCGTAAAAGAAGTCACCCTCAGTAATGAATCGGTGGCGCTCTATTATCTCGATCCTCTTCACCAGTTGGTCCACATTGCTCTCGACATCCCACGCTTCCGCAAAAATCCCAGCGAGCTTTTGAATTATTTGGCAATCAGCAAAGAAAAATTGGCCTGGATATTAACTAATTTAGAAAAAATGGAAATCGTTCAATTAAAAGAAGGTGAAGTTAAGGTGCTTCATCACAACCTTCACTTGCCTAAAGATAGTCCACTGTTTTGGAGTTGGAAGACTAGTTTGGCCACCATGGCCTATCAGCATTTGCGAAATAACTCCCGTGATAAAGATAAAAATTATACTTTTAGTGTGGTGTTTGCCGCAGATGAAGAAACGCGTTTAAAGCTGCATCAAATGTTTATGGATTTTCTTAAAGATGCCAAAAAATTTGTCGGCGAAGCCAAATCAAAAGAAGTTTACCAGATGAATTTTGATTTATTTCCTTGGACCTAAAAAAACAAGGCTTCCTGTTGGAAGCCTTGCTCTTGCTATGAAAGAGTGATGGGTCAATAAAACTAAAGGGGTTTAATTTTATAACAATAATTATCACCATCATTAAACTTCCAGTAGCTAAATCCCTTTTGACGACATCCAAGAAGTGTATTAGGGTGACAAAACATACATAGTTGATCTCTGCAACACTGTCCGCGAATTGTTCGCCCACCATTGAGCACTTGTCTTAGCTCTTCAAAGTTGATGGCATTTGACTCAGGCGACTTTTCTTCTGGATAGGACAAGCGGCCAGCTTCATCAGTTTTTGCCACAATTTCTTGTCCATTGATGGGCATAACATTTTGCTTCACCACTGGCTTGCTTGCCTTGACTGTAAGCGAAGCGGGAGTGCCAGTGACCTTAACTTTTGTTTCAAATTTAGTTTCAGGTTTCGCAAACTCAATGAGCGGTCGCTCCAGTTTTACATTACTGCCGCCCATGTTGATGGAAGAAAATCCTAACCCTTGATCGATGACACTCACTTCAAAGGCCTTCTTACTCTGAGTAATCTTCACTTCTGGCGTCACTGAATCTTTTTTAAATTCGAATTGTTTTTTTGCCAGAGGACCTTCTTTCCCTTCAATTTCTATTTCCATCAATCCCTTCATGGCCGGTGGCAATTGATTGAGTTCGGCACGAATATGTCCCTTTCGTGGAAAAAATTTGGCCGGAACTGACTTGCCATCAAGTTTCACTACCACAGATTTTATATCTCGCTCCATGGCCCCATCCACTGCGGCCAAAATAGTTACTTGTTCGTTGCCAATGGCATTTTTCCCTTCCAAGTAAGCGGGTAGGCGCAAGCTCACGTTGGGGCGCTCAGATTCTTCCAGCGTCGCGACGTGATTTTTGGCAAATGATTGCCATTCTTCCTTGAGGCCTTGATCCTGATTTAAAACTTCCTTAGCACTTTGCTCCGCCTTAATCTTTAAGGCCTCGCAGGCGCCCGGTGAGTTCAGTTGACAGCGCTCATGATTTAAATTGTGTTGCCAGTGGCCGCGATGGCGCGAAAGTTGGGCCACCAGTCCAGCACTTAGTGTAGCGAACGCCCCTATACCTACAGGTCCCAGTAATTTCTTCAACTGGGCCAGGCGATTATTTTTTTGTTTCTCCAAAATAGTGGCGTTGGCCTCGGCCGTAATAATTTCATTTTTTATCTCGCTACAATCTTCTCCTGTTTTTTGACAGGCTTCCAATCGCCCTAATTGTTCGCTCCTGGTTGCATCGCTCGCTAGTTGACCTGATTGTAGTTCACTAATGTCTGTTAAAATAGCACTGGCACTCAGCTCGTCGTCTTGCTTTAAGGCCTCTGGGCCAGACCATTGGCCATTTGTTTTGACTTGAAAGCTGCGAATAGAAGCTCCGCTGGCCTTCGTTATGGCCTTAACTTCTACACAATCCCCAGGTGCCATGATTTGTTCCAGTACAAAACTCTTCTGATCTGCGCCTAAGATTAGATTCTTGCTTAGGTCTAGATCTGCTTTTTTACCACTAATATCAAGTAAAAGATTGCTAGCATTAAAGCGAACAGCTTCGGCCTGGAGGTTGCCGGAGTGGCAAAATGAAAACTGTTGTTCAAAGGCCAAACTTGGCAGTGAGGTTAAAAGTAGATGAGTGACAGTAGCTCCGATCATAAAATTCTTTTTGAATTGCATAAAATTTCCCCTTTAGTTGTTAATGTTTTTTGGGCATCTCGTTCGCGACCGAGTTGCTTGTAGTGAAGATAAGTGAAGGGATATCTTCGGTAAATTTAAATGAAATAAAATAACTTAATAAAGTTTACAAATAATAAACTAACGAGTGGGTAAACGAGGGTTTAATCACAGTAATATCTTGGAGATATCTTGCTGATATTTTAGGTCTGCAGGAATATCGCGCCATCGCAAATCAAAAAAAATACTGTGTCGGGAAAATGACAGATTGACGAAGGTGACCACTTTGGCGACCATTTCCGCCTTATTAACGAAACCTAACATTAGGGAGTATGTATGGCAGAAAAAAAGGCCGAAAAGAAAACTGAAGAAAAAAAACCAGCAGCTAAGAAAGCTGCGCCTAAAGCAAAAGCCGCTCCAAAGGCAAAAGCTTCGACTGGAGTAAAAAAAGATTCTCCAATCGTCAAAAAAACAGATGAGTACGTAATTTTGAAAAAGCGATCTGGCCGTTATGGCGTGCGCAAGCATTGCCGTACATGGGTTAAAGGCGAAGAAAAAATTAAAATTCTTTTGGCCGAAGGTCTTATTAAAGCACCTATGAAGAAAAAGGAAGAGGCCCCAAAAGCCGAATAATTTCTTTGTAAATTGTTAATTGGGCCGAAGCTGAGACCACCAACAGCTTGGGCCTTTTTTTTGTTTCGAAAAAAAATTATTTAATTCGCAATTCGACTTTACCTGTGTCAGCACTTTGGTCTGCTTCAATCCAAGTCCCAATTAATTTATCACCCATTGGTTTCAGGGATAATTTTTTTCGGTACCACATCATGCTCCCTTCTTCGCGCGTTTTCATCTGCTCTTCGAGTTCAACACGATCCGACAGCAAATTCCCAGTCAAAGTAAATTCACCCACCGCATCGCCATTTTCTGTCGTAATCAGTGACTTACCTTTGACGCGATTCGGCCCATCTTGTTGGAACAAAATCTCAAAAGAGTAGCGTGTGGCGCCTTGATATAGATGCCCTCGATATTGTGCTTCGGCCTTTTTCTTTTCTACTTTTTTTGTCGGTGCTTTACTTGGCGCTTCACCTTCTATGGAATTTGGTTCCCGAAAATTTTCACCAAAAATCTGATAAGTAGGAGCGAATGGCTCTTCTCCAGAAACAAAAACTTTCGAAAAAGAATTAGTTGAAGCAATCAAGCAAACAGTAAAAATGAAAATCTTGGCAGTAAGAAAAGTCTTAAAAAGCATGATTGACTCCAGTAAATTCCAATACCTTATCGGATTATAATAATTTTGCATTTACCAAAAACAACACAAACTAAATAAATCAAATAATGCAAAAAAAGCAATTCAACATCGCCAAGTAACCAATTTCTTTAAAGTTTGGAGCCGCACCGCCGCACCGACAAGCGATTGCCTAAAATGCTCAAGTAGTTTTTAGGCAATAGAATTCGCCTCCCATGCACGATGGGTTTGGCATTTTTGGGCGCAAGCGAGCGTCCCGCAAAATTGCTTGCAGGCCAGAAAGCTGGGCGACTTGCTGATTAAAAAAACAAAAAATGTCAGCGAGGCCTAAATGAAGGCCCTGCCATTTTTTGTTTTTAATGGCCGCTTAATGAATGTAAGTATTTTTTTATCGCTGGTCTAAGTCATGGCGTTCCTCCAGTAAATTTT
>Ga0172372_10001479_pt1 | contig 36468 bp, 33 predicted proteins | sample LakKiv5m_2_FD_114544 | JGI IMG/M metagenome (GOLD analysis project Ga0172372, IMG submission 114544) | Freshwater microbial communities from Kabuno Bay, South-Kivu, Congo - kab_092012_9.5m | ecosystem: Environmental > Aquatic > Freshwater > Lake | place: Democratic Republic of the Congo... | reverse complement strand
TTCGACCCCTCCAGGTCCCTCTGCTGGAACGTCGGAACCTGGAACCACAGCGGCGAGGCGGTGCCCGGCTGCCCCGACTGTGCCTGGTCGTTCCAACTGACCGTCAGCGACACCCTCGCGGAGAGCGAGTGCTGCGCGCAGTACGGCCGCGTGGGGGGCGAGTGGGACGGGTTCACCGGCTCCTGGGGGGCGACGGACAGCTACGACTACGTCTACGGGGGGTACGTCTTTCACCTCGAGCTGGTGCTCTGGTACTACTTCTCGGGGTACGGCTGGAGCTTCTTCGCCTACAATTACGCCGGCTACGGCTACAACGCGGGGACGGCGGTGGACCTCGAGTTCCACCGCTACTACCCCTACTACTACAGTTACCCCTGACCGTGCCGCATCCGGCCCGGCCCGGCTACATACGCGGGTGAACCCGGAGCCCCGGTGCCCCCCCGCCTCGTCGCCGTCGTCCCCCTCCTCGCCGCGTGCGGGGACCGCCCCTGCAAGGAACCCGGCTACGAGCCGGTGACCGGACCCCGCACCTACGCCACCGACCGCGCCACCCTCGCGACGGCGATGGGCGACGACGCCGCGCTGGGCGCGGACGAGTGTGTGGCGCTCTGTGAGCAGCTCGAGTCGGAAGGCGTCTGGGAAGAGCTCACCGGGTGCCAGACCAGCGAGGTCGAAGAGGACACGGGCACGAGCGTCGAGGTGGTCTGCGAGGGCACGTTCGCCCCCACCTGCCCGAGCTGACGGGTCGGTCCGGGCTACTTGCCAGCCTTCTTCTGCGACGCGTCGCAGACCATCCGCACCACACCCGGTACCCAACGTTGGGCCAGGGCGGACACCTTGCCGTCCATGCCGGGGATGATCGTGAACTGCTTCGCGGCCATGCCGTCCAACATGGCCTGGGCCACGGCGTCGGCGCTCATGGTCTTCACGTTGCCGGCGATCGCCTTGGTCTCGGCCGGCTTGTACTGGTTCTCGAAGGCGAGCTGCGGGGTCTCGGTGTCGGGCGGGTAGCACACGCTCACCGTGATGCCGTGAGGCCACATCTCGGCGCGCAGCGCCTCCGAGAAGCCCACGAGCGCGAACTTGCTTGCCGCGTAGGCGGTGTACCCGTAGATCCCGATCACGCCCGCCATCGAGCTGACGTTGAGCACCTGGCCGCCGCCGCGCGCCACCAGGTGGGGCAGCACCACCCGGCACATGTTCACCGTGCCGAAGTAGTTGATGTCCATCATCCAGCGGAACTCGTCGTCCTTCAGCTCGAGGAAGCGGCCGGGCATGACCACCCCGGCGTTGTTGATGAGCATGTCGGCCGGGTGGGCGGCGAGGTGTGCCCCCACCTTCTCCCGGACCTGCTCCAGCTTGCTCACGTCCACCGAGACGACGTGGCAGCGTTCGCCCAGCTTGGCCTTGGCGGCGTCCAGCTCGGCCTGACGCCGCGCCAGGAGGGTGACGGTGGCGCCCCAGCCCACGAGCTTCTGCGCCGCGGCGTAGCCGATCCCGCTCGACCCGCCGGTGATCAGCACGTGCTTGTTCTTGAAGGTGTCTGCGGTGGCCATGGTCCTCTCAGAGCCTCCGAGGGTCGGTGAGGCGCCCGGTGACCGCGCTGGCGGCCGCGACGGCGGGGCTGACCAGGTACACGGGCCCGGCGGCGCCCATCCGCCGGTCGAAGTTGCGGTTGGTGGTGGACGCGGTGACCTCGCCCGGGAGGGGGATTCCCGGTCCATTGCCGATACAGGATCCGCAGCCCGGCGGGCTCACGACCGCGCCGAGCGCGCGGAACCGGTCCAGGATGCCCTCCTTCTCGGCGTTCGCCGCAACGTCCGCGCTGGAAGGGGTGACCGTCACCCGGACCCCGGCGGCGAGGGTGCGGCCCCGGAGGACCTCGTCGGCCGCCCGCAGGTCCGCCAGCGAGCCGCCGGTGCAGGAGGCGATGACCACGTTGTGGATGGGGACGTCGCCCACGTCGGCCAGGGCGAGCCGGTTGCGCGAGTCGCCCGGGGTGGCCACGGTGAGCGGCACCTCGTCCAGGTCGACCTCGATCACCCGCTCGTAGGTGGCGTCGGCGTCGGGGTAGACCATCTCGGTGGCCATGTCCTCGCCGCGCCGGGTCTTCAGGAAGTCCAGGAGCGGCTTGCAGGGCTCCACCACCCCGGTCATGAGCCCGCCCTCCACCGTCATGTTGGTGAGCACCGAGAGCTCGTCCACGTTCCAGTGATCCAGGCCTGGGCCGCCCAGCTGGATGACGCAGGTGTCGGTGGGGGAGGTGCGCCAGTGCTCCTCGCGGAAGTACGGGTCGCCGATCACGTGCAGGATCAGGTCCTTCGGGGAGAGCCCCCCGCGCGGGGTGCCCTTCACCACGATGCGGACCACCTTGGGCACCGTGACGGGGATGAGCCCGGTGCGGAAGGCGAAGGCCATGGCGGTGGAGCCCACGCCGAAGGCGAAGGCGTTGAGCACGCCGGCGGTGGGGGTGTGGGAGTCGGTCAGGACCACGATGGTGCCGGGACGCGCGTAGTCCTCGACCACGATGCGGTGACACACGCCCGGCTTGAACGGGCGCCCCGGGCCGTGCAGCCGGATCCCGTACAGCTCGCAGGCGTCCACCATCTCCTTGGTGAGCTGGCGGGCCGGCTCGAGCCGCGCCTTCTTCACGCCCGCCGGGACGGTGGGCTCGTCGATGAGCACGAAGTGGTCCTCGAAGGCGGCGATGAGCTCGGGGGCGTACATCTCGGCGTCGCCGAAGGCCTCCTTGTAGAGGGACACCACCATGCCGCCGGTGTACTCGTGCACCCCCCGGAAGCCGGTGCGGCAGAGCACCTGGTCCCCCGGGCCCACCGCGCCGATGCCGTCGGGCCCGGCGCCGGTCCAGGCCTTGCGGGCGATGATCTTCTCGACCGCGTTCATCGGGCGGGTGGCCACGTCGGTGGCGTAGGTGGGCTTCACCCGGCCGGCCAGCAGCTCCGTCCCGTAGGCGAGGAGCCCGCCGCCCTCGGCGACGGCGCGGAAGAAGTCGGGGAGCGCCTGGAAGAACTGGCGGGTGTCCACGTCGGCGCCGGCCTTCAGCCGGTCCACCACCGAGAGGTCGGTGGTGAAGGGCATGCCGCCGTAGACCATGTTCTCCTGGAAGATCCGTTGGAAGCTCTTCGCCACCACGAGCTCGATGCCCGCCCCCTGGTGCGCCACCACCGCCACTTCCCGGCTGGACCCCGACCCGTACGCGTCGCCGCCCACGATCACCTGGAAGCCCCCGTCCCGGACGGCGTCCTTGGTGACGACCTCCTTGAAGTTCTCGAGGAACCAGGGGCCGAGGATGTCTCCGGTGTAGCCGAGCGTGCAGGCGGCGCCCGAGATCATCAGGTCGGTGTTGACGCCGTAGTGCAGGGCCTGCCCGGCGTAGGCGAGGTCCTCGCCCCCCAGCTGCTGGGCCAGGGTCTGGGCATCGTCGGTGAGGTAGAGGACGCGTCCGGTGAGCTTCATGATCGGCTCCCTTTAAGGAACGACGGGGGCGCGGCAAGCGGTGGTTTGCACCGATCGCGCACCGAGCGACCCCGGGTACGCCATCGCCGCCGGATACCTGTGGGTCATGCCCACGATCCTCGTCGTCGACGACGACCCCCACCTCCGCGAGGTGGTCCGCTACGCGCTGGCCCGGCAGGGCTTCCTGGTGGTCGAAGCCCAGAACGGCGTGGAGGCGCTCAAGCGGGTCGCCGAGCAGAAGCCCGACCTCGTGGTGCTGGACGTGGTCATGCCGGAGCTGGACGGGATCGAGACGTGTCGCCGCCTGCGTCAGTCCTCCCGGGTGCCGGTGGTGTTCCTGTCCTCCCGTGACGAGGAGCTCGACCGGGTGCTGGGGCTCGAGCTGGGCGGGGACGACTACCTCACCAAGCCCTTCTCCACCCGCGAGCTGGTGGCCCGGGTGAAGGCGGTGCTGCGACGCACCGAGGCCCCTCCCGCCGAGACCGCCGGTGAGGCGCCGATGGTGGTCGGGCCCATCCGCCTGGACCCGGTGGAGCACCGGCTCCACGTGGGCGAGCACGAGGTGCTCCTCACCGTCACCGAGTTCGCCATCCTCCGTGCGCTGATGCGCCGACCGGGCAAGGTCTACACGCGCGAGGAGCTGACCGAGCTCGCCTACGGCGAGAACTACCACCTCGCCGAGCGCACGCTGGACTCCCACATCCGTCGCATCCGGGCCAAGTTCCGGGAGCACCAGCTGGATCCCGTGGAGACCGTGCACGGGCTCGGGTACCGGCTCGGGGTGAAGTAGGCGCGTGCGCCTCGTCCTCCCTCTCCACCGCTGGTTGGTGCTCTCGCACCTCGTGGTGCTCGCGCTGCCGCTCGGGGCGCTCGTGTGCTCCGGGGCGCTCGCCAAGGACCTCGCCCGCCAGACCGAGGAGGATCTCCTGCACCAGGCCGCGCTCGTCACGCTGCTGGTGGCGGGGGAGCTCGAACGGGCGGGTCCGAGCGCCGAGCTCGAGGACGTCGGCCCCCGGCTCAACCAGGTCCTCCAGGGTGTGCGGGACCGCACCCTGGCCGGCTTCCGGGTGGTGGACTTGGACGGGCAGGTGGTGGCCTCCAGCGGCGGGGGGGTGGGGGAGGACATCTCGGGCGACCCCCTCGTGGCCAAGGCGCTGGCCGGGGCGGTGGGCACCGAGAAGCGTCCGCGGGACGCGACCCGGTCGCGGGAGACCTCGCTGAACAGCAAGAGCCGCCGCGCGGACTACCGGGTCTACGTGGCGGAGCCACTCCTGGTGGACGGGCAGCTCAGCGGCGCGGTGATCCTCAACCGCACCCCGCGGGAGGAGATGCAGACCCTCTGGCAGATGGCGCCCCGCCTGTCGGTGGGCCTGCTGGTCGCGGTTCTGGCCACGGTGGCGCTGGGGGTCGGCGCCGGGCACGTCCTGTCCCGCTCCCTGAAACGTCTCGCGCGTGCGTCGAACCGGATCGCCGCAGGCTCGCGGGTCCACCTGGGGGAGCTCGAGGGGCCGGCCGACTCGCACGTGGCCGAGGCCCGGGAGCTCGCGCAGGCCATGGCCACGATGTCGGACCGGCTCGAGGAGCGGCTGGCCTACATCGCCGAGTTCGCCGGGAACGTGTCGCACGAGTTCAAGACGCCGGTGTCGGCGCTGCGCGGCACGGTGGAGCTGCTCCGGGACGACGAGGAGATGCCGCCGGAACAGCGGGCCAGGTTCCTGGACAACGCGCTGGCCGACCTCGACCGACTCTCCCGGCTGGTGGGCGGGCTCCTGCGCCTCGCGCGCGCCGAGAGCGCGGGCGAACGGCAGGTGGTGGACCTCGGCGCCATCGCCGCCCGGCTCCGGGAGCGCCACCCCGAGCTCCAGGTGGACGGCGAGTTCGCCCGGGTGGAGGCCAACGCCGAGCAGGTGGAGGCGGCCATCCAGAACCTGGTGGAGAACGCCTGGGCGCACGGTGGGGACGGGGTTCGGGTGCGGCTGTCGGGCTTCGTGTCCGGCGCCAGGGTGGGGGTGGACATCCTCGACGACGGGGTGGGCATCTCCGAGGCCAACCTGCCCCGGGTCTTCGATCGCTTCTTCACCACCGGTCGTGATCGGGGGGGCACCGGGCTCGGCCTCGCCCTGGTCCGGGCCATCGCGCGCGCCCACGGGGGCGACGTCCTGGCCGAGAGTCGGCCCGGCGCGACCCGCTTCCGGCTCTGGCTGCCCAGGGGCTGAGACCTGGTTCGGCAGTCCCGGACGGTGTGCGTTAGGCAAATGGGATGTCGGAATTGCACCCCCTGGTCGGGGAGGAGATGGAGCTTCTGGTCGACGTGCGCGAGCGCCTCGCGGCGGCTCCCGCGGTGGACGATCGGAACGAGGACGAGCTGCGGGAGGAGCTCGAGCGGCTCAAGCACGAGATGCGTGGCGCCAAGACCGAGGACAAGCCCGCGATCGAGCAGCAGTACGAGCACGTGGGCCGCCTGCTGGAGACCCTGCTCCGGGGCAAGCCGGACACCGAGATCGACCCCGCCTCCCCCTACTTCGCCCACCTCCGGCTGCTCCAGACCGGCCGCCGGAGCGACGTCTTCCTGGGCCGCGCCACGCGCCTCGACGGTGGGCTACGCATCGTGGACTGGCGGCACGCCCCCATCGCGCGGCTCTACTACCGCTACCAGGAGGGCGACGAGTACGAGGAGGACATGGGGGAGCGGCCGGTGAGCGGGACCGTCCTCGCGCGTCGGACCGTCTCGGTGACGGGAGGAGAGCTCGATCGGGTGGCGGCTCCGCAGGGCACCTGGGTGCGGGCGGGGGCCGAGTGGCGGCGCTTCGACGTGCCGGTTCCCCGGTTGGCCACCGGCGCCGGCGCTGCCCGGGCGCTCGAAGCGGGGGCCCGGCTCGGCACCGGCAAGGTGGTGCGGGCCGACAAGCACCTCCCCGACATCGCGGCGCTGATCGATCCCGAGCAATTCGAGCTCATCTCCCGTCCCGACGCCGGTCCGGTGGTGATCCGTGGCGGCGCGGGCTCGGGCAAGACCACCGTCGCGCTCCACCGGATCGCGTGGCTCTGCTACAACCACCCCCATCGTTTCCATCCGGCCAAGGTGCTCGTGGTGGTGTGGGGCCGGGCGCTGCGGGACTACGTGTCGAAGGTGCTGCCCAACCTGGGTGTGCAGGGGGTGGCCGTGGTGACCTGGGGCGACTGGTCCCGGAAGCTGGTCGAGCGGCACCTCCCCTGGCTCCCCAACCACGACAACGCCAACACACCCTCGGTTGTCTCACGCTTCAAGCTGCACCCCGCCCTCCCCCTCGAGCTCGAGCGGGCGGTCCGGGAGCGGCCGGCCCCGCCCAAGGCCGCGAGCGTGCTGGAGGACTGGCGGCTCCTGTGCTCGGACCGGAGCCTCTGCGCCCGGCTCGGCTTCAACGAGAAGGAGACGGACATCATCGTGAACTGGGCGGCGAGCCAGCAGCGGCAGCTCGCCCTGCGCGAGGAGCGGGAGCCCGGCGCGGAGCCCTGGCTGGACGAGGAGGACGACGCCATCCTGCTCCGGGCCTGGCAGCTCCGGGCCGGGGACTTTCGCGCCAAGGGCGGGGGCGTGGTGCGCTACGCCCACGTGGCGGTGGACGAGGTCCAGGACTTCTCGCCCATGGAGGTGGCGGTGCTCCTCGGGGTGTGCGACACACGGAAGTGTATCACCCTCGCCGGGGACACCCAGCAACACATCCAGGAGCGTCATGGCTCGGAGGACTGGGCCGGGCTGCTCGACGCGCTGGGCGTGTCCTCCCGGTCCGTGAGCTCGCTACGGGTCTCGTACCGGTCCACCCGGACCATCACCACCTTCGCCCGCGAGCTCCTCGGGAGCCTCGTGGAGGACGACGCCCCCCTTGCCACGCGCGAAGGCGACCCCGTCGGCCTGCACGGCTTCCCCGACCACGGGGCGGCGGTGGATCTCCTCGGGCGGGCCATCGCGGAGCTGACCCGCGCCGAGCCGCTCGCGTCGATCGCGGTGATCGCCCCGGACCACTCGACGGCTCGCTTGTATCACGCCGGTTTCGAGCGGATGGAGCTGGACCGGCTGCGGCTCGTGGAGGACCAGGTCTTCGCCTTCGCCCCCGGGGTGGACGTCGTGGACATCGGGCAGGTGAAGGGCCTCGAGTTCGACTACGTGGTGGTCGTGGACGCGTCGGCCCGCGCCTGGCCGGCCAGCCCGCACCGGCGCCGGCAGCTCCACGTCGCCGCCACCCGGGCCATCCACCAGCTGTGGGTCACCTGGGTGGGGGATCCGAGCCCGCTCCTCGCCGGGAGCCTGCGGTGAGCCCCGAGGTCCGGCGGCGCCTCCGCGAAGGAGGTATCGACCGCTTCGTCGACCTCCTGGTGGAGGACCTGCTCGACCGTCCCGTCACCGAGCTCGTGGACCCGGAGTGGCTGGCCCGGCAGCTTGCCCATGCGGCGCGCTCCGCTTCGGACGATCCACAGGTCGAGGAGTGGTTCCGGGAGCGCATCACGGACGCGCGGGCCCGGGTCCCGGCGGGCAAGGCGAAGGTCCCGGCCGCGATCCTGGGGCCGCTGCGCGAGGTGCTGCGCCGTCCCTACACCCCGGACCGGGTGCTCGTGGGCCGGCTGATGGACCACACCACCGCGCGGCTCCTGCTCCGGAACCTCTTCCAGGACCTGCTCGTCTCCTTCGCGCGCAAGCTGCGCTCCCCGCTCCCCTCCACCGGACGCACCCTGCCCCTGGGCGGCTTCAAGAAGCTCTCGGAGGGGGTGCTCGGCGTGGTCGGCGCCGAGCTGGAGGCGCAGATCGAGGCGAAGGCGCGGGAGTTCATGGACGCCGCGCTCGACGCGCTCGTGGTCCAGCTCGCCGCGCACCTCTCCGACCCCCGGCTCACCCGGGAGTACGGGGAGTGGCGGGTGCACGGGCTGGATGTCGTGCTCGACACCGAGCTCGGCACCCTGGCCGGCGAGATCGAGAAGCTCGACCCGGACTCGCTCGTGGCCACCGGCGCCGCCGTGGTCCGTGGCATCACGCACCAGGAGGGCCTGGCCGACCAGCTCCGGAGCGTGATCGAGGCCGCGCTCGAGCTGGCCGGCGACCGCTCGGCGCGGTCCCTGCTCGGTGGCCTCGAGGTGCACGGGATCGACGCGGTGCGCGAGGTCCTGGCCCAGCGGGGTCGGGCGCTGGTGGAGACCGAGGCCTTCGAGCGCTGGTGGGACGACATGAACGGAGCGGCCGCGAAGGGGTAGACTCGGGCATGCCCCTCGTCGCCCTGTTGCTTCACGGCTGCGCCGAGGAACGGCCGTCCTTCGCGCGCGACGGCGTGCCCCAGGAGCCGCTGGACACGGGCACCCCGGACACCACGCCCGAGGACACCGCCACGGACGGGACCTCCGTCCCGGAGCCCGTGGTCGTGGCCCCCGTGGTCCACGCGTCGGGCCTCGTCGTGGACGCGGTCGAGCTGACGGTGGACGGCGAGCTCGGCAACGACGCCCAGCCGTCCGGCCCCGACGGCTCCACCACCGGCGTCCCCCTCGCGCTGGCCGGAGTCGAGCCCACCACGCTCGTGACCTGGTACCAGGCGGTGGCGGTGTGCGCGAACGCCGGCAAGCACCTCTGCACCTGGGACGAGTGGGCCGAGGCCTGCGCCGAGGGCACCGGGCGCACCTATCCGTGGGGCGAAGAGCCCGACGGCGACAGCCGCTGCGCGCTCGCCCACGCCGACGGGAGCACCAGCTGGGGCGGCCTCGTCCCCGCCGGCTCCCTCGCCGGCTGCCGCAGCGAGGCCGGGGTGTACGACCAGGTCGGCAACGCCTGGGAGTGGGTGGACCTCGGCGAGTTCGACGCCGACGGGCTGCCCGTCCCGGGGAAGGTGGGGGGCGCCTGGTACGCGGGTCATGGGGCCGGGGGCTGCCCCTTCGAGCCCAACCGGGAGCACGCCCCGGACTTCCGGGGCACCATCGGCTTCCGCTGCTGCGCCCGGACCGACTGACACATCGACACGTATCGCCCCGGTCTGACCCGCGTGGCCGCCCGGCTCCGGCCGCGATAGCCGCCGGGCCTCTTCCGAGGCGAACGTGGCGCTCCAGGCTGGCATCGTCGGGCTCCCCAACGTGGGCAAGAGCACCCTCTTCAACGCGCTCACCGCCGCCGGGGCGGCCGCGGCCAACTACCCCTTCTGCACCATCGAGCCCAACGTGGGCGTGGTGGCCGTGCCCGACGGCCGGCTCGCCCAGCTCGACGCCGTGGTCCACACCAAGCAGATCATCCCCGCGAGCGTGGAGATCGTGGACATCGCCGGGCTCGTGCGGGGCGCCAGCCAGGGGGAGGGGCTCGGCAACCAGTTCCTCGGCCACATCCGGGCCACCGACGCCATCCTCCACGTCGTTCGCTGCTTCGAGGACACCGACGTCGTCCACGTGGACGGCGGGGTCAACCCCGAGCGCGACATCGACACCATCGACACCGAGCTCATCCTCGCCGACCTCGACACCGTCCAGAAGCGCATCGACCGCTTCAAGAAGCTCTCCAAGAGCAACGACAAGGAGGTCCTGTTCCATCTCGGGGTGGCCGAGCGCATCTACGCGCTGCTCGACGGCGGGAAGCCCGCCCGGTCCGCCGGCTGGACCGAGGAAGAGCGGGCCTCGGTGAAGGAGGCGCAGCTCATCACCGCCAAGCCCGTGTTGTACGCCTGCAACGTGGACGAGGCCTCCCTCGCCGCCGGTGGCAACCGGCACGTGGACATCGTGCGGGCACGGGCGGCGCGGGAGGGGGCCCGGGTCGTCGTCCTCTGCGCCAAGATCGAGGCCGAGGTCGCCGAGCTCCCGCTCGACGAGCGCCGCGAGTTCCTGGCCGACCTCGGCATCGCCGAGCCCGGCCTCGACGCCCTGGCCCGCGAGGTCTACGCGCTCCTCGGGCCCCAGACCTACTTCACCGCCGGCCCCAAGGAGATCCGGGCCTGGACCATCCCCGTCGGCTGCAAGGCACCCCAGGCCGCCGGCGTGATCCACTCCGACTTCGAGCGCGGCTTCATCCGCGCCGAGGTCTACTCCGTGGAGGACCTCGTGGCGGGTGGCAGCGAGGCCGCGTTGCGTGCCACCGGCAAGCTACGGGTGGAAGGAAAGGAGTATGTGGTGAAGGATGGGGATGTGATGCATTTCAGGTTCAATGTGTAGGATCACCTGGGAGTTGATCGGTCGCGCCTGAGCACCACAACTGATCGGCGCCTTATGGTGACCTGGCGATAGCGGGGTCTTCGCCCGCGGCAACAACTCCCCTCGTGCCCGTCATCCCCGCCGTAGTTGCCGCCCCCGCGGCAACAACCCCCCTCGTGCCTGGCATCCCCGCCGTAGTTGCCGCCCCCGTGCCGGGCGTGGAGCCTGGGGGGGGCGCGGCCGGTGCTACACTCGATGCATGGTGAAGCTCCGTCCTTGTCCGTCCTGCGGCACCCCCGCCAGGATCGGCGCCTGCCCCAACTGCGGCGGTACCGTGTTCCCCTCGGTCACCCCGTCCACGACGGCCCTCCTCCTGGGCCTGAGCTTCACCGGCGCGTGTGACGTCGTGGAGGCGCAGGCCAAGTACGGGGTCACGACCGTTCCGGACGACACGGCGGTGGACACGGTGGACGACGACGGGGACGGCTACTCCGAGGCCGACGGCGACTGCGACGACGACGATCCCGACCGCCACCCGAACACGCTCGAGGAGCTCGACGACGGCATCGACTCCAACTGCGACGGCGAGGACAACACCTGACCCGCACCTGCTCGCACTGAGCGGCATCCCTGCCCAAGTCGCCGCCACCGGGCCTGATGGGCGTCTCAGTCGTCTGAACCTCGGCGACTTCCCGTCGATTCGAACCCTCCCGGGGTGTCGGCCAGGTTCCGGGCGGCCGCCTCGGCTCGCTTTCGGTTGAGTTCGATGCCCAGCGCGTCCAGGCCGGCCTCGTTGGCGACGCGAAGTGCCATGCCGCGCCCGCAGAAGGGAGCCAGGACCCGGTTCGTGCTTGGGGAGGCGCGCCGGATGGTGGAGATGGCCTCGCGTGCGGCGGCTTGCCCCATTCCATGGCTCCAGTCGACCTCGCCCATGTCGACCAGCACGTCGGGGCTGCTGCGCTCGACGGCCATGACGGCGCGGCGCGAGAAGGCGAGGAGGTGGCTGTAGCCCGGACGGCCCAGGGTCTTCGTGCCGGGCGGGCGCCGCAGGACAATCTTGTGCCAGAGGACGGGTACGCCGAGCTCGGACGCGGCGGCGAGGACCATGGCGGCCTTGCTCACCTGCCGTCCCTCGCTGCGGTTGTCGGTCTGGAAGAAGACCGCGACCCCGTCATCGGGCACGGCCATCAGGCACAGGCGTGCGGCGTGCGCGAAGAACTCGGGCCAGCGCGTCGGCGGCAGGCCCAGCTCGGAGTGATCCGGCAGGGAGGTGACCAGGGAGGCCCCGGGGTGGGCGGGGTGCGCGGTCAACCAGGCGATCGCGTCCTGATGGAGGACCTCGCGGCGCGGCGTGGGGCTCACGGGCCCGGGTCCACGGGCTTTCCCGTCCGGAGCATCTCCACCATGGCCGCCGGGAGCTGCCGCCAGCCGCGAGCCTTGGCCGCCTCCCAGGCGCCCCTGCCGGCCAGGGCGAGGCCCGGCCAGAACACCAGCTCGGCCGCGATCACCAACCCACCGGCCATCGCGCCGGATTGAGCGCCCGACAGGGGAAGGAACGGAACCACCGGGAGGAGGAGCCAGGGCACGATGGAGGAGCCCATCAGGCCGACGCCGAGGCGGAACAGCATGGCGGGCGCTAACCCGCACCGGGCGGGGGAGGCGGTGGGCTCGGGCGACCGGAGCGCCAGGGCGCGCCCCCCCGCCCCCCCTCACCCCCGCAGCTCCTGCGCCACCTGCGTCATCACGGCCAGCTTGGCCTGGGCGACCCGCGCCGAGGCGACGGGGTTGTCGGCGAAGGTGGCGAAGCCGCAGTCGGGGTGCAGGAGGAGGCGGTCGGCGCCGAACAGGTCGACCGCCCGCCGGGCCCGGGCGCGCACGTCGTGAACCGTCTCGACGCTCGCGAGCTTCTGGTTCACGAGCCCCACGCCGATCCGCTTCTCGTCGGGGATCGCGCGCAGGAGCGCGACGTCGCCCGCACGGTCGGTGCAGCCCTCGAGCAAGAGCGTCCCCACCGGGGCGGCGACCAGGAACGGGAGCAGCGGGCCGTAGTCGCCTCGCAGCGCCACCGACTCGTCGGGCGACCAGTTGCCCCTGCACACGTGCAGACCCAGCCGCTCGCGAGGCATCCCCGCGGTGACGGAACGGAGCAGCTCCGCGGCGAACGCAAGCTCGAAGGCGGGGTCCTTCCGCTCGCCCAGCGCGCCGCACATGAAGCTGCGCTGTTGCTTGGGGGCCCCGAACACGACCTCGGAGAGCACCGGCTCGTCGAGCTGGACCAGCGAAGCGCCCGCCGCGAGCAGCGCCGCGATCTCCTGGCGGAGCACCGCCACGACGTCCACGGCCAGCGCCTCGCGGTCGCGGTAGGCGCGGTCGGAGATGCACTCCATCCACATCGTGCGCGTGAGCAGGTAGGGGCCCGGGAGCGCCACCTTCACCGGCCGGTCGGTCAGCCCCTGGACGAAGCCGAGCTCGCCCGTGGCGATGGGACGGCTGCGCCCGAGCCGACCGAACACGGCGGGGTGACGCACCTGCTCGGCGGGGACGTCGAGCGCGGCGAGCTCGGCGCGGAACGCCTCGGGGTCCTCCACGTAGGGCAGCAGGTCGGTGATGGGCACGAGCTGGCAGTTATCGAGCCGCCCGCCCACGAAGCTCGCGTACGAGTCCCGGCGCTGCTCGCCGTCGGTGACGACGTCCACACCCGCGTCGAGCTGGGCGCGGACCGCGAGGCGGACGGCGTCGTCGGCGATCTCCTCGAAGCCGGCGTCGTCGAGCCTCCCCTGGAGGTGCTCGTGCAGCGCGGAGAGGAGCCAGCGCGGCCGCGGCCAGCTGCCGATGCCGGTCACCGCGAGGCGGGGGATGGCGGGGGCCGGCGCCGGGGCCGGGAGCTCGGTGGGGTGGTGGACCTCGACCGGCGGGCGAGGCAGGGGCGCCTGCACGCGTACGGTGGGCGCGACCGGCGCCACGAAGGCCCCCTTGGCGATGAGGAAGCTCGACGCCCGCCCCTCCTTCTGGTGCGAGACGAGCTCGTTCCGGGTCATCCGGCACCACGCCGGCAGGTCCTCGTCCACCGAGATCTCGGTGGACCGGACCTCGAGCAGCTCGCCGGGGGCGAGCGGATCGATGTGCTGCCGGATCAGCAGCAGGAGCCCGTTCCCGCAGTCGAGGTCGCCCCCGTCGAAGCGGACGCGGGCCTCCCAGGGGTGGGCCATCAGTAGGAGACGCTCGACACGCCCCCGGACATGAACTCCACGAGCTTGGCCCCGCCCACGATCGTTGCGCCGTCGACGAGGTTGGCCTCGTCGAGCCCGCGCTTCTTGAAGCACGGCGAGCACACGTAGATCTTGCCGCCGGCCTTCACGAAGTTGGCCATGAGGTCGCGGAGCGGCGCGAAGCCCTCCTCGTGCACGTCGTCGGCGTAGCCGCGCTGCGAGAGGCGGACGGCCTCGATGGAGAGGAAGACGAGCGCCTCCTTGTCCGAGGCGGCGGCGGCGTTGGCGACGACGAAGGCGACGGTGGCCTTGTCGGTGTCGTTCTTGCCGTGGGTGAGGGAGACGACGAAGCGGTCGGTCATGAGGCTCTCCCTTGGATGAGGTACCAGGGGTGCGCGTGATGCACGAGTCGGTGGCGCGTCATGCGGCACCAGGCGGGGAGGTCTTCGGGCAGGCCGGCGTCGGTGCCGTGGACGAGCAGATGCGCGCCGGGGGGGAGCTCCGCCAGGCGGAACTTCAGCTCGACGACGATCTCGCCGCAGCCGAGGTCACCCGCGTCGAAGCTCGCCGCGGGTGAGGGCGCTCCCACCGGGAGCGCAGCCGCGAAGTCAGCCATGGCGCAGGTGGGGATTCACCTCGGCGGCCTATCGCGCCGGACCGCCCACGGTCGAGGAGCCGGCCCGGTCGCATGGTGTGCGAAGATCGGTCCATGCACCTCCTCGCCGCCGCCGCCCTCGCCGGCACCTTCGCCGGTCGCCCCTACGAACCGGTGAGCGGCCTGGTCGCCCAGACCGCGGAGCGGAGCGCCACGCACCGGATCGTGATGATCGCGGACATCGCCGTGGGATGCGTGTCGGAGGAGAAGGCGCGCGTGGTGGCGTTCCAGGTCCCCTGGAAGGACGGCACCTGGTCGCTGGGTTCGGAGCTCCCCACGGTGCGCTTCATGGACACCACGGTGTGGGCCACGCACGACGCGGCGACGGCGACGGTGACCCTGACGGGGGTGGGCACGGCGAGCCCGACGCTGACCTTCTCGGCGGCCACCAAGGACGGGACCCACCGCACGTCCGGGACCCTGCCGCTCACCGTCTGCTCCTGAGTCAGATCTCGCTGGTCAGCACGTGGCGCCAGTCGAAGCCGTCCATTCCTGCGGCGATCACGGTGGCGGTGGCGGGAGGGGCGACGCCGGCGGCGGCCAGCTCCGCGCCGAGGGGGTCGCCCACGGGGGCGCTGATCATGTGGGTGGCGCCGGGGGTGGGCTCGGGTTCGCCGTCCGTGGCGAGCGGGCCGTGCTGGGCGTGGCGCAGCGCCAGCGGTCGACCGGTGGAGGCGAGGACGAGGTCCTTGACCCCGGTGAGCGGGAGCCAGCTCACCGCCCCGCGATGCCGCCGGAGCACCGGGCCCAGGGCCTGCACCTCTTCGACCGTGAGGGACCAGATGGCCAGGCTGGCTGCCTGGCGCACCGGGAGCAGCGGGAAGCGCTCGGAGATGCCGAGCACCCGGTTGCGACCGCTGGGCGGGTCCATCGAAATCCCGTAGCCGCGTCGACACCGGGGGAACTCCACGGGGAAGGCGGCGGCGAGCATGCGGAGGGGAAGGTGGCGCCCCCGGTGCGTCGGGACGACCTTGAGGTCCCCCACGTACCAGGCCGGCTCCCAGCCCCCGGGGAAGGGAAGGCGGCGGAGCATCCCCGCCCCGACCGCGACGACCTCGCCCTCGTCGGCGGCCACGTAGTAGGCCACCTCGCCCAGCCGGTCGAAGAAGGCGAAGTAGTCGGCACCGTGGTCGATCCGGAAGCGGTCGGCGCCGAGCGGGTAGCTGGCCGAGGCCTCGAGCGCGGCGATGGGCCCGGCCCATGCGGGCCGCTCCTCCGGCTCGACGCGGAAGATCCGCACCCTACACCCGGGCGTGCGGTTGGCGACCGGTCCGCGTCCAGCGGCGCTCCCGCGCCCGCCACAGCCCCTCGTACAGGCCGAGGAACACGCTGGCTCCCTGCATGAGGCCCTGCTCCACGTAGTAGTCGTCCCCGGCCGGGCCGAGGCCCGTCGCGATGGTGGCGAAGAAGTCGTGGGCGTGGCGCGCGTCGAGCCGCTCGTGCAGGTCGTAGTGCACGAGCCGCTCGGGGGGGAGCCAGCGCTGGCGCACGATGGCTTCGCCGATGGCCGCGCTCATGCCCTGGAACATGTGCTCGATCATGCCCAGGGTGGCGGCGCCGACGATCCACTCGTCCATGAGGCAGGCGCCGACCAGGGTGGTGTCGAAGACCCGCACCTCGGGCCAGAGCACCCGCGCCTCCAGGGCGTCGTCGTCCGTCTCGCCCAGGCGACGCAACAGCTCGCGGAAGGTGGCGGTGTGGGTGAGCCCGGCGTTGCCCTCGCCGTGCTCCTCCCACACGTTGCGGAGCACCTCCACCCGCTGCGCGGCGCCGGGGATCTTCGCGGCCAGGAGCGCCATCGGGCGGGAGAAGAAGGTCACGGCCCAGAAGAACTGCACCTGCGTCTCGACGAAGTCGGCGCGGGCGAAGCGCCCCTCGGCGAGCGCCTGGAAGTAGGGGTTCGCCCTCCAGTCGAAGCGCTCCCGGGTGCGGTCCACCGCGGCGAGCACCCGGGTCAGTACGGGGTCGGCCGCAGGGGGGGACTCCGACGGAGGCTTCACGCCTTCCTCCCGACCAGGGTGCGACGGTAGAAGCAGCTGCGTTCTCCGTCTACCTCGGTGAAGCGCACCCCGGGGGCCACCACGGGGGCCTCGTTGTTGAGCTGGCGCACAGTCAGGGTCGCGCCCCCCCGCAGCTCGCGCCCCACCCGGTCCAGGAGCGCGGCGCCCTCGGCCCGGGGGGTCCAGTCCAGGACGTTGGAGAGGTGGACGAGGTCGTAGGCGCCGAAGTCCTCGACCTGCTCCAGGGTTCCCACGAGCCGGCGGGCGCGGACGGGGACGGGCGGTCGGCGGAGGTAGTCGGGCGGGGCCTCGGCGAGGTAGCGGCCGAGGAGGACGTGGGCGGCGAAGGGGGAGGGGGCGGCGCGCAGGAGGCGCTCGAAGGCGGCGCGGAAGTAGGCCGGGTAGCTCCCCCTGGGGGCGTGCTGGACCGCCGCGGGGCCGAAGAGGGTCACCAGCATGGGGTCCGAGAAGAAGAGCTCGAAGCCGACCGGCCACCACTTCGAGCCGAGGAGCTCGGCCTGCGCCGCCGGGTCGCCCAGGAAGGCGGCCTCGACGCGGGCGGCGGGCGCCACCCAGGCGTGGACGAAGGCGCGCCAGGACCGGAACAGGCGCTCGAAGTTGCCCGCCTCGGAGAGGCCTTCGGGGTGGTCGTCGCCCACGTTCAGGCGCCGGAGCTCGCCGTTCGCCCAGGCTTCGGCCTTGGCGCCCACGTGCGCGTGTTGCGCGGGGTTGGGGTCGACCAGGGTCAGCTCGGCGTCGGGCCACCGGCCGGCGATCGAGAACGCGGTGCACCCGCCGCTCGCCACCAGCAGCACGCTGGGCCGCGTGGAGCCGGCGAGCGCGTCCACCTCCACGGCGGGGTCCTCCCGGACCACGGCGAACTGGAGGGCGGGGTCGCTCATGCGGGGAGCGTACCCTACGGGTAGGGCTCCCCCAGGGCCTCGAGGAAGGCGATGAGCGGATCCACGTCGCCGTCCACGATCGCCACCCCGAGGAGCTGGGGGTCGGTGTTCAGGGTGAAGCCGTCCCGGGCCACCGGCGCCCACCCCCGGTAGAAGCGGAGCACCACCTCCAGGGTGTCGGCCGAGCCGTCGTGGAAGTAGGGCTGGGAAAGCCGCAGGTTGCGCAGGGCGGGGGTCTTGAAGAGCCCGACGGAGTGCGCCAGCAGCTCCTCGTCGGTGGGATCCGCGAGACCGTAGGCGCTGGCGATGTGCGCGCGGATGGCCTCCTGCGGGTCGGGCTTGTCGGGGTGGAACAGGATGTTCCAGGCGCCCAGGTCCATCAGGCCGGGGTCGGAGGACTCGGGGTAGGCCCGGTAGCGGCCGGTGCCGTCGGGCAGGCCGCCGGACGCGGGGAGGTAGGCGGCGGGGTCCGCCTGGCGCTCCGCGAGGGTGGGGAAGGAGAGGTAGAAGAAGGCGTCCGGGCCATGGATGCGGTCGTAGGTGGCCTCGGACACCGCGGTGTTGTGGAGCCCGTAGTCGGTGAACCCGGGCGCGGGGTGGCAGGCCACGCAGTTTCCGACCCCGCCGGCGGCCAGCTCGACCCCGGACGGCGGCAGCGCGGTGGGTTCGGTGAGGAAGACCTCCAGGCCTCGCAGCGCGTCCTCACCGAACTCCGCGGTGGGCTGGGCGTCGGTGAGGCCGGCGCGGAGGCGGCGGGAGTAGTCCAGCGCGGACTCGCCCGCCCCGGGGGCGGTGGGGAGGTCGTTGGCCACCAGGAAGCGGTCGTAGGGGGAGCCGGCGTGGGCGCCGTCCTCGGAGCGCAGGTAGACGAGCGCGTCGAGGTAGGCGGCGGTGGCCCAGGCGACCGCGTCCATCAGCTCGGCGTCGGTGGCGGCGCCGACGTCCACCGACCGGCTGACGCGCAGCGCGTCGTCCACCTCGGGCCCACCGGCGAGCTGAGCCGCGTAGGAGAGCCCGTCGTAGGCGGAGGCGACGCCGAAGCTGCCGTCGTCGGCCCGGAGGATGCGGGCGATCCAGGCCGCCGCGTCGCCCCCCTCGTCCGCCCGCCAGCCCATGTTCCGGCCCGTGTAGGCGCCGCGGGCGAGGCCCTCCCCGGAGGCGAACTCGCCGTCCCAGTGGATGAGCAGCGGCAGCTCGCGTGGGGTGGTGACCTCCACCAGCGCCGGGGTGTTCCGCACCGTGCGGGGCTCGTCGCCGCGGTCGGTAAGGATGGAGCGGCCCTCGGCGTCGTTGTAGGCCCGCGCGGCGGGGCCCTCGGTCAGCATGTGGCAGGTGCGGCAGGCCATCGTCTGGCCCTGCCACGGATGCGCCGAGTCGTCGGGCAGCGGGGCGTCGAAGGCCGGGTCCCCGTCGGCGAGCGGCGCGTTGAGGTCCGTGCCCGCGTTCTGCGCGTAGTACCAGGCGAAGCGCGTCTCCCGGAACAGGCGCTCGCCCAGGAGCGCGTCGGGTGGGAGGTCGAGCCGGTCCGGGCCCACCGTGGCCGCCGAATCGTCCGCTTCGCGGGCGCAGGCGACGAGGAGGGCCAGCCACATGCGCTCAATATGCGCGCGGCGGGTGCGTTCGTCGATCCGTCGTAGGGAGGTGGGCGCGCCGGGCTCAGCGCCCCCGCTTGAGTGGCCGCCAGCCGCCCGCGTCCTTGCCGGGCTTGCCGCCGGGGCCGCTGGGCGCCTCGGGACCGGGGCCGTCCCCTCCTGGGCGGAAACCGGGTCGGAAGCCGGGTCGGAAGCCCGGCCGGGGTCCGGGTCGGAAGCCGGGTCGGGCGGGGCCACGCGCCTCCGCGTCCAGCGGCCAGATGTGGACGTGGGGGTCCACGTCGTCGGGCTGGCGGGCGGCGATGTGGAAGCCGCGGGCGTAGTCCTCGGCGATCTGCACCCGGGTCTCGGCCGGGTAGATGCGGATCCGGCCGATGGCGCCCCGGTCGATGCCGCCGCGCCGGCACAGGAGGGGCACGATCCACCGCGGGTCGGCGTTCTGGTCGCGGCCCACGTCGATGCGGAACCACACCCAGCCCGCGGCGGGGGCCTCCCCTTCGCCCATCGGCTCGGCCCGCGGGGGCGCCCGGACGAAGCCTTCGCCCATCCCCTCGTCCCGCCGCACCTTGGGCGCGGGGCCGATCTCCTCGGGGGCGGGCAACGCGGACCGGCGGACGTGCACGAGCGCGGCCACGAGGCCCTCCGGGTCCACCTCGGCCACCAGCTTCCGCGCGAGCGCCCGGTCCTCCTCGCTCACCTCCTCCACCGAGGCCTTGAGCTGGGTCAGGAGCCGCTCCTCGTCCTTGGCGAGGATGGCCTCGGCGGTGGGCGGCGCCGACCAGGTGGCCTCGACCCCCGCCGCCTCCACCATGCGCTCCGCGGCCCGGCGCCGGTTGGCCGGGACGATCAGCACGGCGGTGCCCTTGCGACCGGCGCGCCCGGTGCGGCCGCTGCGGTGGAGCAGCACGGCCGGCTCGCGGGGGAGGTCGGCGTGGATGACGAGGCCGAGGGCGGGGAGGTCGATGCCCCGGGCGGCGACGTCGGTGGCCACGCAGACGCGCGCGCGGCCGTCGCGCAGGGCCTGGAGCGCGCGATTGCGCTCGGCCTGCGAGAGCTCACCCGAGAGCGCCACGGCGGCGAAGCCGCGCTCGACGAGGTTGGCGTGCAGGCGGGTGGTGCCCTCGCGGGTCGCGCAGAAGACCAGCGCGCCCGGGGGGTCCAGGTAGCGGAGCACGTTGACGACGGCGTTCTCGCGGTCGCGAGGGGCGACGACGGCGGCGCGGTAGGCGATGTCGCCGTGGGGCTCGTCCGCGCCCACGGTGGAGAGCCGGAGGGCCTCGCGCTGGTAGCGGCGGGCGATGGCCTCGATCTCGGCCGGGACGGTGGCCGAGAACATGAGCGTGCGGCGCGTCGCGGGGGTGGCGTCCAGGAGCGCCTCGATCTCCTCGCGGAACCCCATGTCCAGCATCTCGTCGGCCTCGTCCAGGACCACGGCGCGGACGGCGGAGAGGTCGAGCGCCTTCCGCTCCAGGTGATCGCGGAGCCGGCCCGGGGTGCCCACCACGATGGCCGCGCCCTGGCGCAGCTCGCGCTGCTCGCGGCGAGGGTCCATGCCCCCCACGCAGGTGACGACCGGAAGCCCCTCGTAGAGCCAGGCCAGCTCGCGCTGCACTTGCTGCGCCAGCTCGCGGGTGGGCGCCACCACGAGCGCCCGGGGCGGGCCGCCGGGCGCGTCGGCGAGGACCAGGTCCGCCATGGCCAGGCCGAAGGCCACGGTCTTGCCCGAGCCGGTCTGCGCGCTGACCAGGAGGTCGCGACCGCGCGCGTCCTCGGCCAGCACCGAGAGCTGGACGGGGGTGGGAGTGGAGTAGCCGCGCCGAGTCAACGCCGCGAGGAGGGAGGGGTGGGCGGCGTCGAAGGACATGGGGCGGGCGGCTAATGCGGCGACGGCTCGGAGGCTCGCTCCGGCCCGCGCGGCCTCGATCGGCGGCGCCGCCCGGAATAGCGCAGGGGCCATGCGGCCCTTCCTCCTGGTCTCGTCCCTCCTGCTCTCCCTCGCCTGCGCCGGTCTGGGGGCGAAGGACGACGATGAGCCCGGGCGGGGCGACGCCGACGCGGATGCCGACGCGGACGCCGACGCCGACGCCGACGCCGACGCGGACGCCGACGCGGATGCCGACGCGGACGCGGACGCCGATCCCTGCAGCCCCTACGACGCCATCGAGCTGGGCCGGCGGTGGGAGTGGGACTTCTCCTCGTCCGGCACGGTCGGCACCTTCACCAGCGAGGTCGCGCAGTGGGACGGCACCTCGGGCACCCTCGAGGGCACGAACGGGTACACCTACGGGTCGAGCTACGCGATGGAGGGCACCACCCAGACCGAGTTCCACTGCGAGGACGGGCTGGTCACCGAGCGGTCGGAGGGGAGCTGGATGAGCGTGGTGTCGGGGGCGGTCACCACCGGCTCCTGGGAGACCGAGTACACCCAGGCCGGCCCCGTCTGGCCGATGACAATGGAGGAGGGCGACAGCTGGACCGTCCGCTACGCCGGAACCACCCAGTCGGACCCCGGCGGGCCCTCGAGCTTCGACTACACCACGCGCTACACCGTGCGCGGCGAGGAGACGGTGAGCGTGCCCGCCGGCACCTGGACCGCCTGGAGGGTGGACCTGGACACGGAGGGCGCCGCTTCCAGCACCTGGGTGGCCGCCGGGGTGGGGATGGTCCAGTCGGACACGATGGAGCTGGCCGAGTTCGACTAGCCCGTTCCTCCAATCGGCTACTCAGGCGAATGCGCCTCCACCTCCTCCTCTTCCTGGCGGCCTGCTCGGCGGGCGACGACGGCAAGCCCTCCGACGACACGGGGGTCACCGAGACCGACGCCGACACCGACGCGGACACCGACGCGGACGCCGACGCCGACGCCGACGCGGACGCGGACGCCGACGCCGACGCCGACGCCGACGCCGATGCCGACGCCGACGCCGACGCCGACGCCGACACCGACACGGACGTGGTGGGCGACCCGACCGAGCTCGCCTGGAGCGACAAGGACGCCGAGTGCGACGGACGGTGGTCCGGCGCCGAGCTCGGCGAGTGGGAGAGCGGAGGCGGCTGCGGGTGGGGCTACGTCTGGGCCGCGAACGGGGACGTGGACTACCTGATGGTGGAGCTGGACCTCCCCGCCGCCGACCTGGCCGCGGCGCACGACTGGACCTACGAGCTCGCGGTCGGGCGGGACGCCACCGTGACGTACCTGGCGATGGACGGCGGGACCGACAGCGTCGACTTCTGGAGCTGCTCCGACTACACCGTGGAGCTCCGCGGCTCGGCCTGGACCGGGATCAGCGGCACGGTGCGGGTGGAGGCCAACTACCTCTGCTCCTTCGTGGACCCGTACTGCAAGGACGACGAGTGGGAGTACCACGCGCGGGTGAACCTCTCGGGCGTCACCGCGCTCGCCGAGGACGGGTCCACCACCCTGACGCTGGAGAACCAGAGCCTCGCCGTCACCCTGGGCGTCGACGAGTGCGGCGGATGAGGTCCGGCCGATAGACTCCCGGCGCCCCCACCGGAGTCCCCTTGACGCCCCTGTTCGCCCGAATCGCCGAGGACCGGCGCTTCCAGAACCTCATCCTGGGGTTCATCCTCCTGGCCGGCATCCTGGCCGGCGTGGAGACCAGCCGGACGGTGATGGCCGCCGCCGGCGACGTGCTCCACGTCGTGGACAAGATCGTCCTCGCGGTCTTCGTGGTCGAGCTGCTCATCAAGCTGGGCGCCGTGGGGTGGAACCCGCGCGCGTTCTTCCGCGACCCCTGGAACCTCTTCGACTTCGTCATCGTGGCCGTCGCCTTCCTCCCGCTGGAAGGCTCCTCGGTGGCGGTGCTCCGGGTGGCGCGGCTCCTGCGCTTCCTGCGCCTGATCCGCGCCGTCCCGCGGCTGCAGGTGCTGGTGGGTGCGCTCCTGAAGTCCATCCCGTCGATGGGCTACGTCGCGCTCCTCCTCGCGGTGCTGTTCTACGTCTACGGCATCCTGGGCGTCGGCTTCTTCGGCGCCAACGACCCCTTCCGCTTCCATGATCTGCCCACCGCGATGCTGACCCTGTTCGGCTGTGCCACCGGAGAGGGCTGGGTGGACGTGATGTACGTCCAGATGTACGGCTGCGCGTCGTACGGCTACGACGGGATGGAGGCGCTCTGCACGGCGTCGACCGCCCACCCGGTCCTGGGGGCCGCCTTCTTCGTGAGCTTCATGATGGTGGGCGCGATGGTCACCCTCAACCTGCTGGTGGGCGTGATCATGAACGGGATGGAGGAGACCGCGAAGGAGAACGCCGAGCTGGACGCGACCGAGCGCGGCTCCCACCTCACCCTGGAGGGGGAGATCGAGACCCTGCGGGAGGAGCTCCAGGCACTCACGCACCGTCTCGCGAGCGTGCAGCGGCTGGCTCGCGACAAGCGCTAGCCGCCGCGTCAGCCGACGGGGTGTTCCTTCCGGATCCGCTCCAGCTCCTCGGCACACACCTGGGCGGTGTGGAGGAGCTGGGCCTCGGTGTGCAAGGCCGACAGGAAGAAGCGCAGCCGGGCCGCGTTGTCCGCGACCGCCGGGTACAGGATGGGCTGGACGTTGATGCCCCGCTTCATCAGCGCGTCCGAGAGCAGGAGCGCGTGGTAGCTGTTCCCGGTGACGACGGGGATGACCGCGCTCTCGCCCCGGGCCGGCCCGAGGTCGAGGCCGCGCTCCCGGCAGGCCGAGTAGAAGGTGCGGCAGTTGGCCTGCAGCTTCGCCACGTGCTCGGGCTCGGCGGCCATGAGCTCGAAGGAGACGATGGCCGCCATGGTGTTCGCGGCGGTGAGGCCGGCCGAGTACACGAAGCCGGGCGCGGTGTACTTGAGCAGGGTCACGAGCGCCCGGCTGCCGGCGATGTACCCGCCGCAGCTCGAGAGCGACTTGGAGAGCGTGCCCATCCAGATGTCGACCCGGCGGGCGTCGACCCCGAAGTGCTCGCGCACCCCGTAGCCGTGCTTGCCGACCACCCCGAAGCTGTGGGCCTCGTCCACCATCAGGAAGCACCGATGGCGCTCCTTGAGCTCCACCAGGACCGGGAGGTCGCAGAGGTCGCCGTCCATCGAGTAGACGCCCTCGACCACGATGAGCACCTTCTCGAAGCGGCTGCGCAGCTGCTCGAGCATCCGCGCCAAGGACGCGGTGTCGCCGTGGGGGAAGGGCCGACGGGTGGCGCCCGCGAGCTTCATGCCCTGGAAGATGGAGTCGTGGATGAGCTCGTCGTGGAGGATGAGGTCCTTGGGGCCGAAGAGATGCCCCACGGTGGTCACGTTGGTGGCGTGGCCGGCGGTGAAGACCACCGAGTCGTCCACCCCGAGCGCGTTGGCGATGTGCCGCTCGAGCTCGCGGTGGATGGGCCGCTCGCCCGAGGCCACCCGTGACGCGGACACGCTGGTCCCGTAGCGCTCCACGGCCTCCTGCACGCGCCGGGTGACCAGCGGGTGCCCGGAGAAGCCGAGGTAGTTGTACCCGGAGAAGTGGAGGTGGGGCTTCCCGCCGATGGTGACGGTGTCGCGCGCGGTGCCGTCCACGAGCTTGAAGTAGGGGTTGCCCACGCCCGAGCCTTCCGCCATCTGGAGCCGCAGCGCCAGGTCCTGGTAGGCGGGGAACTGGTCGAACTGCCAGTGCTCCGCGGCGACGTCGGGAGGGGCGCTCGCGCCCACCGTCCGCAGCTCGGCCGCGACCCCCCGCCCGACAGCCACCACGGTGCCGTCCGCAAGGGTGAGGACGACGTCCCCCTCGAAGCGGTCGCCCTGGGCGGCGGCGAAGCGTCCCCAGGCGCGCAGGGTGGTGGTTCCGGGGGGGAGGGGCGTCCAGGACCAGCGCGCCACGCGCACGGGGAAGCCGGAGCGGCCGAGCTTCTGGGCGGCGTAGACCGCGCAGAGCTGGAAGGCGCTGTCGATCGCGAGGGGAGAGAAGCTCCAGGCGTCCAGCCCCCAGTCGGCGGCGGCGCCGACCCGGATCTCCCCGTGCACGAAGCCCTCGCCCACGCCGCCCACGCTGACGAGGCCCTGGAGGGTGGGTCCATGGAAGGTGTGGTGGCGGTAGAAGTCCGCGAGGGGCCAGGCGGCGGGCTCTCCGCCTTCGGGGGCGGGGGGGGCGGTGAGGGCGGCGGGCTCGGCGATCCGGGCCTCCCAGCACACCCGCTCCCCGACCAGCACGCGGAAGAGCTCCCCTTCGCGTCGGGCCCGCAGGGTGAGGGGGGCGTCCACCACCACCCCGTCGTAGAGGGTGAGGTCCACCAGCTCGCCGATGCCCAGGCGGCCGGCGAGATCGAGCACCATCGCCATGGGGACGGTGGGATGGCCGTAGAGCGCATGGTCGCGCAGCCAGGGCTGATCGGGCGCGAGCGGGAGGTCGATCTCGGCGACCCGCCGGACGGCCGGGAGGTCCAGGCCCAGCACGACGTCGCCGGGCGTGCCCAGGGCCGCCACGAAGGCGCGGGCGCCCTGATCCCGGTCCACGAACCAGACGCCGTCCTCGCGCATCGCCCGCCGGATGGCGAGCGGGATGGTCTCCACCATCTCGGAGCCGGCCCACGGTCCCCAGATCTGGACCTGGGCGGCGACGCGGCGCTCGTCGCGCAGGCGGGCCACCACTCCGGCCATCCCCGCGTTCGCGGCGGCGTACTCGGTCTGGAAGGCGTTCCCGAAGAACCCGGCGTAGCTGCCGATGGCGCTGACCCACTTCAGCCCGGGGAGGGCCGCCACGAGGTTGCGCAGCCCGTCCACCTTCACCGCCCAGGCCTTGCGCCCGTCGGCCGAGCCGAGCTTCCCGTCGGCGAGCACACCCGCGGCGTGGACGAGCCCGTCGGCGCCCAGGTCCGCGAGCGCGGCGGCGCAGTCCGTGGTGACGTCCACGCGCACGTAGCGCGCCCTCGCCCCCAGCTCCGAGAGCGCCTCGGCGGCGTCGGGGCGGGTGCCCAGGAGCACCACCTCGGCCACCCCGGCGTCGAGCAGGGCGCGGGCGAGCACCCGCCCGAGCCAGCCGGTCCCACCGGAGACGACGACCCGCTCGCCGTCCAGCTTCGGCGCCGCGCCCTCGGCCGGCGTCAGGCCGACGAGCTTGCGGACGCCGGCCTGCCAGACCACCTGGGGATCCCGCTCCACCAGCGCCGACTCGGTGTAGGCGTCGGCCAGCGAGCCGCGCACCACCTGCACCTTGAGCGGCGCCCACTCGCGCGCGAGCGACTTCACGAAGCCGACGATGCCGTGGCTCTCGGGCCGCTGGTCGGCCGGGTCCAGCCGCACCACGAGGGGGGCCGGGGCGAGCTTGCGCAGCTCGTCCAGGGTGGGGCTGTCCATCACCCGGGCGGGCTCGGCCAGGCGCGCGCCGCACGGGGGCGCGGGCACCAGCGTCGGCTGCCAGCGCTCCAGCGGGCGCGAGGGGTCGGTGAGCGGAACCTCGCCGGCGTTGGCGGCACCCTCGACGTGACGCACCAGATCGCCCACGGTGGGGGACTGGGCCAGGAGCGCGCGGGGGATCCCGGGGAAGCCGGGGAAGGTCTCGCCGAGCCGCGTGGACAGCTCGTTGGCCATGAGCGAGTCGAAGCCCAGGTCCTCGAGGAGCCGCGCGTTCTCGCGGATGGACTCCACCGGGAAGGCGGAGACCTTCCCGACCGCGGCCAGCACCCTCGCGTACACCCCCTCGCCGGCCACGGGGGCCTCGGCGGGCACCGGGAGGGTGGGCGTGTGGGCCGAGACGGCCCGCGCGGCCGATGCGCCCTTGAGCGTGAGCCCGGGCTGGGGCGCGTCGGTCACGGACCAGTAGGCCTGGGTCTCCAGCGGGACGGGGGGCAGGGGGGCGAGCCCGGAGCCGAAGGGGGTGAGGTCCACGGGGTGCCCGTGGGCGGCGCAGAGGGCCAGCACCCGCAGGAGCCCGACGCCGCCGTCGTCGCCGTCGCCGGCCACGGCCACGATGGCCGCGGCGTCGTCCACGCAGCCGCGGGCGAACGCGGTCAGGGTCGCGCCGGCCGAGAGCTGGATGTAGATCCGGGCGCCGGCCTCGCGTGCCTGGGCGAGGCCCCGCACGTAGTCCACCGGGGAGGTGGCGTGGCGGCGGAAGATGGCGCGCGCGCCGGCCGCGTCGGTGGCGGGCACTTCGGCGATGCACGAGGCGAAGGGCAGGGTGGGCGCGGCGAAGGCCACCTCCCCGAGGCCCTGCTCGACGTCCTCCTGCACCCGCTCGAGGAGGGGGCTGTGGAAGGCGTGGCTCACCTGGATGCGGCGGGCCTTGATGCCGGCCGCGTTCAGGCGCTCCACCGAGCGCTCCACCGCCTCGGTCGGCCCGGAGATGACGTTCTGCCGGGGGTGGTTCCGGTTGGCGACCACCACCGTGGGCTCGAGGTGCGGCTCGATCGCCTCGGCGGCGTCCATGGCGGCCGCCATCGCGCCGTGGTCCCCGGGCAGGTCGGACATGGCCCGACCACGGCGGGCCACGAAGCGGATGGTGTCCCGCTCGGGCGCGCTCCCGGCCAGGGCGGCGGCGGTGAACTCGCCCAGGGAGTGGCCCAGGACGACGGCCGGCTGGATCCCCCACCGACGGAGCACCGCGGCGACCCCCACCCCCACCGCGAACATGGCGGGCTGGGCGATGGCGGTGTCGGTGAGCGCCTCCTCGGTGGCGTCTGGGGCGTAGAGGTAGTCGCGGAGCGGCCGCGGGGTGATGTCCCGCACGTCCGACTCGGCGCGGGCGAGGGCGTCGGCGAAGGGGCCGTACTGCAGCCACTCCCGCATGAGCCCGACCTTCTGCATGCCCTGGCCGGGGCAGAGGAAGGCCACGGGCACCGGGGTGGCGGCGTCCCCCACCACGATGTCCCGGTCCAGGTTGCCGCGCTTGGCGGGATCGGCGGCGAGCGCGGCGGCGGCCTTGGCGAAGCGGGCCGCGAGCGCGGGCAGCGAGTCGGCGACGACGGCGCAGCGGACCGGGCGGCGACGGCGGGCCAGGTTGAGGGTGTGGGCGACCGTGTCCAGGTCGGCGCCGTCCTCCACCGTCTCGGCGAGCTCGCGCAGGTAGGCGGCCAGGAGCGTACCGGAGTCCGCCGAGACCACCACCAGCACCGAGGGCATCGGGGGGCGCGGGGCGGGGACGGCGGCCGGGAAGAGGCGGGTGGGCCGGTGGCCGGGCGGTTCCTCGAGCACCGCGTGCGCGTTGGTGCCGCCGAAGCCGAAGGACGACACCGTGGCCACCCGGGGGGTGACGGAGGTCCACGGACGCGCGCGGGTGTCCACCGCGAAGACCGTGGGGTCCAGGTCGGGGTGGGCCGCGGTCCAGTTGGCGAGGGGGAGGAGGGTCTTCTTGTGAATCGCCAGGGCGGCCTTGATGAGCCCGGCGACCCCCGCCGCGCTCATGGTGTGACCGATGTTGGCCTTGGCCGAGCCGATGGCCACGGGCTCGCCCCGGTCGGCCATGAGCGTGCGGAGCGCGCCCAGCTCGGTGCGGTCTCCCACCGGGGTGCCGGTGCCGTGCGTCTCGACGTAGCCGACGCGCTCCGCCGTCACGCCCGCGTCGGCCCAGGCCGCGCGGATCACGTGGAGCTGCCCCTCGGCGCGGGGCGACATGGGACCGTCGCCCTTGCCGTCGTTGTTGACCGCGGAGCCGCGGATCACCGCGTAGATGCGGTCCTGGTCGCGCAGCGCGTCCTCGAGGCGCTTGAGCACCACCATGCCCACGCCTTCGCCCTGCACGAAGCCGTCGGCCGCCACGTCGAAGGGGCGGCACACGCCCGCGGCGCTGACCGCGCCGATGCGCGAGAAGGCGACGAGCTGGTCGGGGGAGAGGTTCAGGTACACCCCGCCCGCGAGCGCGAGGTCCACCTGGCCGTCCCGCAGGTAGGTGACCGCGTCGTGCACGGCGAGCAGCGCCGAGGCGCAGGCGGCGTCGGTCGTGTAGGCCGGTCCGCCGAGGTCCAGCTCCTGCGCGACGGTGGCGGCGGCCATGTTGCCGAGCACGCCGGCGGCCGCGAAGGCCCGGGGGGGCACGACGCGGTTGGCCGCGCGCGCGAAGACCTGGGGATCCCCGGGCTCTCCGAAGTCCCCGTTGGCCATCATGCCCGCCACGGCGCGGGCCGAGAGCAGCATGCGCCACTCGTGGGTGGAGAGCCCCACCCAGGTGCCGACGCGAGAACGATCCAGCGCGCGACCCACCGGGCGCCGCCCCTCCGCCTGCCGGTCCACCGAGGGGGCGTAGCCGGCGTCCTGGAGCGCGTTCCAGGAGGCCTCCAGGGTGATCCGCTGTTGCGGGTCCATGACCTCCACCCGCCGCGGCGGGATGGCGAACTCCAGCGCCGCGAACTGCTTGAGGTCCTTCAGGTACGCGCCGGTGGGCGTGTAGTAGGTGTCGAAGGCGCGGTGCGAGGTGGAGAAGAAGGCGTCGTGGTCCCAGCGCTCGGCCGGGGGGCGGGCGAAGGCGTGCCGCCCGTCACGGACGAGCTGCCAGTAGCGGGCGAGGTTCTCGCCGCCGGGAAAGCGACAGGCCATGCCCACGATGGCGATCGGGCCACCCTGGGCGCGGGGAGGAGCTGCGGGCATTCGGTCTCGGGGTCATGGCCCCCGACGGCTCACCGGGTCTTGGACTTCTCGATGAGCGCGACGAGGTCGCCGAAGGTCTGGATACGCACCATCACCTCGTCCGAGAACTGCGTCTCCAGCTTCTCCTCGAGGTAGCCGACCATCTCCATGGTCGCGACGGAGTCGAGGCCCAGCTCGCGGATCTCCGAGCTCGCGTTGACCGAGGCGAACTTCCCGGCCTTGGCGGGGTCGACTGCGGTGACGGCCTGCTTGATGAGCTCCATGGCGTCCATTGAATTCACTCTCCGAAGGGGTGGGGGCGCACGGTTATCCCGCGCGGCTCTCGGGGTCGCGTGCGAAGAACTTGGACGCGGTGTGGCTCATGCGGCCGAGCAGGGAGCGCCCCATGTGCCGGGCCACGGTGATGGTCTCCCCGGTGGAGCCCAGGGTGCGCACCCCCTCGGTGCCGAGCTCGCCCGAGAGGTACTGCTCGCGGGTCTTCCGGCGCTGCAGCTTGCCCGAGCTGGTCTTGGGGAGCGTGCCCGCCTTGAGCAGCATCACCTCGCTGACCTTGAGCGAGAGCTCGTCGGCCACGCGCTTCTGGACGGCCTCGGCGAGGTCGGCCGGGGGGTTCTCCCGGGTCTCGGCCACCACGATCAACTCCTCGCTGTCACGGCCGGGACGAGAGAAGGCCACCACGTTGCCGCGACGCACGCCCTCGACCTCGGCCACCGCCCACTCGATCGCCTGCGGGTGGTGGTTGCGACCGTTGAGGATGATGAGGTCCTTGCAACGACCGGTGATGTAGACGTCGCCGTCGAGGAGGAAGCCGAGGTCGCCGGTGTGGAGCCAGCCGTCGCGGAACACCGCGGCGGTGGCCTCGGGGTTCTCCCAGTAGCCGGTGGTGACGGAGGGGCCGCGGAGCACGAGCTCGCCTTCGCAGCCCTCGGGCAGGAGGCGGTCGTCCGCGTCCCTCACCGCGACCTCGTGGCCCGGGAACGGCCTCCCGCAGTTCACGAACTGCAGGGCCACGCCGTCGTCGGTGGGGGGGGCCAGCCGGCCCTCGCCCCGGAAGGTCTCGGCGTCCGCGGAGCAGACGGCGATGGGCTCGTTGTAGGCGCCGAAGCTGATGGCCAGCGTCGCCTCGGCCATCCCGTAGGCGGGCATGACCGTGCCGCGGCGCATCCCGACGCGGCCCATGACCTCCTCGAACTCCTGGATGACGCTCGCGTTGATGGGCTCGGCGCCGCAGCCGATCATCCGCACGCGCGAGAGGTCCCAGGTGCCGAGCTCCTTCTCGCCGGCCCGCCGGGCCGCGAGGGCGAAGGCGAAGTTGGGCCCGAAGCTGATGGTGGCCTTGTGCTCGTGCATGGCCTGCATCCACACGTTGGGGCGCTTCACGAAGGAGAGCGTCGGGACGAAGACCACGTCCACCGCCTGCATGAGGGGCGTGATGACGAAGCCGATGAGCCCCATGTCGTGGTAGAGCGGTAGCCAGCTGAGCGCCACGTCCCGCCCCGGGGCGAGGCCCGTCGTGTTGGAGATGGCCCAGGCGTTCGCGCACAGGTTCGCGTGGGTGACCATCACGCCCTTGGGGGCGGAGGTGGAGCCGCTCGTGAACTGCAGGAAGGCGAGATCGTCGCCGGTGATCGGGGCGATCGCATCGGTCGAGGGGGCGAGCCCGTCGAGCTTCTCGATCGTGTAGAGGTCGTTGAGGCTCTTCACGCGGGGCATGACCTGCCACATCACCGCGGAGAGCTGCTTGTCGGTGAGGAGCCAGCGCGCCCCGGCCGTGTCGAGGATGGTGACGGCGGACTCGGCGTAGGCGTCCAGCTTGCCGAAGGACAGCGGCGGGAACATGGGCACGGGCACGAGCCCCGCCACGAGGCAACCGAGGAAGGAGATGACGAAGTCCTCGGGCTGGCCGAGCACCATCGCCACCCTATCCCCGCGCCGGGCGCCCTGGCCCAGGAGGCGACGGCCGCGGAGCTCGGCGGCCTCCCAGAGCTGCTTGTAGGTGTACCGGGTCGGCTTCAGCGCGGCGTCCAGGAAGGTGTGTCCGCTCGTCTCGAGGGTGGCGAGCCGTCGGAAGCCCTCGACGATGGTCTCCGGGCAGGCGCTGAGGTCGAGTTGGGACATGCAGGTGTCTCCGCGGAGAGGGTGTACCACACCGCCAACGCTCCGCCAAGACGTCGATACCACCTACGTTACCGCCCCTCGGGTCAGAATTTCGACCTGACCGGAGAGTCGGTTTCCACGGATTGTGACTGACGCGTCGGTAGGTTACAGACCGACCGGTCGGATTGGGTGGGTTTCCTGCTTTCGCCGGTGCAGGTGCGGGGTGCGTTAGGCCGCAGCCATGAGTCAGTTCGCCGGGATCCAGGTCGAGGTCCAGTCCACCCACGTGGACATGTTCGGCCACCTGAACCACACCAAATACCTGGAGTACATGGAGTGGTGCCGGTTCGCGTGGGCCGCCGCGGAGGGCTTCCCCATCGCGGAGATGGTGGAGCGGGAGCGCGTGGGCCCGGCCGTCCTCCGGGTCGACGTCCGCTATCGGCGCGAGGCGCGCCTGGGCGACCAGCTCCACGTCTCGGTGGAGCCGCTCTCCCGCCGCCGCGCCATCGGGCTCGTGCGCCAGGTCGTCACCGACTCGGCCTCGGGCCTGGTGGCCGCCGAGGCCGAGATCTCCTTCGTGATGATCCACCTGGACACCCGCCGGGTGGCTCCGCTCCCGGAGTCCTTCCTCCGCCTGCTGCCTCGCCCGGTGACAGGGGGCGAGCTGTCGTAGCGGTCAACCCCGGCGTCGGACGTAGAGCCCCGCCTCCACCACGCGCTCCCCAGTGAGGCCGGCGTCGGACTCGGTCGCGTCGAGGAGCCGCTTCACCCTCGCCTGGGCTTCGGGGTCGCGCAGGGCGAGGGCCTGCGCCCAGGAGCGCGCGTACGCACGCGGGTCGTCGGCGAGACGGTGCACCACCCCCCAGGCCAGCGCCGTCTCCGCGTCGAGCTCCCGCCCGCCCAGGATGACGTCCTTGGCGCGGGCCACCCCAACGAGCCGAGCCAGGCGGGTGGTGCCGCCGGCTGAGGGGATGATGCCCAGCCCCGTCTCCGGCAGCCAGAAGCGGGCGGCTGGTCCAGCCACGCGGAGGTCGCAGGCCAGGGCGAGCTCGAAGCCGCCGGCCACCGCCGGGCCCTGGATCGCGGCGATGGAGATGGCGGGGCTTCGCGCCAGCCGGGTGAAGAGCCGCTGCGAAGTGAGGTCGAGGGCGTCCTGCCAGCGCGGCTCGGCGAGCCCGCGGGTGTCCGCGCCGCCGCAGAAGGCGCCGTCGCCGGTGGACTGGACCACCACCACCCGGACCGCCTGGAGCCCGTCCAGGGCCAGCTCCAGGAGGCCCAGGTGCGCGGCGTCGTAGGCGTGCGCCCGATCGGGCCGGTCCAGGGTGAGGTACCCCACGGCGGCGTCGACCTCGAAGCGGACGGGCATGTGGCCGAGATAACCTCTCTGGGATGCAGTTCCGCGTCGTCTGGGACCAGCTGGAGGAGTGCCCCTACCGGTCGGGCCAGGTGGCCCGTCTGCCCCTCCGCATGCCGTTCGGGACGGTCTCCGCGGACGGATTCGACAAGGTGCTGGAGGACGGCGAGCGGCGCAGCGGCCGGATGATCTACCGGACCCAGTGCCCCGCGTGCTCCGCGTGCGAGCCCCTGCGCGTCCCGGTCCCGGAGTTCCGCCCCTCCGCCTCGCAGCGCCGGGTGTGGCGGCGCAACGAGGGGGGGGTCGAGGTGGAGGTGGGTCGGCCCGAGCTGACCCTGGACCGGGTGGACCTCTACAATCGCCACAAGCTGGAGCGGGGCCTGGCCACTCGCGACGAGCCCCTGGGCTTCCAGGGGTACCGGAACTGGCTCGTGGACACCTGCACCGACACCCGCGAGGTGCGCTACCGGGTGGGCGGGCGGCTCGTGGGCGTCAGCATCGTGGACTTCGGCCGCCGGTCGGCCTCGTCGGTGTACCACTACTTCGATCCCGACGAGTCCCGGCGGGGGCTCGGGGTGTACTCGGTGCTGAAGGAGCTCGCGATCTGCGCCGACGCGGGTATCGAGTGGTACTACCTCGGCTTCTACGTGGACGACTGTCGCCACCTGTCCTACAAGGCCGGCTACTGGCCGCACGAGCGCCGCGTGCGCGGCGGCTGGCAGCGCTTCGAGCGCGCGCCATGAGCCGGCGCCCCCCGCAGGCCGCCCGCCCCCCGTGCGCGGGGCTCTGGGACACGCCGATGGTGCAGGTGAACGGGGACGTGACCACCTGCTGCCTGGACGAGCACCTCGAGAACCGCCTGGGCAACGTGAACGAGACGCCGCTGGCCGAGCTGTGGAACGGCGCCACGCTCCAGCGCTGGCGCCTGGCCCAGGTGGAGGGACGTTTCGCGGAGAGCGGCCCCTACTGCACGCGTTGCAACTGGCGGAGCGCGGGAGCGATGACCGCGGATCGGTTAGACTCCTGGCGCCGGCGACTCCCGCACCCGTAGACAGACCCCGATGGAACACGCCATCCGCATCCGCGGCCTCTCGAAGGTCTACCGTTCAGGCTTCTGGCGCATCCCCTTCACCGGGCTCCGCGACCTCAGCCTCGACGTGCCCGCGAGCAGCTCCTTCGGCTTCGTGGGCCCGAACGGGGCCGGGAAGACCACCACGATCAAGTGCCTGATGGGCCTGCAGCGCCCCACCGGTGGCGAGGCCTGGCTCCACGGCATCCCCATCGCCGATCCGGCCTCGCGGGCGCGGGTGGGCTTCCTCCCCGAGCGCCCCTACTTCTACGAGCACTTGAGCGCGTGGGAGTTCCTGGACTTCTACGCGCGCCTCTGCGACGTCCCCTCCGCCGAGCGGGGCCCGCGCATCACCCGCCTCCTGGAGCGGGTGGACCTGGCCCGCTTCCGCAACGTCCCGCTGGGCAAGTTCTCCAAGGGCATGCTGCAGCGCGCGGGGCTCGCCCAGGCGCTGGTGGCCGACCCCGACCTGCTGGTGCTCGACGAGCCGATGAGCGGTCTGGACCCCCTGGGCCGGGCCCTGGTCAAGGACATCATGATCGAGGAGCGGGCGGCCGGGAAGACGGTGTTCTTCTCCTCCCACATCCTGCCGGACGTGGAGGCCATCTGCGACCGGGTGGCCATCGTGGTGGGCGGCGAGCTGCGCGGCCTGGGCTCGGTCTCCGAGCTCCTCCACCAGGCGGTGGAGGACGTGGACATCGACGCCCGTACCGCCGGGGAGGTCTCGGGCAACGTGATCCGCCGGGACGGCGACCGGATCACCCTCCGCGTCCCCGCCGGCGAGGTGGACGCCGCGGTGGACCGCCTCCGGGCCGAAGGGGCCAGCCTCCTCGCCGTCACGCCGCGCACGCGCACCCTGGAGGAGGTCCTCCTCGACGAGGTGGAGCGCGCGAAGCCGGTGCAGGCCAAGCGGCTGGGGGTGCTCACGTGATGCGCGTCTGGGCCATCGCCACCAACACCTTCCGGGAGGCCGTGCGCGACAAGGTCCTGCACAGCATCCTCTTCGTCGCCGCGATCCTGCTCTTCGTGTCGCTCGCCATGCGCGAGATCTCCATCGGCGACGCCGACAAGGTGGTGCGCGGGGTGGCGATGGGGGGCACCTCCCTCGTGGGCGCGACCATCGCCATCTTCCTGGGCGTGGGGCTCGTCTGGAAGGAGATCGACCGCAAGACCATCTACACGCTCGCGTCCAAGCCCATCCCGCGCTGGCAGCTCCTGCTCGGCAAGTGGGCCGGGCTCTGGATCACCCTCGCGGTGGAGCTCGCGATCCTGACGCTCCTCTACCTCGTGGTCATCGGGCCCCAGCAGGGGTGGCCCTCCCTGGCGTTCTACCAGGCGACGGCGCTCCTGATGCTGGAGCTCACCCTGGTCACCGCCTGGGCCACGCTCTTCTCCACCTTCGCGAGCCCGATGACGGCGAGCGCGTACTCGATCTGCGTCTACCTGATCGGGCACTTCACGGACGACCTGGCGCTCTTCGGCGCCGCGTCCGAGGACCCTGGCTTCAAGCGGCTCGCCGAGGTGCTCTACCGGGTGCTGCCCAACCTCTCGGTGTTCAACGTGCGCGCCGAGGCGGTGCAGGGCATCGCGGTCCCCTGGAGCGAGGTGGGGTGGGCGGCCGCCTACTGCGGCGGCTACACCACCCTGGTCCTGGTGCTGGCCATGGCGGTGTTCGAGCGTCGGGACTTCAAGTGATCCGCATGGCGGACCTCGCGGCCCGGCATGCGCGGGTCGCGGACGACGCGGAGGCGCGGGTGCTCGAGGTGCTCCGCTCCGGTCGCTACGTGGGCGGGCCCGTGGTGGAGGAGGCCCAGCGCGCCCTCGCCGAGAGCTTCGGGTGGGCGGGCGCGGCGGGGACCAACAGCGGGACGGACGCCCTCTCCTACGCGATGCGCGCCCTGGGGGTGGGGCCCGGGGACGAGGTGATCGTCCCGGCGGTGACCTTCTTCGCCACCGCCGAGGCGGTGCTGCACGTGGGGGCCGTGCCGGTAGTGGCGGACGTCCGCCCCGACGTCCCGCTCCTCGACGCCGAGGCGCTCCGGATCGGTCCGCGCACCCGCCTGGTCATCGCGGTCCACCTCTTCGGGGCCCGCTGCGAGCTGCCCGCGCTGCCCGTCCCGGTGTTGGACGACGCGGCCCAGTGCGCGGGGGCGAGCCCGCCGGTGCGGTTGGGGGTCTGCGCGGCGGTGAGCCTGTACCCCACGAAGACCCTCGGGGTGGCCGGCGACGGCGGGGCCGTGCTCGCCGACGACCCCGCGATCCTGGCCCGCGTCCGCGCCCTGACCCACCACGGGATGCGCACGCCCTACCACCACGAGCGGGTGCAGGGGCACGTGGGCGGGAACAGCCGCCTCGACGCGGTGCAGGCCGCCATGCTGCTCGCCCACCTCCGGGACCTCCCCGCGCGCGTGGCGCGACGGCGGCACAACGCCGATCGGTACGACGCGGCG
>Ga0172372_10001477_pt1 | contig 36514 bp, 19 predicted proteins | sample LakKiv5m_2_FD_114544 | JGI IMG/M metagenome (GOLD analysis project Ga0172372, IMG submission 114544) | Freshwater microbial communities from Kabuno Bay, South-Kivu, Congo - kab_092012_9.5m | ecosystem: Environmental > Aquatic > Freshwater > Lake | place: Democratic Republic of the Congo... | reverse complement strand
TTGGCTTCCTTCGCTTTGGCGAAAAGGCCACCTCCGACGAGAGAGGAGAGGTCTTCTTTTTCCATCAGCCACGAGTTTAGGGTAGCCTGGTCCGTTTCCAACCACTGGAAAGTGAGAATTCCCTCAGTCCCGGAGGCCTTCTTGACTGGCAATTCATCGAATCGATGAATGATTGATCGTGTGAAAATCAGGGTGCGATAAGAGTCCCCGCGTTCAACCGAGTCTTCACTTGCACAAAGCCACCACTCATTGGGATTTGTCACTAGTTGGGAGGTGACTTTTTGTGCGCGAATAGCCGGCCATCGGATGTCAGTTGGTTCAGTTCCAGTTTCAACAAGCGGTGGGATTTCTCCCGAATAGAAAACCCGTTCAGGAGCGAAATTAATGTCCACAACATCGTCTGAACCCAGGATGACATCGATTTCGGATGTCGTCCCGACATTGCGGCACTCAAAAGACACGGAAAATGGCAGGCCGCCCTCGAGAGGGTCGAATTCAGTCGGGTAAAAGAGCCCTCGAATCGACTCCACCTTCATCCGCTGACCGCTCTGTGACATTACCATCGAAGTCTCTGCCAGCTCCGCGTCCCCGCTCCCAATCCAGCCTTCGACTTCTTTGCGCAAGCCGGTGGCATCGAGCGAGAGTGAGTTTTTCGAGAGCCAATCCGTCCATAGCTCTCTCTTCACATCGATGTATTGAATGAGGGCGCCAACGTTAACGTGAGTTTCAGGACCGGCCTCAACCGGGGTCGCCGCTTTTTCTTTCCCTTTCTCTTTCAAGAAGGGATCGGCCGGTGCGGATGGGGGCGCAGCAGTCTTTGCCTCCTTGGGTGTTTCCTGGGCATCGAGGGACACTCCTGCGAACAGGAGCATGGCGAGGGGGATGGCGGAAATGACTTTCATCGTCCCGCATCTTGCCACACCTCGCGGCGCAGTGGGTCTACACCGCGTCTTTCTTTTGTAAAAGCTTCGTAAAAGCGCGCCCGCCGGCCGTCACTCCGCCCACTTCTCCACCGGATGTTCCTCCCAGGCCGGCAGCCCTTTCAGAGCCTCCTCGACCGCCCCTGACAAAGGCACATTCCAAGCCCTCCAGAAAGGCGCGAGGTTTTTACCGCAGGCCCGCGAAAGTCGGATGACCCACTGGTCGTTCTTCTCCTGCTGGTCCTTCGGCCATTCGGATTCGGGGAGGCCGTTGTATTCGGCGAAGACGGCCTTGAAGGGTTCCCAGCCGAAGGTCTCCTGCACTTGGAGGTAGGTCTCGAGGGCGGTCCAGACGCTCCAGTCCTTCTCGAAATCCCGGCCGCCGTCAAAGTAAGCGTTCATGCGTTGCTTGCGGTCGAGGAGGCGAACGGCGTCGTGTCCCTCTTCGCGGGGTTTGCCGACCCATTCCTCGAAGAGATAGACCGACCAGAGGTTGCAGGTGGTTTCGCCCGTGCCGGGCAGCGCCCAGAGATCGTGCTGGTGGTTGTGGCCATATTCGTGGAAGAAACCCCAGTTGCCCTCGGTTCTCAGAGACCGCGCATCGACGGCCTGTTCGACGGATTTGTCCTGCGGTGCCGCAACCGGGTAGCTGCTATGCATGTATCCGGCCGAGGTCTGGCGCTCGAAAACGATGCGCTCGGCGCGGTAGAGATTCCGATCGACGCCTCCGCAAAGTTCGGCGGCTTGGTCGATCATCTCGCTCCAGACCTGCATGACCTCGTCGGGATTGTCGAGATCGCGGATGTAGCGGCTCGGCAGGGCAAGGATGATGCGGTCGCTGACGAGCTCGGCCCAGGGTGCGGGATAGCGTCGGATCTCCGAGCGCCATTTCGCGAGGTCGGTCTTCCCGGCGACGTAGACCGGTGCGGCGACCCCGCCGGAGAGTTGGAAGGCGAGTGGTCCGAAAGCGGCATCACGAGGTACCCGGAGGGTGACGAGTCCGCCGAGTCCGCTCGAAATCTTCGTGACCGCATCGTTGATCTCGACCGCACGCTGGAGCCGCGGGTAGCGCTCCCACCGATCGCGGTTTTCCAGCCCCCCATTGTAGGCTCCGATGACGACCTCGAAACCTTTCCCCGCGATCTCCGGAGGAGCGGTGACGGTGATGATCTCGCCGGGGGCGGCGTAGAGTCCGGTCGGGCGCATCTCCTTGGCCGCCCACGCGGCCGCGCCGCGTCCGCTGAGCCAGCCTTTCCAGGTCCCGTCGATGGTGAGGGATCGGTCGATTTTGGCGGTTTTGTCAGGGACTTCGCCCGGATAGTCGGTCGCGGCGGGGATGGCATACATTTTCCCGGCGGGAAGTGAAAGATTCAGGGAGGTCTCAAGATTCACGACCGCATCGACGAGTGGATCGGAGCCCACGACGAGGGGCTTTTCCCTCGTCGGCACGATGGGGCCGAGTTTGTGATTCAAGGCAAGGAGCCCGGTCAGGAATTCATCGAGTGCGGCACCGCGCAGGGTGCTGCCCGCCGCGAGCGCCGTGGCGGCGGCGACACGCTCCGAGGTCGAGTCGGGCAAGGGTCCGCCGAGGAGCGCACGCAAGCTCGTGAGGACGGCGGTGCTGTCGGTGTGGGTCAAGGCAAAGGGCTGGCGCCCGCTGACGGTGCCTTCGGATTTGAAACGGAGTCCGGCAGCCGCAGCGAGGCGGTTCGCGGGAAAGTCGGCGAAGTTCGGGTAATCGCCGCCAAAGGGCCAGGGCGTCGCGGCGACGACGAGTCCGGCACCCTGCTGGCATCGCTCGAGCACGGCGGAGACGGAGTCTTCCTCGAAGCCGCGCTGGGCGACGGTGACGTAGACGGATTTCACGGAACCCCGCGAGACCTCTTCGGGAGTAACCAATTTGACGCGGAGACCCGCCTCTTCGAGGGCCTTGCCGAGCCCCTTCAGATCGGGGTGAAGGGCGACCTCCGGTTCATCCGATCCTCCGCACCAACGGATCGCATTCAGAAGGAATTCGCGGGCGGAGGATTGGGAAAGGATCTCGGGGCTTTTGAGGAATCCATCGTGGGCGATCGCGATGACGCGGCTTTCCCCCGTCGGTATGGCGGAGATCCCGCCGGCCGCGAGGATCGCGCCCGAGGCATCTTTCAGCACGGGGAACGCGGTCTCGGAGGTGAGCTCGATCAAGCCCGGTGCGAGACCTCCGGGGGCGATGCTGCCGCCACCCTTCGTGATCAGAGACATCGCCTCGTCGTTTGCGGCGAGGGAACTGACGGCGAGCGCAATGAGCAGGGAAATCGGGTGGGTTGCCTTCAAAGGGGTCATGCCCGAACGCATAACGAATTCCCCTCGGATAGGCGAGTCCGATTCCTGTCATACGGCGTCGTCTGTGGAAAAACGTGCCGGCATTACTTCAAGGTTCCATTCAACTCCAATGCCTTCCTCACGATGATCTCCTCGATCCCCCGCGCCCATCCCGTCGCGGCCTCGTAGCCACCTTCTTCCTGGATGCGCGTGCTGGGAATGTAACCGGAATAGTCGTTGCTGTAGCCCGCGACCCAGATGGCGGCGGGACCCGTGAGTTCTTTTTTCAAGCGAAGGGAGTAATCGACGACGACTTCGCTGCCAAGGGTCACCAGGGTCAGGGCGTCGCCGAATCGGATGACCTGCACGGGATACTGGTGCGGGGTGCGTTTGGTGTCTTCGTAAGTGAGGGTGACTTCCTCGTAGGCCTGGCGAAGGGGACCGGTCACGCCGATGGGATTGGCGGTCATGGCCATTTCGACGGCGTTGGCGAGGGAGCGTCCGTGTTGCTGGGTGAGTTCAAGGTCGCTCACTCCGGGAACGACGCCGCTGCGGCGCGGGTAGGGGTTCTGGTCAGCCCCGCAGCCGGTGACGAACATTGCGGTGAAGTCAGGCCGATGTTGCTGCAGGTATTCTTGGGCGTAGCCAGCGTAGTCGCCACACCAATGGTAGGCGCCGAGGCAGGTGTTGTGGCAGGCATAACCGAAGAGAACGCCACGCGCCTCGCCCTCGGGGCTTTCGATGCGCAGTGCGGGCACGGATTGATCGACGGGGCCTGCCGGATTGGGAGCCTTCTTGGCGTTGGGATGGTCGGCGGGAAGGGAATAATCGCGACGGCGGTTCATCGAGAATCCGGCGCGGGCCTGGTTCCAGGTAAGACGTGCAGGCCGGAGACCGGCGAACGCGGCATCGATCGCCCCGTTGATTTTTTGCTCGAGGCTCTGGGTGTATTCCCAGGCGTCGCGGATTTTCTGATTCTTCAATTCCTCCTCGGTGGGTGGCTCGGGACGGCGTCTCAGTTCGGGGCCGCTGTGCGTATGGGAGGCGTTTATGAAAAGTCCTGCTGAGGGAACCCCGTGCCTTTCTTTGAGACGGGCGGCGATGCGCCGCCGGAGTTCCTGTGGCACTCCGATGAGGTCTAGAGTGACGATGACCTGTTTTTTGCCGGCCTCATCCTCGAGCACGAGGGCCTTGGCGAAGAGGTCCTGCCACCTGCCTTCCGCGGGTTTGTCGCGTCCCGCGTAGCCGGCCATCCAGATGAATTTTTCCGGAGTGATGACGACCGAGGCGAGTCCCGCCTTCCAGGAAGCAGGGACGTGGGGCGCGACGGAGACCGGTTTGAGTGGGGCTTGCGCGTGGACGAAGAGCAGGCCGGCAAGCAGGGCGAGGGGAAGGATGACGGTGGGGCGCTTCATGAACCGGGGGGGCTTGGGGATGGCGGATTGGAGGGATCGGAGTTGGAGCGACGAGGGTCGGATGGCCGACTCCAGAGTGGCTAATCCGCAAACGGTAATCCGGCCCCCAACCAATGCGAAGTGCAAAAAAAAACGCCCGTCTCATGGACGGGCGTCTGAAGCTTCTCCTGTGAGAAACGACCGGGTCAGAAGGACACGCTCAGGGCCACGCCGCCATGGAGGACGTCCGTCTGGGGTTCGATCCCGCCGAAGATGCCGTCCACGATCCAAGTGTCCGGACCACCGACGTAGCCGACGTAGGGCGTGAGGGTGGTTCGGCAGTTCAGGGTGACAGGAAGAGAAACGGTGGCGTAGTAGTGGTTCCAACCGCTCCCGCCCCAGTAGCCGTCTGAGTAGGCGAGGCCGGCGCCGAGAACGAGGGCAACGCTGTCGCTCACCGAAAAAGCCTTTTCCGCACCGAGTTGGTGGAACCAGCCGTTGGGGCTGGAGATACCACCGCCGAATCCATAGTCGAGCGAATACTTGAGGTCGACAACACCGAGGCGGCGCGAGATGCCGACGTTGGCCTCCCCGTAGCCGCCCAAGGGAGCGGAATTACCGCGGAATTCGGGGAAGGTGTAGTGGGTGTATCCGAAGTCGACATCGAACCCAGCGAAGGTGCCAAGCTCGGCGCTAAGGTAAAGATCGAGTTCATCGAAGGCGGCTCCAAGCGCGCTTTCGTTGATCCCGTTGAGATACCAAGCCCCGACGGTCACGGGAACGGGCAGGCCGGTGATGGTGTGGCTCACATCGGTCCAGACGCTATCTCCGGCGAAGGCGACGCCTTTGAAGAGGTAGTCGGTCTCGTAGCCGAGGCTGATTTCACCACCGAGGTCGACGCACTCTTCGATGGGGGTCTTGTCGACCGGGGCCTTGCCCCAATCGCCGGCGCTGATTGCGAGGGTGGTGAAACTGGTGAAAGCGAAAAGATAAAAGAATTTCATGGGCGGAGGCGACTGGTTTCGGTGGCGTTTGGAGCGAGAAGGCCTGGGCTGGGAAGTCAGCGCCTGAATCATTCACACGCTCCAGTCTTAGAGGGGTTCAATGATTCGTAAAGTTCTCTTTAGAGAAAAAGGGTATTTTTTCGGGTCAATTGATCCCGGTCTCCGTGGCATTGGCTGCCTCTCAGACATTGAAGCGGAATTCAACCACGTCTCCGTCTTTCATCACATATTCTTTGCCTTCAATTCTCAGCTTTCCGGCCTCGCGGGCCTTGGCATGCGACCCGAGGGAGACGAGATCCTCGTAGTGGACCACTTCGGCGGCGATGAAACCGCGCTCAAAATCCCCGTGGATGACGCCGGCGGCTCCGGGGGCCTTGGTCCCTTCGGTGATCGTCCACGCGCGCGTCTCCTTCTCGCCCGTGGTCAGGTAGGTGCGCAAGCCGAGGAGGTGGTAGACGGCACGAATCAGGGCGGAAACCCCCGAGTCCTTCACGCCCATGTCGGCGAGGAATTCGGAGGCCTCTTCGGGGGAGAGGTCGATCATTTCCTCTTCGATGCGGGCGGAAATAACGACGGCCTCGGACCCGAAGGTGGAGGCCGCGAACTCGCGGACTTGTTTGACCATGGGATGGCTGTCCGGATCCGCGGTGGCCGCACCGAGCTCACCCTCGGCGACGTTGCAGGCAAAAATGGTGCGTTTCGACGAGAGGAGGAAGAACTCTTTCAAGGTTTTCTTTTCCTCGTCCGACAGAACCATGGTCAGGGCTGGGAAACCTTGGTTCAGGTGAGGCATGAGCTTATCGATCAGCTCGACCTCGCGCTTGGACTCGGCGTCGCCGGTTTTGGCCTTCTTTTCGCGGGAGGCACGGCGTTTTTCGAGGGTCGCCATGTCGGCGAGAATGAGCTCGGCGTTGATGATCTCGATGTCGCGAAGCGGGTTCACGGAACCGAGCTCGTGAATGATGTCGTCGTTCTTGAAGCAGCGAACGACCTGCACGATGGCATCGACCTCGCGGATGTTGGCGAGGAATTTGTTGCCGAGTCCCGCGCCCGTTGAGGCGCCCTCGACGAGGCCCGCGATATCGACGAACTCGATCGCGGCGGGGATCAGCTTGACAGAGCCACTGAGCCTGCTGAGGACCTCGAGGCGTTCGTCCGGCACCGTGACGACGCCAACATTGGGATCAATCGTGCAGAAAGGGTAATTCGCCGCCTCCGCTTTCCGGGAGCGGGTGACGGCGTTGAAAAGGGTGGATTTGCCCACATTGGGGAGCCCGACGATGCCTGCTTGTAACATGATGGGCGGAGTGTAGCACGGTTCAGAAAAAGGGCAGGGAAATGTTGATCGGGGATCTCAAGGGCGGAGCCCCTCGCCGGTGCATCATGGCGCGGTTGCGGCGAGGGCAAATCGTAACATTCGCGGAGCTTGTGTCATGTATTCGAGGGTGCTGGTCCCGAATTTTTCCATGAGTCGCCTTTTTAGAACGCTGTTCGTGCTGTTTCTTTCCTCCGGTTCCGCTTCGGCGAAGGAGAAACTCCGTTTCAATCGCGACATCCGTCCGATTCTCTCGGACGCCTGTTTCCATTGTCACGGTCCCGATGAAAAGGAGCGCAAGGGCGGCCTGCGCCTCGATCTCGCGGAGAAAGCCTTTCTACCTGGTAGATCGGGCCTCGTCCCCATCACGCCGAGGAATCCGGACGAGAGCGAGGTGCTGGTGAGGATCTTTCTTGAATCGGATGACTCCGACTTCATGCCCCCACCCGAGAGCGGTAAAAGCCTGACTCCCATGCAACGCGAGACGCTCAGGCGCTGGATCGAGGAGGGCGCGGAGTATGAGGGACACTGGGCGTTCGAAAGTCCGGAGCGCCCCGCCCTGCCTGCCGGAAATGAGGAACTTCATCCCGTCGATGCTTTTCTCACTGCCCGGCTCCAACGGGAGGCGCTCGCGATGCAGCCAGAGGCAGACCGGGAAACCCTCCTCCGCCGGGTCTCGCTCGACCTCACCGGGCTGCCTCCGACGCTCGTCGAACTGGATGCGTTTCTTGCGGATGATTCCGCGACAGCCTACGAGAAGGTCGTTGACCGGCTGCTGGCTTCTCCGCACTACGGCGAGCGCATGGCGATGGATTGGCTCGACTTCGCCCGCTATGCCGACAGCAACGGATTCCAGGTCGATGACAGTCGGCAGATGTGGCCGTGGCGTGATTGGCTGATCGGCGCCTACAATCGGAACCTGTCGTTTGATCGATTCACGATCGAGCAGCTGGCCGGCGATCTCCTCCCGAGCCCGACACGCGATCAAATCGTCGCCACCGGCTTCAATCGCAACCATCGGCTCAACGGCGAAGGCGGGCGGATCGAGGCGGAGTGGTTTGTGGAGACGGTGATCGATCGGGTCGAGACCACCGGCACCACCTGGATGGCGCTGACCATGAACTGCGCCCGTTGCCACGACCACAAGTATGACCCGATTTCCCAAAAGGAATTCTATGGCATGTTTGCCTATTTCAATTCGATCGAGGAGAGCGGCGTTCTTGGCATTCAAGGGGCGACCCGGAACACTCCGCCCCTTCTCCATCTTCCGACGGAAAAGGACTCCGCCGGGCTGAGCCGGCTCGATGGCGCGATCGTCGCGGCGGAGGCGGCGGTGCGAGCGGCATCCGGAGAAATGGCGGGGGCCTTGGCCCGATGGGAGAGTGATTGGCGAACTCGTCTCGCCGGAAGTGCCGCCACGACCGCCGCGAGCGCGTGGGTCGCAACCTCGGGGGAGATTGCCAAGAGCCTCGGCGGAGCCAGCCTCACCCGGCAGGCCGATGGTTCCTGGCTCGCGGGTGGAAAAAATCCTAACAATGATACCTACGAGATCACCTTTCCGGCCGAGCCGGGGATGGTCGGCGGCATTCTCCTCGAGGTCTTTCCCGATGCGTCACTCCCCGGGAAAAGTCTTGGGCGGGGATCGAACGGAAATTTTGTCATGACTGGCGTCGAACTGGCGCTTCGCCTGCCCGGCGGCAAAGAGCAGCCCGTCGCGCTGGTGAGCGCTGTCGCCGACTACGAACAGACGGGATATGGTGTCGCCGCGATCCTCGAGAACGCAAAAGCTCCCGGCGCGAAGCCGGTGAAGGGGTGGGCCATCGAAGGCAACGGCCCGGACAAGAAACTCCCCCGGCGCGCCATGTTTCTCGCTGCGGCCCCCGTCGCGGTGCCTGTCGGAGCGGTCATCGCGGTTCGCCTGCGGCATCAGTCGACTTTCGCTGATCACAACGCGGGCCGATTCCGGATCTCCACCACCGCTCTCGAGCCCGCTCTCGTGAAACTCGATGGGGGCTTCGGTCTTCCGGCGAACCTCATCGCGATTCTCTCGAATGATCCCGCGACGTGCAGCGAGGCGGATCGCAAGGTGCTTGATGCCTGGTTTCGAGCCAATGTCGATCATCCCGCGAAGAAGGCCGCGGCTGCCCTTGCCGCGGCGAAAAAGCAACGCGCCGATTTCGAGCAGTCGCTGGCGAGTGTGATGGTGATGAAAGAAAAACCGGTCGCTCGCGAAGCTTTTGTCCTCAACCGAGGTGAATACGATCGCCCCACCGACCGAGTGGATCGCCACCTCCCCGCCGCCTTGCCTCCGCTGCCCGAGGGAGCTCCTCAGAATCGTCTCGGTCTCGCGCAGTGGCTGGTATCCGGGGACCATCCGCTGACCGCGCGAGTCTGGGTGAACCGTGAATGGGAGCGACTCTTTGGCGCGGGGATCGTGAAAACCTCGGAGAATTTTGGTTCGCAGGCCGAGTGGCCGGTCCATCCTGAACTGCTTGACTGGCTCGCGGTCGAGTTCGTGTCCCCGACCCTACTTCCCGCCGTGAACGGAAAGCCGGCGCAGGCGTGGGACATGAAGGCGATGATCAAGTTCCTCGTCACGAGCAATGCCTATCGGCAGAGTTCAAAGGTCACACCCGAGCTCGTCGAACGCGATCCGGAGAACCGACTGCTCGCTCGCGGTCCGCGCTTCCGGCTCCGGGGGGAGTTGGTGCGCGACCAGGCCCTCGCCGTGTCCGGACTGCTGGCCCCGAAAGTGGGTGGGCCCAGCGTGCGTCCCTACATGCCCGAGGGCGTCTGGGATGAGACGAGTCGCTACGGCGATCTGCGCAATTACCGGGCGGACTCAGGAGATGGGCTCTATCGCCGCAGCTTTTACACGGTTTGGAAACGCACCGGGGCGCCGCCGACGATGTTGCTGTTTGACGCGCCCAATCGCGAGACTTGCACTCCGAAACGCTCTCGCACGAACACCCCGCTTCAGGCGCTCGCGCTGATGAACGAGGTGACCTTCGTCGAAGCCTCGCGCGCCCTCGCCGAGCGCATGATGCGCGAGGGCGGGAAATCGCCCGAGGACCGGCTCTCGACCGGATATCGTCTCGCAACCTCGCGCCGTCCTGATGCCGAGACGCTGCTCTTCCTCCGCGATGGCTTCGGCAGCCGCCTCGCCGAATTCCAATCGCAGCCCGAGGCCGCCAAGGCCCTGATCTCGCAGGGCGCTTCGAAGCCCGATCCGGCGCTGAACCCGTCGGAACTTGCCGCCTACACGGTCTCAGCCAATATCCTCCTCAATCTCGACCGCGTCATCACCCGCGACTGATTCTCCGCCATGAACCCATTTCGCGATCTTCTTTCCACCCGTCCCGACGGGGGCGCCCTGCAGGATTTCCTCAACCGACGCCTCTTTCTCGGGCGCGGCGCCTCCGCGCTCGGATCAGCCGCCTTGGCTGGTTTGTTGGGTCGAGAGGCTTTCGCCGCGGCTCCCACGGATGAAGGTCCTGGCCTTCCGGGATTCCCCAACCATCCGGCCAGGGCAAAACGGGTCATCTACCTTTTTCAATCAGGGGCGCCCTCGCAAATGGATCTCTTTGATCCGAAACCACAGATGGAGGCGCAGCGAGGCAAAGACCTGCCCGAGTCGATCCGTCAGGGCCAGCGGCTCACCACGATGACCTCGGGACAAAAGAGTTTTCCGATCGCTCCGAGCCTCTTCAAATTCGCTCAGCACGGCGAAAGCGGAGCCTCGATCAGCGATCTGCTCCCGCATCTTTCCAGCGTTGCCGACGACCTCTGTTTCATCCGCTCGATGCACACCGAGGCGATCAATCACGATCCCGCGATCACTTTCTGCCAGACCGGAAACCAGCTCGCCGGCCGTCCCAGTATCGGTGCCTGGCTCAGCTATGGTCTCGGCACGGACAATGCCGACCTCCCGGCCTACGTCGTTCTCACCTCCTTCGGCACGGGACGCCGCGACGACCAACCGCTCTATGACCGGCTCTGGTCATCGGGCTTTTTGCCGACGCAGCACCAGGGGGTGAAATTCCGCAATATCGGGGATCCCGTCCTCTATCTCTCCGATCCCGCCGGAATGAGTCGAGGAATGCGCCGAAGCATGCTCGATGAACTCGCAATGCTCAATCAGCGTGATTTGAAGGTCTTCGGCGATCCCGAAATCGACGCCCGCATTTCGCAATACGAGATGGCCTTCCGAATGCAGAGCAGTGTGCCGGACCTGACGGATTTGTCGGGCGAGTCCGAGGCCACGCTCGCGATGTATGGTCCCGAAGTGAAAACGCCTGGCACCTACGCGGCGAACTGTCTTCTCGCCCGCCGCCTCGCCGAGCGCGACGTTCGCTGCATCCAGCTTTTCCACATGGGCTGGGACCACCATGGTGGCCTCCCGAACGCGATCAAAGGGCAGTGTCGCGATATCGACCAGCCCACCGCCGCCCTCATCGCCGATCTGAAACAACGCGGCTTGCTCGAGGACACCCTTATCGTCTGGGGAGGGGAGTTCGGGCGCACGATCTACTCACAGGGTGCGCTAACCGAGACCAACTACGGCCGCGATCACCACCCGCGCTGCTTCACCGTCTTTCTCGCTGGAGCCGGAATCAAGCCGGGCATGACCCTTGGGGAAACCGATGATTACTGCTACAACATCGTCAGGGATCCCGTGCATGTGCACGACCTCAACGCCACGATCCTGCACCTGTTAGGTGTCGATCACAGGAAGCTCACTTACCGATTCCAAGGCCGCGACTTCCGGCTCACGGACATCCACGGCGAGCTGGTGGAAAAGATTCTGGCCTAGCGCGCTGACCGTCATCTGATCGCGACGGGGGCCTGTCTCGGAGTGGGCCGCGGATTCCGCGTCGGGATGAATATCCAGACGACCTACCTTCCGACGAACATCACGTAACGCCAGAGGCCGCCATAGCCGCGGCCGATCCGGCGCACCACCGCTTTGTAACCCGCGTCAAGTTGGGCGAGGACCTGGCCTTCCATGCGAACGTGGTTCACACCCATCCACTTGCGAAACCAAGTCCATCGGGTTTCGTGAAAATCGACCACGGCGACAATCCCACCCTCGCTCAGGTCATCGCGACAAAGGCGGATGACGTCATCGAAGCCGGGATTGATCATCGAAAGGGCGTAACTGATGACGATGAGATCGAACTTCTCCTCCCCGTCGGTTACCGGGCCGTCGTAGGCGCGATGAAGCAGCTCGATGCGGCCCGCGTGTGGCGCGATCTTGGCCCGGGCGCGGTCGAGCATGTCGGAGGAAAGGTCGAGGCCGGTGATCCGGGCGCCAGGAAATGCCTGCGCGAGGGCGATGAGATTTTTTCCCGTGCCGCAGCCGATCTCGAGAATGCTCCGCGGGGATTTGATCTGCTCCGCAACGGTGGTGATGAGGCTGCGACGGCCGAAAAGAAAGGCCCAGCGGGTGGCGTCGTAAAACGTTGCGTGCCAGCGGTAGTAGCCTCTCAGGGACGAAGCATTGCGGTCCGCATCGCTCATGCGGTGACGTGGGCGAAAAGAGTGCAGCCGTAGGTGCCGACGCGATCAATCTGGTGGAGAGCCTCGGTGCGGGGTTTGTCGACCAGGTCGAGCCGCTCTCGGGCGAATGCAGGGATGAAATCGATCTCCGGGCTCGCCGAGCGTATCAGGATCGCGGTGCCGGGGCGGCTGTTCTCGAGGATGAGTTGCCACTCCTCGGCGAGGGCCTCCGGACGATGGGCCGCCATCCAGTCTTGGTGATCGAGGAGCACGTAGTGCGAATACTCGCCGGGGTGTTCGCGGAGAAAATTCGCGATCGTCGTGCTGTGGGTTTTGATACGATCCACCCGGTCGAGGAGGGCGGGCTGATGGATTTCGCGGAGGTAGTTCGGGCAGCACTCGCGGGTGTAGCGGCCGCACATGTAGACTTGCCAGAAGTAGTTCTCCCAAAAGGGGATCTCCGTGAAGACCTGTTCGAGCTTGGACTGAAGGAAGCCGGGGATGCCTCCGGCAAAGTTTTTCTCGATCAATCGGATCTGGGCCCGTGGCACTCCCAGCATCGCCATCGAGACAGGTTGTTTGAGAAGCCAAGTGACCAGTTTGGTCCAGAGGATGGGCCGAACTTCGGCATAGATGGACTGCTGTTCCTCGAGCGACTTTGCCTCGAGAATCGCGTTGATTCTCCCACGCAGCTTGCCGCGTCCGCTCGTGAACGTCTTCAGCGCGATCCAGGCCATCTGACCCGCGGTGCCGCGATAGTAGAAGGAAGGGTTCAGCTTCGAGCTCTTGAAGTAGTAATGCTTCTCCTTCCAATACCGGCTCGCGTAGGGAGGGAGGAGGCCGTCGAGTTCCTCGCGGAGGCTCTTGAAGTCGGGGTGAGAGCCGTTCCCGAAGAGCGCGAAGAGATCCTCAAATCGGTCGCGCCGGATCATCGCGGACTTGAGCTGGAGCAGGGCATTCTGGCGGGGATTCATGTCCACCGCATGGATTTCAGCCGGATCGTCGAGAAGGTAATCAAGCGCGTTGCACCCGGCGCTTGTGATCATGACGATTCTGCTCTCATGGTCTAGAGCCATCAACTCGCGGTCGATGCGCGGATCTTCCCAACACGCATTGTAGACAAGGTTGCCCCCGTGGACCCGTTGAAAGGTCGCGTCTTGGGCGCGGTGGTGAATCCTGAGGGGTGCGGTTGTCTCCGACATAGCCGAAAGAGGATTAAGAATGGCGAAATTTCACCCTTGCCTTTGTGACGAAAGTGTCAGGCAAGGTGGGACGAATGGGCGAGCCGGTCGAACGAACCGGGGAGAATTTTGCGGAGATCGGAGCTCGGCGCCGGGAAGAGTGGCCCAAGGTCCGCTATGCCAGCACGTCGAAGATCGGCTCGCCGCTCGAAATCATCAAGGGTCGGCCCTGCGTATCGTGATACTCCGCCGTCGGGTCGATCCCGAGCAGGTAGTAGATGGTCGCGGAGAGATCCTCCAGCTTCACGGGCTTCTCAATGGGATGGCTCCCGGTCTCGTCGCTGGCGCCGTGGATGTAGCCCCGCTTCACTCCGCCGCCTGCGAGGAGGACGCTGTAGCAGCTCGGCCAGTGGTCTCGGCTCGCATTTTTGTTGATCTTCGGGGTGCGGCCGAATTCGCCCATCCAGACGACGAGGGTCTCATCGAGGAGACCGCGGTTTTCGAGGTCGTGGATCAGGGTCGGCAGGGTCGTTTCGGTGACGGGATAGTGGTATTGCTCGACGATGGGGAACATCCGCGTGTCGTTGAACCCGTGGGTGTCCCAGCCGCCTTCGGTGATGCTCTGGCCACCGATGCCGCTCGAGAAATAGCAGGTGACGAATTTCACCCCGTGCTCGACGAGACGCCGCGCGAGGAGGCACCCTTGGCCGTAGGTGGTGCGTCCGTAGGCGTCGCGGATTTTCTGCGGCTCCGAGGCGATGTCGAAGGCGTCGCGGACCCGTTCGCTGTTGAGCATGGCGATGGCGCTCCTGTAGTAATCGTCGAGGCCGCGCGCCTCGGCGGAATGCTCGAGGAGGCGCGACTGGCGGTCGATGAGCTCCTGCAGTCCGCGCCGTGCTTGGAGACGGTCGAGGCTGAGGTTGTCGGGCAGGCTCAGTTCGGGCAGTTTGAAATTCGCCTCGTTGGGATCGCGGGGAACGAAGAGGGGATCGTGCTTTTTCCCGAGGAAACTGGCGGCCTGCCCCGGGGTGCGCGAGCCATCGGCGACGACGTGCGGGTAGGTGACGAAGGTGGGCAGTCCGCCGGGAGGATTCGGGGCGAGGTAGTCGACGACGGAGCCGTAGGCGGGCCGCAGGTCGATGGAGTCGCGGAGGCGCTGGTCATCCGTCGGCGGGGCGTGGCCCGAGAGCGCGTAGTAGCCCGCCGAGTTGTGATTCTTCATCCCGTGATAGACCGAACGGATCACGGTGAAGCGATCCATGATCTTTGCGACGCGGGGGAGGTGTTCGTTCGTGAGCAGGTCGGGATTGCTCGTGCGGATCGCCTGGTGGGGCGTCCGGTATTCGGAGGAGGCGTTGAGCTTCAGGTCGAACATGTCGACGTGCGAGGGGCCTCCCCACTGGAAGAGGAAAATGACCGACTTGGCCCGCACCGGAGGCCGACCCCCGGGATACTCACTGCCCGCGAGAATCTTCGGCAGGGTCAAGCCAAGCGCCCCCATCCCGCCTGCCTTGATGAGCTGGCGGCGGGAAAGACGGAGGGCGTCGAAACCGGGGCAGGCAGGGGATTTCATGGGGGGTCTTTCACTTCAATTAAGTGAAAATTCCGGCATGTTGGAGAGTTTCATCCTTCCGGATTCGCGAACATTCGCGGGTATTTGCGGCCATTCGCGTAGAAATGAGGAAGGAACGCGAATGGCCGCGAATGATACGCGAATTGACGCAAATGGTGAGGGAATGAGGATCGATGGTCATTGGATTCGCTTTTTAAAGGGACCCCTTATCGCCTCAACAAAAACTCCTTCGCGTTCAACAAGGACCACGCCAAATCCTCGAGCGCCTCGCGGCGTCTTCCAGCTGCCTGCAGGTAGGCGATCGTCGCACCGAGTTCCTCGCCGGATGGGGCACGTGTCAGGACGGACCAGTAGAGGTGTTCGATGATGGCCTCGTTGGAGAGCTTCGCCTCGAGAAGCTGATCGAGGAGATGCCCCTTCTTCGTCAGCAGTCCGTTCAGGGTCGATCCGCTGGTGAGCTCGAAAACCTGCGCGAGCGAGGTGTCGTTGGTGCGTTCGGTGTCGGAGTTGGTGAGGCGGGGCGGTTTGCCGAAGAGGCGCACAAAGCGGTCGCCGCTCGTGGGGCCCTTCGGACGGTAGACCGCCTGCACCCCGGGGAGCTGGGCGGCGCGCATGGGCTCGTCGTAGCCCTCGAAGGTTGGCAATCCGCCGAGGGCGAGGTGAACGGAATCGAGCAGCTGTTCCGCGGAGAGGCGGCGCGGTAGGGAGCGGGTGAAATGGATCTCGTCGCCGACGTTGGTGTCGTTCGGTTGCGACCCAGCTTGGTAGGCATTCGAGGCGCAGATCGTGCGGATGGCGTGGCGCAGGTCGTAGCCACTCTTCACAAAATCGGCGGCGAGGGCGTCGAGAAGGGCGGGATTCACCGGCGGATTGGTGGCGCGGAAATCATCGACCGGATCGACGAGGCCCCGTCCCATCAAGTGATACCAGATGCGGTTGATCTGGACCTTGGTGAAGAGGGGATGCTCCGGCGAAGTCATCCAGGCACCAAACTTCTCGAGGCGCTTTGGATCAGAGGCGAGCGGCTCGCTCTCGCCGAGTAGTCGCGGCGTCGGAGCCTTTCCGCTCCGGGGATCCTTCAGATCGCGTTTGTCGACGAACTTCACGACCTGTTCGCCGACGAAGTTGTTCTTGTCGTTCGAGTCGAAGCGTTTGTTCTCCTTGATTTCGTAGTCGATTCCGTCGAAGACGGCGGAGAACTGGTAGTAGTCGTCCATCGTCCATCGCTCGAAGGGATGATTGTGGCACTTGGCGCAGTTCAGGCGCACCCCGAGAAAGATTTGGGCGATCGCCTCGGCGCGCAGGTCGGGGGTGCGAAGAGCCCGGTAATAATTCGAGGCGGCGACTTCATAGGTGCTGCCCAGCGAGGAGACGACCTCGCGGGCGAAGCGGTCGAGTGGCTTGTTTTCCGCGATGGATCTCCGGATCCAGCCATGGAAGGCGGCGACGCCCTTTCTGTCGAGCACCTTTTCTTCGACGCGGAGGAGGTCTGCCCATTTCAAGGTCCAGAAGTCGGCAAACTCCGGACGCACAAGGAGGGCGTCGACCAGTTTAGTCCGTTTGTCAGGATCCTTGTCGTCGAGAAAAGCCCGCGCCTCCTTCTCCGTCGGGATGAGACCGAGAAGATCGAGATGGACGCGACGGACGAAGGTGGCGTCATCGCAGACTTCCGAGGGCAGGAGACGCAGGGTCTTCCATTTTGTGTGGAGGGCCTCGTCGATGAAATTGCGGGCCGGAGGATTGTTCCAGACAAAGCCGGGGCGGTCGGGGACGAAGGCGAGACGCACCGGCGCCTGTTGACCGAGGTAGCGGACGTTCACCGTCGTCTCGCCGGGGCGATGGCTCTCGACGAGGCCGTCCGGAGCGACCTCGACGTTGAGAGCGGTCGGCTCATAGATGGCCCAGCGGTTCACGTCGCGGCTCGTGCCGTCGGAGTAATGGGCGGTGACGGTGAGTTTCACCGAGGTCGCGGGCTCGAAGAGGACTTTCTCGACCGGAGTAACCTCGAGCCGCACCAAGGTCGGTTCGTCAGGGAGATCACGCTTGGCTCCTTCGGCGATCCAGCGGCGGAGAATTTCGTAGGATTCGGAGTTTTTTTCGAAACGTTTCCCCCCCTCGTGTTTCACCTCGAGGATCGCCTTGCGGAGGAGGTAGCTTTTTTCCGGCGCGCCGAGATTGGCGAAGCTCTTCACGAGGGTGGCATGATCCTTGTCCGGATCCTCCCCTCGAAGGGACAGGCTTAGCTCGCCCTTCCCGGTCTGGGCCCCGTGGCAGGCGCCGAGATTGCAACCGGCCCGGGTGAGGACGGGAACGATGTCGTTGCGATAGGAGATGCCTCTGGACGCGGCGTCACGAGGGGGTGGGTCACCGGTCACGGGTGAAGAAGATTCTTGCGCGGCGACCGGATACAGGCCCACGGACGCACTCAGGAGAAGTGCGAAGATAGGGGCTGGAATCGGGAATCGCATCGGCAAAAATCAGGGTAGGCTCGATGAGGGACTTCTCAATGAACGGGTTTGCGTGAAAGATGCGGTCGAGTTTCCCGAATGCGATGAAGCGCGTTGTTTTTTACCTCCTTCTGCTCCACTCCCTCGCCTCGGCGGCCGATTTCACGGTGCATACCCCCGAAGAACTCCGCGCCGCGCTTCCGAAGCTGGCTGAAGGCGACACCCTCAGGATCGGTCCGGGAGAGTATCCGGGTGGTCACCATGTCAGCGGGATCGCGAAGCTCACCATCACCGCGCTCGACCCGGAGCGTCGGCCGGTCTTTGTTGGCGGCGGCAACGCCTGGCATTTTTCGCGTTGTCCGGGCCTGAGCGTCAGCCATCTGGAAATCCGGGGCCAGACTGGCAACGGAATCAACCTCGACGACGGCGGCGACCTCGAACACCCGGTCGAGGGCATCACCTTGTCGCAACTTGAGATCCGCGACATCGGCCCGCAGGGCAATTGCGACGGGATCAAGGGTTCTGGTCTCGTGAACCTGACGATCCGGGACTGCCTCATCGAAGGTTGGGGTGGGCAGGGGATCGACCTCGTGGGCTGTCATCGCTCGCTCATCACGGGATGCCGGTTGGTCGGGAAGGAGGGCTTCAGTGCGAGCGCGGGAGTGCAGTGCAAGGGCGGTTGCTCGGAGATTGTTGTCGAAAAATGCCGATTCAGGAACGCGGGCGAGCGACCGCTCAATCTCGGCGGCTCGACCGGACTCGCGTATTTTCGTCCGCCCGGCGCGAGGCACGAGGCCACCAATCTCATCGCCCGCGAGAACGAGATCGAGGGCGGTCTCTGCGCCGCCGCCTTTGTCGGGGCCGATGGGGCCGAATTCTCGAACAACACGATCCTGTTTCCGGGGCGCTGGATCTTCCGCATCCTCCAGGAGACGAAAGAACCGGGCTTTTTCCCTTGCCGGAATGTCAGGGTATCGGACAACCGAATCGTTTTCCGCCGCGCGGAGATCCGCTCCGAGGCGAACGTGGGTGGTGGAACCGCGCCGGAGACCTTCGTTTTCGAAGGGAACCGCTGGTTCGCCGAGGACAGGCCCGAGGCGTCGAAGCCGCAGTTGCCGGTGGAGGAAAAGGGCGGGATCTATGGGACGGATCCGAGGTGAGGGACGGAGGAGGGGGCTCGCCTGACCCGGTCGTGCCAGTCACGGACTCGCCACGCGAAAACCGAAGATAGCGTTTTCGCTATCGGGTGGGTCGAAGCCCCGATAGCTCGACCTGAGGAACGTCTCGAAGCCGATCCACGAGCCGCCTCTGAGCCCACGATTCAAGCTCGCATCGACCCCATCGTTCCACTCAAACACGTTTCCTCCTTGGTCGCTTGTGCCGTAGTGGGACGTGCTGCCCGGAAAGGATCCCGCCGGCGTCAGGTAATTTTGATCGGGATCCTCGGTCCCGTTTTGGGTGATCGAGAAGACATTATTGAAGAAATTCGCATGGTTCGAGGGAAGTAGCACACCGATCGTGTTTCCCGGATCTTCGTTGCTTTTCGTCGGATACAGCCAGTAGTTGTCCTCGTCCCCCAGTTCCTCGGAAGGCTGGTGGTAGGCTGCCTTATACCACTCATCCTCGCTCGGAATCCAGAATTTCGCCCCCGGATTGCGGGCGATCGTTGCGCCGCCGCTGGTCGCACCGTTTAGCGGATAGGCCCCATTTTCTGTCGTTGCCGCAGTCTGTTCTCCGGTCGGCCGACCATGGTGCAGCCAGTTGCAGAAGCGTGCGGCATCGAACCAACTCACGTAAGTTACCGCTCGGGCGCCGTTCCCGATGACCGAGTAGCGGAACCCGCCGGAATCCCCATCCCGGTTGATTCCCGCGATGTTTCGGTCTGTCGCCATGTTCGAATTGTATAGGCCAAATGAGTCCTCCGCTGCCACAGCGTTCAGGAAGGCCGCATACTGGGTCAGCGAGACTTCATTCTTCCCAATCTTGTAGGTGTAGGGCACCGCCCCGAACCGCTGCGTGCCGGGCGTCAGCGAGTCGCCATCCGAAAGGTCGGCTTTATTCCCCAGATTCCCGACCGACACCATCTCGATGAAAGGAGAGGGAGTCGCGGTCGCAGCGGCGAGTTGTTTTTTCAAGGTCGCAATCTGTCGCTGCAGCTTCTTGATGATCCGTGAAGAGGCACTCGGTGAGGCAGCCTCGATTCTCGGAATCAGGGTGGGGAGAGCGAATAAGAGCGAACAAAGGGCGGCCGTCAGTGCGAAGGGAGCGGCGCGTTTGGTTGCCAAGGAATGTCTCATTGCGCCAAAATATCGAGGTCAAGAGGGGGAACAACCGGAAAATTTGACGTTTGTAGTGTAACATTTTTCATGCCCGCCCTCTCCGACCTCATTCGAGCCGCCAATGACTGGCTCCAGATCGACGCCATCGCCGATTACCCCGGAGCCCTCAACGGTCTGCAACTCGCGAACTCGGGTCAGGTCACGAAAATCACCGCTGCCGTCGATGCCTGCCTCCCGGTGATCGAGGAGGCCTGCGCCTCCGGGGCGAACCTTCTCGTCGTCCATCACGGGCTCTTCTGGCAGGGGGCTCAACGCATCGATGGCGCGCTTTATCGGAAGTTGAAACTCGCAATGGAGCACGACCTCGCGATTTACTCGGCGCACCTCCCGCTCGACATGCACCCGGAGCTCGGAAACAACGCGCTCCTCGTCGCTGCCCTGGGTTTTGCCGGAAAAGGCCGGCCCTTCGCCCCCTGGAAAGGGCGTGATCTCGGGCTGCGCGTCACCTGTGATCTCGATCGCGAAGAGTTGCTCGCCCGGGTCGCGGCGGCGGTGGGCGGCACGCCGAAGCTCGCTCCCGGGGGGGCGGGGCGCGTCCGCGAGCTCGGTGTCATTACCGGTGGAGCCGGCTCACAGATCCATGAACTCGCGGCCACGGGGATCGATACCTTTCTCACCGGCGAAGGACCGCACTGGAGTTACCCGGCTGCCGAAGAACTCGGGATCAACCTGATCTATGCAGGCCACTACGCCACCGAGACCTTCGGGGTGAAGGCGCTGGCGGAGCGCTGGGCGGCGGAGTTCCCCGGGCTGGAGGTCGGGTTCATCGACCACCCGACGGGATTGTGACCGGAGCGGCGGCGGGCTCCCGCCAAGGAATAAAAGCGGCAAGGGTGCGGGCGTTCGCGGCATCGAGCCCATAAACATCGCGCCCTGGAGCCAAGAGCTTGCGCCCGCCTGCGACGGAACGCGGAAAGGTCGTGAAGTAGGTGATGTAGACGTTGATCCCTCCCTTCACCGCCACGCCCTTGTTGAGGTCGTTTTTCATTTTCGCGCGCACCTGTTCGAGGGTCCAGCCCTCGGGGGCGAAGACCCATTCGGCGAGCTCGTCAGGCTTGGCGACGCGGATGCAGCCGTGGCTGTGATCGCGGTTGGAGAGGAGGAAAAAATCGCGTGCCGGGGTGTCGTGCATGTAAATGTTGAAGGGGTTCGGGAAGAGGAATTTCACGTAGCCGAGGGCGTTGCTCCCGCCCGGCTTTTGACGGATGAAGAGACTCCCCGAGGCGACGGCTCCGATCGTGTCCGGGGAAACGCGGGTGCCGGCGCTGGCTCCGAAGGAATTGACGAGTTCAAAATGATTCCTGCTGAGGAAGCCCCAGTCCTCCTCCATTTTCGGAAGCAACTCTTTGGTGGCGATGCTGGGGGGGACGTTCCAGTAGGGACCGAAGACAACTTCCTGCAGGCGGTCTCGGAAGATCTTGGTGTGCTGCGATTCCACTGAGGCCTTGCCATGGACGATGCGCATCGACTTCGTCATGAAATCGTTCGCGTCAAAAAGGTAAAGCTCGGCGCAGGGCAGGTTTGCGATGAGGTAGCGGTCGCCCATTTTTTCCGGCATGAGGCGGGCGCGGTGGAGGTTCAAGACCATGGAACGAAAGCGGTCCGCAGCGTTGACGTTGAGGCAGCGCCACGAGCCGGGACCGAAGATACCGTCGGGATCGAGGCCGTAGTCGGTCTGGAAGGCAATCAGGGCTCTCGTCAGTTCGGGCGTCATCGAGGTCAACTGAGCGCCCTGTTGCGGCGCCATGCCCAGGTAGCCGCGGTCAATGAGGTGGGCGGCGATAGCGGGGGATGCCGGGTAGAATTCGCCCGGTTTGCCGGGGCCGATCTGCTCGGGATTAGGGATTTGAGGGAGACCGGAATACTTGAGGAGCGCCTCCTTGGCCGCCGGATAGGCCTGGTGCAGTTCACGGTAGACCCAGTTTTTCGGAGCCATGACGTCCATGGCCTTGGTCATTTCGAAGGGGCGGAGTGAAGTCGCGAGAACGAGATCGCCGATGATCGAATCAACTGACCGCTCGTCCGAGCCCGGCTTGTCTCCCTGATCCCAATCCGGCCAGATCCGATCAAAAGGAACCACTCCGATGCGGACCATTAGCGCCGCATCGAGAAAGGCGACGGTGTGGGCCAGGTCACGTGCCGCAACAGGGCCTGGAGGAACCCGCGAGATGAGCGACTCGGGGTCTTGTGCCAGCAATTCAGGCAAGGCATGACGTTTCAACTCATCTCCGAGGGCACGTTGGAATCCGCCGGAGAGCGCCTCCGCGTCCCATAGAGGACGAAAGCCCCGGTCGCGATATAGCCGGGACACGACCCCTTCGGCAATGCCGGCGAAATGGCGCCCCTGCGGCAAGACGGCACGCACCTGCGCTCGGACCAAGGACTCCTCGGGCGTCGAAGGAAGCTCAGCCGTCGTCGGGTGCGTCGAGCCCGAGGTCGGCGTCGGGTTTGCGGCGGGCTCGCCTGGATCGGCGTCCTCCACACCAGGGGGCGCGACCATCGGTGCCTGCGCGTCCGCCGAACCGTGAAGGAGGACGAGCGCCACGACAGGGGTGGCGGTAAATCTCCGGAAGGATAAAAGGCGAAACTCCATGATAATGGGGAACGTAGACGAGCCAACGTCCGATGACAATCCGTTCGCCGTCACGGAAAGAAGCAGAGGAAGCTTGAGCGGACTCGCTGGGCGGCTCGAGCATGCTCGCAACGGAAACCCGCGAAAAGGCGGATCCGGAGGCCGCCGAGGAGGTGACCCGATTCAGAACCACGCGAAGAGTGGAAGGTTTCTGAAACGCCCACCGCCCCTCGAATGACGCCCCGCCTCAATGTTCTTCGGTTGAACCGGTCGATCCCGCCTTCGGTTCGCAATCTCCATGATTAAAAGGCCTAACAAGAGGTCTTGGCCGAGTTGGAATCGGGAAAATGGCTGTTTTCAAAAATTCTTTCACAAAACCGTTTGACCTTCGGAAACGGGCGGTTATAATCACCGCCCGCCCAAAAGAGGGTGGCTCCGCTGAACCGGGAACGGTTCATGAGTTTTAGATCTTTCAGAACATCAGGCCAACCCGCCGTCCGTCAGATGAGAGCCTCAGGGCTCGCTCGTCAGTCAGGCTGAAGGTTGGTGGAAAAGGAAAAGGCTAAATTGTGTGTTGCACGTGTTTATCAATAACGTGCCGAACGAAGTTCCGGTTCGCCGGAATGGAGTTCATGTCAATTTTCCGTAATAGAACAACAGCAGCTCCGAAAGGAGAGGCTAGCGTTTCGAAAGCGGGATCAAAATTTCTATTCGAAGAGTTTGATTCTGGCTCAGAACGAACGCTGGCGGCGTGGATAAGACATGCAAGTCGAACGGAGATTCTTTAGAGCTTGCTTTAAAGGGTCTTAGTGGCGAACGGGTGAGTAACACGTGAGTTACCTGCCCCGAAGTGGGAGATAGCCCGGAGAAATTCGGATTAATACCCCATGTGATCGAAAGATTAAAGGCGGCGCAAGCTGTCGCTTCGGGATGGGCTCGCGGCCTATCAGCTAGTTGGCGGGGTAACGGCCCACCAAGGCGATGACGGGTAGCTGATCTGAGAGGATGATCAGTCACACTGGAACTGAGACACGGTCCAGACACCTACGGGTGGCAGCAGTCGAGAATCATTCGCAATGGGCGAAAGCCTGACGGTGCGACGCCGCGTGGAGGATGAAGGCCCTAGGGTCGTAAACTCCTGTCATCAGGGAGTAAAGACTCGTGTAGTCACTGACACGGGTCCTGATAGTACCTGAAGAGGAAGGGACGGCAAACTTCGTGCCAGCAGCCGCGGTAATACGAAGGTCCCAAGCGTTGTTCGGATTTACTGGGCGTAAAGAGTCTGTAGGCGGCGGGGTAAGTCAGATGTGAAATCCCGGGGCTCAACCCCGGAACTGCATCCGATACTGCCTTGCTAGAGTATTGGAGGGGAGTCTGGAATTCTCGGTGTAGCAGTGAAATGCGTAGATATCGAGAGGAACACTAGTGGCGAAGGCGAGACTCTGGACAATTACTGACGCTGAGAGACGAAGGTCAGGGGAGCGAAAAGGATTAGATACCCTTGTAGTCCTGACAGTAAACGGTGCACGCTTGGTGTGGGAAGGTTCGACCCTTTCTGTGCCGGAGCTAACGCGTTAAGCGTGCCGCCTGGGGAGTACGGTCGCAAGATTAAAACTCAAAGAAATTGACGGGGACCCGCACAAGCGGTGGAGCATGTGGCTTAATTCGATGCAACGCGAAGAACCTTACCTGGGCTTGACATGGTAGTCGTAGACTTGTGAAAGCTTGTCGTCACTTCGGGTGGACTATCACAGGTGCTGCATGGCTGTCGTCAGCTCGTGTCGTGAGATGTTGGGTTAAGTCCCGTAACGAGCGCAACCCCTATGAACTGTTGCCAGCGGGTAATGCCGGGGACTCTGTTCAGACTGCCCAGATTAACTGGGAGGAAGGAGGGGATGACGTCAAGTCAGTATGGCCCTTACGCCCAGGGCTGCACACGTGCTACAATGTCCAGTACAATGTGAACCGATACCGTGAGGTGGAGGAAATCGTCAAAACTGGGCTCAGTTCGGATTGTAGGCTGCAACTCGCCTACATGAAGTTGGAATCGCTAGTAATGCTGCATCAGCTACGGCAGCGTGAATACGTTCCCGGGTCTTGTACACACCGCCCGTCACATCATGGAAGCCGCTCGCACCCGAAGTGCCTCCACCAAGGAGGTCCTAAGGTGTAGGTGGTAACTGGGATGAAGTCGTAACAAGGTAGCCGTAGGGGAACCTGCGGCTGGATCACCTCCTTTCTATGGAGCAAATTCACTGGAGCGCCATCTCACCGGCGCTCAATTAAGGTGAATAGGTCGAGACCCTCGTCCCGGATTAACCGGGGAAGGGTTGGTGCGTCAGAGATGACCGCCCCTTATCAATTATTGGCGCGTAGATGGATCGTGCAGCACACCATTTTGCCTTTACCTTTTCGATGACCGAAAGAGAACGCGTGATCGATCTCCGGGGGCATAGCTCAGTTGGTAGAGCGCCTGCTTTGCAAGCAGGATGTCAGGAGTTCGAGTCTCCTTGCCTCCACTCTCTCAGAGTGTGGGGGCTGGTGCGCGTCGGTTGGATTTCGGGTCTGTAGCTCAGTTGGTTAGAGCACACGCTTGATAAGCGTGGGGTCACAGGTTCAAATCCTGTCAGACCCACTACCTCTGCAGCACCTCCCGCAAGAACCGTTTCTGGATCTTTGACAACTGTATAAGAGAAAACAATGACTACAATTTGACTGAACCATGTTCAGTTTGTTGGAGAAGACAGTGGGGGGAATTAAGCAAAACCCCCTGAAAGCTTTCATAATTGATGGCTGGAACAAGCTGTTAAGAGCATATGGCGGATGCCTTGGTGCTAACAGGCGATGAAGGACGTGATAAGCTGCGATAAGCTTCGGATAGCGGCAAGTACGCTTTGACCCGGAGATTTCCGAATGGGGTAACCTGGCCAGGTTAATACTTGGTCGTTCCGCTCTGAATACATAGGAGCGGATACGCGATACCCGGTGAAGTGAAACATCTCAGTAACCGGAGGAAAAGAAAGAGAATCGATTCCGTAAGTAGTGGCGAGCGAAAGCGGAACAGCCCAAACCGGGGCCTTTGGTCCCGGGGTTTCGGGCCCCAATGTGGGATTGATGACGCTAGATTAAGTGTGTGGAAAAGCACTCCAAAGAAGGTGAAAGGCCTGTGATCGAAAGCCGAGTCAACCCTAGGGTGTCCCAGAGTAGTGCGGCACACGTGGAACGTTGCACGAAGATACGCCGACCACGGCGAAAGGCTAAATACTAGTTAGCGACCGATAGTGAACCAGTACCGCGAGGGAAAGGTGAAAAGTACCGCTGTGAGCGGAGTGAAATAGAACCTGAAACCATATGCTTACAAGGAGTCAGAGCCCCTTTGGGGTGATGGCGTGCCTTTTGCTTAATGAGTCTGCGAGTTAGTGTTTGTAGCAAGCTTAAGTCCTTCTGGGACGCAGGCGCAGCGAAAGCGAGTCCGAATAGGGCGATTCAGTTGCAGGCACTAGACCCGAAGCGGAGGTGACCTACCCATGGCCAGGTTGAAGCGTGAGTAATTTCACGTGGAGGACCGAACCGGTGAACGTTGAAAAGTTCTCGGATGAGCTGTGGGTAGGAGTGAAAGGCTATTCAAACCCCGTGATAGCTGGTTCTCCTCGAAATGCATTTAGGTGCAGCGTCGTATGCTGACTACCGGGGGTAGAGCACTGAATGAACTAGGGCCCATACCCGGGTACCGACTTCAACCAAACTCCGAATACCGGTAGGTGTAGTACGGCAGTGAGAAAGTGGGGGATAAGCTTCATTTTCAAAAGGGAAACAGCCCAGATCAGCAGCTAAGGTGCCAAAATGACGCTAAGTGGAAAGGAGGTGGGATTACTTAGACAGTGAGGATGTTGGCTTAGAAGCAGCCACCATTTAAAAAGTGCGTAATAGCTTACTCATCGAGTGATCCTGCGCCTAAAATGATTGGCGATAAGCGTCATACCGAAGCTCTGGACGCGCTTTGCGCGTGGTAGAGGAGCATTCCCGGAGCCTTGAAGCAGGAGGGTGACCGACTGTGGAGTTCCGGGAAGAGAGAATGCAGACATGAGTAACGATAAGAGAGGTGAAATTCCTCTCCGCCGTAAACCCAAGGTTTCCTGGGCAATGTTCATCATCCCAGGGTTAGTCGGGACCTAAGCCGAGGCCGATAGGCGTAGGCGATGGACAGCAGGTTAATATTCCTGCACTTCCTGATCCCAAAGCACCAGGGACACAGGCTGGAGAACAACTAGGTAATTGAATTCCGAGGTGCGGCTACGGCCAATCCGTATTGTTCGAAGGACTGTCAAGAAAAGCTGGTGTGTCGTGCTAAGGGGACCCGTACCGTAAACCGACACAGGTGGGTGGGTAGAATATACCAAGGCGTAAGAGTGAAACCTGGTTAAGGAACTCGGCAAAATAGCCCCGTAACTTCGGAATAAGGGGTGCCCTCTTCGGAGGGCCGCAGTGAATTGGATCAACCGACTGTTTAGCAAAAACACAGCATTCTGCGAAGACGCAAGTCGATGTATAGGATGTGACACGTGACCAATGCCGAAAGATTAAGGCAAGGGGTTAGCGCAAGCGAAGCTCTGAACCCAAGTCCCGGTGAATGTCGGCCGTAACTATAACGGTCCTAAGGTAGCGAAATTCCTTGTCGGGTAAGTTCCGACCTGCACGAATCGTGCAACGAGTTGATCGCTGTCTCAACCAGGAGCTCAGTGAAGTTGTAGTGCCGGTGAAGATGCCGGCTACCCGCAGAAGGACGGAAAGACCCTATGAACCTTAACTGTAAGCTGTCACTGGTTTTTCGGTTTCAATGCTCAGCGTAAGTGGGAGACTTTGATGTGGCCCTTTAGGGGGTTGCGGAGTCGTCAATGAGACACCACCCTTTGAATTTGGAGAATCTAACATCCTGCCCTGAATCGGGCGGAAGGACAATGGCAGCCGGTCAGTTTTACTGGGGCGGTATCCTCCCAAAGTGTAACGGAGGAGCGCGAAGTTTGGCTCAGCGTGGTTGGTAATCACGTTTCGAGTGTATAGGCATAAGCCAGACTAACTGTGAGACGGACATGTCGAGCAGATACGAAAGTAGGCCTAAGTGATCCGGTAGTTGAATGTGGAATTGCTATCGCTCAACGGATAAAAGGTACTCTAGGGATAACAGGCTGATCGCGCCCAAGAGTTCATATCGACGGCGCGGTTTGGCACCTCGATGTCGGCTCGTCGCATCCTGGGGCTGGAGAAGGTCCCAAGGGTCTGGCTGTTCGCCAGTTAAAGCGGCACGCGAGCTGGGTTCAGAACGTCGCGAGACAGTTCGGTCCTCTATCCTCTGTGGGCGTAGGAGAATTGAGGGGTTCATTTCCTAGTACGAGAGGACCGGAAATGACGCACCTCTGGTGCACCAGTTGTTCTGTCAAGGGCACGGCTGGGTAGCTATGTGCGGACTCGATAAGCGCTGAAAGCATCTAAGCGTCAAGCGATTCCCAAGATGAATTCTCCCTGAAGGATCGTGGAAGACTACCACGTCGATAGGCTGCAGGTATAAGTTTAGTAATGGATTCAGCCGAGCAGTACTAATCATCCGTTTGGCTTGTTTCAGCTTCTTTTCCACCAAGTGGTCGTTGTTTTCTTTTTATACAGTTGTCAGGGATCCATCTCTTTCATTCGAGAAGGCTTTCTGGCAGACCGCCGGAAGTCCGCTCCCCATGCTGCGCAGGCGGGGGCGGGGTTCTGGTGGCCATAGCAAGGCGGAACCACCCGGCTCCATTCCGAACCCGGAAGTGAAACGCTTTAGCGCCGATGGTAGTGTGGCGATAGGCCATGTGAGAGTAGGTCGCTGCCAGGTTAATCAAATCAACCGCCCTGTTCGCAGGGCGGTTTTTTTGTGTTCCGGTTTCCCGCCCTATCAGGATCGATCGGCGGGCAATGGGGCCGATCCACGTATGGTCCGGTCCTTGACGGGATGTCCGTCTCTTGCGTCATTGCGGAATGACCACCCCATTCGATCGTCGCAAATTTCTTTCCCTCGCAACCCTAGTGCCGGCAGCGTTTATGGATCCGTCCGCCGGAAGCGCATCGGCGTCGTCGGGCGCTCAGTCAACGCCCAGCTTGAAGGGGCGGTTCTACAAGACTCTCAAGATTGGCATGATCCGCGATGGCGCGGGCATGCGAGAGAAGTTTGCCATCGCGAAAGAGGCCGGTTTCGATGGGGTCGAGCTCAATGCTCCGGGGTTTGACATTGGCGAAGTCCGGCAAGCGATGGTCGATACCGGTCTTCCGGTGGATGGGACGGTGTGTGCGGATCATTGGGGGGTCAGGCACTCTGACCCGGACCCAGCGGTAAGAAAGAAGGCGTTGGAGTCTCTGCATGGTGCACTCGAGTCGACTCATGCGGTTGGCGGTCATACCGTTCTCCTCGTGGTCGGCCACGGCAAGGACGGGACCGAAGCGGAGGTCTGGTCGCGTAGCGTCGAGAACATTCGCCAGGCGATTCCCCTGGCTGCCCGGCTGGGAGTGGGAATTGCGATCGAAAACGTCTGGAACGAGTTCTGTTATGACCATACGGGAGGTTCAGACCAGACCGCCGACCAATTTGCGGCCTACATTGACGTCTTTTCCTCGCCTTGGGTTGGCATGCAGTTCGATATCGGCAACCATTGGAAATATGGTTCGGCGGGCGACTGGATCCGCACGCTCGGCAAACGGATCACAAAGCTCGATGTGAAGGGCTTTTCCCGAGAGCGGAACCAGTTCACCCCGATCGACGATGGGGATATCGATTATCCTGACGTGGTCAGAGCCCTCCTCGAGATCGGGTTCCACGGATGGTGTGCCGCGGAAGTGGGAGGAGGCGATTTGGCTTACCTCAAGGGTGTCGCTTCGGCGATGGATCGTTCGTTTGGGCTTGCCTAGATCCGGTGATGGAGCCGCTGAAACCGACTCCAAACCTGCCTCGAGCAATTCCCTAGAGGCCGGGACACGCTCAACCCCTCAACTTCTCTACTCCTCCCCCTTTTTTCCACCGATCCCCAAAAACTTCATAACGGCAATCCCGATGATGGCGAGCAGGGCGATGCCTCCGGGGATTACCCAAAAGGGGAGACCCTCTTCTTCTGCGACGGCTGCGGGGCGGGGCTTCTTCGGTTTGCCCTCCTCTTCCTCGTTCTCGCCGTCGTCGTCCGACTTCGTGGGCTTGGACTTGGACTTCGACGTTTTTGGCGTCTCCTTTTCCTTTGATTTTGAGCTCTTGGGCTTCGCCGGAGCTCCGAGGGCGGCAAACTCGTCGACCACCGATTCCTCGGCCGCTGGTTTCCCCTCGACCTCCTTCGTCTCGATGGGCTTCTCCCCGTCCATGACCTTCGCTGAATCGGCTTCCTTCGGCGTCGTCGCTTCCGCTTTCGTTTCACCGGTTTTCCGAAGGTTGGCGGTGAGGGCCTCGGATTCGGAAGCCGCGGCCCTTGCCTTTGACTTGGACTCTTCTTCGGCAATACGGGCGTTGATCTTGCCGTTCAAAATGGCGAGGTAGGACCCCGCCTTTGCCTTCACCTTGCTTTTCGAGGCGGACTTGGATTTCGAAGGGGTGGAATCCGAGGAAGATCCGACCACGGTGGCTGCCTCCGCGATCTTGGCTTTTGCCTCGGAGATCTTGTCCGCCGCGATGAGTTTGTCGGCCTCGACGAGGAGGCCTGCTTGCTTGGTGAGTGCCACCGTGTCGAGCGCCTCAATGCGGGCCATCTCTGTCGCCGCAAGGCGCAAGGCTTCTTCGATGCCCTGCTTGTTTCGTGGGTTGAACTGCACCCATTTGACGCCGGCCTTTTTATCGGCCGCGACGCTGTTCGCGTAGTTCTGGTCCTCCCGCTCGCGGAGAGCGGTCAGTTGGGCTCTTGATTCCGGGGTTGAGTTCTCCAATGCCTTTGCGTATTCCGAATTCTGGTAATCGACGGAGGCCGCCATCGTCTGGAGTTGGCGTCCGAGCGCGGGAACCACCTGCCTGGCGAGTTCGATCGCCTTGGGGAATGCCGGAGACCCCGAAAAGTTCTCCTCGATCACTTCGAATTCCCGCATCGCCGCGATGAGGCTGCTGTGGTTGTTGCCCCTGACGTTGCTTTCCATGCGGAGCAGTCGGATTCTGGATTCGATCAGTTCCTTGAAGTCGACTTTGTCCTGAGGGCTCATCCATTCGCCGTCCAGTTTCATGAACCCGCGCTCGACTTGGTCGAGTTCGCCGGCGAGCGTCGCTCGAATCTCCGTGACCTTGGAGGCGTGTTTGCTGTCGGGGAAGTTGCGCAGGAACGCGTCGGGACCGGTTTCGAGCATTTTCCGGTAGGCGTCCACCTGGAGAAGGGATGCGGTCGGGAGGAGCGATTGCAACTTGTTGAATTCCAAATCGTCAGGAGCTTCCTTGACGATCGTCGCGATATCGGCCCTCCCGATCACCTTCGTTTCTTTGATCGAAGCAGAGACCGGAATCTCGATCTTGACGATGTCGGCGGCCTCGTAGGTGATCCGACCGGTCAGGGTCTGGCCTGACTTCAGTTTGATCTCGTCGGCTTGTAGGGCCGAGGTTGGGAGGGAAACGGCGACCAGGAAAAGAAAGGGGAGGTTTTTGGAGAGATTCATCGTTGCTGGGGTCGGAAAAAGACTCAAGATACAAAATCCGGCCCCGGCGCACAACCGTTTTGCCGGGAAAAGCGCTCTGGAATGAACAAATCTTGTCGTTGGTGACGGGAATCGGGTTATCTTCCTGAAATTCAACTTTCCACCGTGGCCACACTAGCTTTGATCAGTCAGAAAGGAGGAGTCGGGAAGACGACCATTGCCGTCAACCTGAGTTTTGCTCTTGTGAAGCGGGGATGGAAAGTCCTCTTGGTTGATGCCGACCCGCAAGGGGGGGTGGGATTTTCTCTCACCGAGAAATCAAAGGATGCTCCGGGATACTTTGACTTCATTTTTCGGACCGGAGACGAGGCTCCTTTGACTTTGGACGATGCGGTGATTCAGACCCGCCTCCCTGGACTCTCCCTGATGACGCGAGGGTCGCGAAAAGCGATTGATTGGCTCCTTGCGCACGGAATCGAACCAGCGCTTGCGGAGGGTAGGGCCAAGCTCTTGAATAAGGATCTGGCGGCTCTCGGCTACGACTTGGTGATTTACGACACGCCGACGGGCCAAAATGCAGCGACGATGCGGATCGCCGAATGCGTTGATTCCCTGCTTGTCCCCCAACAACCCGGCCCCCTTTGTCTCCGGAGTCTGCCGCAGATTCTGCGAATGGTGGCGGCTGCCAGAGCGGTCAATGATGGGGACGACTCACCGAAATTGGCGGGATTTCTTCTCGCAATGACGGATCCGGAAGATCCCTCAAACCTTCTGGACCAGAGGGAGTTTCGTGATCTTCTGCCGCTCGAGCTCGTCCTCGAGACGGTGATCCCGGTTCACCGGGATTTTCGCGAGGCCAGCCGTCTCGGGGTGACCGTTGCCATGTTGCGGGAACGGCCCTCGGCCTCGTCGTTGATCTTTGATCAGTTGGCTGCCGAACTGGAGGCCCGCCTCTGCCTTTATGATGAGGAGTCTTCCCCTCTGATGCACCGCGACGACTATGCGAGACTCGTGGATTGACCGTGACGAGCTCGACAAGCTTGTCGGATCGTTTGTCCCCCGCCGGAAAGGGAAGGGGCGCCGCGTCGTATCGCGGCCGAAGACATCGGAAGTTGTCGAACCGGTCCCTTCAGGGGATGGGCCTTCGTCGGTTCTGGAGCCCGGTGGCATGGCTTTGATTGGTGCCCACCGAACCGAAAGTGAGCTTTCCGTCAACGCAGTGATTTTCGAGTTGGATGACGACCTCGAGGAGGATGAACTACCCGAGATGCGGGTCGACGAAGGACTGCCGGATTTCCCGTCCACTGACCTGGACCTGGTAGGCATCGGTCCTGACGGGGGTGCTCTCGGCGGGATTTCGGACAACTGCCTCTCGGAAATCGGCGACGGCATCGCGACTTCGGAGAACGTCGAAGAGGGAACGGTTGACCTTGCGGGTTGCTCTGGAGAGGGAGGCGACGGTTTCGACTTTTTGGATTCGGGAGAAGATCTCCCTCAGCCAATTCAGGCGCCGCACGAAACGGTGTCAGGGGGCTTGGAGGAAGTGGTGTTTTTTGGGAGCGACGCTTCGATCTCGTTGGAGCTGCCGTTGGGGGTGACCGAATCAGGCAGGAGCGCGGCGGAATTTGCGGAGGAAATCGACCGAGTCGGCGCGGAGTCCACCGGTCCAGCGGAGCCACGCCATGAGGAGCCCCCTCCTTTGCCCGAGTCGGCAGAGGCCCTGTGCCCGGCTCAAGACGCGACCTCTTTCGCGGAAGTGGAATCGATCGGCCGGGATGACCTGGAAAGCATGGGCCCTCTTCACGGAGGGGCGGGGGGCATCGAAAACGTGCAAGAACCATCGATGGATCGAGATGCTGCCGACAGTGCCGTGAGCCCGATCGATTGGACGCCCGCTTTAAGGCTCGACGCCATCGGGGGGGCGTCCGGACCGTCCGAGATCGATTCGTCTTGGGAAGAGATCCTAATCGCTCTGAAAGGGGAGCAACTCCCGTCCGAGCAACTCGCGTGGGGAGATGGCGGAGAACGCAAGGGGCCCGATGAGGCTGAGGCGGGCGACGACCCGTTGCGACGGCCCGGCCTGGTTCAATCCCCTTCGCCTGTGGACGAAAGGGATCCAGCCCGTTTTCTAGGGGACGAGGCGTCCGTTTTCGCGACCTTTTCGGCGGAGGTGCCGCTTCGGGAGATCCCCCAATTTCTCGACGATGCCGATGATTTCGTGCCCCGGATCCCGTCTCTCTTGGAGCGGGATGCTGATCGTGCGCTTATCGCCTTGGCCGAGGCCAGGGCAAAAGCCGATCGCGGAGGTCTTCTGCGGGGATCGAGGCAAGGTTCAAGTGGAGCGACTGAGTTGGATATGGGAGCTGAGGAAGAGGGAGAACTTCCGATTCCGGACGAGCTCTTCTCCCGAGACGGAGTCGGATCAGGCTTTTTCAACATAGAACCCAAGTCCGCCGTGGAGCTCGCGGATGATGGGGAGGGAGCTTTTGGTGAGATTGAGGGGCCCGTTGATCAGATCGAGACGATCGAGACGATCGAGACGATCGAGGCAATCGAGGCAATCGAGGCAATCGAGACGATCGAGGCAATCGAGACGATCGAGGCAATCGAGACGATCGAGGCAATCGAGACGATCGAGGCAATCGAGGCAATCGAGACGATCGAGACAAGGGGAAGCCTGTCGGATCGCGTTGCTAATTTTGTGATTCTTGCCTGCGCCGAGTTTGGCGCATCGGCCGGTGCGGTCAGCGATCGGGATGGATTTCTTCTTTTTGCGTATTCGGACCTGGAAGACGATCAAGAGTTGCAAACCGCCTTACTCCTTGAAGTTGCGGTGCAGGCCGATCGACTTCTGGGAGTGGAGCCCGCTCGGGCCACCCAGATCTCGACGGGTGGGGGCAGTTGGCGTTGCCTCATCCGGGGTGGCGATGAGCCCGGCGTCCTTTATGCTGGCTTCCAATTGAGTCGGCCGCTGGATCAGGAAGAGGTCGATCGGTGCAGGGTCTCTCTGGTGGAGGCGCTTTCGCCGTTCCCGGTCGACCGGTGAACGTTTTCCCCAAGACCACGAGCCTTCTGTGAAAGCCGAAACTTCATTACCTCTCGAAAATCCCTCGACCGATCCGCTCGGTTGCGATCCTCTCGGAAGAAAAGGTCCGAGCAGGCGTCGACTCGTCCCAAGGCACCACGGAGAGACCCGCGAAGCTTCTGCTGCCAAGACTCCTCGAATGCGCGAACCTTGCCGAGGAAGCGGTTTGCCCGGCATTTCCCTCTCGCCACTGTGGGAGCTTATCGATCAATCTGTGGAGAGTGCCGCGCGACACGGGGCGGCGCTTTTTTGCAAACCATCGCAGGCCAGGGTGGCGCGGAAGAATTTCCGGTTCGCCTGCCTCCGCAAGACGAACGGATGAACGTCCCTCCGACCACGACCACTCGGTCTCGCAAGACATTGGCCCTCTGGACTGTTTTTCTGGTCATGCTTGTGCTCTACGCGTGGGCCTATTCTTATCTCGGTGCGGTCCTGATCCTCGGCAAGAACACGGATCGAACGGGATCGGCCCAGGCGGCGTTTGTGGATGCGGTTTACCGGGCTGCCTCCGTGGGTAATCATCAGGAAAGGCCGTCCGTCCTCGGTGAGTTCACCCGGCTCCTCCCCCAATACACGGACGGCACGGTTGACCCGCTGTTTCCGTGGCTCCTCCGTGGGTATGCCACCCAGCCGCCTGATGAGGTGTTTGAGGCGGGAAAATGGATGAACTTCGTTCTTTCGGGAGGCCTGCTCCTGGCTTTCGCCTTGGCGGCGGCTCGGGCGTTTTCCTTTTCGGGTGCCACCGCGGTGGTTCTCATGGGGGGATTTGGAGTGATTCTCGAGCGGTCGGCCTATTTCAGTCCTGATGCGATTTACTATTTGTTGATTGTCCTGACCTGGCTCTGTGCCCTCAGCTTGATACGGCAGAATCATCTCTGGCTTTATGGGGCTTTTGGCATTCTCCTCGGCTTGAGCTTTCTCGCGAAACCATTGGTTTGGCCGATCGTCCTCGGCTTTCTCCTTGTCTCGGTGATTCGGTCTCTTTGGGTGGCGCTTCGCAGCCGAAGAGATCGTCAAGATGGTGGAACCTGGTCCCCGTCGAACCAGCTGGTGGGGTTCGCAATGTCGATCGCGGCCTTTCTCATCATCACCGGACCCCGCTTGAGCTATGCGGCCGCGAATTTTGGCGACCCTCTGCATTCCTATCAAAAATACTTTATCTGGCTCGACACTCCCGCCGAGGCGGTGCTTTTCCAGCAGCAGAATCCCGGAAAAGCGGAGCTCGAGAGGATTCCGCCCGGGGAGAAACCAGGAATGGTCCGTTTCGTGACGCAGAAGGGATTTTCCGCCCTGATCGATCGGGGCATGAACGGTGCCCTTGCTCAGGTGAAATCCAGTGTGCTCGGACGTGGGGGCTGGATTCTTGTCTACGGAGTCTTTGTTTTTCTCGTCATCGCAGGCATCCATCGATGGGCGGCACTCCATCAGAACGACGAAATCTGGCAGGTGCGCGGAACCAGTGCGCGCTGGATGCTTCTTTTCCTCGGCCTCGTCATTGCCATCACGCTGTTTTATTCTGGAATCGGCAACCCGATCATCCCTCACAGCGCGATGACGACTTCTCTCTTTTTGCCGATTCTGGTCACCTTCGTCTGGATCTCCGAGCGCTACCGCCGCCAACTCCAGCGCTCGCAATTCGCCAAGCTCGTCAACGGGGTCTACGTCGTCCTCATGGCTGGGGCGATCCTCTGGATCACCTGCCGCATCGTCCTCGGGCTTTATGCCTTGATGAGCACATCGCCCGCGGTGTGATCACTCGAAAACATCCTGCAACTTCCGGACGAGCGTTTTGATCTTCCGGGCCGCCCAGACCCGTTCGAAGGAGACCTCAGGAGTATCGCCCGAGGTCAGGAAATCGACGGTGCCAATGCCAAGCATTCCCAAGATCCCCCGACACGAGACATGGATCGAGCGGATGTCCTCGATGCGGACCTCGCGGGAACTGCGGGCGAGGAACCCGGTGGTCACCTCGATGCGGCGGGGCCGAATGTGATAGTCGTGGGTAAAACGCACCATGCTCAGTCGTACTAGACCGGCCACGGCTAGGGCGAGACCGGCGAGGGTAAGGTAGGGATCGAAGCGGTAAACCCAAGCCCCTCCCGTGACTCCTCCAACCAGAGCGATCACGGATACCGGGTAGCTCAGCACCGAAGGATGACCGGCATAGAGAAGGCGATTTGATGAACCCACAGCGGCCGAGCGCCTCGGAGCGTTTCCACCTTCCTCGTCCTCCTCATCGTCGTCTCCGTCGTCTCCGTCGTC